>JAANMX010000303.1_pt1 | contig 66961 bp, 56 predicted proteins | sample 7279681 | NCBI WGS metagenome assembly JAANMX01 (sample SAMN14094542, study PRJNA606508) | bioreactor metagenome | isolation source: A lab-scale SPAN reactor treating ammonium-rich wastewater day 351 | place: Ireland: Galway | collected 2018-01-01
GCGCCGCGTGCTCGAGCATCGCGATCAGGATCGCGATGCCCGGCGCCACGAAAATGCGGTCTTTCACCGATTCGAGCAGGTCGAGCGCCTCCTCGTCGGTGAAGCTCGCGTGGTAGATGATGTCGATGCCGTGGCGCACGCACTGCTTCAGCGACTCGCAGGAGCGCGCATGGGCGGTGAGGCGCTTGCCGCGGCGCTTCGTTTCCGCGGCCGCCATCGCCACTTCCTCGTCGCTCATCCAGGTCGTGTCGGCCGGAGCACCCGGCACGAAATTGTCGCCCGAGAGATTGAGCTTGATGCAGTCCACGCCGTATTTGAGGAACATGCGCACGGCCTTGCGCATTTCCTCGGGCCCGCTGACGTTCACGCCGAAGCTGTATTCGGGGTAGGGAATGTGCGGCAGCGTCTCGTCGCCGAGACCGCCGAGCACCGTGATCTCCTGGCTCGCCGCGATGTAGCGCGGGCCGGGAATGAGCCCTTCGTTGATCGCGTTGCGGATCACCACGTCGAGCCGCGGCTTCGCGCAGGCGGCGCCGACGCACGAGGTCCAGCCCGCCTCGAGATAGCGCTTGGCGACGCCGGCCGCCCACAGCACATGCTCCTCGAGCGGCATGGTCTGGATCGCGCTCAAGGTCGCCGCGTCGTTCCACGAGAAATGCGTGTGCGCCTCGACCATGCCCGGCATCAAGGTGGCGCCGGCCGCGTCGATGACGGTGGCGTTCATCGGCGCTATGCCGACCGTGCCGCGCGTACTGCCGCGCGTGATGCGCTGGATGCGGTTGCCCTGCACGAGCACGTCGCCGGCGAACGGCGGCGCGCCGGAGCCGTCGAGGATGCGGGCGTTCGTGAACAGCGTTGCCATCGTCGCCTCCCTCAAGCCACGGACCGGCGCGCGCCGGCCGCGCGCAATTCCGGCTCTTTGTAGAACGTGCCGTCCTTCATCACGGCCAGGATGCGGTTGGCATCCTGCAGCACCGCGATGTTGGTGAGCGGATCGCCATCGACGAGAATCATGTCGGCGAGGAAGCCTTCCTTCACCTGGCCGAGTTCGTTGCCGCGCATCATGATCTCGCCGCCGTACTTCGTGGCCGCGAGCAGCGCCTGCATCGGCGTGAAGCCGAGATACTTCACGAAATACTCGAGGTCCTTCGCGTTGGTGCCGTGCTTGATCCAAGCAAACCCGTAATCGCCGCCGGGCAGGATACGGATGCCACGCTTGTGCATTTTCTTCAGCGATTCGCAGGCGACTTCGAGCTCGCGGTGATAGCCCATCTGTTTCGCCGCGTCGGGCGTGATGCCCCACTCGCCTGCGTGGAACGAGGTGTTGATGAGCCAGGCGAGGCCGGGCGCCACGAAATGCTTGGCCTTGTTGGCCTCGAGCATGTCGAGCGCTTCGTTGTCGGTGAAGCTCGCGTGATAGATGATCTCGATTCCGTGACGTACGCACTGCTTGACCGATCCCACCGAACGCGCATGGGCCGAGACGCGCTTGCCGCGCATCTTCGCTTCTTCCACCGCCACCGCGATTTCGGCGTCGGTCATCGGCGTGAATTCGGCCGGGATGCCGGCGATGTACTCGCCCGAGAGGTTCAGCTTGATCGTGTCGACGCCGTATTTCAGGAACATGCGCACGACCTTGCGCATGTCGTCGGCGCCGTTCACGACTGCGCCGAAGCTGATCTCGGGGAACGGCAGATGCGGCGGCATCTCGTCGCCGAGGCCGCCGGGCACCGTGATCTCCTGCGAGGCGGCGAGATAGCGCGGGCCCGGAATCTGGCCCGATTCGATCGCGTTGCGGATCACCACGTCGAGCCGAGGCTTGGCGGTGGCCGCGCCGACGCAGGAAGTCCAGCCCATCTTCAGGTAACGCTCGGCGACATGCGCGCACCAGAGGATGTGCTCCTCCGTCGGCATGCGCTGAATCGCGCCCAGGCTCGGCTGGTCGTTCCAGGAATAGTGCGTGTGCGCCTCGACCATGCCCGGCATCAAGGTGGCGCCGGCGCCGTCGATGACGGTGACGCCGCCGGTCGGCATCGCGCGCGTACCGCGCGCCACGCGGCGGATGCGGTTGCCCTGCACCAGCACTTCGCCGGTGTAGGGATGCTCGCCCGAGCCGTCGAAGATGCGGACATTGGTGAAGAGGACATTGGCCATGGGCGCCTCCTAGAACCGTCCGGTGTAGAATTCGCGCAGCGCGGCGGCGCACTCGGCGGCGCGCTCGAGCGTCGTCCAGTGGCCGCAGCGGTTGAACACGGTGATGCGCGAGCCGCCGATGCGCGCCTGCATTGCGCGCACGTTCGCCGGCGGCGCGATCGCGTCTTCGTCGCCGGTGACGAGCAGCGTCGGCACGCGGATGCGCTCGATGTCGGCGGGATTGACCGAGGCCAGCGCCTCGCAGCTTTGCGCGTAGCCTTCGGGCGGCTGGCGCATCACGAGCTCGCGGACGAAGGCGGCGGCGACCGGATTGCTCCCCTTGGTGTCGGCGGAGGTGGCGCCCTCCACGATCGCCTCGGCGATCGGCGCCATGCCTTCGCTGCGCGCCTGCGCCGCGCGGCCGCGCAGCGCCTGCCGGTTCGCTTCAGGCGGCGCCACGAGCGGGCCGAACAGCGCGAGGCTGCGCACCATCGAGGGATGCTCGGTGGCCATGTGCTGGCACACGATCGTCCCCATCGAGTGCCCGACCCAATGCGCCTTCTCGGCGCCGAGCACGCGGGCCATGCGCACGAGCCGCTCGACATAGGCCGGGATCGTGGCCTCGCCGTTCGGCGGAGTGCGCGCCGAGCCGGGCAGATCGGGCCGGATGACCCTGAAGCGCGCCGCCAAGACTTTGACCAGCGGCTGGAAGACATTCGAGCCGCCGCCAAGACCATGCACCATGATCAGCGGTTCGCCCGAGCCGTCGATCTCGACGGCCATGCGCTCGACGATCTGTGTGCTCACCGGGCGGCGCCCCGGCAATAAGGAGCATGTGCCGCGCCGGGCGTGCCCGCGCGGGGTGCTATGACACCAACGCTATTGGCCTTTGGCCTGACAGCGCAGCGTCCGGCCCGGCCTGAAGCCGCGAGCCGCACCGCTCCTCCCTAGAACTTGAACCAATTAGAACCAATTCTTCTTGGCGCCAATTATGGGGCCGAAGCCAAATTTGAGTCAATTTCTAATGGTCCTCCCGTCGGCAATGTGTGTGTCCCTTGAACCACCTGGCATATTGGTTCAATATTGGATCAAACAGGAGCGGGCCATGCGGGATTCGGTCCAGAAGATCGCCCTCGACCTCTCGGCCAAGATCGAATCCGGCGAATGGGCCGACGGCTACCGCCTGCCGCCAGAACGGAACATGGCCGCCGAGCACGGCCTCGCCCGCAACACGCTGCGCCAGGCGCTGGCCGCCCTGGAGCAACGGGGACTCATCGTCCGCCACGTGGGGCGCGGCACGTTCGTGAAAGCGGAAAGCCGGCCGGCGCTGGCAGACGGGTTGCTCGCGAAGATGCGGAATGCGAGCCCCTCGGACCTCATCGAGGTGCGGCTCATCATCGAGCCCCAGGCCGCGGCGCTCGCCGCCACCCGCGCCAGCGCCGAGGACCTGGCAACGATCGAATCGGCGCTACGCCAGAGCGTGCTGGCCAAGGGCACGGCCGAGTTCGAGCACTGGGACGCGGCGCTGCACTTGGCCATTTTCCGCGCCACGAAAAACAGCCTGCTGATCGACTACTGCGAGGCGATCACGAGCATCCGCAACCAGCCGCGCTGGCACCGCCTGAAGCAGCGCACCGTGACCCCGGCCACGCGCCATTCCTATGACCGCCACCACAGCACGATCGTGACCGCGCTGCGCGAACGCGATGCCGAGACGGCGCGGAAGGCGATGCTGGAGCACCTCTCGATGGTGCGCGAGCACCTGATCGGCGCGGGCGGCTGAATTTCAGCCGTCGAGCAAATCCGCGAGCGCCAGCGCTACGATCTTCGTGGCCTTCCAGAGATCGTCGAGCACGAGGCGCTCGTCCGCGCGGTGGCCGCCCGATTCGGCGAGCGTGCGCGGGCCGGCGCCGTAGAGCACGGTCGGAACTCCCGCGGCGCTGTAGTGGCGCGCGTCGGTGTAGAGCGGCACGCCCGTGGCCTTGATCTCCTCGCCGAGAATCTCTCGCGCGCGACGGCCGAGTGCGGCGACCAGCTTCTCGCTCCCGGCGCGCGGCACGAGCGGCTCGGCGAGCAGGATGCGGCGAACCTCGACCGTGATGCCGGGAAGGTGTCGTAGCGCGCATAGTTGGCCGGCTGCAGCGTGATCGAGCCTTCGGCCGACGCCACCGCGAGCGGGCCGGGCACACGCTTGACGGCGCTCAATTGCGCCGGAATCAGCTCGCGCGGCAGGTGATCGACCGTGACGACGAAGCGGCGCGCGAGGTCCTGCATGTTCAGCACCTGCCCCAGTGCGTCGCGCCGGGCGAGCCCGAGCAGCGCCTCGAGGATCGGCGCGTCGCTGTGCTCAGGCGACGGCATCGTGGCGGCGTCGGGCAGCGCGCCCGGCAGCGGGTTCCTGGGTGCGTCGGTCACCAGCGCGGCAAGGGGCGGTGCGCCCGCTTCGGGCTGCACCGGCGCGGGCGCCGGCGCGGCGTCGGCCGAAGGACCCGCTGGTGCACTGGCGGTCGTGGGCGGCGGCACCGGCTTCGGCGTGTCGCGCTGCCAGAGATAGATTCCGCCGGCGATTCCAGCGATCGCCAGCACCACGAGCCACCACGGCGGACCCGCGGTGGAAGGCGGAGGTGCGTTGGGAGGCGGCATGGGCGTCGCTTTCCGGAAGATTGCTCCCGAAGACGCCTAGCGTAACTCAGATCACGCCTTGCGCGATCATCGCATCGGCCACCTTGACGAATCCCGAGACGTTGGCGCCGTCGACATAGTTGATGCTGCCGTCCTCGCGCCGCCCGTGGCGCACACAGCTCTCGTGGATCGCCTTCATGATCGCGTGCAACCGCTCGTCCACCTCGGCGTGCGTCCAGCCGAGGCGCTGCGCGTTCTGGGCCATTTCGAGCCCCGAGGTGGCCACGCCGCCGGCGTTGCTCGCCTTGCCTGGTGCATAGAGCACGCGCGCGTGCTGCAACACGTCGACGGCGTCGACCGTACAAGGCATGTTCGCGCCCTCGGCAACGCAGACCACGCCGTTGGCCACCAGCATCTTCGCATCGTGCTCGTCGAGTTCGTTCTGGGTGGCGCACGGCAGCGCGATGTGGGCCGGAATGTGCCACGGCTTGCGGCCAGCCTCGAAGCACAGCCCGAAATGCGCTGCGAACTCCTCCAGGCGCCCGCGACGCTCGTTCTTCAGCGTCATCAGCGCGGCGAACCGGTCCGCGTCGAAGCCTTCGGGCAGGTGCACGGTGCCGCCGGAATCGGACGCGGTGATCACTTTCGCGCCGAGATCCATGGCCTTTTCGATCGCGTACTGGGCAACGTTGCCCGACCCCGAGACCGAGACGGTCATCCCTTCGAACGAGCGGCCGGAGCGCCGCAGCATCTCCTGCGCGAAATAGACGGTGCCGTAGCCGGTGGCCTCGGGGCGCATCAGGCTGCCGCCGTAGCTCAGACCCTTGCCGGTGAACACGCAGGACGAATTGTTCGCCAGCCGCTTCATCATGCCGGCCATGAACCCGACCTCGCGCGCGCCCACACCGATGTCGCCGGCGGGAACATCGGTGTCGGCCCCGAGGTGGCGGTGCAGCTCCAGCATCAGCGACTGGCAAAAGCGCATCACTTCGCCGTCGCTCTTGCCCTTTGGGTCGAAATCGGAGCCGCCCTTTCCGCCGCCCATTGGCAGCGAAGTGAGTGCGTTCTTGAACGTCTGTTCGAACGCGAGGAACTTCAGGATCGAGAGGTTCACCGACGGGTGGAAGCGCATGCCGCCCTTGTACGGGCCGATCGCCATGCTGTGCTGGATGCGAAACGCGCGGTTCACGCGCGTAGTGCCGTCGTCGTCGACCCAGCAGACGCGGAACTGCAGAACGCGATCGGGCTCGACCAGGCGTTCCAGCAGCGCATCGTCGGCATAGTGCGGGAACTCGTGCAGGAACGGCCAGATGCTGCCGACGACTTCCTTGACCGCCTGCAGGAATTCGGGCTGGTGCGGATCGCGTTGCGCGATCGACGCGAGGAACGCTTCCGGGCTGGCGTGTTTCACCTGGACTCCTGGTTCGTCATCGTGGGATGGGGGGCGACTCGCCACCCGCGATGCATGTCAGGAGCGCGCGAAGCGCGGGCAGCGAAACGCCGAATCGCGAATCCTAGCAGGTTCGCCGGATCGGCTACCGTGGCGATTTCCCGACCTGGAGCACGACCGGCCATGAACCGCCCCACCCGCATCCTGATCCTCGGCGCCGCCGGACGCGACTTCCACAATTTCAACCGCGTCTATCGTGACGATCCCGCGGTGGAAGTCGTCGCGTTCACCGCAACGCAGATCCCCGGCATCGCCGGGCGGCGCTATCCGCCGGAACTGGCCGGTCCGCGCTATCCGGACGGGATCCCGATCGGCGACGAAGCGGATCTGGAAACCCTGTGCCGTGAGCAGCGGGTCGATCGCGTGGTGTTCGCCTACAGCGACGTCACCCATGCCGAGGTCATGCACTGCGCGTCGCGCGCCCTCGCCTCGGGTTGCGACGTGAGCCTGCTCGGCCCGACGGCGACGATGCTCGCGTCGACCCGCCCGGTGATCGCCATCTCGGCGGTGCGCACCGGTTGCGGCAAGTCGCAGGTGGCGCGCTGGCTTTCGTCGTGGCTGCGCGAACGCGGCTGGCGGGTGGCCGTGCTCAGGCACCCGATGCCCTACGGCGACCTGGTCGCCGCGCGGGTGCAGCGCTTCGCGACATTGGCCGACCTCGACGCCGCGGGCTGCACGGCCGAAGAGCGCGAGGAATACGAACCACATCTTGCCGCCGGGCATCTCGTGTTCGCGGGCGTCGACTACGCCGAAGTCCTGCGTCGCGCCGAGGCCGAGGCCGAGCTGATCGTCTGGGACGGCGGCAACAACGACTTCCCGTTCGTGCGCCCTGGCCTGCACCTGGTGCTCGCGGACGCGCTGCGCCCCGACCAGGTCGACACGCACCATCCGGGCGAGACGGTGGCGCGCATGGCCGACGTTCTGATCGTCAACAAGATCGACGCCGCGCCGACGGCGGCGGTGCAGGCACTCGAGCAGCGATTGCGCGCGGTCAATGCGCATGCGCCAATCGTCCGGGCAGCCTCTCCGGTACTGCTCGACGACCCGCGAATCGTCGCCGGACGGCGCGCGCTGGTCGTGGAGGACGGTCCGACGATCACCCACGGCGGCATGGCGATCGGCGCCGGCCACGTGGCGGCGCAGGCCGCGGGCGCGGCCGCGATCGTCGATCCGCGGCCCTTCGCCGACGGGTCGCTGGCGGCAACCTTCGCCGCATTCCCGCACATCGGGCCGGTGCTGCCGGCCATGGGCTACGGCGCCAGGCAGCGCGCGGAACTCGCGCGCTGCATCGTGGCCAGCGGTGCGGAAGTGGTGGTGGCCGGCACGCCGATCGACCTTGCCGCGATGCTCGGGCTGACGCTCCCGGTGGTGCGCGCCCGCTACCGCTTCGAGCAGCGCGGCGGCGCGCGGCTCGACAGCATCGTCGATGGCTGGCTGGGCACCCTCAACGCCGCAGCATCACAAAGTCGATGACGCGGGTGCTGCCACGCAGGCGGCCGATCGGGGTGTCGATGTGCTGCGCCACCTGCAGGAACACGCCAAGGCTCTCGAAGTACAGCACTGTCGCACCCACGCGCACCGGGATTCCGTGATAGTGGCCGCGGCCGTCACAATCGATGGTGCGGGCGCTGCCCGGCATCGCCGGGTGCACACCGGCGGCCACCACGGTGGCGCCTACGACGCACTCCTGCGACAGCGACGAACCCTCTTCAGCGTAGTCGAGCTGGAAACGGGCACCCGCCGCGAGCGGCAACTGCAGCCCCTGCACCTGCACGTCGAGCACACTGTCGCCCGGGTACACGACGGTCAGGCCACGCACGCTGATGCCGCGTCGCGGCGCGCGCGGATTCGGGGCGAGCGTCTCGTGGAGCACCGGACTCAGGCCCGGCGGCTGACCCGGCCGCCCGCCGTCGAATCGCTCGCGAACCTGGCGCGGTGGGCGCGCTGGTCGCTTCGTTTCGAGGGTCCAGTCGAAGGCAGCCACCGGCTCGCCACGGCCCACCAGGCCGGCTGCCGACAGCGCATCGAGCAGCGCCGGCGCCAGCCCGGCAGCCTCGGCCCGCTGCGTCGCGGGCACATCGACGGATCGCGTCGCCGCGCTGGCCGGATCGACGCACAGCGCAAGCCCCAGCGCGAGCCGCCACAGCAGGGCGCGCACCAGTGCGAACCGCACCACCGGCCGCACGCCGCCACGACACGGGGACGACGCCGGACAGGACACCTCGTCAACGGCCCGCGGGTCGTGCAAGGCCGCGGCGGCGTCCACCATGGGCGGCTTCGAGCCGGGCGATGCGCGCATCGAGTCCGTCGAGCGCGGCACCGAGCGCGTCGAGTTCGTCACGCACCACCAGCTGGCGACCGTCGCCCGCGAGATGCGCGACCGCCGAGCTTGCGGCGCGTGCCCGCAGGTCGTGCGCAGTGGCGCGACCCGACTCGACGCCGGCGCCGATGCGACGCGCCAGCGCATCACCGACCACGCGGCTGAGATCTTCTTCGACGTCCCAGTGAAGCTGCCTGGCGACGTCGCCCAGCGCTGCGGCGAACGCCGCCTCGCCCTCGATGCGCAGACGCGGCATCAGCGCTGCGGGGCCCTCGCGCAGCAGCGCAAACGCCGCATCGACCGAGGGCCGCAGCAACATCCGTACCGCAGCCTCGGGCTCGCCTTCGACGGGCCACGGCAGCCACGCCAGTCGCCCGTCGTCGAGGACTCGCGCGAGCAGTTGCGGCGGCGGCAGCCCGGGCAGTGGCGCCGCGTCGACACCCACGCGCACGACGCGACCGGCAAAGCCAGCCAGCCGGGCGCGCGCCCAGTCGTGCTGGCGCAGCAGGTGGTCGAGTGCCGACAGCAACGCGGAGGCGCCGCCATCGGCAAGGCGGCGCGCAAGCGGCACCCCGCGCCCCGACGGGATCGTCAGTTCAACTGCTGGATGCCCGCAAGCACCCAGCCACCGCTGCCGCTGACCGGCTTGACCAGGTTCCAGACCTCGTCGAACGGTCGCGCCTCGCCGCCGGCATCTTCACGGATCATCCCGGTGAAGCGCAGGCTGGCGATGTACTCGGCGGCGGTGGTTTCGATCCCGAGCAGCTGCGCATCGAGCGTGACCACGTCGGTGCGGTTCCCCGCGCCCTTGCGTTCGCCGATGTCGAGGGCGAGTTCGGCATACATCTCGGGCGTGGTGAATTCGCGCAGGTCCGCCAGGTCTGCGGCATCGAATGCGGCCTGCAGACGGACGAACTGGACCTTCGCGTTGCGCACGAAACCTTCGGCGTCGAAATCGGCCGGAACGCCCCAGCCATCGGTTGGCGCCACGCTGGCGGGTGCCACCGGCGTGACCGTGCGCCGCTCGGCGGTACCGCCGCCGCCCTGCGGCAGCGGCGCATGGCGCACGGTAGCCTCCTGCCCGAGACCGGCCTGCGAATAGCCTGCACCCTGGAAGGCAGGCTGGCGTCCGCCCGCGGTGCGTCGACCAGCCAGCATGCGAAACGCCATGAACGCCGCGAACGCCAGCAACGCAATCAGCATGAACGCGGCGAGTTCCTCGCCGAAGCCGAGATGGCTCGCGAGCGCGGCCAACCCCAGACCGGCGGCCAGGCCGGCGATCGGCCCGAGCCAGCGGTTGCCGGTGCCGGGCGCAGCCGCCCCCGCCTGCCGCGTGGGCGCCTGCGGCGCGGCGGCCGGTTGCTGCGGCGCTGCGCTGCGCTGGGTGACCTTGCTGGATTGCTGGCCGATGGACTTGCCACCGCCCAGGCGGCGCGCCTCGGCCTCGGGAGCGACGAGCGCGATCGAGGCGGCCAGCGCAACCAGCACCGACAGGATCCGGAACATCAGTTTCATGCACCCTCCATGTTCAGGGCCGTTCGAACGGCCCGTGTATCGGGGCCGAGCCCCGTTGCTTCAACCAGAACCCACACGCGACCGGACCGCTACGCCTGGAACCCCTCGTGCAGCGCGACGACGCCGCCGGCGAGATTGAAGTAGCGAACCCGGGAAAGGCCGGCCTCTTCCATCATCTTCTTCAGCGTGTCCTGGTCGGGATGCATGCGGATCGACTCGGCCAGATAACGGTAACTGGCCTCGTCGCCGGCCACGCGCTTTCCGAGCCACGGCAACACCGAGAACGAGTAGAGGTCGTACAACGGCGCCAGTTCCTTACGCACCTGCGAGAACTCGAGGACCAGCAGGCGGCCTCCCGAGGCGAGCACACGGCGCATCTCCGCCAGCGCGCGCTCCTTGTGCGTCATGTTGCGCAGGCCGAAAGCCACCGTGACGCGGTCGAAGTAGCCATCGGGGAATGGCAACGCCTCCGCGTCGCACCGCACCGCCGGCTGCAGACTGCCGTCGTCGAGCATGCGATCGCGCCCCACCACGAGCATCGATCCATTGATGTCGGTGAGCCAGACCTCACCCTGCGACCCCACGCGGCGTGCGAACGCGCGCGCCAGGTCGCCGGTGCCGCCGGCCACGTCGAGTACGCGCATGCCCGGGCGCACGGCGGCCTGACCGATGGTGAACGCCTTCCAGAGCCGGTGCAGCCCGGCCGACATCAGGTCGTTCATCAGGTCGTAGCGCGTGGCCACCGAATGGAACACGCCGGCGACGCGCGCCGCCTTGGACGCCTCGTCGACGGTCTCGTAGCCGAAATGGGTGGTGCGGGACCCGCTCATCGACACAGCGAGGTTCAGTGCTTCGGTCGTTTCGCGGCGCTCGCCTGGATCGGGGCCGGCGCGTGCCGGCTCGCGCCGGCCGCTTCGAGCCGTGCCAGGTACTGCTGCCACAACTCGTCCTGGTTGTCGCCGAGCCAGTGGAGGTATTCCCACGCGTAGATGCCGGTGGCGTGGCCGTCGGTGAACGTGGGCTGGAGCGCGTAGTGACCGACCGGTTCGACCGAGGCGATGCCGACGTCGGCCTTGCCGGTCTGCAGGTTCTCCTGACCGGGTCCGTGGCCGCGCACCTCGGCCGACGGCGAATACACGCGCAGGAACTCGAACGGCAGGCGGAACAGCTTGCCGTCGGCGAACTCGATCTCGAGGACGCGCGAGCCCTGATGGACGACGACGCGGGTGGGTGACGGATTGGCGTGAGCAGAACCGGCCATGACTGTGTCGCGAATCGGAGCGCGCCGACGACGGCGCGATGGCGCATGTTAGCCCAGATCACGGCAAGGCCCGGCCGCACGCCGGGGTCGCGGCCGGTGTGCCGCGCGCGTTGCCCGCGCGCAGTACGTCGCGGCACCCCGTGGCACCCCGTGCCACCCGTTACGTACATGTGCGGATGTTCGCGCCGGCAGGCGCCCGCTAGCATCACCCCGCGGCGTCGGCATTGGCGAGCGAACCCATCCGGGCTCGGACACGGCCGGCGCGGGAGGGAAAAGCCATGACGCGATCAAGGCGAGAGGCGTCGTCGAGGCGCCTGGGCAAGTTGTTGGTCATCCTCGCGGCCAGCAGTGCGCTCGTCGTCACCGGTTGCGGTGGCGGTGGCGGCGGCGGGCAGGACACCAACACGCCGCCCGCCTCCGGCACGCCTCCCACCATCACGCCTGCCGCCAGCACGCTGACCCCGCCGACCGACAAGGCGACGGCGCTCGACTACCAGTACCAAGCGGTCATCGAGACACGCAAGGCGGTCGAGGCGATTCTGGCGGGCGACAGGGTCGCGGTACAGGCGCTGGTGGACGGGCGCCACGCCGACTGGGATCGCTACTGGACCACCGAGTACCCGCTGCTGCTCGGGCGCATGGAAACCGCGATGGATGACCTGAAGCAGAGCGAGAACCACATTCACAAGTTCGTCTACGGCCTCGGTCCGGTCTATACGAAGGAACTGGCCAGCGAGAAGGTCGTTCCGCTTCCGATCGTCCTGGGAGCCATTGCGGCGATCACCGCCATCTACGCTGCCGAGAAGAGCGGCTACCAGGAGCGCTGGCAGGCCGCCAACGACGCCGAGCATCAGAGTCTCGTCGACAAACTCGGGCAGATCTACCGGGATAGCGGCATGCCGACTTCCAGCGCCGATGCCCGGGCGAAAATCGATGCGGGGATCATCCAGACGTTGCGTCAACTGCAGACAGGGATCGACACGGCCAGGACCTTCGTAATCGAGAACTTCACGATCCCCGCCTTCAGCTCGTACCTGCCGGACGACATCTCGGAGATCGTCGACCTGAAGGACCTGTTGAAGCAGCTGGGGGAGATCAAGGACAACGTCGAGACGATCTTCACGACCAGGGAGTGCCGCCAGGTCGTCCAGACGAAGGCTCGCGGCGGCGACGGCTACGGGCTGCATCCCGAGCGCTCGGCTCTGCCGATACCGCTGGCGAAGTCGGTCGCCACGAAGGCGGCGGATGGCTGCCGCATCTACTTCTGCTCGACGAAGGCCGGAACCTGCCCGAGCCTGCCGGCTGGCGACTGGGAGGCGGCCGTGTTCGCGCCCGGGCATCTGCGCGGCACCGACACCGACGTCGTCAGCGGCCCGGGCGGTTCGGTGGCCATCCAGACAACGCTCGTGCCTGCCGCCGACATCGGCGCACCGCCCCCGGTGGCCCAGTGCAGCAAGGTGCAGAACGCGGGCGGCGACCAGGCCGACACACGCAACGTGCCGCTCGGCGCGACCTCGGGCAGCTTCACGCTCACCTACGAGATGTGGAGCATCAAGGATCGCATCCGAGTCCTGCACGACGGCGCCCCCTTGTTCGACTCGGGCTGCGTCAGCAACGGCAAGACCCAGCTGATTCCGTACTCGGGGCTCGCCAGCTTCGTGACGATCCAGGTCGAACCGAACTGCACCGGCACCACCAGCGGCACGGCGTGGAACTACACGGTGGCCTGCCCGGCGGCAAACTGACGAGCCGGTGCCGGGGTACGGCCCGCCGACCCTTGACCCGACCCGCGGCACGGCGACATGATGAGCGCGTCCCCGACTCCCGCGGGCGGTGCCAGGTGTTCGAGCAGACCGACGTGCGCCGCGTGCCCCGGTGCCGCTCGCGGCGCAGCGCGCTCGCGCACGCACTGACCGGCTGCGGGGTCGTCGCCGCTGCCGCGATCCCCGGCGTCGCGACTGCAGGCGCCGCACTCGAAGTGCGCGTCGGGGTCGTCGGTGTCAACGATGTCACCGACGTCTCCGCCTGCTGCACCGCGCCGCCGGCGCGCTTCGACGGCGCGGCGCTCGCGACGGTCGCCGTCGGCCCACACTCCAGTCCGCAGTGGCTGCGCATCGACGCACCGTTGGCCGGTGCAGTGCTCACGATCAGGCCGGTGGTCGATCGCGCCACGCTGTACTGGCGCGACCGTACGAGCGGACGCTGGGAGACCTCGGTCACCGGCGACCACGTGAGCCCCGGGGGGCGCACGCTCGCGGTGCCGGAGATGGCGCTGCCGGTGCCGGAGGTCGCCGACAACGGACCGGTCTACCTGCACGTGGAGCAGCCGTCGTTCGCCGTGCTGCGCTTCGAGCGGCACGCCAGCGGCGAATACGCCGTGCTGCAGACGCGGCGCCTGAACGTCGACCTGTTGCTGCTCGGTTTCGTCCTCGCGATCGTTGGCTACAACCTGGCGGTATCGACGCTGATCCGTGACCGCGTGTTCCTGCTCAACGCGATCACGATCCTGTCGATGATCGTGATCGCGGTGTACCTCGCCGGCTACGGCCCGCTGTACGTCTGGCCACAGTGGCCGGCACTGGGCGACCAGGCGATGAACCTCGCGATGGCCATCGGCAACGCAAGCGGCGCGCTGATGGTGCGCGAGCAACTGGCGCGTGGCGACACGCACCGGGCGTGGCTGCGCGTCCTGCTCGCGCCGGTCGCGCTGGCCCCGCTCGCGTGGCTCGCCGGGATCGTCGGCCCGTACCACGTCGGGCGCCACGCGCTGCTGGTCGTCGGCGTGCTCACGCTGACGACCATCGTCGTCGCCCTGGCGCACGGGGTGGTACGTGGCGACCGCAACGCGAGGCTGCTCAGCCTGCCGTTCCTGTTGGCGATGCTGCCGGCCGTGGGAACCGCGGCACTGCAACGTCTCACCGCGGCCGGAACGCCCGGCCTGCCAGACCACGCGTTCGGCGCGTTCCTCGCGCTCGAGGCGCTGCTGTTCTCGCTGGTGCTCGCGGCACGGATGCGCGGCGCCGAGGTGGATCGGCGCGCCGCCGACGCGGCGCTGCTGGACGCGCGGCGCGACGCGAGCGCGCGCATCCTGCGCGCGCAGGACATCGAGCGCCAACGCTTCGCGCAGGATCTGCACGACAGCGTCGGGCAGCGCCTGCTGTTCCTGATCAACCGCCTGTACCTGCTGAGACAGGACGCGGCACGCCAGGGCTTCGCGGGCCAGGCCTCGGTTGGCGACGCACTGGACGACGCCACCGATGTCCTCGACGGCATCCGGCGCATCTCGCGCGCGATCCACCCGGCGACCTTCGACCACCTCGGCTGGCGCGGGGCACTCGAGTCACTGGTCGAAGCGATGAACCGCGACACGACGGTGCATTGCACCGCGACGTTCGACATCGTCGCCGACGAACCGGCCGGCGAAACCGGACTGCACCTGTACCGGATCGCGCAGGAGGGCTTGAGCAACGTCGTTCGGCACGCCGACGCAACGCACTGCACCGCGCACTTCACGTGCCGCAACGGGTGGGTCCGGCTCACGATCGAAGACGACGGCGTCGGAACGGGAGATCGCGCCGACCCCGCCGCCGGAAGCGGCGGACTCGGGATCGTGTCGATCGACGAACGCACGCGGCTGCTCGGCGGCCACTGGTCGATCGGGCCAGGCGCATCGGGCGGAACCCGGCTCGAAGTCTCGGTGCCCTGCCCGCGCGGCGCCGTACCGCGCAACAGCGACCTGTCACGGAGCCCAGCGCGGTGAAGCAGCACGTGCTCATCTGCGACGACCACCCGCTGTTCCGGGCAGGACTGCGCGCCGCGCTCGCCGAGCACCCCACCGTCGAGGTGGTGGGCGAGGCCGCCAACGGACGCGATTGCGTGGGGATGCTCCTGTCGCTCGAACCCGACGTGCTGCTGCTGGACCTCGCGCTGCGCGAGATGGGCGGCTACGAGGTGCTCGCCTGGATCCGCGTCCACCAGCCTGCGCTGCGCACCCTGGTGCTGTCGATGTATTCGGAACCCGCCTTCGCCGAGCGCGCACGCGTGCTCGGGGCAGCGGGCTTCATCGCGAAGGAGGACGCGCTGACCGAGATCCACGCCGCGCTCGAACACCGGCGCGACGCGTTCTACGCGAGCGCCTCGGTGAGGATCGCTCCCCGCAAGGCGGGCCCCACCGCCCTGGCAGGCTTCGACGAACGACTGCTCGCGCTGTCGCCGACCGAGCGGCGTGTCATGGGCCTGCTGTCGCAGTCGCTGACGAGCCGGGAGATCGCCGAGCACCTTGGCATCAGTCTGCGCACGGTGCAGACCCACCGGACGCACATTGCCGACAAACTCGACGTACACGGCGTGAACCGCCTGATGGAACTGGCCATCCGCTACCGGCAGATCTTCTCGTAGCGATCAGTCCCGCGATCCTGGCGGACCGGGCGGCACGGCGTCGGTGGCCAGCGACAGCCGCTCGTAGCCGGGCCCACGCTCGATCAGCGACGCGAACCGGACCGGGCGGTCGCGACCGGATTCGCGCAGCACTGCGCGGGCGCCGGCATGCGCCCGCTTCGGAGGCAGTACGAGACTGGGCAGCCCGCCCGCGGCGGCATCGCCCGGCAGCAGCCAGGCATCGACGAAGAACAGCGCCTCGCCGATCTTCACGCCCACGGGCACCGGCCGCCCGGGCCAGCACCGCAGGCCCAGCCGCAGACCGCGAAGCTGCAGGTAGCCGGTGCCGGGCACCAGTTCGATCGATTCGACCGTCGCCAGCGACAGCCCGGAGTCGGGCGCGATTGCGACCAGGGCCCCGAGCGTGGCGCGCGGCGCCGAACCGTGGCGCAGGAACAGCAGCTGCGCCGCGTCTTCGCCCTCGAGCTGCTCGACCGCCTCGCCCTCGGCCATCACCAGCGCGGCCGGGTCGCCCCGGTCGACGTCGCTGCCCAGCGCGACGCGCATGATCGTGTTCTGCTCCCAGCGGCGGCTGTATACGTACTGCGTATCGGCGGCCTGCGCGGTGCGCACCTCGGCAATCGGCAGCATGTCCGCGGCGTGGATGCGCGGCAGCCCGAAACGCAGCCGCGCATTGCGCGCGACAGCGGCGCCGTCGCCGCGGGGTTCGGGGTCGCCCCCCGGTGCGACCAGCAACGCGGCATGCGTCCAGCGTCGTCCGAGATCTTCGAGCAGCGCCTCGATGGCGTTGCGCCCGAGCGGCAGTGGCTTGCGCGACACCGCCTCGCCGGTCGGGGCCAGCCACTGCTGGCGGCGTCGTGCAATGCTGGCCGGCAGCCTGTGGGTATCGAGTCGCACCGCGAGCCCGGCGCCGAGCACGAGCGTCGGGCCATGTGGATTGGATTCGGACGCGCCATTGTCGATGCGGTACCCGACCTTCGCCGCCAGGCGCGCGGCGAGCCGCTCGGCCAGGCCCGCCTCCGCGCTCGCACGCGACGGCAGCGCCGCGGCCCGCAGCAGCAGCGGATAGACGAACAGCGCGCGTGCCGTCGTCGGCTTGACCAACGGCGCCTCGTCGATCAGCGCCTCGTCCTGGAAAGTGGTGCGGCGCATGTGCCGCGCAAGCACGCACAGCGCCTCCCAGTCGGCCGGCAGCGGCGCGACCCGATGGCGCAGCAGCAGCGCGACGATGCGCGCCTGCGCGTCGAGCGCCCGGGCCAGCGGCATCGCGACACGCAATGCGTTCGTGGCGCCGGGGATGATCGAGCGCGTGTCGTCGCCGTGGGCGCCGAGCATCAACGAATAGGCCCGCTTGAACAGGTCGCGGCTGGCGCGCAGGCTGGCCAGCGCACGCCCCAGGCGCTGCCACTCCGGCTCCGCGCAGGGCAACGCGAGCCCCGCCAGAGGCGCCAGGCATTCGTCGATGGCGCGCACCTGTTCGCTGCGTGTCTGATCGAGGATCTCGAACAGCGTGTCGGCCGCGTGGCCCGGCCGTGCGAGCCCGGCGAGCAGCGCGTCGATCGCCGACAGCCGCTGCCCCGCGTCCGCGGGCAACGCCGCGAGCCAGTCACGACACGAGGCAGCGTCGCGCACGCGCACGAGATCGGGGGGCGCACCGTGAGTCATGGCGGTGTCGGCATCGTTGCGGGGTCGTCGTTGCGAACGTCAGTGTGCGCTGGCGCGAGCCGTGCGCAATGGCATTGCCGCACACCGCACGCCGGCGCGGGACGGGCGGCGCCAGCGGGCCGACAGCCGGTCGATCCGGTCAGGTCAGACGCCCGGGTGCAGCGTTTGCACGAGCGCTTCGAGATAGGTCGGCAGGCGCGCCGCGACCGACGCGCGCCGGGCCTCGACGGCGGCATCGCGCCCGACGGTCGCGCGCCCCCAGACCGGCTCGGGGAAATGCCGGTCGTCGTGCCAGCGCGGAATCACGTGCCAGTGCAGGTGCGGCACGAGGTTGCCGAAGCTGGCGAGATTGATCTTGTCCGGCCACAGCACCGCGCGCTGCACCTGCTCGACGGCGAGCACGACGCGCATCAGCGCGGCGCAGGTGGCGGCATCGAGGTCGCTCATCTCGGCGACGTGCGCATTCCAGATCACGCGCGTGAACGCCGGATAGTCGGGTTCGGCAGCCAGCACGACGCGCCACTCGCGGGTACGTGCCACCAGCGTGCCGCCATCGTCCGCACACAGCGGGCAGTCCATCCTCGGGCGTGTGGTCATCGCATCGGGATGCGTGTCAGACGAGCACGCGCTCGATGCCACCGTCGTTGGCGCGGCGCACCCAGGTGGGCAGCCAATCTTCGCCCAGCAGGTGCCGCGCCAGTTCGACGACGATGTAGTCGGCCTCGGCCCCGACGGCTTCCTCGTAACGCGCCAGGCCTTGCAGGCACGACGGACACGAGGTCAGCACCTTGACCGGACCGGTGAAACGGCCACCCGACGCGTCGTTCGCGACCGCCACCGGCAGTGCGCGCAACGCCGCCACGTCGCGGCACATCTCCTCTTCCTTGCGGAAGCGCACCTGCGTGCTGATGTCGGGTCGCGATACCGCCAGCGTGCCGGATTCGCCGCAGCAGCGGTCGTTCTTCTCGACGCGACCGTTCAGCGAATCGTTGATCAGCGCATTGACCACCTGCAGCGGCGCGTGTTCCCGGATCGGACTGTGGCAGGGATCGTGGTACAGGTAGCGCGCGCCGGTCACGCCGTCGAGCCGCACGCCCTTCTCCATCAGGAATTCGTGAATGTCGACGATGCGACAGCCGGGGAAGATCGTCTCGAACCGGTAATCCTGCAACTGGTCGTGGCAGGTGCCGCAACTGACCACCACCGTGCGGATGTCGAGATAGTTCAGCGTGATCGCGACCCGGTGCAGCAGCACCCGGTTGTCGGTGATGATCTTCTCGGCCCGGTCGTACTGGCCCGAGCCGCGCTGCGGATAGCCGCAGCAGAGATACCCCGGCGGCAACACCGTCTGCACGCCCACGTGCCAGAGCATCGCCTGGGTGGCCAGCCCGACCTGCGAGAACAACCGCTCGGAGCCGCAGCCCGGGAAATAGAACACCGCCTCGGAGTCGACCGTGGTCGCCCGCGGGTCGCGGATGATCGGCACGTAGCGCGAGTCCTCGATGTCGAGCAGCGCGCGCGCCGTCCTTTTCGGCAGGTTGCCGGGCATCTTCCTGTTGACGAAGTGGATCACCTGCTCCTTCAGCGGCGCCCGGCCGACCGTGGCAGGCGGCTTGCGCGTCTGCTCCTTCGCCAGCCGTCGGAACAGGTCGCTGGCGAGTCGCTGCGCGCGGTAGCCGATGCCGACCATCGCCGCACGCGTGGCCCGGATCGTGTCCGGGTCGGTGGCGTTCAGGAAGAACATCGCGGCGGCGTTGCCCGCGTTGAACTTCTTCTTGCCCATCTTGCGCAGCAGGTTGCGCATGTTCATCGACACGTCGCCGAAGTCGATGTCCACCGGGCACGGCGCCAGGCACTTGTGACAGACGGTGCAGTGGTCGGCCACGTCGGAGAATTCGTCCCAGTGGCGGATCGATACGCCGCGCCGCGTCTGCTCCTCGTAGAGGAACGCCTCGACCAGCAGCGAGGTGGCGAGGATCTTGTTGCGCGGCGAATAGAGCAGGTTCGCGCGCGGCACGTGCGTGGCGCACACCGGCTTGCACTTGCCGCAGCGCAGGCAGTTGCGCACCGAGTCGGCGATCGAGCCGATGTCGGACTGCTGCAGGATCAGCGATTCGGCGCCCATCAGCCCGAAGCTCGGGGTATAGGCGTTGCGCAGGTCGCCCGGCAGCGCGGGATCGTCGAGCAGCTTGCCGCGGTTGAAGCGGCCGTCGGGATCGACGCGCCGCTTGTAGGCGCGAAAGTCGGCGACTTCCTCGTCGCCGAGGAACTCGAGCTTGGTGATGCCGATGCCGTGCTCGCCGGAAATCACGCCGTCGAGCGAGTGCGCCAGCGCCATGATGCGCGCCACCGCTGCCTCGGCCTCCTTCAGCATCGCGTAGTCGTCGGAGTTCACCGGGATGTTGGTGTGCACGTTGCCGTCGCCGGCGTGCATGTGCAGCGCGACGAAGACCCTGCCGCGCAGCACCTTGCGGTGGGTCGCGTCGAGCGCCTGCAGCAGCGGCGCGAATGCCAGCCCCGAGAAGATGTTCCCGAGCGGCGCGCGCACCTCGGTCCTGAAGGACACGCGGATCGTGCGGTCCTGCAGCACGCGAAACAGCGTGGCGTCGGGCTCGTGCGCAAGCCGCTCGTCGAGCGCCGCCCGCAGGTGCCCGAGGCCGAGTCCGGAGAGCGCATCGCGCAACGACGCGAGCGGCTCGTCGATGTGCCCGAGCAGGAAGCGCCAGCGCCGGCGCGCCGCCCGGATGACCTCCAGCGCCTGCAGGCGGCGTGCCGCCGCCATCTCGCGGTCGGCGGCCTCGTCGCGACCGGCCACCGGGCGCGGCAGGTGGGCCTCGTCGGCGAGCAGCCGCTCGAGCGCGTCGAGCGTCGCCAGCTTGTTCTTCGTCGACAGCTCGATGTTGATGCGCTCGATGCCGTCGGTGTACTCGCCCATCCGCGCGAGCGGGATGACCACGTCCTCGTTGATCTTGAACGCGTTGGTGTGGCGCGCGATCGCGGCGGTGCGCGCGCGGTCGGCCCAGAACGCCTTGCGCGCCTCGGCCGAAGCGGCGACGAAACCTTCACCGGCGCGCCGGTTCGCCAGCCGCACCACCTCGGAGGCGGCGCGTGCGACCGCCTCGTCGTCGTCGCCGACGATGTCGCCGATCAGCACCATCTTCGGCAGGCCGCCGCGGCGCGACTTCGTGGTGTAGCCGACCGCGCGCAGGTAGCGCTCGTCGAGGTGCTCCAGACCGGCGAGGATCGCGCCGTGCGGCCGCTCGTCGAGGTACGCCTTGATCTCGACGATCGACGGCACCGCGTCCCTGGGCTGGCCGAAGAACTCGAGGCAGACGGTGCGGATGCAGCCGGGCATCCGGTGCAGCACCCAGCGCGCCGACGTGATCAGGCCGTCGCAGCCTTCCTTCTGGACCCCCGGCAGCCCGGCGAGGAACTTGTCGGTGACGTCCTTGCCCAGCCCGGGCTTGCGAAAGTGGCGCCCCTCGATGTCGAGACGCTCGCTGCGGATCGGCTCGCCGCGCATCGCGCCGTCCGCGCCGAGCTGCGCGGGGGCGTACCACTTCAGGTCGAACTCCGCAGCCGGCGCCTCGTGGATCTTGCCCAGGTTGTGCCCGATGCGCGTGACCTCGAGCCAGTTGCCATCCGGATCGACCATCCGCCACCAGGCGAGGTTGTCCAGTGCAGTGCCCCACAGCACCGCCTTCTTGCCGCCGGCATTCATTGCGACGTTGCCACCGACGCAGCAGGCGTCGAGCGACGTAGGGTCGACCGCGAATACCAACCCCGCGCGCTCGGCGGCCTCGGTAACCCGCCGCGTGACCACGCCTGCCCCGGAAAGGATTGTCGGCACCTCGTGATCGACGCCGGGCAGCCGGATGCGCTCGACTTCGCCGAGGCGCTCGAGCTTCTCGGTGTTGATCACCGCCGACATCGGCGTGAGCGGAATCGCGCCGCCGGTGTAGCCGGTGCCGCCGCCGCGGGGAATGACCGTCAGGCCCAGGTCGATGCAGGCGGCGACCAGCGCGGCCATCTCGGCCTCGCTGTCGGGCGTGAGCACGACGAACGGATACTCGACGCGCCAGTCGGTGGCGTCGGTGACATGCGAGACGCGGCTCAGGCCGTCGAAGCGGACGTTGTCGCGCGACGTGTGCCGCGACAGCCGGCGCATCACGCGTGCGCGCAGCGCCGCGGTGCCCGCCCACTCGTCTTCGAACGCAGCGACCGCCGCGCGCGCCAGTTCGAGCAGCCGGCTGACCCTGGCGCTGCGTGCGCTCGCGGCCGGGCCGTCGTGCTCGCTCAGGTCGAGCGCGCGCCGCTTCTCGATCTCGCCCAGCCGGTGGTGCAAAGCCTGCACCAGCAGGCGCCGGCGCTTCGGGTTCTCGAGCAGGTCGTCCTGCAGGTACGGATTGCGCCGCACGACCCAGATGTCCCCGAGCACTTCGTAGAGCATGCGTGCCGAGCGCCCGGTGCGCCGTTCGGCACGCAGTTCGGCGACGATCGCCCAGCCCTCGGCGCCGAGCAGTCGCATCACGATCTCGCGATCGGAGAACGACGTGTAGTTGTAGGGGATCTCGCGCAGGCGCACCGCGCCGGCCGCCTGCCCGTCGGCGACGGGCGGCGATTCGGGACCCGGGCCGGCAGCCGTATCGGAGAGAGGAGCGCTCATCGAGCCGGGCATTTTATCCGAGCGCGATCGCAACGGCCGGCACGCTGCGGGTTCGGCGGCTCAGCCCCCGGAGAACGGCCGCAGCAGCAGGTGCCACCACGCATCCGGCACGCCCATCAGCGCGGCGGTCATCAGCAGGTAGCGCAGGCACTTGCCGAGCGCCATCCAGCCCACGCTCGGCCAGAACGGCAGCCTCAGCCAGCCGGCCAGCGCACACAGCGGGTCACCCACCGCAGGCAGCCAGGCGAAGAACAGCGCCTTCGGACCCAGGCGCTCGAGCCACCTCAGGTGGACGGTACGCTTGCCGCGGGCAACCGCTTCGTGCGCACCCAGGCCCAGCCAGTAGTTGACCACGCCGCCCAGCGTGTTGCCGGCCGTGGCCACCAGGATCGCCGGCCAGAACTGCTCCGGAGCGAGCTTGACGAAGCCGAAGACGGCCGGTTCGGAGCCCATCGGCAGCAGCGTCGCCGACACGAAGGCCACGGCGAAAACCGTCGACAGCCCGTTCCCGGGCAGCGCAAACCAGTCGAGCAGGGTCCGAAGCAGGCCATCCATCGGCCGCGCAGTCTATCAGCGAGCGCGGCCGCAGCCCCGTGTGCAGCGTCGCCCGCTTCGCGAGACGGTAGAATCTGCCGCTTCATGTCGATCGACTACCTCAAGCGCATCCTCACGGCGAAGGTCTACGACGTCGCCGACGAGTCGCCGCTCGACGCGGCGGACATCCTGTCGACCCGGCTGTCCAATCGCGTGCTGCTCAAGCGCGAGGACATGCAGCCGGTGTTCTCGTTCAAGCTGCGCGGGGCCTACAACCGCATGGCGCGGCTGTCGGCCGCGCAACTGGCGCGCGGCGTGATCGCCGCGTCGGCCGGCAACCACGCACAGGGCGTGGCGCTGTCGGCGCGTCGCCTCGGCTGCCGCGCGGTGATCGTGATGCCGGTGACCACGCCGCAACTCAAGATCGACGCGGTCAGGGCGCTGGGCGCAGAGGTGGTGCTCACCGGGGAGTCGTACAGCGACGCGGCGGTGGCAGCCACCGCGCAGCAGGCACGCGAAGGGCTCACCTTCGTGCATCCGTTCGACGACCCCGACGTGATTGCCGGCCAGGGCACGATCGGCATGGAGATCATGCGCCAGCACCAGGGACCATTGCATGCGATCTTCGTCCCCATCGGTGGCGGCGGGCTGGCGGCCGGCGTGGCCGCCTACGTGAAGCAGGTGCGGCCCGAGGTCCGCATGATCGGCGTGCAGACGGAAGACTCCGACACGATGGCACGCTCGATCCGTGCCGGCCGGCGCGTCGAGTTGCACGACGTCGGCCTGTTCTCGGACGGTACGGCCGTGAAGAAAGTCGGCGAAGAAACCTTCCGGCTCTGCCGCACCCTGCTCGACGACATCGTGGTGGTCGACACCGACGCGATCTGCGCGGCGATCAAGGACGTGTTCCAGGACACGCGCTCGATCCTCGAGCCGGCCGGCGCGCTGTCGGTGGCGGGTCTGAAGGCCTGGGTCGAGCGCGAACGGCTGCACGACGAGACGCTGGTCGCGGTGGCCAGCGGCGCAAACATGAACTTCGACCGGCTGCGTTTCGTCTCCGAGCGCGCCGAGATCGGCGAGCGGCGCGAAGCGGTGTTCGCGGTGACGATCCCCGAGGAGCGCGGCAGCTTCCGGCGTTTCTGCGAGACGGTGGGGCCGCGCAACGTCACCGAATTCAACTACCGGATCGCGGACCCCACGCAGGCGCACGTCTTCGTCGGGATCCAGACCTCGCGCCCTGGCGAGGCCGCGCAGATCGCCGCCGGCTTCGAGACCGCAGGCTTTCGCACGCTCGACCTCACCGACGACGAACTCGGCAAGATGCATCTGCGCCACATGGTGGGCGGCAACTCGCCGCTGGCCAGGAACGAACTGCTCTACAGCTTCGAGTTCCCGGAGCGCCCCGGTGCGCTGATGCGCTTTCTCTCCAGCATGAGCCCGAACTGGAACATCTCGCTGTTCCACTATCGCAATCACGGCGCCGACTACGGCCGCATCCTGGTCGGCATCCAGGTGCCGGCCGGCGAGAAGAAGCAGTTCCGCGAGTTCCTCGCCACGCTCGGCTATCCGCACCGCGACGAAAGCCAGCACCCGGCCTACCGGCTGTTCCTGGGCGCGCACGCTTCCTGAGCGTCGCGGCAGTCGGCGGCAAGCCGGGGGGCGGGGCTCTTGCTCACGAACGCCACGACGGTATCGGCAAAGGCGCGCCCGCGGCGCCCGGCCTGCGCCTTTGCACGCACCCGGCCCCGGGTGATTCCGATCAAGCCAGCGGCACCGGAATCCGATAATATTCAAGCTCTTATGGAATTGCTTACGCTCGGCCTGAACCACCAGACCGCGCCGCTCGTGCTGCGCGAGCGCGTGTCGTTTCCGGGCGAGGCGCTGCGGACGGCGCTCGCCGAGTTGCGCGAGCGCCTGTATCCGGTGGCACCCGAGTCGGCGATCCTCTCCACCTGCAACCGCACCGAAATCTATTGCGCGACACACGAGCCGCAGGAGGCGAAGACGGCGATCTCCGGCTGGCTCGACGCCCGGCACTCGCCCGTCGGGCCGGCGCTGCTCTCGCACCTGTACGCGTTGCCCAACGGCGACGCGGTGCGCCACGCGTTCCGCGTCGCCGCCGGCCTCGATTCGATGGTGCTCGGCGAGCCCCAGATCCTCGGCCAGATGAAGCAGGCCGCACGGGCCGCACACGAGGCCGGCGCACTCGGATCGCACCTTCACCAGTTGTTCCAGCGCTCGTTTGCGGTCGCCAAGGAAGTGCGCAGCACCACCGAGATCGGCGCCCGATCGGTGTCGATGGCCGCCGCCGCGGTGCGGCTGGCCCGACGCATCTTCGAAGACCTGCGCGAGACGCACGTGCTGTTCGTCGGCGCCGGCGAGATGATCGAGCTGGCCGCCACGCACTTTGCCGCCCAGCACCCGAAGTCGATGGTCGTGGCCAACCGCACGATCGACCGCGCGAGCCGGCTCGCGCAGCGGCTGGGCGCGGCGAGCCTGCGGCTGGCCGAGTTGCCCGAACGGCTCGACGAATTCGACATCGTCGTGTCCTGTACGGCGAGCTCGCTGCCGATCATCGGGCTGGGCATGGTCGAGCGGGCAACGCGTGCACGTCGCCGCAGGCCGATGTTCATGGTCGACCTGGCCGTACCCCGCGACATCGAAGCCGAAGTCGCCCGACTCGACGACGTCTTTCTCTATACGGTCGACGACCTCGGCCGGCAGGTCGCCGCGGGCCACGAGAATCGCCGCGCGGCGGTGGCACAGGCCGAGGCAATCATCGAGACCCGCGTCGATGCGTTCATGCAGTGGATGTCCACGCGCCGGGCGGTTCCCGCGATCCGCTCGCTGCACGCGCGCGGCGAGGCGATCCGGCACGCCGAGCTCGAGCGCGCGCGTCGCGCGCTGGCCCGCGGCGAGGCCCCCGCAGAGGTGATGGAGCAGCTGGCGCACGCGCTCACCGCGAAGTTCCTGCACGGACCGACCGCCCTGCTGCACGGGCCGGACGCACAGCGCGCACACCTGTTGCCGATCATCGACCAGCTGCTTCCCGACCGCTTCGCGCCAGCGTCGCCCGACGCCCGGCGGAGCGACGACGCGCACACGGCCTCCACCTAGGCGGGCCCGGGCATGAAGGCCTCGATGCAGGCCAGACTCGCGCAACTCGAACGCCGCCTGGCCGAAGTCAACCTGCTGCTGTCCGGCGAAGACGCCGCACGCGACCTGGAGGCATTTCGCCGTGCCGGCCGCGAGCACGCCGAACTGATGCAGGTCATCGATTGCTACGAAGCCTGGAAGCGCGCCACGGACGACTTGCGCACCGCCGAGCAGATGCGCGCGGAGCCGGCGCTGCGCGAGTTCGCCGACGAGGAAGCAAGCGCTGCGGCCGCCCGCGCGGCCGGCCAGGAGGCACTGCTGCAGCGGCTGCTGCTGCCGAAAGACCCGAACGACGAGCGCAGCGTGCTGCTCGAGATCCGCGCGGGCACCGGCGGCGACGAATCGGCGCTGTTCGCCGGTGCGCTGCTGCGCATGTACCTGCGCTTCGCCGAGCGCCGCGGCTGGCACACCGAGATGGTCTCGGCCAGCGAGTCCGGGCTGGGCGGCTACAAGGAGGTGATCGTCCGCATCGACGGCGACGGCGCCTGGTCGCAGCTGAAATTCGAGTCCGGCGGGCACCGCGTGCAGCGCGTGCCCGAGACCGAGGCGCAGGGTCGCATCCACACCTCGGCCTGCACCGTGGCAGTGATGGCCGAAGCCGACGAAGTCGGCGAAATCGACATCGACCCCGAAGAGATCCGCATCGACGTGTTCCGTGCCTCGGGCGCCGGCGGACAGCATGTGAACAAGACCGAGTCGGCGGTGCGCATCACGCACCTGCCCACCGGCATCGTGGTCGAATGCCAGGACGACCGCTCGCAGCACCGCAACCGCGATCGCGCGATGCAGGTGCTCGCCACCCGGCTGAAGGATCGCCGGATGCGCGAGGCACAGGCACGCGAAGCCGCGCAGCGCAAGTCGCTGGTCGGCTCGGGCGATCGCTCCGGGCGCATCCGCACCTACAACTTCCCGCAGGGGCGCGTCACCGACCACCGCATCAACCTGACGCTGTACAAGCTGCAACAGGTGATGGACGGTGACCTCGGCGACCTGATCGCCGCGCTGTCGACCGAGCACCAGGCACGCCTGATCGCCGAACTCGGCGAGGGCGCCGCGTGACTGCGGGCGGCGCACCGGCCATGGGAGCAGCCGCTGTGACTGCGCAGGCGGCGGTGCCGACCTGGGAGCGGCTCGTGCTCGCCAGCGGCCTGCCGCGGCTCGAAGCCAGGGTGCTGCTCGCGCATGCCAGTGGTCGCCGGCGCGAGTGGCTGCTCGCGCACGGCGACGAACCCGCCGACGCGCGCGCCGCGGCTGCCTTCACCGGGCTGGCGCAACGGCGCCGCCACGGCGAACCGATCGCCTACCTGACCGGCGTGCGCGAGTTCTTCGGCCGCGACTTCGAGGTGTCGCCGGCAGTGCTGATCCCGCGCCCCGAGACCGAACTGCTGGTGCAGGCCACCCTCGAGCGAGCACCGCGCGATGCGCACGTGCTCGACCTGGGCACCGGCAGCGGTGCGATCGCGATCAGCCTGGCCTGCGAGCGCTCCGACCTGCGCGTGCTCGGCACCGACGCCGCCCCCCAGGCACTGGCGATGGCGGGCCGCAACGCGCGGCGACTGGCCGGCGACGCTCTGGAGAGCGGTCGCATGAGGCTGCGCGCCGGGCACTGGTGGCAGGCACCCGAGACGCACGAGCGCTTCGATGCCGTCGTGTCGAACCCGCCGTACGTGCCGACCGGCGACCCGCACCTCGCACAGGGCGACCTGCGCTTCGAGCCGCCGCAGGCGCTCGCCGCCGACGCCGACGGGCTGGCGGCACTGCGCGAGATCGTGGCGGGCGCCGGCGCGCGGTTGCAGCCCGGCGGGTGGCTGTTGCTCGAGCACGGTCACGACCAGGGCGCGGCCGTCTGCACGCTGCTGGCCGACGCCGGCTTCGCGGCGATCCTGACGCTCGCCGATGCGGCCGGCCTGCCGCGCGTGACCCTCGGGCGCCGTCCCGAATAGCCCCGGTTTGACGCTGGGTCCGGCTCGTTCCTAGAATCGGCGTTCCGCCGCATCGCGGCGCAGCCGTTCCCCCCCGAGGCATTCAATGGACGCAAAGGCATTCATCCGGAAGACCGTTACCGAAAACCCCATCGTGCTGTTCATGAAGGGCACGGCGGAGTTCCCCCAGTGCGGTTTCTCCGGCCGCGCGATCCAGATCCTGAAGTCCTGTGGCGTCAGGAACCTCGTCACGGTCAACGTGCTCGAGGACGACGAAGTCCGCCAGGCGATCAAGGAACACGCGAACTGGCCGACCATTCCGCAGCTCTACATCGGCGGCGAATTCGTCGGCGGCTCCGACATCATGTCCGAGATGTACCAGTCGGGGGAACTGCAGAAGCTGATCCCGCAGGCCGCTCAGGCCTGAAGCGGTCTCGGCGGCGCCGGTAGAATGGCGCCGTGACTTCCGGCCGGCCCATCGTTGCGATCGCCGGCGCCAGCGGTGCCTGCGGCGGCCTGCGCGCTGCCGAAACAGGAGAACCCGAATGACAATGAAGATGCTCGTGGCCACCGACGGATCGAAGAACGCGCTCAGTGCAGTGAAGTACGCCGCCCAGATGCTCGGGCACATGGTCGATGGCGGCTCGATCACGCTGATCAGCGTGCACGACGACGTCGCGCTCAGACATGCGCGCCGCTTCGTCGGCAAGGAGGCCGTCAACGATTATCTTCGCGAGCTCGGCGAACAGGATCTCGCCGAGGCGCGCAGGTTCCTCGACAAGACCGGCATCGCGCACGACATGATCCTGCGCACGGGGCACGTGGCCACCGAGATCGCCGCGGCGGCCGAGCGCGGCAAGTTCGACCTGCTGGTGCTCGGCTCGAAAGGGCGCAGCGCGGTGAAAGACCTGCTGATCGGCTCGGTCGCCCGGCGCGTGGCCGAGATCTCCAGGGTTCCGGTGCTGCTGGTGAAGTGAGCGGGATGCAACCGGCAGGGGGCACGCCATGTGGCTGATCGTCGGCTGGGTGATCAACGCGGCGAGCCTGCTGCTGCTCGCCTGGCTCATGCCGGCCGTGACGGTGGCCGGCTTCGGCACCGCGCTGGTCGCAGCACTGGTGCTCGGGCTGCTCAATGCGGTGATCCGCCCGGTATTGCTGGTGCTCACACTGCCGGTGAACCTGCTCTCCCTCGGGCTGTTCACGTTCGTGATCAACGGATTCACGTTCTGGCTGGCGGCACGCTTCCTCGAGGGTTTCGAGGTGCGCAGCTTCGGCTGGGCGGTGCTCGCGGCGATCGTCTACAGCCTGATCAGCTGGGCGGTGAGCGCGCTGCTCGTGCGCGGGCGCTGAACGGCGCCGCGCGGGCGCGCACGGCGCGCGCCTCAGGTCATGAAACCGAGGTTGGTCACCGGAAAGTTGCGCAGATTCGGGAACACCTCGTCGACCTGTGCACCGCTCAGGCCGAACCAGCGAGCCAGCGTGCCTGCATACTGGTCGACCGATACCGCGGGCAGCAGGCGGCCCTGGCCCACGTCGTCATCGGTGTTCACGCCGACGACCGGGAAGCGCCCGTAGATGTCCTTGCCGCGTACCGCGCCGCCGCTGACGAAGTGGTGCGCGCCCCAGCCGTGGTCGGTGCCGTCGCCGTTGCTGGTCAGCGTGCGCCCGAAGTCCGACGCGGTGAACAGGGTCACCTCGTTCAGCGCATTGACCGCCGCACTCGCCAGCAGCGCATCGAAGTACTCGAGCGCCTGCCCCACTTGCGCCATCAGGTTGCCGTGATTCACGCGCTGCCGGTCGTGAGTGTCGAAGCCACCGAGGCCCACGAAGAACACCTGCCGGCGTGCGCCGAGCGCCCCGCGCCCACCGATCACGCGCGCCACCGTCTGCAGTTGCGCTGCAAGCGCATTGCGCTGCGTCGTCCCGGGCACCAACGGCACCGGTGCCACGGCACTGTCCGCCAGCATCGCGGCATTCAGAGCGGCCTGCGCGTCGATCGAGCGTGCGCTCACGCGGTTGATCTCGCGTTCGAGCAGATGGGGACGATCGGCCGTCACGATGGAGCGCAGCACGCTGGCAGCGACCGGAGAGCCGAACTGCGAACCGCTCAGTCCGGCGATCGGGATCGCGCCGTTGGGCCCGACCTGGTACTGAAGTGTTGTCTGACCGGCCAGCCAGACCGCGTTGCCCGACAACGACATGCAGGTGAAAGTGGACGCGGCATTGCGGCTGGCAAGCAGATCGCCCATGCGGCCGCCCCAGCCGTAGCGCGAACCCTCGGGCGCGTAGGCCTGCCAGGTCGACTGCTGGTCGTTGTGCGAGAACAGCTTGGGCGGGCGCAATACGCTGTTGGTGTTGTACTGCGCCTTGCTCATCGGCGCGATCAGCGGCCCGACGTTGGCAACGATCGCTACCCGCCCGGCATCGAACAGCGACTTCAGCGGTCCGAGGTTCGGGTGCAATGCGAACGATCGCCCCGACTGCGGTGACACTGGTTCGACCGGCAGCACGCCGCCGGCGGCGCCGGGCGCCGCGAGCGCGATCGGGTCGGGCGGCGCTGCGCGCAGCCGCAGGTACTCGCTCCACGAGGCCGTGTCGGTGGCGATCACCGTGTTGTGGTGATCGTTGCCGCCGAAGAAGAACACGCACACCAGCGCACGGTAGTCGTCGGCGGTTTGCGCCGCGGCCGCACCGATGGTCGCGAGGTTCAGCGCGAACGGCATGCCGGCCGGGCCGAGCACCGACAGCAGGGACGAGGTACGCAGGAACTCGCGTCTCGATGCATCGATCCGTTGCATGTCCGGCCCCCTCACTTCTGGACGAGATAGTCGGGCGACGCCATGACCAGGAAGATCGCCAGCTTCACCCGGTTCAATCTTGCCGTGGCGGCCGACTGCGCGTTGGTCGACGACACGGCAACCGATCCGACGGCATCGATCAGCTGCGCGCGCAGATCGGGCGACATGTCGCCGGCGATCAGCAGCGCGCCGATCCGGTCGGCCAACGCATCGGGACGGTCGGCCAGTCCGATCACTTCGCCATAGTCCGGCTGCAGGTCGCGCGGGCTGCCGCTGCCAAAGCCGCCCGAAATCGCGCTGCGCAGCGTGTTCAGGTAGCCGGCGACCGACGATTCGTGCGTGATCTGCATCTCGGGCGCGACCAGGCCGGCGGTTGCGATGTCGCTGTTCGGCGGCACATAGCCAGGCCGGAAGAAGTTGAACACCGACGGCGAGCGCATTGCCGTCTGGCCCAGACTGGTATTCGGGTTGTCGGTGTTGCCGATCAGGTAGCGGCCCGACGCCGAGCGCGCGCCGAATGCCCGCAGCCAGTGCGCGATGCGCAGCACCGGCTCGCGCAGCTTGCCGTAGTCGGGCGCACCGGGAAGCGGACTGCGGGCCTCGGGGTCGAGCAGCACGGCGCGAATGACTGCCTTCATGTCGCCGCGCACCCCCGAGCCGTTGTCGTTGAACGCCGACGTCACCCGTGCGACGTAGGCGGGTGACGGATTGCTGGTCACCAGTCGCTGGATCAGCTGCCTGCCGATGAACGGACCGACGTTCGGATGCGCGAACAGGCGGTCGAGTGCCACGCGCAGGCTCGCTTCGGGGTCGGCCGTCGCCTGCGCCGCAACCGTCGTGCCAAGGAAGCGCTTCTCGGACGTCGAGTGGTACTTGGGGTACGCCTGCATCGGCTGCACGTCCCGGTCGGGGAAAGCGCTGCCGCCGAAGAAGCGCGAATCGGACTTGTCCGGACCCGCCCAGCTCCAGCCGGTGAAGACCCGCGCCAGGCCGGTCACATCCTCGTTGGAGTAGGTCTCGATCGGTTCGTTGCGGCTGTCGAGCCGCACCGTTCCGTCGGGCGCGAGTTCGTGCAGGCCGATCGTGAACAGCTGCATCACCTCGCGCGCATAGTTCTCGTCGGGCACCCGACCGCGCGACGGGTCTTCCTTCTGGTTGCGCAGGTGCGACAGATACAGCCCCATCATCGGGTGCAGCGTCACGTCCTGCAGCAGCGTGCGGAAGTTGCCGAACGCGTTGCGCCCCAGCATGTCCAGGTAGCTCGCGACGCCGCGCGGATACTGACTGACCGTGCCGTCGGCGAGCGACACGACGAAGATCTGCGACAGTGCGAACGCGATCCGGTGGCGTAACGGGCCCTCGCCGGCCACCGCGGTGCGCCAGAAGCTCTCGTAGACAAGGTTCTGCTGGTTCGTCGACTGGCCCACGGCAGCGGCGGCCTCGACCTGTTCATCGAAGTAGGCCTGGTGACGGAACTGCCGGTGCGCGAACTGCTCGTCGATCCAGGCCGGGAATCCGATCCGCTGCGTGCGCTCGATCTCGGCACCCGAGCCGCCAAAGCCCGCCTGCGACAGGAAACGCACCACGTCCTTCTGAAGGGGTTGCTGCTCCTTCGGAAGTGTCGGTGGTCCGCTGGATCCATCGCCGGCGCCGCACGCCGCCAGCACCCACGACAAGGCCGCGATCTGCGCGCCAACCAGTACGCGCCTGAACAACGGTCTCATGAGATCCCCGCATCGCCAGAGCCGGGGCGCGGATCGCGACGGCCGCGGCGCCTTCCCCTCGTTGCGCGAACGATCTCAAAACAGCGTGACGGATTTCCCCGTGCGGCCGACCGGCGGCGATTCGCGCCGGACGGACGGGTCAGACCCCGGGTCGATCGGCCTCCCGCAGCACCCAGCGCTGGATTTCGTCGAGCAGCCGCGACAGCGCACGCCCGAACGCCGCGACCGCCTGCGCGGCGGATTCGTCCGCCAGCGGCTCGCCCTGGGCGAAACGCCGCCGCGCGATCGTGCGGCGCGCTGCGCGGTCGACGAGTCCGGCAACCAGTTCGATGCGCACTCTGCCCGGCGGCGCCTGGTCATCGTGATAGAACTGCTCGAGTCGCAGTTCGAGCAGCCAGTCGCCGCGCACCGGCGCGGTCGCGGAAGCGACGTCGGCGAAGACGTCGGTCGCGGCGAGTCGCCGTTCGAGCAGACGCGCGATGCGCACCGCCGGCCGCTCGGTCCAGCTCGCGAACTGGTAGCTGGCGCGTGCGCCGGGCGAGCGACTGTAGGCGATCGCGGTGCTGTCGAGAAACGCATAGGCTGCGATGCCCTCGACGAGCAGCGTGTGTGCGCGCGCAGCAGCAGCGGCATGCGCGCCTTCCACGCCCGCGGGCGGCGCCTGGGGCGCCGGATCATCGAGCTCGTAGCGCAGATGCGCGGGCGCCTGGCCCGGGCCGATGCAGCCGGACAGGCCCGACGCGATCGGCGTCGCTGCGAACATGCCGAGCAGCCGCCTGCGAAATGCCGCCCTCACGGCAACTTCTCCCCGGGTCCGAGCTGCGCCGGCGAAGGCCCGAGCAGCGCGGCGCGTGGATCGCCGAGCCGCTCGGCCGCGCGCGACAATTGCTCGGCGCCGTGGCGCAGTTCGCGCGCGGTGACGCGCAATTCGAGCGTGCCGGCATCAACGCTGGCGTCGAGTTTCCGCGCGATCGCCGCCGAATCGCGTTCGAGTGCCTTCGCAGCCGCGGACAGGTCGCCGAGCGTCGTGTGTGCCAGCCGGCCCAGCGGCTGCAGTTCGCGCAGCAGCGCGCCCCCGTCACCCGCCACCTGTCCGATCGACACGGCGACGTCGTGGCTGGAACGCTGCATGGCGAGCGCCGTCTCGCGGATGCTGTCGGCGGCGACGTCGAGTCGCTGCAACCGCTGATCGAGCCCCCTGGCCAGATCACGTACCGCCGTGACCGCATCGGCCAGCGTCTTGCGATTTTGCGCGTTCAGCAGCTGCTCGACGTTTGCCAGCGCCCCTTCGCCGGTCACCGCGAGCCGGCTCAACGCGCCGGCAATCTGCTGGAGGTCGGAGGTGCCTTCGGGAATCACCGGATAGCGCTCGCCCGGCAGCACTTCGTCCAGTTCCGGACCCGGCGTGCCTGGCGTGACCAGGTCGATGCGCGCCAGACCGGTGACCAGGTTGCGCGCGATCACCGCCGTGGTGTTGCGGCTGACCGGCGTCTCGCGATCGACCCGCACGACAACGCCGACGCGATTGATGTTGTCGCGCGAGATCGAGTACTCCTGCACGCGGCCGACCTTCACGCCGCGCATGTTGACGTCGCTGCCGAGCTGCAGGCCGTCGAGCGACTGCTGCTCGAAGTGGATCGCATAGTAGCGGTAACCCGCCGCCCCCCCGCCGTGCGCAAGCCAGACGTAGGCGATGCTGGCCGCCGCGACGAGGGCCAGCACGACCGCGCCCACCAGCGTATATCGGGCTTCAGGCTCCATCGGGCGACTCCTCCGCGAGCATTCTACGGCCCGCGAAATACGCGCGGATCCACGGATCGGGATTCGCGGCCACCTGCGCGAGCGTGCCGTCGGCGATCACCCGCCCCTGTCCGAGCACGACGACGCGCTGCGCGATCCCCGCCAGCGTGTCGAGATCGTGCGTCACCAGCAGCACCGTGATCCCGAGGTCGCGATTGAGCGAGGCGAGCAGCGCGTCGAACGCGCGCGCGGTGATCGGATCGAGCCCAGAAGTCGGCTCGTCGAGAAACAGCACTTCGGGCTCGAGCGCGAGCGCCCGGGCGATCGCGGCGCGCTTGCGCATCCCGCCGGAGAGCTCGCTGGGCCGCTTCGCGCCCGTCTGTGGCGCCAGCCCGGCCATCGACAGTCGCAAGTCGACCAGTGGGCCCACCAGGCGCGCGGGAATCCCGCCGTGCTCGAGCATCGGCGTCGCCACGTTGCCGGCAACGGTCAGCGACGAGAACAGTGCGCCATCCTGGAACATCACTCCGATCCGGCGCCGCAGCGCGGTCAATTCGCGCACCGGCGCCGCCCAGACGTCGGCGCCCAGCAGCCGGATGCGCCCCGCGCACGGCCGTTGCAGGCCGATGATCTCGCGCAACAGCACCGACTTGCCGCTGCCGCTGCCGCCGACCAGTGCAACCAGTTCGCCGCGCCCGATCTGCAGGTCGACGCCGTCGTGCACGAGTTGCGCACCGAATCGCGTGCGTACCGCTTCGATCTCGATGGCGAACCCGCTCAAAGCCCGAGTTCCTGGAGCAGCACCGCGAACAGCGCGTCGAGCAGGATCACCGCGACGATTCCCTGAACCACCGTGGAGGTGGTGTTGATCCCGATCGACCGGGTGTCGCGGCTCACCGCAAGACCCATACGGCAGCCGATCACCGCAATGAACAGCGCGAACGCGGGTGCCTTGGCCAGTCCGATCACGAAGTGACGCGGCGCGAGCGCATCGTGCAGGCGGTCCACGAACGTGGACGGCGTGATGTCGAGCATGCGCTCGGCGATGACCATCGCGCCGAGCGCGCCCATCACGTCGCCCACGAACACCAGCAGCGGCAACGACACCACCAGCGCCAGGACACGCGGCACCACCAGCACCTGCTCGGCCGACAGCCCGAGCGTGCGGATGGCGTCGATCTCCTCGGTCAGCTTCATCGTGCCCAGCTGGGCGGTGAACGCGGCACCCGAGCGGCCGGCAACGATGGTGGCGACGATCAGCGGCGAGAACTCGCGCGCCAGCCCGAGCGCCACGCCGTCGACGACGAAGATGTTCGCGCCGTATTTCTCGGCCTGCAGCCCGAGCAGGTACGCGATCACGAGACCGATCAGGAAGCTCACCAGCGCGACCACCGGAATTGCCGTGACACACACCTGCGCGAACTGCGCAGACAGTTCGCGCCCGCGCAGGATCGCCGGGCGCATGGCAACGCGCGCCAGCTCGACGATCACGCGGCCCAGGAAGTCGAGGTGGCCGTGAAGCAACCCCGCCCACTGCAGGCTCGACACGCCGAGCTGGCCCAGGGCCCCGCGCCGGCGCAGCGGCGCCGCCGGCTGCAGTTCGGGCAGGCGCTCGCGAACCAGTTCGAGGATCCGCGCCTGCGCGCCACCGAACTCGCGCAGGCCGACCTCTGCGGCCGGTACGCCGGCCTGCTCCAGATGGAACCAGACGAGCAGTGCCGCTGCGGTATCGACCTCGACCAGGCCGGAGCCATCGAGCGCGACCCGGCGACGCCAGTCGCCTTGCACGGCCGGCAACGCGCGCAAGGCCGCATCGAGCCGGGCGAGGCGCGACAGCCGCCAGCTGCCCACCAGCCGAAGCACGCTGCCATCGGCATCGTGCTCGAGAAGACAGCTTGCATCGGTCGGGGTCATCGCAGTGGCAACCGGGGGCGCAGCATGGCCGAAACGGGTGTCATCAGCGTTCGACACTAACATAGGGGGCAGGCACGCCGGGCGCAAAGCGGGTGCAGCCGGCAAGGAGACGAATGAACGCAGAAACGCCGTCGATGCCGGCCTGGACAGCGTGGCGCAAGGCCGAGCGCAGCCGCCTGATTGCGGCGCGACTGGCCATGCCAGCGAAGCAGCGACGCGAGTTCGCGCGCCGGATCGGCGCCGTACTCGACCCGTTGTTGCCCGAGGTGCGCGGTCTGGTCGTGGCGGTCTACTGGCCGATCCGCGGTGAACCCGACCTGCGGGCGTGGACCGGATCGCTGCGCGAGCGTGGTGCGCGTTGCGCGCTGCCGGTCGTTGTCGCCCGGGGTGCCCCGCTGCTGTTTCGTGAATGGCGCGCCGGCGCCCGGCTCGTTCCCGGCGTCTGGAACATTCCGCAACCGTCCGACGGCGAGACGCTCGTGCCGCAAGTGGTGATCGCCCCGCTCGTCGGCTTCAGCCGCGATGGCTACCGCCTCGGCTACGGGGGCGGCTACTACGACCGCACCCTCGCCGCCAGCCCGGCGCACACCCTGACGATCGGCGTCGGCTACTCGGCCGCAGCGCTGCCCGCGTTCGAACCGCAGCCGCACGACATCCCGATGGACGTCATCGTCGACGAGCGCGCCGCGACACGCCATCGCCGACAGCGTCCCACCTGAGGTCCCACTTCACCGGTGGGAGCCGAAAAACCTTGACAGCCCACCGGGGATCCACTCAAATCGGTCGCACACAGGGGATAGACCGATACGGGTGCGCAGGTGGAAGCCGACACGCTGCTGCGCGAAATCGTCGAATACTGCCGCAGGGCAGGCGTCGCAGAATCGACCTTCGGACGCTTCGCGGTCAATGACGGCAAGTTCGTCAACCGCCTGCGCGACGGCGGACGGATCACGACCGCCACCGCCGAGCGGGTGCGCCGGTTCATCGCGAGCGATGCGCGCGCCGCCGCGCGCCACGGCCGCGGATTCCTGATCGATGCACCGGCCGGCGCACCGCTGCCGCTGCCGCGCACCGATCCGCAACAGCCGCCGGCCCACGTCGACCGCAATTTCCGCTTCTTCGACAACCGGCAGAAGTACCAGCTCTTCGTCAGCACCTGCTCGGAGAAGGCGGTGGTCGCGCAACGCGTGGCCATGGAACTGGTGAACATCCATCCGTCGCCGCCCGCGGTTCGCGTCTTCGACGCTGGCTTCGGTGACGGCACCGTGCTGGTTCGCGCGATGCGCGCGATGCACAAGCGCTTCGCGACCATGCCGTTCTACATCGTCGGCAAGGAAATCAGCGTCGAGCACGTGCGGCTCACGCTCGAGAAGATGGCCGACCGCTTCTTCGAGCATCCGGCCACGGTGCTGGTGTTCACCAACCTGAACTACACCGAGGCGCCGTCGCTGGCGCCCGCGTCGCTGGCCGCGGCGACCACCCTGGTCTGGCACGAGGTTGCGCTCACGGGCGCCACCTCGCACGACTTCGAGGAACAGATCGCCGCACTCGGGCCGTTTCTCGCCGAGAACTGGCGCGTGAACATCGATCCGGCCACCGGCAACCCCGTCTATGCCCGGCCGACCGTGCTGGTACTGTATCGCGACGACCACCGCTTCCTGCTCGAGTCGGTGATTCCGAAGCGCGGCGGCGGCGAGGCCGGTTACGACCTGGTGATTGCGTCGCAGCCCTACCGGGCGCGCGCCGACCTGCAGTTCAAGGCCTCGCGTGTGATCGCGCCACTGGCGCGCAGCCTGGCCCCCGGCGGGCGGCTGCTGGCGATCCATTCGCGCGGCGACGATCCCGGGCTCGAGATCCTGCAGAAGATGTGGCCCGGGGAGAACCCGTTCGTGCACGACCGCCACCGGATGCTCAAGGCGGTCAAGGCGGCGCTCGGCGCGGGCGCGCGCGGCCTGAACTTCAATGCCTATTCCGACGCACGCTCGCTGTTTCGCTTCGACATGCACGCGCTGCCTACCGAACTGTCGGCGTCGATCGGCACGTCGATGCTGTTTGCCGCCTGGAACGCCGCGATCTACGTCGGCCAGATCGACGACGCACGGCTCGAGAGCGCGATGGGCGACCGGCGCTACCTCGAGGTCACCGGCGAGGTGCTGCGCCGCTACAACGGGCTATGGTTCCAGGACGAGTCGTACATCATCTCGCGGCATCGCGACTGAAGGACGCGGGCATGAACCCCGGAGACGCAAGCACAGGTACTGCGGCAGCAACCGGCACGACGGCGGCGCGCGCCGACGCCGGCCTGCGCGAGGCCATCGTCCGCCTCGCGCGTGGCGCATCGATCGAAACCTCGACCCGCAACATCGCCGATGTCGGCGGTTATGCGCGCATGCTCGCACCGGGCACCGACGTCCACGTCACGTTCCTGCCGGGCACCCCCTATCACCACGTCCTCAGCACGGCCACGCGGCTGCGCCAGGTCGGCCTGAACCCGGTGCCGCACCTGGCCGCGCGCCGCTTCGCGAGTGCGGCCGCGGTGGCCGACTTCGCTGCCCGACTGCGCGACGAGGCCGACGTGACGCGCGTGCTGCTGATTGCCGGCGACAGCGACACGGGGGCCGGCCCGTTTGACTCGAGCCTGCAGGTGCTCGAGACCGGCGTGCTCGAGGCCTGCGGAATCCGCAGCATCGGCGTGGCCGGCTATCCGGAAGGCCATCGACGCATTGCACAGCAGGCGCTCGACGACGCGCTCGGGCGCAAGATCCGCTACGCCGAGGCGCACGGCATCGAATTGTTCGTCGTCTCGCAGTTCTGCTTCGAGCCGCAGCGCGTGCTCGACTGGCTCGAACGACTGCGCGCACGTGGCGTGACGCTGCCGGTGCGCGTCGGCGTGGCGGGCCCCGCGACCGTGCGCACGTTGCTCGCCTACGCCGTACGCTGCGGGATCGGCGCCTCGATGAAGGCGCTCGGCTCGCAGCCGGTTTCGCTGAACCGGATGCTCGCGCGCCACGGCCCGGACGACCTTGCGCGTGCCCTCGCACCGCAGGCGGCCGGCCTGGGGGTATCCGGGCTGCACCTGTTCGCCTTCGGCAATTTCGCGGACTCCGCACAGTGGATCCGCGACACCAGCGCCGGCTGAGCGCTCAGAACAGCCCCACCACCTTGCCGTCGACGAGGTCGATGGTGTCGGCCGATGGCGCCTTCGGCAACCCGGGCATGGTCATGATGTCGCCGCAGACCATCACCACGAAGCCGGCGCCCGCCGACAGGTGCACTTCGCGCACGTTCAGCACGTGCCCCTCGGGTGCGCCGCGCAGCTTCGGGTCGGTGGAGAACGAATACTGGGTCTTGGCGACGCAGACCGGATAGTGCCCGTAGCCGTCGTCCTGCAGCTTGCGGATGCGCGCGCGCACCTTGCTGTCGGCCGTGACTTCGGAGGCGCGATACACCGCTTTCGCCACCTTCTCGATCTTCTGCCACAGCGGTTCGTCGTCCTCGTAGACGAAGGCCGGACGGGCCGGCTTCTGGCACAGCGCGACCACCGCGTGCGCGAGATCGACAGCACCGCGCCCGCCCTCGGCCCAGTGGTTCGCGGTGACCATCCCGATGCCGAGCTTCGCCATCCGCGCGCGCACCGCCTCGATCTCCTCGTCGGAATCCAGGGAAAAGCGATTGATCGCGACCACCGCCGGCAACCGGTAGACGTCGCGCAGGTTCTCGACGTGGCGCTCGAGGTTGACCATCCCCCGGGCAAGCGCCTTCGCGTTCTCGTGGCCGAGCTCGCGCGGATCGACCCCGCCGTGGTACTTGATTGCGCGGATCGTCGCGACGAGCACTGCGGCATCGGGCATCAACCCGGCGCTGCGGCACTTGATGTCGAGGAACTTCTCGGCCCCGAGGTCGGCGCCGAAGCCGGCCTCGGTGACCACGTAATCGGCCAGCTTCAGTGCCGCGCGCGTGGCGATCACCGAGTTGCAGCCGTGCGCGATGTTGCCGAACGGACCGCCGTGGATCAGCGCCGGGTTGTTCTCGAGCGTCTGCACCAGGTTCGGCTTGAGCGCATCCTTCAGAAGCACGGTCATCGCGCCGTGCGCATTCAGGTCGCGCGCGCGCACCGGGCGCCCCTCGCGGTTCCAGGCCACGACGATTTCGCCCAGCCGCGTGCGCAGGTCGTCGAGCGAACCGGCCAGGCAGAAGATCGCCATCACTTCGGAGGCGACGACGATCTCGAAGCCGTCTTCGCGCGGAAAACCGTTGGCGGTGCCACCCAGCCCGACCACGATCTCGCGCAGCGCCCGGTCGTTCATGTCGACGACGCGCCGCCACTCGATGCGCCGCGGGTCGATGCCGAGTTCGTTGCCGTGCGCGATGTGGTTGTCGATCAGCGCCGCGAGCAGATTGTTGGCCAGGCCGATCGCGGAGAAGTCGCCGGTGAAGTGCAGGTTGATGTCCTCCATCGGCACCACCTGCGCATACCCGCCGCCCGCGGCACCGCCCTTCATGCCGAACACCGGTCCCAGCGAGGGCTCGCGCAGACAGATCACCGCCTTGCGGCCGATGTGGTTGAGCGCGTCGCCCAGCCCCACCGTGGTCGTGGTCTTGCCCTCCCCGGCCGGCGTCGGACTGATCGCGGTGACCAGCACCAGCTTGCCATCCGGGCGGTCGCGCAGCGACGCGAGATGGTCGAGCGAGATCTTCGCCTTGTAGTGTCCGTAGGTCTCGACGTGCTCCTCGGGAATGCCCAGCTTTTCGAGGGCGATGCGCGAGATGCGCTGCATCTTCGCGGCCTGCGCGATCCGGATGTTCGACGACACGTTCGGGAGCCCGTTCTAGAAATCGGTGTGCATGGCGCCAATCGGGATGTCGCCCGGATGGAACGGCGTGACCTGGTAGACGTGGTAGTTCAGCCAGTTCGCGAACAGCAGGTTCGCGTGGCCGCGCCAGCGCACCAGCGGCGGACGCGACGGATCGTCGTCCGGGTAGTAGTTGCGCGGCACCTCGATCGGCAGGCCCCTGGCGACGTCGCGGTCGTACTCGGCCTTCAGCGTGAGCGGGTCGTACTCGGAATGACCGGTGACGAACACGTGCCTGCCGTCGCGCGAACCCGCCAGATAGACGCCGGCATCGTCGGATTCGGCGAGGATCGAAACCTCGCCGACCCGCTCGATGTCGGTGCGGCGCACCTCGGTGTGCCGCGAATGCGGCGCGAGGAAGACGTCGTCGAAACCGCGCAGCAACCGGTCGGTGGGCGCGAGCGTGCGGTGCTCGAACACGCCGAACATCTTGCGCGGCAGCGGATGCTTCGGGATGCCGTAGCGGTGGTACAGCGCCGCCTGTGCGCCCCAGCAGATGTTCAGCGTCGAGGAGACGGCCTCGCTGGCCCAGTCGATGATCGCCGCGACCTCGGGCCAGTAGTCGACCTCCTCGAACGGCATCTGCTCGACCGGCGCACCGGTGATCACCAGGCCGTCGAACTTCTCGTGGCGCACCTGCTCGAAAGTGGTGTAGTGCTCGAGCAGGTGATCGGCGGCAACGTTTCTCGACTCGTGGGTGGCGGTGTGCAGCAGCGTCACGTCCACCTGCAGCGCCGTATTGCCGAGCAGCCGCAGCAGTTGCGTCTCGGTGGCGATCTTGGTCGGCATCAGGTTGAGGATCGCCACGCGCATCGGACGGATGTCCTGGCGCGCGGCGCGCTCCTCGCCCATCACGAAGACGTTCTCGCGCTCGAGCGTGGCGCGGGCGGGAAGCGTCGACGGGATCCTGACCGGCACGATGGGCTCCGGCAGCGTCGGGCGGGCGCGGTGCGCCCGCCCGGACCGTCATCAGGCGTTGAGCGCCTGATCGAGGTCCCAGAGGATGTCGTCGATGTCCTCGACGCCGACGCTCAGCCGCACGAAGTCGGGACTCACGCCGGCGGTCTTCTGTTCCTCGACGGTGAGCTGGCTGTGCGTGGTGGTGGCCGGATGAATCGCCAGGCTCTTGGCGTCGCCGACGTTGGCCAGGTGGCTGAACAGCTGCAGGCTCTCGATGAACTTCTTGCCGGCGTCGACCCCGCCCTTGATGCCGAAGCCCATGATCGCGCCGCAGCCCTTCGGCAGGTACTTCTTCGCGCGTTCGTAGTCGGGGTGGCTCCTCAGACCGGGGTACATGACCCAGCCGACTTTCGGATGCTTCTCGAGGAACTCGGCCACCGCCTGTCCGTTCTGCGTGTGGCGCTCCATCCGCAGGCTCAGCGTCTCGACGCCCTGGATCGTCTGCCAGCTGTTGAAGGGCGACGCGCAGGCGCCGATGTCGCGCAGCACGTGCACGCGCACCTTGATCGCGAATGGCGGCAGCCCCATGCCGACCAGGCTGGCGTAGACCAGCCCATGATATGACGGATCAGGAGTCGTGAAGTTGGGGAAGCGTCCGCTGGTCCAGTCGAAGTTGCCGCCGTCGACGATCATCCCGCCGATGCTGGTGCCGTGCCCGCCGATGAACTTGGTGGTGCTGTGAACGACCACGTTCGCGCCCCACTCGATCGGCCGGAACAGGTACGGCGTGGCAAAAGTGTTGTCGATCATCAGCACGATGCCGTGCTTCTTCGCCGTCGCGGCGACCTCTTCGATCGGAAACACCGCGATGTCGGGGTTGCCCAGCGTCTCGCCGTAGAGGATCTTCGTGTTCGGGCGGATCGCGCGCTCGAAGTTCTTCGGGTCGGTCGGGTCGACGAAGGTGACCTCGATGCCCAGATTGCGCAGCGTGTGGTTGAACTGGTTGTAGGTGCCGCCGTAGAGCCGGCTGCTGCTCACGATGTGGTCGCCCGAATTGCACAGCGTGAAGATCGCCTGGGCCTGCGCAGCGTGCCCCGAGCTGGCTGCCACGCCTGCGACGCCGCCTTCGAGTACCGCGATGCGCTGCTCGAGCACGTCGCTGGTCGGGTTCATCAGTCGCGTGTAGATGTTGCCGAGTTCCTTGAGCGCGAACAGGTTGGCCGCGTGCTCGGTGTCGCGGAACTGGTAGCTGGTGGTCTGGTACAGCGGCACCGCGCGGCTGCCCGTCGTCGGGTCGGACTTCTGGCCGGCGTGCAGTTGCTGGGTTGCAAAGGCGAATTTGCGTGCTTCGGTAGCCATCGAACGTCCCCTTGTGAGTGTGGATGGATCGTGAACGGGTCAGCCGCTCGCCATATTAGCCGGCTCCTCCGTGCTCCGGGAGAGCCACTGTGCCGTCGGGGTCATACCGCCGAACGCGAACAGGTGCAGCGCGAAGGGGTCGAGCGACGGCTGCGCCAGGCGCGCCACGGCGATCCCGCGGATCAGCTTCGTCGGGTCGTGCGTGGCCGCAAGCCGCGTCAACGATCCGACCCGCCCTTTCAGCGCTCGCAGCGAATTGCCGATCCCGCACTGCACACCCAGCTTGAGCAGCCGCGCGACCGTGGTCGGCCCGGCCACGCCGATGCGCAGCGGCACATCGACGCCGCGGGCGCGCAGATCGGCGGCCCAGCGGCCGATCGCCGCACCGTCGAAGCAGAACTGCGAGACCACGAACAGCCGCAGGCCGTGACTTCGCGCATAGCCGAGCTTCAGATCCAGATCCTCGCGCAGCGCCGATTCGGGAATGCGCGGATGCCCCTCGGGATAGCCGCAGACCCCGGCGTGCGCGAAGCCGCAGTCCTGCAGCAGGCCCGCGCGCAGCACCTCGAAACTCGAACGGTAGGGGCCAGCGGACTCGCGCAGGTCACCGCCCACCAGCAGCACCGATTCGGCGCCACCGCGGCGCAGCTCGCCCAGCAGTTCGCGCGCCGCCGATTCGCTGCCGAGGCGGCGCGCCACCACGTGCGGCACGGGCATCAGACCGAGTGCGCCCGCCCGGGAGGTGGCCGCCGCGATGGCCCGCGCATCGAGGTTCGGCGTCCAGGGGATGAATACCTGGCGCCTGCGCGCGAAAGCCACCGCGTCACCCAGTTCGCGGGCCGGGATCTCGATCGAGGCGCCGGCCAGCAGTTCGCGCGCGAGCGCGTCGGCGCCGGACGTCCGGGACGGGGACGACGTCACCTTCGCCACCCTAGTCCAGTGAAACCGGGGAATCGGCTGCGCGCCGCGGTCTGCGAGGGCGCGGGCCAGGGCGCAGCGCGCTGCCCAGGCTGGGCGCCTGGGCAAGCGCTGCAACGACGGCAGCGCGCCGTCGCGGAACCCGGCCCGCAGGGTGAGCGCCTGCAAGGGGCGCACCCGGCGTTGCGAAGCCTTGATGTGAGGCCTGCCACATCGGCGGCTTCGCGCCTGGATTGCGCCCCTTGCAGGCGCTCACGCACAGCCGATTCCCCGGTTTCACTGGACTAGAAGCTGCGGCGCCGGGAGACGCCGAAGGCCTCGTCCCAGAACCACAGGCCCCCGTGGCGGCGCAGCACCTCGCGGGTGATTTCGAGGTAGCGGCCCGAGGCAAGCGCCTGTTCGAGCCGCACGTCCTCGATCTGTCCCACGTAGACGGCGGCGTTCCAGGCCGCCAGCAGCGTCGAGGTACCGATCGACCCTTCGATTTCGGCCGGCAAGGTGTGCATTTCGTGCCGGAACAGCGCGCGCTCCTCCGGATTGGCGTTGAAGTTGTACGATCTTGCCGCCGGGCCGAGCGCTTCGCGCACCGCCTTCAGGATCTGGTGGCGGTCGTGCGCAAACGGGTTTTCGCCCGGCCAGACCCCCTGCAGGATCTCCTGACCCGGGTCGCCGCCGTGCGACTGCACCACCAGCAACCGCCCGTCCGGCCCGAGCGCCCTGGCCAGCGGCGCCAGCACGCGCGAGGCCTTGAATTCGAGCGGTGCGCGCAACCGGTAGGGTTGCGACGCGATCACCAGATCGTAGTCGGCGCGCGTCGCGCCGCGCCGCGGGATCACCGAATTGAGCAGGAAACGGTGGTCTTCGCGGTAGATCACCAGCACGGCGGGCCGCTCGTAGCCGAGCGCGCCGGTGACCTTGTTGACGACGGTGCCCCAGTTCTCGGCGAGCAGCGGCTGCAGGCCGGTGATCTGCTTCTCGAATTCACGCGCGGTGGTGCCGGTGAGCGCCACTTCGTGCCAGTTCAGCGTCGAGGCGGCAGTGACCGACTGCGGGTTCAGCCACGGCGCCTCGCGATAATAGAGGTTGGTGATCACCAGCACCGTCGACGGGTGCTCGAAGAAGCGGTCGGGCGTCTTCTCCAGCGTCAGCCGCACGTCCTCGAGGCTGATCTCCTTGGCGACGACGTAGAACGGCAGGGTCGGATAGCGCAGGTGCATCGAGCGCAGTACGCGCGTGAGCACCGTGCCGTCGCCGACGCCGGCGTCGAACATCCGGATCGCCGGCGGCTTCGGATGGATGTTCTGCAGTTCGCGCTCGACCCGTTCGGCCACCGCCCATTTCTCGGTGCAGGTGTTCACGAACATCAGGTACTTCTGGCGATTGTCGTAGAAGCGGAAGCTGCTGCGGGCGTCGCCCTGCGCCGCAGGCGCCTCCACCGGCGGCGCCTCGATCCGATCGGCCGTAGCCTTGGCTTCGTCGCGTTCGACCAGTGCTGCGCTCGATGTCTGCATGTCGCCGCCCCTCCTTCGCCGCCGCCCTTGCCGGGGGATTCAATCGGCGCGACGTCACGGTGTCAACCCACTTCGCACCCACGGCCTGAATGGGACCCATCATGGGCAGCATCCCTTCAGGGGTGGGCGTTCCGCAGGGCGTTTCGGGAGACAATGGGCGCCCCGACGAACCCACCGGAAAGACCGCCCGATGCCGATTCCGCGCATCGACCCTGGCATCCCCGACGCCGATTGCGAGCGCCTGCGAAACGAAGTGCGCGAGTTCCTCGCCGAAACGCTCGCCGGGCATCGCGCCATCGACCGTGCGCGCCACTGGAGCACCGCGGACCCCGAATTCAGCCGCAGGCTCGGCGAGCGCGGCTGGATCGGGATGACCTGGCCGGTTCGCTACGGCGGGCGCGCGCGCTCGCAGCTGGAACGCTACGTGGTGATCGAGGAACTGCTGGCCGCCGGCGCACCGGTGGCGGCGCACTGGACCGCCGATCGACAGAGCGGCCCGCAGTTGATCCGCTTCGCACCCGAGACGCTCGCGCCGAAGATCGTGCCCGGAATCGTCCGCGGCGAAACGTACTTCTGCATCGGCCTGAGCGAGTCGGACACCGGCTCCGACCTCGCCTCGGTGCGCACGCGCGCCACGCGCAGCGGCGCCGGCTGGGTGCTCGACGGCGCGAAGCTGTGGACCACCGGCGCGCACCGCGCGCACTACATGATCGCGCTGGCGCGCACCGGCCCGCCCGACGGCTCGCGACACGCCGGGCTGTCGCAGTTCCTCGTCGACCTGAAGGCACCGGGCGTGAAGATCCGCCCGATCCGCAACCAGGCCGACGAGCACGACTTCAACGAAGTCGGTTTCGAGCACGTCGAGCTGCCCGGCGAATGCCTGATCGGACGCGAGGGTGCGGGTTGGGAGCAGGCGGCAACCGAACTAGCCTTCGAGCGCAGCGGCCCCGAGCGCTACCTGAGCGGCATGCGGCTGCTGCTCGAGATGCTCGACGCGGCGCACGCCGTCGACGCGCGCGCGCGGGTCGCACTCGGCCGGCTGGTCGCGCACTACGCGACGCTGCGACAGATGTCGCTCGGCGTGGCCGGAATGCTCGCGCGCGGCGACGATCCGTCGCTCGCTGCGGCGATCGTGAAGGACCTCGGCGCCACCCTCGAGCAGTCGCTGCCCGACGTGGCGCACGAGCTGTTTGGCGGCGCGATGCCGGCCGGCTCGACGCTCGAACAGGTGGCCGACCACGTCACACGCGCCGCGCCCTCGTTTTCGCTGCGCGGCGGCACGCGCGAGATCCTGCGCGGCATCGTCGCGCGCGGGCTGGGGTTGCGATGACGATGCCCGATCGATCGCCACGGCCGGGCGCCAGCGGGTCGGCGGGAGCCGACGACGCGATCCGCGCGCAGATCGAACGCAGCGTCGAGCGCGTGTTCGCCGACCACGCCGACACCGCGGCACACGGCGCGGTCGAGCGCGGCGAGTGGCCGCAGCAGTTGTGGCAGGCGGTGCTGGATGCCGGCTTCGCCGCGGCGGCCGCGCGGTCTTCGCACGGGGGGATCGAGGCCCACTGGGCCGAGGCCTGGCCGATCCTCTTCGGCATCGGCTACTGGCAGGTGCCGCTGCCGCTGGCCGAGACGATGATCGGCGCGATGCTGCTGTCGATCGCGGGCGAGGCGCCGCCGCAGGATGCGATCACGCTCATCGAGCATGGCGACGACGCGCAACTGCTGCCGGGCGGCAGCGCGCAACGGCCCACGGTCTGCGGCCATGCCCATCGCGTGCCCTGGGCCAGGCACTGCCGATGGGCGCTGGCGTCGATGCCGGCCTCGCGCGAACTGCTGCTGGTCGACCTGCGGCAGCGTGAAGGCGTGCGCCTGAAGCCGGGAGCGAACCTGGCCGGCGAGCCGCGCGACGAGATCGCGTTCGCCGACGCGCATGTCGCGCTGCGCGTCGAGCAGCCGCTGGCCGGCCTGGACGAGCCGCTACGGCTGCTGGGCGCGTTCGCGCGCAGCGCGGCGATCGCCGGCGCGCTGGAGTCGGCGCTCGCGCAATCGGTGCGCTACGCGGGCGAACGGATCCAGTTCGGCCGACCGATCGGCGCGTTCCAGGCGATCCAGCATTCGCTGGCGATCCTCGCGTCCGAAGCAGTCGCGGCGCGCACCGCGGCGCTGGTCGCTGCCGGCTCGGTGCCGTCGCTCGCCGCGGAGGGCCCGCGGCGCGCCGCCTTCGACGTCGCAGTGGCCAAGCTGCGCTGCAGCGAGGCCGCGACCCGCGGCGCGCCGATCGCCCACCAGGTGCACGGCGCGATCGGATTCACGCGCGAGCATCCGCTGCATCGCGCGACCTGTCGCCTATGGGCCTGGCGCGCCGAGCACGGCAGCGACGCGCAGTGGGCCGACTGGCTCGGACGCGCGGCGATCGGTGCGGGATCGCGGGGGTTCTGGCCGGGGCTGACGCGGCGGACGTTTGGCTGAGAACCTGATTCCAATTCGCGTTCAATCAGATAGAAACGATCCAGGACCCGGTCATACGTTGGACGCCGCCGATTGACTTCCACGAAGCAGAGCCCAATGTCCTACCCTGGAGAAATGAACATGACGCCATTCTATCCATCTTGCATTACTTGGCCCGAAGCGACGCCAAGGAATCGATGACGAGGTTCAGGGCTTTCTCGACTTGTCTCTGGTCTGGAGCCGCCTGATAAACCTTCTGCACATCGTACCTGGACAGGACATGCCAGATGGTTGGCTGAACTCCGTGTCGGGCAAGGCTACTCTTGACACAGGAAAGCGCGCATCCATCAATGGCGATGATTGGGCGTCCGGACTTAGCGACTTTCACCAGGCTCGGCACGTCGCCGCCGACGCCGGCGATGCAGGACATCTCCGCGAGGTTGCGACGATCCAACGTAATGGCGATGTCATTACTCGTTTGCGCTGCACTCGAGCAGCCAGAGCATGAGTACACAAGTGGCAGCTTCGAACGGGCTGCAGTGCCAGCGGCATCGGTAGTCACTTATCTCTTCCTTTCTCGCGGAGACGCCCATCGGCTGAGTCCGCTACGGCATAGAACCGGGCCGCATTGGCCCAGAGCATCTTGTGGTGCGCCTCTTCGATTACGTCGGCCATTCAACGCCCTCGACCAATCCTTGCGCGACTCGCTGTTCTCGTTGGGGAATCCAGAAGGTAAAGACAGGTCGTCGACCCCGATCAGATCCCGTGCCTTGATGGCGGTCTTGGCGCAAATGCCGCTTCTGCAGCACCAGGAGAGGGGTACGACAAGAACCTGTTTGACATGAGGCATCTGCTCGGTATGCCAGCGACAACCCCCTCACCAAGGACCAACGCGAACGCCCCGCATGTCATCGACCTCGGGAAATGAACTCTGGCCGAGGAGCAGGACTTGCACCCAGCGGGGTGAATTAACCCATGCCGCGCACGGCGTGTCGTTCCAGAAACACCGGGTCGGGGGTGATACCCAGACCGGGACGGTCCGGTATCTCAATGAAACCCGCCTCTACCGGAAACGACTCGCGAACGAGTTCATGAATCATCGGATTGGCGCCCAGCGAATACTCGAGAATGAATCCGCACGAACTCGCCGCCGCCACGTGCAACCCTGCGGCAAAGGCCGGGGCTCCAGCCCAGAGGTGAGGCGCGAGCCTGAGATTGGCCGCCGAAACGAGCGAAGCAATCCGAACGGCTTCGGTGACTCCGCCGCAGATCGCCAGATCGGGCTGCACGACGTCGACCGCGCCAGACTCGATCAGGACCCGGAAATCGAAGCGCGTGAACTCGCTCTCGCCGGCAGCGATCGGGATGTGGGTCGATTTGCGCACCTCCGCCAATCCGCGAGGATCGTCGGCCGTTACCGGTTCCTCGAACCAGGCAAGGCGGCAGTCGCGCACCATGTAACAGAACTCCTTCGCCTCCGACACGGTCAGCGTCCCATGTGCGTCGCACATGAGATCGACGTCGGGTCCGATTGCCTCACGGGCAGCGATCACTCGTTCAGCCGATCGCCACGGCGATCCGTCCTGGATCCCGACGCGCATCTTCACCGCGCGGAATCCGCCCGCCTCGAGGTAGCTGCGCAGTTGGGCGCCGATCCCGTCGGCGGCCGCCCAGCCGCCGGAAGCGTAGGCCGGCATGCGATCGACACGCTTGCCACCCAGCAGCTGATGCAGCGGCGCGCCCAGCGACTTGCCGAGGATGTCCCACAAAGCGATGTCGACCCCACTCATCGCGGCGATCGAGATCCCGCGCCTCGCCATAGCCGGGAATACATGGCCCCGATCGAGCGCGAAGCGCGCTCGGGATCCGTTGTAGAGCACTTCCCAGATGCGGTTGATTCCAAGCGGATTTTCCCCGCGCAGAATCGGAGCCATTTCTTCGTTGATCAGGGCCACCAAGCCTGCATAGTGGCCCGAACTGCCTGCCGCGATCTTCGCCTCGCCCCAACCGGTGACGCCAGCGTCGGTATCGATCTGAACGATCGCGGTGTCGAACGTTTCTGCACGCCCGAAGTCACTGGTGTGCTGTTGGGCCTTGGGAATCGGTACCCGAATCCACGTCGCGGCAACGTCGGTGATCTTCATCCCATCTCCATGGCGCCTTCGATGCACGCATCACGACTCGTCATCAATGACGCTCCGTCACGAACTTCGTAACCAGGTAACCGTCGAATGTTTCCGCCCCGCCCTCGCTGCCGACGCCGCTCTCCTTGATTCCACCAAACGGTGTTTCCGCCAACCCCAGCCCCCAATGGTTGACCGTCACCATACCTGCCTCGATCGAGGCCACAGCCGCCTGCGCTGTCGCGGCAGAGCCAGTGAAGACTGCCGCCGCAAGGCCATAGGGCAATCCGTTCGCGCGCGCCATGACGTCCTCAAACTCCGAAAACCGCGCGATCGGCGCGATCGGCCCGAAAGGCTCGACCTTCATCAGTTGCGCGGAGTCCGCGACACCAGTCACCACCGTTGGAGCGAAGAAACTGCCGGTCGAGCCGATCCGCTCACCGCCACACTCCACATGAGCGCCAGCCGAGACCGCATCATCGACAAATGACAGCATCGACGAGATCCGGCGCTCATGCGCCAACGGCCCCATTCGGGTCGTCGGGTCGAGTCCGTTACCGACCTTGATTCGCTCGACTTCCTCGAGAAACGTCGCCACGAACCGATCGTAGACCTGCTCCTGGATGTAGAAGCGAGTTGGCGCCACGCAGACCTGCCCCGCATTGCGGAACTTCTGCTGGACGAGGAGACGCGCGGCCGATTCCACATCGGCATCCGAAAAGATGATCACTGGCGTATGCCCGCCGAGTTCCATCGTTACGCGCTTCATGTGTGCACCTGCCAATGCGGCAAGGTGCTTGCCCACCGCAATCGACCCCGTGAACGAGATCTTGCGCACGATGGTGGAACGAATAAGAAAGTCGGAGATATCTGTCGGGATGCCCCAGACCAAGTTGACGCAACCAGGCGGACAACCGGCTTCGTCGAAAAGGCGCGCCAACGCCATGACGGCGCTCGGTGAGTCCTCCGGACCCTTGAGAACGATCGTACATCCAGCCCCGAGCGCTGCCGCGATCTTGCGGATCGCCTGGTTGAATGGAAAGTTCCACGGGGTGAACGCCGCAACGACACCAACGGGCTCCCGGGTGACGGACTGGCGAACGCCGGGTACGCGCGGCGGAATCAGCCGGCCGTAAATCCTGCGGCACTCCTCTGCATGCCATTCGGCGTGGTCGGCGCAGGCCCTGACTTCGGCGACCGCTTCGGCTAAGGGCTTTCCCTGGTCAAGTGTCATGTTGCGGCCGATCGCCTCGGCGCGCTCCCGCGCAAGCTCGGCAACGCGTCGCAAGATTTTGCCGCGCTCGAGCGGCGAGGTGTGTCGCCATCCCCCGAAGGCCCTCTGCGCGGCCGCGAGCGCCGCCTCCAGATCGCGTCGCGTGGCGTGTGGAAGCCTTCCGAGAACCGAGCCGTCCGCCGGATTTGTGACGTCCTGTTCGCGCCGTCCTTCCCCCGACAGCCACTGTCCATCGATGAAGAGAGCGAGCTTCTCGTAACTGTCTTCGTCGATGACGCTCATCGGTTCAATACTCATAGGGGCCATCCCGCACTGGCAGCGGCTTGGGATCGAGAAACCGGTCAAGCACGTTCCGCGTGATCCGGATGACGTCGGCATCGCCGCTATTGGCCGACAGCCCGCCGATCCAGGCCACCGAGCCGACCGAAAAGACAGCACCGCCTCCTTCGGTCGCCAGGAGGAACAGATCGGATCTCACCGTCGACGAGTAATCGCCGGAAACCGTCGGGCGGGTGACCAAGAGCTCTTCGTTGGCCATGAAGTAGGTGTCGTCGAACGGGTGCGAGCTAGCCAGCACGTATCCCTCCCTCGGAGAACCCAGGAGTTCGTCCGCGCGGTCGATTTCGATTCCGGCACATCCACCGCCGAATGCCCCCCGAGTGCCGAAGTCGGCGCCGGCAACGCCATCGAAGACGAATGCGACTTCGGCGCGCTCGCCGTCGGCTCCTCGTCGATACCCGACGCTGCGACGAAAGCCCTGGCCGCTGTACCCGACGCCGAGCCAGCTCTGCGGCGCGACGCCGCTGCGGCGCCAGAGCCCGCCGTACTGTCCGTCGAGTTGGTGGTAGTACTCGCAAGGCTCTTCGGCCCAGCTCCTATTTCCGTCTTCGGCGCGACGCAATTCGATCAATCCGGGATGCGCCGGATCCGTGGCGACCTTCCAGTAGAAGCCATTCCCGCCGAGATACATGAGGCGCCCACGGCCTGCGGCAAATGCGCGATACGCCGCCAGCATGTTCGGCGTCGCGTACTCGGGATGACTACCCGTGAGCACGACGTCATATGCGCGGAGCAGTCGCTCGCCCTCGCGGTCGATGTCCTCGTCGGTCAGCGCCTCCCAGCCAATGCCTTCCCGATGCAGCCATTCGACCATCACCAGGTCGGCCGAGTAGTTCCATCGACCAGAGCCTTCGGCACCCTGCCAGGCGCGCTGATCCGGTGCGAAGGTGAGGACGGGGCGTCGCCGCGAAGCCACCGAGACCCCCGAACCGTCGCGATGCGTGTCGTACAGCGAGAGACCCCACTCGGGATGCCGAGCCATCGCGACGTCTCGCGGCTCTAGGGCGATGGCACGCGCCGCGAGCACCTCGGCGTTGTTGCCGTGAAGAAGGGTGTGGTCGTTGGAGTAAGCCAGGTAAGTGAAGGTCGGGAACACCACGGCCACTCGAGCCCTTCGGCCCGGTTCGGCGGAGCGGACAAACAACGGCAACAGCAGCGTTTCGCCGTCTCGGCGAACGCGCAGCGCATACGCTCCAGACGCCAGGTCAGCAGGAATCTGCAGCGACAAGCTAGGCATCCAGCGAGCATCGTCGAGGTCGTCGTCATGAAAATGGATCGCAGCGTATTCCTCAGGGCACGACGTCCAGTCGAAACGACTCCCGCTCCAGCGCATCCCGCGAACCGCCCGCTTCGGCGCGTTCAGCAGGCGGCCGTGCATGCCGTGCGGCCCGACATCCTCGATCTCCCAGGATCGGACGCGCCGGGCAAAGTCCCAACATGTAAACAGGTCACCCGGCGGAGGCGCAGCCCCCTCCAGGACCCATTGGGCGATCGCGGGCAGCCCGACCTGCCCTCCTAAGATGGCCGGCCGCTCGATGCGACCGTTGTAGTGATCTCCGATCGATCCTCCCGGATGCAGGCGGCCGGCCAGGACGATTGGCAACCCAGTGTCGAACACGGGAGCTGCGCCCGTCCGGCGGATCTGTACACTATCGAGCGCCTGGCCCCGGTCGGTCGCGACGACCAGCGTCACATCGAACTCGTCGGCCCGCCATTCGAGAGCGAGCATGTACCACCGTCGTTTCGCCAGCTGGATGTTGCAGGTCGTGCGTCGATCGCCGATCTCCACGAAAGGCCGCCAGCACGTGTCGATGCCGATCGCCACGGCGCCATCGGAGCCGCTGTTGCTGAAGATCACCGAGTCGCCGCTCGTCGCCGACCACGGCTGGCAGCAAAGCGCCAACACTCCGGTGCCCGGGATTGGAACCGGCCGGGCCATCCCCTCGATCAACGCGCACGAGCCGGCATCGGTCTGCTGCCAGTCGAGGAAGACGTCCTGTTCGGCCACCGACGGCTCCCTGCCGAATCGGATTCCGTCCACATCGGCCCGTTCTTCGCCCCGCCCCAGTGCTACCAGATCGACACTCGCCACCCCGGGCTGCTCCGAAGCCAGGTAAGCGGTCAGCTGCTGGCCCGGTGCCGCGCACCACACATCGAGATAACCGAAGATCTTCATTCCAGTGCACTCTCCGGTTTCCAGCCAAAGAGGTCGAGCCAGCGCGCCGAGAACACGGCCCACTCGGCTTCTGCAAGGTCGTCGTAGCATCCGCCGATTGGCGTGACCGGCTCGCCGCGGTCTCCCATCCTGGCCAAGGTCCATGCATTGCGCCCGTCCAGACGAACCAGCACGTGCTTGCCCCGTGCCGGCACGCCCCTGAACCGCAAGAGGAACGCCCGAAGATCCGAATCGTAGGGACCGAGCGGCGCGGCCCGAAAGCGCCGGATCAGTGCGACGACTTCGGGGTCGTTCCGGTTCGGTGTATCAGTCCAGTTCGACATGGTGCTCGAGTTGCGCGACGTGAATGTCGACGAAACCCTGGTAGTAGTCGTGCGCAGCGATCTGCGCATCAATGAGAACCGGGACCCCCTTGCCGTTGAGCTCCTTTGCACGCGACACGGCTTCGTCGACCTCACCTGGCTCGACGATACGAATACCGTGGCACCCCTGGGCCTGTGCGATTGCGGCGAAATCCGAGTTCACGGCAAATCCGGTCCCGGTGAGCGGCTTGCGATTGAGCACCTGGTTGTACTGCACCCAACCGAACGCATGGTTGTTGAGCACGATCCACGTCACTCCGCAGCGATTCTCGGCTGCCGTGGCGAGTTCCGAGAGTGACATCTGCATCGCGCCGTCACCGGCGAAGCAGACCACCTGCTTTTCGGGCCGGGCGAGCTTGGCCCCGATTGCGCCGATCACTCCCATTCCCATCGCCGTTTGCTCGCCCATCGCGACGCAGTCGCCCACGTCGAGCACGCGGTAGTAGGGCCAGTAGTAACACCACAGGTCGGCGGCGCCGTTCTCCTTCATCAGGATTGTGTCGCGCCCGAAGATCCGGTTGACCGATTCGAGAATCTGAGGGGGCCGGATCGGGCTGCGCGTTGTCCTGGCCTCAGTCACGGCCTCCCCGGTAAATCGCCTGCCGGCGTCGGCGATTCGTTCGACCCTCTGCCCCTGCGCCGGATAGCGGCGACGCTCGAGCTCGGCCGACAAGTCGCCGAGCGCAAGAGCGGCGTCGCCGACGACGTCGACGTCGGCGCGCCAGTTCAGGCTCAACGCATCGGGATCGAGGTCGATGCGGATCATTCGCGCCGACTTCGGATAGAACGTCCAGCTGTTCGTGCTGAATGCCTCGAGCCTGGAGCCCACTACGATCAACAGGTCGGCACCATCGTGCCACGCCTTGCCTTCACGTGAAAAATACAGGCCGACCTGACCCAGCGACAGAGGTCCGTCCTCGGGGTAGATGCCGCGGCCGCTTGGCGTCGTCAGAATGGGGGCGCCGACCAGCATGCCCAGGTTCTCGACCTCCGCGTGCGCCTTCGCGATGACGCTTCCGCCGCCGCACAGTAGCACCGGCTGCCTCGATTCCTGAACGAGAGACGCAGCCGCCTCGATCGTCGCGACCTCAGGGCGGGAACGTTGCCGCGCAACCGACGCGACGTAGGAAGACATCGGCGCAGTCTGCGGGCTCAGGTCCGACGGAATCTCCACGAACGTCGCACCCGGCCGGCCGTTGCGGGCGATCGAGAACGCCCGCTGCATGATCCAGGGAACCCGGCGAATATCTGTCACTCGGTTCGACCACTTCGTGACCGGCTTCATCAGCGTGTGCGTGTCGAGTTCCTGAAACGCACCCATTCCGTCGTAGCGCTGGACGACCCCGTTCGCGATCGCGACGATCGGTACAGAGCCGGACGTGGCCTCGAGCAGTCCCGATACGAGGCTCGTAATTCCCGGGCCGGGGTTCGAGAACACCACACCCGGTTCGCCCGTCAATCTGCCCCATGCGTACGCGCAGGCGACGGCCGCTTTTTCGTCGCGCACCAGCACGAACCGGATATCGGAGTGTTCCGTCAGGTCGTAGACCAGATGCTTGGGATTTCCCGGAAGCCCGAAGACGCAACGTACTCCTTCTGCCTTCAGGGCTTCGACAACTGCACGCCAGGGTCCCATGGTTTGCATGCTTCGTTCACCTTTCGATTAGCGCCGGAATCTCGACTGAGCCGGCTTCTGTCATCCTCGGAACCGCCCTCACGAGCGACGCCGTGTACTCGTGCTCTGGATACGCCAGAACGCGTTCCATGCTGCTGGTCTCGACCACCACGCCCCCGCGCATGACCAGGGCGCGGTCGGCCATTCGCGCCGCCACACGCAGGTCGTGCGTGATGAACAGCATCGCGAGCCCCTCCTCCTGCTGCAGCGAGTCGAGCAGGTCGAGGATTTCGGCCTGCACCGATACGTCGAGCGCCGAAACGGGTTCGTCGGCGACGAGCAGCTTCGGCCGCATAGCGAGCGCCCTGGCGATGACGATGCGCTGGCGCTGACCGCCAGAGAACTCGTTCGGGTAGCGGTCAGCGGCCGCCGGGTCGAGCTGTACGCGCGTAAGGAGCTCCACCGTGCGTGCGCGGGCTGCCGCCGACTCCCCGTTGGCGCGCAGGCCGATCTCGATCGACTCGCCGACTGTCCTGCGCGGATTCAGCGACGAATATGGATCCTGGAACACGAGCTGGATCGCCCGACGCACCGGCTGAAGGCCGCGCGCCTGGAGCCACAGGTAGTCCGTGGCAGTTCCATGGAGATCGGCACGCCCGTGATCGACGCGCGTGAGACAACACAGGGCCCTTGCAAGAGTTGACTTCCCCGACCCCGATTCGCCGACCACTGCAAGTGTCTCGCCCTGCCCAACCTCCAGGGAAACCGAATCAAGCGCTTTCACCTCGCGGCCGCGTCCGAACAGCCTGCCGCGCGTGCGCCACGTCTTCGTGAGGTGATCGGCGCGCAGAAGCGGCGGGTACGGCTCGGTCCGGCGAATCGTCCGCGCACGGAGTTCGGGAACCGCTCCTAACAGCCGCCGCGTATAGGGGTCACGAGCACGCGCGAGAACATCCCGCTTTGCCCCCTCCTCGACGACGACGCCGTTGCGCATGACCGCGACCCGATCGGCCATCTCGTTGACGACGCCGAAATCGTGGGTGATGAGAAATAACGCAATACCGCGTCGTTGCCGCAACTCGCGCAACAACGCCAGGAGTTGGGCCTGCGTCGTTACGTCCAGAGCGCTGGTCGGCTCGTCGGCGATGATCATGGCAGGCTCGCTGGCGATGGCCATTGCGATCATCACGCGCTGCCGCTGTCCGCCGGACAGCTGCCAAGGAAAAGCATCGACCAGGGACTCGGGGCAGGGCAAGTGCACGTCGCGGAGCACTTCGGCGACCCTGCGTCGCGGATCCCCTGCCCAGGAGTGCAGCCCGAGAACTTCCCTGATCTGCTTGCCTATCCGCTCGAGCGGATTGAGCGACGACATCGGATCCTGGAAGACATAGCCGATGCGCCCACCACGAACTGCGCGAAGCTCAGCCTCGCTCATGCGCAGCGTGTCTCGCCCCTCGAAGAGGATGCTTCCCGAGCGTACCTTCAGCCTCGGTGAAGGCAGCAATCCGACGATTGCGCTGGCTGTCAACGACTTCCCGGAGCCTGACTCGCCCACAACACATAACGTCTCGCCCGCGTCGAGGTCGAGTGAGACCCGGTCGACGGCAAGTTGCCGATCGCTTCCAGGTGGAAGGGCGATCGAGAGGTCGCGGATACGAAGCATTTCCGCCCTTCAGCCGCCGGCAATCGAGCGTAGCGTTGGATTGCTGCGGTCGCCGATCGCCTCAGCGAGCAAGGTCACGGCAAGCACGGTTACCAGCAATGCAAGGCCGGGAAAGACACTGAGCCACCATGCCTGGCGGAACACGGTTCGGGCCGCTCCGATCATGTAGCCCCAGCTGATCATGTTCGGGTCGGCCAACCCGAGAAAACTCAGCGACGCCTCGGTCAGAATCGCAGTCGCCACCATCAGCGACGCGACGGCGAGCACCGGCGGCAGGGCGTTCGGCATGATTTCGGTAAACATGATGCGAATGTCCGACAGCCCCGCGGCGCGCGCCGCCTCGACGAACTCGCGCTCCCTCAACGTCAGGAACTCGCTGCGCACCAGACGCGCGACTGGCGGCCAGATCACGAGCGCGATGCCGATGACGAGGTTCGTCACACTCGGCGTCATGATGGCGACGAGCAACACGACAAACAGGAATGAAGGAATGACCTGGAAGAATTCGGTGAAGCGCATCAAGGCGCGGTCGGCCGCGCCACCGAAGTACCCTGCCAGCGCTCCGATGGCCGTGCCCAGGACCAGCGAGAACGCGGTGGAGACGACTCCGATCACCAACGAGACCCGTGCGCCGAAGATGAGGCCCGACATCACGTCCCGGCCGAGCATGTCCGTGCCGAGCACGTGCCGGCCGCCAGGTGGCAACAACTGCACACCGACAACCGCCCACGGATCGAATGGCGCCAGCCAGTGGGCCATCAGTGCAGCCAGGGCTATCGCCGACAGCACGGCGATACCGACAACGAAACGCCACGAACCGAATATGCGTGACATGGCGCCAGGTCCTTACGCCCTTCCAATTCGCGGATCGATCAGCCGAAGCGACACGTCGGTCAGGAGGTTCGCAACGACGACCAGCGCAGAAGATACGAAGAACACGCCGAGGATCACGTTGTAGTCCCGCTGCATAAGTGCGTCGAACGCCAACCTCCCGATACCCGGCCAGGCGAAGACGGACTCGACCACCACCGCCCCGCCGAGCACCTGGCCGACCTGCAGGCCGGCTAGAGTGACAATCGGGAGTACCGAATTGCGCAGGACGTGCGCGCGAACGACACCCGATGACGACAGGCCCTTGGCGCGTGCCGCACGAACGAAGTCGCGACCGAGGACTTCGATGGTCGCAGCCCTGGCCACTCGAACGTACACGGCCATATAGAACAGCGCGAGACTGACGACCGGCATCATGAGGTGTTGTAGTACGTCGAGCGCGCCGGGCAGGCCCGTCTTGCGGATGAAACCTGACATCCCGAAGGGCGGCAGCAGGCCCAGCGATACCGACAGGAGCAAGATCAGCAACAGACCGACCCAGAATACGGGCGTGGCATAGAAGACCATCGCCAGAGAGGTGATCGCCGTGTCTTTCCAGGACCCTGCGCGTGTGGCTGCCAACATTCCCAGCGACGTGCCGGCAAAGATCGCCAGGAACAAAGCCGGTACCGTCAACAGAAGCGTCGCCGGAACGCGCTCGAGAATGATGTCGACCACGGGCCGCTGCGTGCGATAGCTGATTCCAAGATCGAGCGCCGCAAGTCGCCGCAGGTAGGAGTAGACCTGCACAGGGAGCGTCTCATCGAGGCCGTAGTCACGCCGGATCCCGGCAATGAACTGTTCGTCCGAGGCTCCGCTTTCGCCAGCAATCACTGCAGCCGGATCCCCTGGTGCCATGCGAATCAGAGCGAAATTGAGCAAGCCGATTGCCGCTAGCATCAGAATCGCACGCGGCAACCAGGCTGCAAACACCAGAACGAAGCGCACCGCGGCCCCTCCTCACGCCCCTCGCGCCTACCTTGCGATCCAGGTTTCTGCGAAGGTGGAATTGGGCCCGGAACTGTCGATCACGACGTTGTTTAGTTTCTTGTTGTAGACCGTCGGCCACACCAGTTCAACGAGCCACGCGACGGCAACGTCATCGACAAGGATCTTCTGTGCCTCGGAATACAACTGCTTGCGCTTGCCCTCGTCGATCTCCACGGCTGCACGCCGGAAGAGTTCGTCGACCTTGGGGTTGGTGTAGCCACTGTGGTTCGTGAACAGAACACCCTTGCGCTGATTGTCCGACATGAAGGTTCTCGAAACCCCCAGCGCAGGATCCGACAAGGTGGTGAGGAAATACATTGTCATGTCGAAATCCCAGTTTCGCGTCCGGTCGGACCACCCCGCCGCATCCGAGGGTTCGAGGACCACCTCGACACCGACTTTCCTTAGCGCCTGACGCGTGTACTCCGCGGCGCGGTTCCACATCTCTCCGTAAGGCAAACCCAGCAACTTCACAGTGGTCCGGACTCCGTCGGCGCCGCGTTTCAGGCCCATCTCGTCGAGCAACGCTTCCGCTTTCGCCGGATTGAAATCGTACGTGGGCACGTTGGGCTCATAGAACGGGGAGCTCGAGTGGACCGGGCCGGTCGCGACCTTCGCATAGGTCTGGAAGATCGTGTCGCGAATGAACTTCCGGTCGAGCGCGTACATGACGGCCTGCCTGAATCGCTTGTCACCGAATGGCGCGCGCCGGTGATTCATCTCGATCCAGACGATCGGCGAGCCCCACTCCCAGCCTTTCGTCGTCACCGAGACGTACGGAAGCTTGCTGAGACGGTTGACGTCCAGTAATTCGAGGTCATTCTGGGTGGCGAGGTGCAGTTGCTGGGACTCGATTGCAATCGCGCGTGACGCTGCGTCCGGGACGAGGCGATAGTAGATTTCATCGAGATAGGGAAGCCCCTTACGCCAGTAGCCACCGTTCCTCACCAGGTGCAGGTACTCGCCGCGCTTCCACTCTTTGAACTTGAAGGGCCCCGTCCCCACTGGCTTGGCGTTGTTGGGGTTCTTGCGGAAGTCGGTACCCTTGTACAGGTGCGCCGGTACGATCTCGGTACCGATGCCGAAGCTCCTGATCAGCGGTCCGAACGGCTCCTCGAGGCGGAACTCCACGGTGTAGTCGTCGACTTTCGCCACCTTCACTTTCTGAAACACGACCTTCATTCTGGGATGCACGTCGATCAGGTACTCGCCGAAGGTGAACACAACGTCATCAGCCGTAAGCGGCTTGCCGTCGTGCCACTTGACGCCACGGCGTAATTTGAAGGTGTAGGTCTTTCCGTCGGGAGATACCTGCCACGACTCGGCCAAGTGAGGTTTTGGGTTGAGCTCGAAGTCGTACGTCAGCAGGCTCTCGAACATCTTCGTCGAAACGAGAAGCGCCGGAGACTGCAGGAACTGCCCCGACATGATCCCGGGGGGCTCGGGCCAAAGGAGCGATTGCAGGGTCCCTCCTCTCGTCGGTTCCGCACCGTGAGCAGGCGCCAGGGACAGTGCAAGCGCCCATGCCGTGATGAGCGTGACCAGGATTCGCCTCATGATGTCTCCTCTCGTTGTTTCTCCGCCGACGCGGGCCCCGTCGACTGGACGCGATCCGTGCAGCGGTAGTCGCTTGGCGGCGTATCGGGCATTATGCTGCGATGTGGGCTGGCCGCAAGCACCACTTATTTGAGAATCGAAGGAGCCACTTTGCAGCGCCGAACCGGAGGAAGGTGTCTGCCCTCGTTCCCAATTGCCCCGCTGTCACGCAACGACGGGTATCTCCACCGGGAGCTGTACCAGCGGATCCGCAATGCCATCATCGGCGGTGCGATGCCGGCCGGATATCGGCTGCCGTCCACGCGAGTACTGTCGGCTCAGCTCGGAGTCGCACGCAATACAGTCCTTGTCGCCTACGAGCAGTTGCATTCAGAGGGTTACGTCGAGTCGCGACGCGGTTCCGGCCACTACGTCGCAGAGTTCGTTCCCGATGCATTCGAGCGCTTGACCGCGACACGCCTGCGCCCCGAAGTCGTTCGCGGCAGCCCGTCCGCGCAGGTCGCTAACCGCTTCGCATTCGTGCCGGACTCGTTCCGTCGCGCGATTCCCGCTGTCCCGTTTCGTGCCAATCTTCCCGCGCTGGACGTTGCGCGACTTCAGGCGTGGATTCGGCTCTACACGAAGTTCCTGAGACAGGCAGGACGCTCCGCCCGGCAACCCGGTCACTTCGGGGAAACTGACGCGATTGGCGATCCGCTGCTGCGCCGCGCCGTCGCCGAGTACGTGTCGCTTTCGCGCGGGGTTCGGTGCTCGCCCGAGCAGATCGTGATCACCGCCGGGGCCCAGCATGCGATGGACCTGCTGTTGCGAGTGATCGGAAGCCACGGCGAGAAGGCCTGGATCGAGGATCCTTGCTTTCCCGGCGCACTGGCTGCGCTGCGCGGCGCGGGACTCGAACCGGTCCCGGTCCCGGTAGACGACGAGGGGATCGACGTTGATCGCGCGGTCCGGGTAGCTCCGCAGGCGCGACTTGCGGTGGTCTGCCCATCGAAGCAGTTCCCGCTCGGCTACGTCATGTCTCTGCCGCGTCGATTAGCGCTGATTCAGTGGGCTCGCGAGCGCAGGGCGTGGGTCATCGAGGACGACTACGACAGCGAGTACCGCTTCTCGGGAAAGACGATCCCTTCGCTGCAGGGACTCGACGGCGGCGAGTTCGTCGTCTACGTGGGCACCTTCAGCAAGGTGCTGTTTCCGGGACTTCGCCTGGGTTTCATCGTCGCTCCGCCGATGCTCGTCGATGCGATCGTTGCGGTTCGTACGCTGGCGGGCAGGCATGGCAATCCGCTGGATCAGCAGGTATTGGCTCGATTCATCCTTGACGGCCACTTGGGCCGCCACGTTCGAAGGATGCGTAAGCTCTACGAGACACGAATGGAAGCACTGCTGCTGTCGACGCGGCGCTGGCTGGCGGGCGCCGTAGCGGTTGAGCCGGCCGAGGCAGGCCTTCAGACAGTGGGGTGGCTGAACTCCGAGTTCGACGATCGGTCCGTTTCGACCCACGCCGCCGAGGCAGGAATCGAGGTCGCTCACCTGTCACGGTACTGCATCGACACGATACGCCCCCCCGGACTGGTATTCGGGTTCGGCGCCTTCGACGAGCGCGAGATCGACACAGGCGCTCGACAACTCGCGCGCGTGCTCGCACGCGAGAGCAGTAAGCGCAGCGTCAGCAGGCGGGCAGGCTCCCGTGAAGGCGGCGGCCGAACCACGCGCCGCTAGTCGAATCGGCGGTGCCTTGGGCTACGTCACTTGCGGCGCCGTCTTCGCGACCATCGGGGCACCCGAGAATTGATTCGCCGGACAGCGTGCCGGACGGCAATCGGAGGCGTGTCGACCAGATCTTTGCATCCGAACGGTGCATTTGCCCTCGGGATGTGACCACAGCGACGCCGGTACTTGAGGCGAGGGCCGCGAGCAACGTTCGTGGGCTACCGATCGGCCGGTCTCCGGTTTCGGACCGACGATGCAGAGGCGTGGCGTGCCAGGTTACACAGCGGTCGCCCACCTCATGGGCCCCTCATCCGCAGCACGCCCACGGAAATCGGTCTCCCGTACTTCGACCCCAGAGGCCGTGGCCACTGGGAAGCCCTCTGATCCTCTCCCTCCATTGCGGGAACGATGACCCATGCACGTCACCCGCCACTTCAAATCGAGCTCGCGCCCGGCCGATCGGCCGGCCATTCAGTCGGATGCAAAACGCGCAAGCACCCCGAGATCCGGCGGCGGTCCGATTCCGGGCTCGGTGCCCAGCGACAGGATGCCGTCGCGAACGAGCGTCAAGCCGTCGCAGGTCAGCTCGCGCAGCGGATTCGGATTCGTGTCGATCTCGAGCAGGCCCTCGCCGCCCGCGGCCGCCAGCAGGTGCGCGGACATCCTCAGGCCGACACCGGCGCCGAGATAATGCGGGCAGTAGAGCAAGCCGGCCGTGAGTGCGCGGCGGGCTACCTCGAGACAGCCGCTGACGCCTCCCCATTTCGCTACGTCCGGTTGCAGCACGGCCAGCGCCCGCGCAGCAATTGCCGCCTCGAAACTCGCGCGGCCGATCAGGTTCTCGCCAGCGGCCAGGGCGGCGCCGGCATGCCCGGCGAGCCGAACCCATGCCTGCGTCGGCGCGTCGGCACGCAGCGGCTCCTCGATCCAGCGCACGCCGAGCTCCGCCAGTTCCGGGCATCGTTGCATCGCTGTGTCCGGGTCCCATGCCTGATTCGCATCCACCATCAGCGTCGCGTCGGCACCGAGGGCCTCACGCAAGGCGCTCAGCCGGCGCAGGTCCTCAATCCGTTCGAATCCGACCTTCAGCTTGAATGCCACATGACCACGCTCGCGTGCAGCCAGCGCAGCTGCCACCGCGCCGTCGGGACCGAGACCGCTTGCGTAGACGCGAATTGCGCCGTGCTCGCCGCCGAGCAATCGCCAAAGCGGCAACCCCAACCGGCGGGCCGCGAGGTCCCACAGGGCTTGGTCGATGCCCGCCAGTGTCTGTGCGATTGGACCGAACTCACCACTCTGGATGGCGAGCACCTCGAGCTTCCGCTCGAGCGATCCGGTCAGTGCCGACGGGGATTCCAGCACGGCGCCCTTCAGCATCGGGGCGACAACGGTCCGGACCAGCGCCGCGCGATGGTCTGCGCCGACGGCGGGGAAGTTGCACCAGATCTCGCCCCAGCCTTCCCCACCGTCGCGGTCGCGCACGCGCACCAGCACCGCCGGACGGTCGTGCATCACCCCGAACGAGGTACGCACCGGCACCCCACAAGGCGCGCGAAAGACGAGCGCATCAACGGCGTCGAGCGTTGCCGGGTTCCAGGTCGTGGTCGCGTCGGCCATCGGAGCCCACGTCAATACCCTGGCTCACGCTGGTACTCGTGCCGCGCAGTGTTCACGTACGAGCGCCTGAACTCCACCGTTCGATCGGCCGGCGTGAATGCCACGCGGCGAATGAGCAGCAGCGGGCTGTCCTCGGGCACGCCCAGCAGCAGCGCGACGTCGGCGGGTGCGCCCACCGCACGTACGGTCTCGGCGGTGCGCACCACCGACAGTCCGAAGCCGTGCTGGTACAGGTGATAGATGGTGTTGGTGCGTTCGCGCAGCCGTTCGGCCGTGAGACCCGCGAACAGCTCGGCCGGCACCGCGATGTCGTCGACGATCACCGGTTCGCCACCGAGCCGCAGCGCATTGCGGTAGGCGAAGACCGGCGCGCGCGGCGCCAGCTGCAGCCGCTCGGCGGCCTCGTCGTCGGCGCGCGCCTTGCGAAAACCCAGCAGTTCGACCTGCGGGTATTCCTTCACCCCGTCGTGCCGGATGATGTTGAAGAACAGGAACAGCATCCGGTCGCGCGTGTGCGTGGCGACGAAGGTGCCGCGCCCCTGCTGGCGCAGCAGGACGTTCTCGGCGACCAGTTCGTCGATCGCCTTGCGCAAGGTGCCGATCGCGATGCCGAAGCGCTCGGCCAGCTTCGGCTCGGCCGGCACCGCCTCGCCGGGCTTCCACTCGCTGGCGGCGAGCGCCGCCAGCATCTTGCGCTTGACCTCCTTGTAGATGGGCCCGCCCGAGGGCGCGGTGATGGCGTCGTGTCTGTCCATGCGAGGGTCCGCCGCGGCACGCCCGGAGCGGGCGATGCGTGTCCCGCCATTCTGACAGCAAATTCCGAAAACGTGTAACTGAGTTGAGTCATCTAGTTGACTTGCCGGAACCACTCGTTTACGATCGGCCGACCCATCCCAAGGAGCGCTCAATGATTCACGTCGTACTGCACGACGCCAGGGACACCGTCGCGGTGGCCGTCGTCGAAGGCATCAAGGCCGGCACGCAACTCGAGGCCTGGATCATGGACGACGACAGGACGATCACGGTCCAGGCCGCCCAGGACATCCCGATCGGCCACAAGGTCGCGCTGAAGGACATGGCGGTCGGCGACACCGTCTACAAGTACGGCATCGACATCGGCAAGGTGGTGGCGCCGATCAAGGCCGGCGAGCACGCCCACGTGCACAACATCAAGACCAAGCGCTGGTAAGCCGCCGCCGCGTCGCCACCCAACCGAAAGAGAGCGTCAAATGCCAGTGATCGACAAGAACACCACCTTCTGGGGCTATCGCCGCGAGAATGGTCGCGTCGGCGTGCGCAACCACGTCATCATCCTGCCGCTGGACGACCTGTCCAATTCCGCCGCCGAGGCGGTCGCCGCGGCGATCAAGGGAACGATGGCGATCCCGCACCCCTACGGCCGCCTGCAGTTCGGCCCCGACCTCGACCTGCACTTCCGCACGCTGATCGGCACCGGCTCGAACCCGAACGTCGCCGCGGTGGTGGTGATCGGCATCGAGGACGGCTGGACGAAGAAGGTCGTCGACGGCATCGCGAAGACCGGCAAGCCGGTGGTCGGCTTCGGCATCGAGGGCCATGGCGACCACGAGACGATCAGGCGCGCGTCGATGGCCGCGAAGCAGTTCGTCCAGCACGCGACCGCGCTGCACCGCGTCGAGTGCCCGATCAGCGACCTGTGGGTGTCGACCAAGTGCGGCGAATCCGACACGACCTCGGGCTGCGGCTCGAACCCGACCGTGGGCAACGCGTTCGACAAGCTGCACCCGCTGGGCACGACGCTGTGCTTCGGCGAGACGTCCGAGATCACCGGCGGCGAGGACATCGTCGCGGCGCGCTGCGCCAACGACCAGGTGCGCGAGCGATTCATGTTCATGTTCGATCGTTACCAGGACATGATCAATCGCTGGCGCACGACCGACCTGTCCGAGTCGCAGCCGACCAAGGGCAACATCGCCGGCGGCCTGACGACGATCGAGGAGAAAGCGCTCGGCAACATCCAGAAGATCGGCAAGAAGTGCACCGTCGACGGCGTGATCGACAAGGCCGAGGAGCCGACGCACCCGGGCCTGTGGTTCATGGACTCGTCGTCGGCGGCCGCCGAGATGGTGACGCTGTGCGCGGCCTCGGGCTACGTCGTTCACCTCTTCCCGACCGGCCAGGGAAACGTGATCGGCAACCCGATCCTGCCGGTGATCAAGCTGTGCGCGAACCCGCGCACCGTGAGGCTGATGAGCGAACACGTCGACGTCGATTGCTCGGGCCTGCTGCAGCGCGAGACGACGCTCGACCAGACCGGCGACAAGCTGCTCGAGGCGATGCTCGCGACGGCCAACGGTCGCTGGACGGCGGCCGAGGTGCTCGGTCATCGCGAGTTCGTGCTCACGCGCATCCACGAGTCGGCGTGATCGGGACGGCTGGCGCCGCGCGGCAGCGCGCGCGGCGCCGCGACGCGGAGCAGCGGGCATGACGCGCATCGTCATCAGCGAGTTCATGGACCTGCCCGCGGTCGAGTCGCTGCGCGGCGCGTTCGACGTCGACTACGCGCCCGAACTGGTCGACGACCGCGCGGGTCTGCTCGCCCGCGTCGCCGACGCCCACGCACTGATCGTGCGCAACCGCACCCGCGTCAACCGCGAAGTACTCGCGGCCGCGCCGCGGCTGCGCGCGGTCGGCCGGCTCGGCGTCGGTCTGGACAACATCGACGTGGCCGCCTGCGAAGCGGCCGGCGTCGCGATATACCCGGCCATCGGCGCAAACAGCCTGGCGGTCGCCGAGTACGTGGTCGCCACCGCGATGGTGCTGCTGCGCGGTGCCTACCTGTCGAGCAACGACGTGGCGGCGGGCCAGTGGCCCCGCACACGGATGTCGCAGGGCCGCGAGACCGCGGGCAAGACGCTC
>JAANMX010000304.1_pt1 | contig 66722 bp, 57 predicted proteins | sample 7279681 | NCBI WGS metagenome assembly JAANMX01 (sample SAMN14094542, study PRJNA606508) | bioreactor metagenome | isolation source: A lab-scale SPAN reactor treating ammonium-rich wastewater day 351 | place: Ireland: Galway | collected 2018-01-01
GGTGTTTGGCACCTCGATGTCGGCTCATCTCATCCTGGGGCTGTAGCCGGTCCCAAGGGTATGGCTGTTCGCCATTTAAAGAGGTACGTGAGCTGGGTTCAAAACGTCGTGAGACAGTTTGGTCCCTATCTGCTGTGGGCGCTGGAGATTTGACGGGGCCTGCTCCTAGTACGAGAGGACCGGAGTGGACGCACCTCTGGTGTACCTGTTGTCACGCCAGTGGCATTGCAGGGTAGCTAAGTGCGGAAGAGATAACCGCTGAAAGCATCTAAGCGGGAAACTTGCCTGAAGATGAGATCTCCCTGGGGACTCGATCCCCCTGAAGGGTCGTCCGAGACCAGGACGTTGATAGGCCGGGTGTGGAAGCGCAGTAATGCGTTAAGCTAACCGGTACTAATTGCCCGTGAGGCTTGACCCTATAACTTTGCGAAAGCTCAGCGCTTGTGCCGCAAGGTTGTGGATGCCTCACAAACCCCGTGTCTGCCCGGACACGAAGACAGATCAGCGGCTGTTGCGATTTCTTCCATCCGAATTGGCCCGCGCGCCGACCGGGAAACCGGTCGGCGGCGCGGGCAACCGGTCATGCCTGATGACCATAGCGCAGTGGAACCACGCCTTCCCATCCCGAACAGGACCGTGAAACGCTGCAGCGCCGATGATAGTGAGCATTCCGCTCGTGAAAGTAGGACATCGTCAGGCAATTCTCCGACGCAGAAAAGCCACCCTCCGGGGTGGCTTTTTTGTTTGTGCAACCGCCGTTCACGGGCGGTGGGGCCGTCCGCGGCTGCCGCGGAGGAGTCAACCCGCCTGGACGGCGCCGGTATCCTGCGCGAGCATCGGCGGGATCGCGCCGGGCTGGCGCTCGCGCAACGGACTGGCTGCCGCGCGCACGATCGACGCGCGCAGCCATTCGTGCCCGGGACGCCCGGCGCGGCGGCGCAGCCACAGGGCTTCGACGTCGACACGGGGAAGTTCCATGGGCAGCGGGCGAATCGCCACCTTGTCGGTCGTGCCGGTGGACGCGAGGAAGTGGCGCGGCAGTGCGGTCAGCAGGTCGGAGTTCGCCACCACGATGCCGGCGGTGAAGAACTGGTTGACGGTGAGCACGATCCGGCGCGTGCGGCCCAGTGCCGCAAGGGTCTCGTCGATGTTGCCGAATGGCCGCCCCGAGACGCTCACCAGCAGGTGGTGGGCGGCGCAATAGTCGTCGAGCGTCAGTTCGCCGCGTGCGAGCGGGTGGTCGCGGCGCATCACGCAGGTGTAGTGGCTGCTGTAGAGCCGGCGATGACCGAAGGCGGGGGCCGAGCCCGGTTGCATTTCCTCGACCGACACCGAAGTGATCGCTGCCGGGAAATGACCCACCGCCACATCGACGTCCTGGGTCAGGAGCATCTGGCGCGGATCGCGCGTCGACAGCGGCATGACCCGCAGGGTCACGCCCGGTGCCTCGCGCTCGACGATGGCCACCAGCGGCGGGACCAGCAGCGACGCGGTGGCGTCGGCCATGGCCAGCGTGAACAGGGTCTGCGCCTCCGAGGGCACGAAAGTCGATGGCGTGAACGCCGAACGCAACTGGGCGAGGGCGTCGCGCACCGTGGGCCACAGGGACAGTGCGATCGGCGTCGGCTCGACCCCGTAGCCCGAGCGCACCACCAGATCGTCTCCGAGCGCCTCGCGCAGGCGTTTCAGCGCGTTGCTGACCGCCGGTTGCGTCATCGCGAGTTTGCTCGCGGCGCGGGTCAGGTTGCGCTCGGTCATGACTTCGTCGAAGACTCGCAGCAGATTCAGATCGAGGGTGCGAAAATTCATCGGGAAATCCCGCATTAACAATCACTGTCGTGAATTATACTCATCGATAACATCAATTGGAAAAATACCATCGAATCCCGATAATAGAGTCATCGCAGTGCAATTTCCCAGAGGGAGTTCGAGATGAGTACGCTTGTCACCACCCACGAAGGCCTCGATCGGGTCGTCCGCGGCGGGCAGGTTGTTGCGGACATGTTCGGCCGCCGGTCCCCCCGCCCTGCAGGCAGGCATGTCGCCGGGGGTTCGAAGGCGATTGGATGGGCCGCGATGGTTGCCCGGTTCGCCGAGCGCATGCGCCAGCGTCGTCAGGAACGGCTATTCGAGCAGCTGATGGAGAGCGATCCGCGCGTCTGGGCTGATGTGCAGGCTGCCGCGGCGCGCCGCGACTGGCGCTGAACCGATCACGGGCGGCGAGGTTCTCGCCGCCCCACCGTGTCTCCTCCTCCACTTGACAAGTGGATTGAGCCCGCAGGATCTGCGGGCTTTTTTTATGTGCAACAATTCCTCGCTGGGTCAGCCAGTTCCCCGGGCGCGCAATGAACACCGACAGCATCGATCCCCAGGCCGTTCTGGACGGATCGCGAATTGCGCTGGCGCGCGCCGTCACCGTCATCGAGAACGATCGCCCCGGGGCCGACGACCTGCACGCGACACTCGCGCGCCGCCGCGGACGTGCCCACGTGATCGGCATCACCGGAGCGCCCGGCGCGGGCAAGTCGACACTCGTCAGCGCACTGTTGCGTGAACTGCGGGCGCGCGCGCGCAGCGTGGCGGTGCTGGCGATCGATCCATCGAGTCCGATCAGTGGCGGTGCGCTGCTGGGCGATCGCGTCCGCATGGACCAGTCCGGCGAGGACGAGGGCGTATTCATCCGCTCGGTGTCGTCGCGCGGCCATCTGGGCGGCCTGTCGCGCAGTGCAGGACGGATCATCGACCTGTTCGATGCGGCCGGTTTCGACATCGTCATCGTCGAAACCGTGGGCACCGGGCAGTCCGAGGTCGAGATCAGCCGCTTTGCGGACACCAAGGTGGTCGTGTGCCCGCCGGGACTCGGCGACGAAGTGCAGGCGATCAAGGCCGGCATCCTCGAGATCGCCGACATTCTCGTCGTGAACAAGGCCGATCTGCCGCTCGCGGGGCGCACCGTGCGCGACCTGCAGACCGCACCCGGCCTGCGCCACCGGCCCGGCTGGACGGTTCCGGTGCTGAGCACCGTGGCCACGGATGGCACGGGAGTCGCCGCGCTGATCGAGGCCATCGATCGCCACGCCCAGGCTGGCGGCGTCGGCCGTCGCCTGCAGCATGCTCCCGTCGCATCCCACGACGTCGGGGTACCGGCGACCGACGACGAATTGTTCGAGCACCTGCAGCGTTGGCGTGCCGCCGGCAAGGCGGTGGCGCTGGCGACGGTGGTGCGCACCTGGGGTTCGTCGCCACGTGCCGAAGGCAGCCATCTGGCGGTCGAGGAGGGCGGCGGCTTCGTCGGCTCGGTCTCCGGGGGCTGTGTCGAAGGAGCCGTGATCGAGGAGGCACTCGGCGTGATCGCGCAGGGCACACCGAAGCTGCTCGAATTCGGCGTGAGCGATCAGCAGGCGTGGGACGTGGGACTGGCCTGCGGCGGCAAGGTGCAGGTGTACGTGGAGCGGATCGGGTGAAAGCGGAGTTGTTCGCGCACGTGCTTGCCGACCGCGCGGCGCGGCGACCCGTGGCCGTGGTGACGCGGCTGGCCGACGGTCTTCAGGCACTGGTGCATCACGACGACGTGTCGGGTGAACTGGCGTTGACCGCGGCGCAGGTCGAGGAGACGCGCCAGCGGTTGCGCGGCAACCGCAGCGGAAACCTGGGCCAGCACGACGAGTCGCTGTTCGTGCGTTGTCATGCGCGGCCGCCGCGCATGGTCGTGGTGGGCGCGGTGCACATCGCGCAGGCGCTGGCGCCGATGGCGGCGATGGCCGGCTACGAAGTCACGGTGATCGATCCACGTCGCGCTTTCGCGACTGCGGAGCGCCTGCCCGGAGTGAACATGGTTTCCGTGTGGCCCGACGAGGCCATGGCGCAACTCGGCATCGACGCCGAGACCGCAGTCGTCACGCTGTCGCACGACCCGAAGCTGGACGATCCGGCGCTCACGGCCGCGCTGCGCAGTCCGGCGTTCTACGTCGGCGCACTGGGCAGCACGCGCACCCACGCCAGGCGCGTGGAGCGGCTCACGGCGGCGGGGCTCGGCGATGCCATCGGGCGCATCCACGCACCCATCGGACTCGACCTGGGCGGACGCGCTCCGGTGGAGATCGCGGTGGCCATTCTCGCCCAGGTGATCGCAGCGCGCTACGCGCGCTGAATTGCGCAGCGCCCGACGCCTGCCCGCGTGCCCGGTCCGGCGTCGGCGCAGCGTCGCCTACGCGAGTTCGACCGGCACGCGGTGGCTCGCGCGTGCAGCGATCCGCTCGCGCATCGCTGCGAGCAGCTGCTCCTCCTGGCGAGCGGCCGCCTGCGCCGCGCGTTGCCGGATCGGGCCGTAGCCGCGGATGCTTTCGGGCAGGCGCGCGACCTGCACCGCGAGCGCGAGCGTGTCGGCGCCGAGGCCGGCAAGCAGCGTCTCCACGATGGCCTCGTAACGCGTCATCAGTGTGCGCTCGAGACGGCGCTCGGTGCTCGCGCCAAACGGATCGAAGGGCGTGTCGCGCAGCCGCCTCAGGCGCGCGAGAATCCGGAACAGCGGCATCATCCACGGCCCGTATCGGCGCTTCCTCGTTTCGCCGGTGTGCGGATCGACGTGTCCCCACTGCGGGTAGCCGAGGTGAAAATTCAGTGTGAAATCGCCCTCGAACGTGGCGTGCAGGGCCCGCTCGAACTCGGCATCGGTGAACAGGCGCGCAACCTCGTAGGGATCCTTGCGCGCGAGCAACCGGAACCAGCCGCGTGCCACGGCTTCGGTGAGTTGCGTGCTGCCGGGCAGCGACGCGTGCTCGGCACGCCGCACGCGGGCAACGAGCCCGGTGTAGCGGCGCGCGTAAGCCTCGTCCTGGTAGGCCACCAGCCAGGTGTGACGGCGCTCGATGGTTTCGTCCAGGCTCTCCGAGAGCCGGTGGGTCGGCATCGTCGGCTCGGCCGCCGCGGCGATGCGCTCGACGCCTTCGGGGTCGAAGGCCGCGCGCCGGCCCCACAGGAACGCGTCCCGGTTGTCGGCTGCAGCCACGCCGTTGAGTTCGATCGCGCGCAGGATCGCTTCGGCCGACACCGGCACCAACCCTTGCTGCCAGGCGTAGCCGAGCATGAAGACGTTGGCCGCGATCGAGTGGCCCATCAGCAGCGTGGCCAGGCGCGCGGAGTCGACGAAATCCGCCGCGCCGTCGCCCACCGCTTCGCGCACCTGGCGCTGCAGTGCAGTCAGCGGGAACGGGTAGTCGGGATTGCGCACGAAGTCCCCGGTGATCGCCTGCCCGGTGTTGACGATGGCATGCGTGAGACCGGGGCGCATTTTCGAGAGCGCGTCCGCGCTCGTCGCCACGATGAGATCGCAGCCGATCACGAGGTTGGCCTCGCCGGTGGCTACGCGTGCCGCGTGCAGAACGGCGTGGTCGTCGGCCAGGCGCACGTGCGACATGACTGCGCCGCCCTTCTGTGCGAGCCCCGTCATGTCGAGCACCGAGACCGCCTTGCCCTCGAGGTGCGCCGCCATGCCGAGCAGTGCACCGATGGTGACCACGCCGGTGCCGCCGATGCCGGCGATCACGACGCTCCAGGGCCGTGCCAGGTCGGGCAGCGTGGGCTCGGTCAGGGCGGCAAAGGCGCCGGCGTCGGTGCCCACCGGCTGGCGCCTGCGCAGTCTGCCGCCTTCGACGGTGACGAAGCTCGGGCAGAAGCCGTCGATGCACGAGTAGTCCTTGTTGCACGAGAACTGGTCGATCGCGCGCTTGCGGCCGAACTCGGTTTCTACCGGCACGACCGACAGGCAGTTCGACTTGACGCTGCAGTCGCCGCAGCCCTCGCAGACGAGTTCGTTGATGAACACGCGCCGCTGCGGGTCGGGATAGCTGCCGCGTTTGCGTCGCCGGCGCTTCTCGGCGGCGCAGGTCTGGTCGTAGACGATCACCGTGACGCCGCGCGTCTCGCGCAACCGTCGCTGCACTGCGTCGAGTTCGTCGCGCGAGCGCACCCGCACGCCGGCGGCGAATCCGGCGTCGCGCGGATAGGCAGCCGGATCCTCGGCGAGCACCTCGATGCACTCGACGCCTTCGGCGGCCAGCTGACGCGTGATCTGCGGCACGGACAGCGGGCCATCCACCGGCTGGCCACCGGTCATGGCGACCGCATCGTTGTAGAGGATCTTGTAGGTGATGTCGACGCCGGCGGCCACCGCTGCGCGGATCGCGAGCAGTCCCGAGTGGTAATAGGTGCCGTCGCCCATGTTGGCGAAGATGTGGCGCGTGCCCGAGTGCCCGGCGATGCCGAGCCAGTTCGCGCCTTCGCCGCCCATCTGGGCGATGGTGGAGGTATTGCGGCCCATCGACACGGCCATCAGGTGGCAGCCCACACCGGCCAGTGCCGCCGAACCTTCCGGCACCACGGTCGAGCGGTTGTGCGGGCACCCCGGGCAGAACCACGGCGTGCGCACCGACGACGGGCGCGGGCGTGCCAGCGTGGCATCGATGGCGTCCAGCGTTGCCAATCGCTCGCGGATCGCGGGCGATGTGTGAAAACGCTCCAGGCGTGCGGCGATTGCGCGCGCCACGATCGCCGGCGTCAGTTCGCCGGTCGGCGGCACCAGCCAGCGGCCGAACAGACTGCCCGGCCGTGCGCCACTGACGGGTCCGGCGGCCGGGCCTGCGGCACCGGCCGTCCCCGGCATCCACTCGTCGACGTCGGGGAACTTGCCGACCACGCGCGGGCGCACGTCTTCGCGCCAGTTGTAGAGCTGCTCCTTGATCTGGTACTCGATCAGCTGGCGCTTTTCCTCGATGACGAGAATTTCCTCCAGCCCTTCGGCGAAGCGGCGCACGCCGTCGGCCTCGAGCGGCCACGGCATGGCCACCTTGTAGAGCCGCAGCCCGATGTCGGCGGCGGCGCGTGCGTCGATGCCGAGGTCGTCGAGCGCCTGGCGCGTGTCGAGGTACGCCTTGCCGCTGGCGATGATGCCCAGTCGCGGCCGCGGCGAATCGAACACGACGTGGTCGAGCCGGTTGGCGCGGGCGTAAGCGAGCGCCGCGTACACTTTGTATTCGAGGATGCGGCGCTCCTGCACCAGTTGCGGATCGGGCCAGCGCAGGTGCAGGCCGTCGGGCGGCAGCGGGAAATCGTCCGGAAAGCGCACGTCGACGCGATCGGCGTCGATGATGACCGGGCCCGAACTCTCGACGGTGTCGGTGGTGGTCTTGAGCGCGACCCAGCAGCCCGAGTAGCGCGACATCGCCCAGCCGTGCAGGCCGAAGTCGAGGTACTCCTGGATGCCCGCCGGCGCGAGCACCGGGATGCCGCAGGCCGAGAAGACGTGGTCGCTCTGGTGGGCGACCGACGACGAACGCGCGCCCGGATCGTCGCCGGCCACCACCAGCACTCCGCCGTGCTTCGCGGTGCCGGCAAAGTTGGCGTTCTTGAACACGTCGATCGAGCGGTCGACGCCGGGGCCCTTGCCGTACCACATGGCGAAGACCCCGTCGAACCGCGGATCGGGGAACAGGTGCAGCTGCTGCGTGCCCCAGATGGCGGTGGCGGCGAGTTCCTCGTTCACCGCCGGGTGGAAAGTGATGTGCTGTGCGTCGAGAAACGTCTTCGCGCCGTGCAACGCGGTGTCGAGTCCGGCCAGTGGCGAGCCGCGGTACCCCGAGACGTAGCCGGCGGTGTTCAGGCCGGTGGCGGCATCGCGCTGGCGCTGCAGCATCGGCAGCCGCGCCAGCGCCTGGACCCCGGTGAGGAACACGCGCCCGTGCTCGGCGCGGTACTTGTCGTCGAGCGATACGCTTGCAAGGGTCATGTCGCTCCCGCCGGGGTTGCCGGTTCAGTCGCGGACCAGTGTGAACCTGCCGTTCTTCACCACCATCAGCACGCGCCCGCGCTGATCGTATCCGGAGTGATCCTTTGGCGTCATGTTGACCACGCCCTGCGCGGTGACGAGGTCGTGCGTGGCCTCGAGCGCATCGCGCAGCGCCGCGCGGAATTCAGGCGTGCCCGGCTTGCCCTTCTTCGCCGCCGCCGGAATCGCGTGCTGCAGCAGCATGCCGGCGTCCCACACTCCGGCGCCGAAGATCGGCGGGCGGGCGCCGAACTGCTTCTCGTACCGGGTCAGGTAGTCGAGCGCCACCTTCTTCGTCGGCACGCTGTCGGGGATCTCGTCGATGACCAGCAGCAGCGGTCCGACCACCATCGCGCCTTCGACCTTCCTGCCGCCGATCTGGATGAACGCGCCGGTGGCCGAACCGTGGGTGTGATAGATCGTACCCTTGTAGCCCGCGTCGACGAGTTGCGAGTGCGGCAGTGCGGCGCCGGCGGCCACGCCCGCGACCAGCACCGCGTCGGGGTTGGCGGCGATCAGCTTGAGCACCTGTCCGGTGACGCTGGTGTCCTGCCGGCTGTAGCGTTCGTTGGCGACGATCTTCAGGCCGGCCTTCTCGGCCATCGGCGCGAAGGTCTTGTACCAGACCTCGCCGTAGGGATCGTTGTAGCCGATGAAGCCGACGGTCCTGACGCCGCGTTTGGTCATGGCGGCGATCAGGCCGTCGCTGATCACGTCGTCGTTCGGGTGCGTCTTGAACGCCCAGCGTTTCTGGTCGTCCATCGGCAGCACCACCGCCCCGGTGCCCACCGGCGCGAGCATCGGTGTTTTCGCTTCCGCGATGAACTGCAGCACGCCCATCGCGTTGGGGGAACCCGAAGGGCCGATCATCGCGTCGATCGAGAACTCCGAGAGCAGCTTCTTCGTGAGCTGGACGCTCTGGGTGGAGTCGCTGGCGTCGTCGTAGCTGAGGTACTCGACCGTGAGATCGCCGATCTTCGCCGGCAGCAACGCCGTGGTGTTCTTCTGCGGGATCCCGACGAAGGCCGTGGGGCCGGTGGCCGAAGTGATCACGCCGATCTTCACCTGCGCCTGCGCCGACAGGCTCGTGGCCAGTGCCAGTCCCGACAGGGCCAGCAGCACGGTGGTCGATTTCCTCGAGTTCCTTCTCATCGTCTCGCTCCTTCAGCGTGGTGGGTCGATCGTGCAGTGTCTGGCAGCGGTCGGCTTGCAAGCCCCCGGCTGCCGCGAGGGTTCCGGTGTCGGGCACCGCCGCCGGCAATGCGCGTTCTCATTGCTCGCGCCCCAGGCCGAGGTACGACTCGACGACGCGCGGATCCAGAGCTAGTTCGGCGGCGGGTCCGTCGAGCACGATTTCGCCGTTCTCGAGCACGTAGCCATGGTCGGCCACCTGCAGCGCCGCGCGCGCATTCTGCTCGACCAGCAGGATCGAGACGCCCGCGCGCCTGAGCTCCATGATGACCCGAAAGATCTCCCGGACGATCAATGGTGCCAGCCCCAGGCTCGGTTCGTCGAGCAGCAGCAGGCGCGGTCTCGCCATCAGTGCACGCCCGAGCGCGAGCATCTGGCGCTCGCCGCCCGAGAGCGTGCCGGCCTGCTGTTCGCGCCGTTCCCGCAGGCGCGGAAAGATGCCGTAGACGCGCTCCATCGATTCGGCGTGATCGCGCGCGCCGGCGCGGTGGCGCGCGAATGCGCCCAGCAGCAGGTTGTCGGCGACGCTCAACTCGGCGAACAGCGCGCGCGACTCGGGCACCAGCCCCATGCCGCGCGCGACCATCTGTTCGACGTCGAGCTCGGGCGCGGCCTCGCCGAGAAAACGCACTTCGCCGCGGCTGCGCACCAGCAGGCCCATGATCGCCGAGAGCATCGTGGTCTTGCCCGCGCCGTTGGGTCCGATGACGGTGACGATGGTGCCCGCTTCGACGCGCAGGTGCGCCTCGTGCAGGGCCTCGACCTTGCCGTAGGACACGCACAGTCCATTCACGACGAGCACGGGGCCGGCTGTGTCGGGGCGCGGCGTGGTCATGCCGCCACTCCGCCAAGATAGGCTTCGAGCACTGCCGGGTTCTTCTGCACCTCTTGCGGAAGGCCCTCGGCGATCTTTTCGCCGAACTCCATGACGACCACCCGGTCGGCCAGGCCCATGACGAAGTCCATGTCGTGCTCGACCAGCAGGATGCCGATCGATTCGCTGCGCAACTGACCGAGCAGTTCGGCCAGCGCCTTCTTCTCGCGAAAGCGCAGCCCGGCGGCCGGTTCGTCGAGCAGCAGCAGACAGGGGTCGGCAGCCAGCGCGCGCGCAATCTCGACGGTGCGCTGCTGACCGAGGGCGAGACTGCCTGCCGGTTCGAACATGCTGGCGCCCAGGCCGACGCGTTCGATCTGCTGTGCCGCTTCGGCGAGCAACTGGCGCTCTTCGGTGCGCTCGAGCCGCAGCCCGGCGGCCAGCACGCCGCGATCGCCGCGCAGATGCGCGCCGATCGCGACGTTTTCGAGCACGCTCATTGCCGGCAGCAGGCGCACGTGCTGGAAAGTGCGGCTCATCCCCAGACGCGCGATCCTGCGGGCGTGGAGCCGGTCGATACGCTGTCCGAGGAAGCGGATCTCGCCCTCGCTGACCGGATTCGCGCCCGAGACGCAGTTGAACAGCGTGCTCTTGCCGGCACCGTTGGGGCCGATGAGGGCCATCACCTCGCCGGCGCGCACGGTGAAGCCCATGTCGTGGTTCGCCACCAGGCCGCCGTAGCGCTTGGTGACCTTGTCCAGGACGAGCAGGTCGCTGCCGCGCACGGGTGCCGCGCGCCGCGTGAGCGGCGCGCCCGGCGGTACCGCCGGGCGGGGGCGTGCGCGATTGCGGGCCGCCGGCACCCGGCGCGCGATGATCGGCCACAGGCCTTCGGGCGCGCGCTGCAGCAACAGCACCATCATGACGCCGAACACGATCACTTCGAAGTTTCCCGAGGCGCCGAAGATCGCCGGAAGCAGTTCCTGCAGCCACTGCTTCAGCAGCGTGATCAGGCCGGCGCCCAGGAGCGCGCCCCAGACGCTGACTGCGCCGCCGACCACCGCCATGAACAGGTACTCGATGCCCAGGTTCAGGCTGAACGGATTGGGATTGATGAAGCGCTGCATGTGTGCATACAGCCAGCCCGAGACGGCGGCCAGGAGCGCGGCGACGAGGAAGGCGATCATCTTCGCACGCGCCGTATCCACGCCCATGGCTTCGGCCATCAGGGCGCCGCCCCGGAGCGCGCGGATGGCACGCCCCTCGCGTGAATCGAGCAGGTTGCGCGTGAACCACATCGCCGCGAGCAGGACCAGCCAGATCAGGAAGTAGAAGTCGCGCGACTCGCGGATGTCGAGGCCGGCCAGCCGCAGTGCCGGAATTCCGGTGATGCCGGTGTGGCCGCCCAGGAAGCCGAGGTTGCCGAACAGGAAGTAGATGCTGATGCCCCAGGCGATCGTGCCCAGTGGCAGATAGTGGCCCGACAGCTTCAGGGTCAGCGCACCCAGCACCCACGCCACGATCGTGGTCAGCGCCAGCCCCAGCGCCAGGCCGATCCACGGCGAGCCGCCGGCCCATGCGAGCCAGCCGGGCAGCGCCGACGTGGTGCTCAGCCACGCGCTCGCGTAGGCGCCCAGGCCCACGAAAGCCGCCTGGCCGAACGAGGTCAACCCGGCCACCCCGGTGAGCAGCACCAGGCCCAGCGCCACCAGCGCGTACAGTCCGATGTAATTGAGCAGCGTGACGTGGAATTCGGGAAGCACGAACGGGCCGAGCGCGAGCACGGCGACGAAGGCGAGCAGCGGCGCGCGCGGCATCACTCCTCCTCGTCGAGGCGGCGTGTGGCGAGCGAACGCCACAGCAGGACCGGGATGATCAGCGTGAAGACGATCACCTCCTTGAACGCCGAGGCCCAGAACGACGAGAACGATTCGAGCAGGCCCACCAGCAGGGCCCCGGCTGCCGCGGCGGGATAGCTCGCGAGGCCGCCGACGATCGCTCCGACGAATCCCTTCAGGCCGATGAGGAAGCCCGTGTCGTAGTAGATCGTGGTGAGCGGCGCGACCAGGATTCCCGACAGCGCGCCGATCAGCGCCACCAGCAGGAACGACAGCTTGCCCGCCAGCACCGTGGGGATGCCCATCAGCCGGGCTCCGGTGCGGTGCATCGCGGTGGCACGCAACGCCTTGCCGTAGATCGTGCGCTCGAAGAACAGGTACAGCAGCACGATCAGCGCGATCGAGGCGCCCACCACCCACAGCGCCTGCCCGTTGACGGACACGATGCCGAGATCGAAGCGCGCATCGGTGAACGGCTGCGTGCGCGAACCTTCGGCGCCGAAGATGAGCAGCGCCAGTCCGACCAGCGCGAAGTGCACCGCCACCGCTACGATCAGCAGTACCAGTACCGAGGCATGCGCCAGCGGCTGGAAGGCGAGTCGATAGACCATCGGCCCCAGCGGCACGACCAGGATCAGCGCGAGACCGATCTGCGCCGTCAGTGGCAGGCTGCGCACGTCGAGCACTGTGACCGCGAGCGCCGCGGCGGCCGGGTACGCGAGGTTCCAGCCGGCCACGGAGGCGAGGCCGCGGCGCCTGCCGCTGCGTGCAGCGATGGTCACCTCGATGGCGGTGATCAGCGCTCCGGCCCCCAGCAGCAGCCAGACGGTGCCGGGCATGCGGCCCGCCTGCAGGCTCGCCAGCGTGAGCGCACCCAGTGCGACGTATTCTCCCTGCGGGATGAAGATCACCCGTGTGACCGCGAACACCAGCACCAGTGCCAGCGCGAGCAGCGCGTAGATTGCACCATTGGTGATGCCGTCCTGGGCCAGCAGCATGGTGATCTGCAGGTTCATGCGGGTCTTCGGTGCGTGCGAGGGCTGCGGATCGCGAGGCGGAACTTCATCGGTCTGCTCCCGGGTGGCGAGCGGTCACGGACACGGCGGTGCGGGGCGCGGTGGTGGTCGTGCCAAGCGATCTCTCAGCCGGTCGTCGTGAAATCGGGCGCACGCCGCTCGTGAAAGGCGGCAATCCCTTCGCGTGCTGCCGCGGTGCAGGCGCTCGCGCCGAATGCGCGGTAGCCGATCTCGAGCGCAGCCGCGAGCGTGGGCGCCGCGGCCGCCTCGCGCACCGCGCGCTCGATCAGCGCCACGGTGTTGCGGCTGAGCGCCATGCCACCGGCAGCGGACGGCGCGTCTCCCGGGAACGGCGGGATCGCGACCGGGCGATCGGGAATCGGCGTGCGCCGGCCGGCGAGCTTTCGCACCCGCTGCGCTGCCTCGAGCACCAGTGATCGCGGGTCGTCGGCCAGCAGATCGACGATGCCGAGTTCGTGCGCACGCGCTGCTGCCAGTCGCTCGCCACGGCGCAGCATGTCGTGGAACACCGTGGCGGCCGCGGGCCAGCGCCGGTAGGGCACCACCATCGCGCCGATGCCGGGAAGGATGCCCAGCGTCACCTCGGGCAGCTGCATCCACGCATCGCGCGTCGCCACCAGCGCGTGGCAGCGCATCGCGAGTTCGAAGCCACCGCCCAGCGCCATGCCGTTGAGCGCGGCGACCACGGGCTTGGCCATCGCGTCGAGGTGCACGAGCAGGCGCGAGCAATCACGCGCGTATTGCGCCGACGCGTCGGCGTCGCCGAGCATCGATGGAAACCGCCCGATGTCGGCGCCCGCGCAGAACGCCCGCGTGCCGTAACCGGTGATGACGAAGCCCGCGACGTCATCGTCGCCCTCGTGGCGGCGGATCACGCCGAGAATCTCGTCGGTCATCTCGTCGTGCAGCGCGTTCAGCGCCTCGGGGCGCCGCAGCGTGATCACCTTCACCCCGTCGAGGTCGTCCACCAGCACGTGGCGCTCGAAGCGCTGGTAGTCGGCGAGCGGGCGCTTCGGCATCGGCATGCCGGGCCGCTCGCGCGCGAAGCGCCCGAGCACGCGCGCGCCCTCCTGCTCGCCGAGCGCGCGCATCAGCTCGAGCGGGCCGCGCCGGAAGCCGAGCGCCACGCGGCAGCCCAGGTCGAGGTCGGCCGCCTCGCCGATCCCGCGATCGAGGATGTCCACCGATTGCGAAAACAGCACGCCGAGCAGGCGGTCGCGCACCGCCGCCGCCGTGTCGGGCGCGACCTCGAGCCGCTGGTTCGGCTTGACCGTGATCCAGTTGTCCACCGAGCGGAAGATCGACGCCGGCCGGTAGTGCTCGCCCTCTTCGTCGGCCTGCAGCGTGTTGGTCTCGACGATGATCGGGTTGCCGCGCGCCAGGTTCAGAACGAAGAACGGCCCGGCGTGCACGTAGTCGGCCGCGACGCTGTCGATCTCGGCGGCGGTCGCCCGGTCGAGCAGCAGCGCCGACTCGTTGCACCAGTTGTCGAAGATCCGGTCGAGCATGAAGCAGGGCGCATCCGCCGTGACCAGCGGCAGCTTGCCGGTCTCGCAGAACAGGCGCCTCAGGTGCGCAACGAGCGCGGGATCGGCGCCCGGCCAGTCGATCACCTCGACCGCCGGGTTGCGCCAGGCAGGCGCGAAAAAGTGCGTGACGGTGGCGCGCCGCCTCTCGCGCAACCCGGAGAAGATACGTGCAGCCGGCAGCGAGCTCGTGTTCGACGTGATGATCGCGCCGGGTGCCACGCGCGCTTCGACCTCGGCGAAGATCCGCCGCTTGAGCGCGAGGTTCTCGGTGGCCGCTTCGAGCACCCAGTCGCATCCGGCGATCGCGTCGTAGTCGGTCGTGCCGGTGATGCGGGCCAGCACGGCGTCCTTGTCGGCGGACTGCATCCTGCCGCGCGCGACCGCCTTCTCCGCATAGCCGCGCAGCCGCGCAATCGCCGCATCGAGCGCCGGCTGCTGCAGGTCGACCAGCGTCAGCGACAGCGACGGCAGCGCGCTCTTCAGGTAGTAGCCGATGTCCGGGCCGATCGAGCCGGCACCGATGATCGCCACGTGTTTCGGCAGCGGGTGTGCAGGGGCTTGCAGCAGCGGATTGGAGAAGGTCGTGGTCACGGATTCCTCCCGGAGCGGGCCGGTTCGGGGGTGGTACGACGGCTGGAACGCGCGCAGCGGCTCAGGCAATCACCCCCGCGCCGCGCAGTGCCTGAAGCTCGTCGCCGGGATAGCCGGCCTCGCCCAGAATGCGGAAGGTGTCGGCACCGTAGCGCGGCGCAAACGACAGGTCGGCGCGCGCGCCGGCGACGTCGACCGCCATCGGCTGCATGTGCACCACCCGGCCGTCGGGCATCGTGGTGCGCGTGAGCTTGTCGCGCAATTGGGGCAATTCCCGTACCTGCCGGATGTCGAGGATGCGCGTGGCCGGGATCGTGGCGGCACGCAGGTCGGCGAGGATCTCGTCGGCGCTGTGCTGGCGCGTGACCGCTGCCATCCCGCGGTGGATGGCCTCACGTTCGCGGTGGCGTCCCTCATTGGTTGCGCGTGCCTCGTTGGCGACCGACGCGAACCTGGGAATGCTCGTGAGCCGGCGCCACTGCACGTCGCTGCCGATCGCGAGGAACACGTAGCCGTCGCGGGTCGGGTAGACGTTGGTCGGGACGAACTTGCGGTGTTCGTTGCCGGCGCGGGTGATCTCGTTGGGCTGGCAGCCGAAGTCGACCAGCGGCAGCACCGTGGTCAGCCAGGATGCCGCCGCCTGCAGCATCGAGACATCGATGCGCGTGCCGCGGCCCGTCTCGTGGCGCTCGAGCAGCGCCGCCATCACGTTGGCGTAGACCTCGTCGCCCGCCTTCAGGTCGATCACCGGGATGCCGGCGAGCATCGGCGGCCCGCCGGGGTCGCCGGTGACCTCCATGTAGCCGACCATCGCCTGCATCACCGGGTCGTAGCCGGGCGCATCCGGATACGCGGGGCCCATCGCCGAGACGCCGGCCCAGATCAGGTCGGGCTTGACCGTCGAGAGCGTCTCGTAGTCGATGCCCAGCGCGCGGTAGCGCGAGGGCACCGTGTTGCAGCAGAACACGTCGACGTCGAGCTCGCGGATCAGCCGCTGCAATACCCGCCGGCCGCGCTCGTCCTTCAGGTTCAGCGCGATGGCTTCCTTGCCGACGTTGGGGGCCACGAAGTAGCTGCGCCGGTCGTCGTCGACCACGCGCGCGCCGATGTAGCGGTTCGGGTCGCCGGGCAGCCCGGCGCCGGTGGGCGTGGACTCGATGCGGATCACGCGCCAGCCGAGCTGCGCGAAGCGCAGCGTCGCCGAAGGCAGCGACAGCGCCTGCTCCATCGAGAGAACCGTGCGGCGTCTCATGCGGACAGGCCCTCGTCGATACGGTGGAAACCCAAGGCGATCTCCTCAGCCGCCCGCGATCGGCGGGGCCAGAACGACTTCGTCGTCGTCGCGCACCGGGTGGTCGCGATTCGCATATACGTCGTTTACCGAGACCAGCACGACGTCGATGTAGTCGAAGGCATGCCTGAAGCGCTCGTCGCGGGTCGCAAGCCAGTCGAGCAGCATGCCCACGTTCCTGATCTCGCCGGGCAGGGCGATGCTCTCCGATTCGCATCCCATGCTGTGGCGCAGCCAGGCGAAGTACTTCAGCTTCATTCCCGCTCAGACCGTCACGCTCTCGCGCCGGGCGGTGGCCCCGCCGGCCGCTGCGGCTGCCCGCTTCTCGTGAATGGCCCGCGCGACCTTCTCGGGCGACATCGGTGGATCGAAGATGCGCACGCCCGTGGCGTTGTACAGCGCGTTGGCGATGGCCGGCGCGATCACGATCGTCGGCAGCTCGGAAACGCCCTTGGCGCCATAGGGGCCCTCGGCGCAGTCGCTCTCGATGAAGTGCATCTCGAGCTCCGGCATCTCGGGCGCCGTGATCAGCCTGTAATCGCGGAACGACGGGTTTTTCAGCATGCCGTTCTCGATGCGCATGTCCTCGCTGATCGCGTAGCCGAGCCCGATCGCAATGCCGCCTTCGATCTGGCCCTCCAGGCCCATCCGGTTGATGACGCGGCCGACGTCCTGCGCAACCGTCACCTTGTCCACCTTGATTTCGCCGGTGAGCGTGTCCACGGTGATTTCGGCGACGTGCACGGCGTGGGCGTAGGCGGCCGAGTGGTCGGAGACGTGCCTGGCGCCTTCGGGCTCGCTCTTTGGTTCGTAATAGTCGGTGACCATCACGAGTTCCGGTTCGGCCTGGAAATGCATCTGGCGCAGCAGGCGCTCGAGCTTGATCAGCGGCGTGCCGTCGCTGGCGCGTACGACCCAGCCGCCACGCAGGTCCAGGTTCGCGGCGGATTCCTCGACGAATTTCGCGGCGCCGTTCAGGATCTGCGACTTCGCCTTGCACGCGGCACGACGCGCGCCGTTGCCCGCGATGAAGGTGGTGCGCGAGGCATGCACGCCCACGTCCCACGGCGCGATGTCGGAATCGTTGTTGACGAGGGTCACGTGCTCGAGCGGCACGCCCAGTTCCTCGGCCACGATCAGCGTGATCACCGCGTCGATGCCCTGGCCGATCTCGGAGGCACCGGTGATGACCGTGACCCGCGCGTAGTCGTCCACCTTCAGGATCGTGCCGATCCCGTCCGACTTGTGGATCTTGGCGCCGCCGGCGTTGTGGATCGACGAGGCGAGGCCGATGCCCTTCCTGTAGCGTCCCGGTGCGTCGCGCAGCGCCGCGTACGTCTCGCGTTTGTGGCTGTAGTCACTCGCCCTGGCGGCGGTTTCCAGGCATTCGACGAAGGCGCATTCGCGCAGGAACGATTTCTGCGGCGTGGTCTCGCCCGATACCTGGGCGTTTTTCAGGTGGAACGCCAGTGGATCCATGTCGACCATTTCAGCGAGCATGTCCATCTGCTGCGCGGTGGCCCAGGTGGTCTGGACGTTGCCGTATCCGCGGAACGATCCGGCATAGGGGTTGTTGGTGTAGATCGCCTGCGCCTCGAACCGGACCACCGGCACGCGATAGTGACCGGAGGTGGTGCGCATCATGATGACCGGGATCGTCGGTCCCCACGAGGTGCAGGCGCCGTTGTCCAGCAGCACGTCGGCGCTGCGGAAGGTGAGCACGCCGTCGCGGGTGCAGCCGGTGCGCATGTGGATGATCGCGGCCTGGCGCGTGGGCGAAGCCTTGAACTCCTCCTCGCGCGTATACGTGACCTTGACCGGCCGGCCGGTCTTCTTCGCCAGCAGCGCGGCGATCGGCTCGTAGGGATAGACGTCGAGCTTGGAGCCGAAGGCGCCGCCCACGGGCGGCTGGATGACCCGGATGTCGCCCGGATCCATGCCCAGCGCCGGAGCGAGGTCCATCTTGTAGTTGTACGGGTACTGCGTCTGCGTCCAGATCGTCAGCTTGCCGTTGTGGTCGAAGTCGGCGATCGCGCACGACGTGCCCATGCAGCAGTGCGTCACGTGGTGCGGCCGGAACACGCTGTCGACGACGAAGTCCGAGGCGGCTTCGGCAGCCGCGAGATCGCCGTGCTCGAACTCGAAGCGCAGGCTCCGGTTGCCGGGGAAGTCCTCGTGGATCTGCGGGGCACCTTCCCGGGCGCCGGCCTCCGGCGTGAACACACCGGGCAGGTCCTCGTAGTCGACTTCGATCAGCGTGAGCGCGCGGGCGGCGATCTCTTCGGTTTCGGCCGCGACCGCGGCGATCTCGTCGTGCGCGCAGCGCACCTTGTCCTTGAGCGCGACGTTGTCACGCACGAAACCGAACTTCAGGCCGGCGGCGTCCCTGCCGGTGAGCACCGCGTGCACGCCGGGCAGCCTGCGCGCTGCCTCGGTGTCGATGCGCACGATCCGCGCGTGCGGGCGGCCGGCGAACAGCACCTTGCCGATCAGCATCTGCGGCAACACCATGTCGTTGATGTAGCGCGTCTTGCCGGTCGCCTTGTCGGGTGCGTCGGGTTTCCTCACCCGCTGGCCGATCAGGGACCGCTTCACGATGGGGGAAGGGGTGGCGCGCCTGTTCATCGCTGTGCTCCGCTGGTGCTGCCGGCCACCGCCTGCACTGCATCGAGCACCTTGGTGTAGCCGGTGCAGCGGCAGAGGTTGCCTTCGAGGCCCCGCTGCGCTTGCTCGCGCGTCAGCCCGGGGTTGTTCTCGAGCAGATAGTGCGCCTGCATGATCATGCCGGGCATGCAGAAGCCGCACTGCACGGCGCCGCAGTCGACGAAGGCCTGCTGCACCGGGTGCATGCCCTGCGGCGTGCGCAGGCCCTCGATGGTCACGACCTCGCGCCCGTCGCAATCGACCGCGTACATCAGGCAGCTGTTGACGGTCTTGCCGTCGATGCTGACCGTGCAGGCGCCGCACTCGCCTTCGCCGCAGGCGTACTTGGTCCCGGTCAGGCCGAACCTGTCGCGCAGCATGGCCAGGGTCTTCATCACCACCGGCACCTTCAGGCGAACCTCGCGCCCATTGAGCTTGAAGCCGATTTCAGTCTCGACCGACATCATTGAGCACCTCTTCGACGAATACCCGGACAAGATGGCTGCGGTACCAGGCGCTGGCGCGCACGTCGTCGATCGGCCTGGCGTCCTCGCCGGTGGCGGCGACCGCGGCGGCGATCGTCGCGGCGTCCAGCGGCTTGCCCTCGAGCGCGGCTTCCACGTGCCGGGCGCGCAAGGGCGTGGCTGCGACCGACCCCATGGCCACGCGTACCGCGTTGAGCCTGCCGCCGGCGAGCCGCGCGCCCAGCGCCACCGACACGGTGGAGATCTCGAGCGCCGGGCGCGGTCCGGCCTTGCGGAACCGGCTGACGAAGTCGGTCGCAGGCCGGGCGAACACGACCGCGGTGAGCAGCTCTTCGGCCCGCATGACGGTCCTGCGAGGAGCGAGGAAGAACTGTTCCAGCGGCACCCGGCGCGTCTGCACCGAGCCGCCGCGCCAGCTGGCGAGTTCCACCGAAGCATCCAGCACCAGCAGCGGCGGGCTCAGGTCGCTCGCGGGTGAGGCGTTGCACAGGTTGCCACCGATCGATGCCGCGTTGCGCAGCTGCTCGCTGGCGAAATGCTCGCCCGCCTGGACCAGCCCCGGCGCGATCTCCGCGAGTGTCGCGTTGCGGCGGATCTCGCTGACGGTCGTCGTGGCGCCGATGCGGACCTCGTCGCCGCTGGCGTCGATGCCGCCCAGGCCCTCGATGCGGCGAATGTTCAGCAGCGTCGCCTTGTACTGGCGCACGCCCGAATCGGTCTGCGGCGTGAGGTCCGTGCCTCCGCACAACACCGTGGCATCGCCGTCGGCCATGGCCCGCAGCGCCTCGTCCAGGCGGTGCGGAGCCAGGTAGGCGCTTACCTCTTGCATGAATCGCTCCCGACTGCGAAATGGTTCAAGTCGCAATGTTTCATGTCTTTCAGAATCTTATCGGTTCGCGGTAGCGACCGAACACCTCGACCATCTTCCTGGTGATCTCTCCCACGCTCGCGTAGGCCTTCACCGCTTCGACGATCGCCGGCATCAGGTTGGCGCCGGCTTGCGCGTCGCGCGCGACGCGGTCGAGCGCGCGCCCGACGGCTGCCTGGTCGCGCTCGGCCCGCACCCGGTTCAGGCCCCCGATCTGCACCCGGGCGTCGTCTTCCTTGTACGGGTGGAATTCCACCGGATGCTCGTCTTCCTTCTCGTTGCGATAGCGGTTCACGCCGACTTTCGGGAACTTGCCCGACTCGATGTCGCGCTGCATCTGGTAGGCCTGCGCCGACACTTTCGCCTGGATGATGCCCTCGGAGACCAGCCGCACGATGCCGCCCTGCGCATCGGTCTCGGCGATGATCTCTTCCATTTTCTGGCGCATCCGGTTGGTCATCGTCTCGACGTAGTACGAGCCGCCCAGCGGGTCGACCGTCTCGGTCAACCCCATCTCCTCGATCAGGATCTGCATCGTGCGCAGCGAAATGCGCGCCGAGTACTCGGTGGGGATCGTGTAGGCCTCGTCGTACGAGCACAGCGCCATCGTCTGCGCGCCCGACAGCGCGCTGATCAGCGCGTAGTAGGCGCCGCGCACGATGTTCATCTCGGGCTGCTCGAAAGTGAGGCCGCCGCCGCCGCCGCCGGCGATCATCCGCAGCCACATCGATCCGGGCTTCCCGGCCTTGTACTGCTCCTTCATGATCTTCGCCCACAGGCTGCGCCCCGCGCGGAACTTGCAGACCTGCTCGAAGAGGTTTCCGAAGATGTTGAAGTTGTACGACAGCCGGCCCGCGAACTCGTCGACGTGCAGTCCGCGCCGGATCACCTCGTCGGCGTAGGCGCGCGCGATGCAGAACGCGTAGGCCATCTCCTGCGCGGGCGTCGCGCCCGACTCGCGGATGTGGTAGCCGCACACCGACACCGGGCTGTACTTCGGTGCGTGCTCGGCGCAATACTCGATCGTGTCGCCCACCAGCCGGATCGACGGCTCCACCGGGAAGATCCAGGTGCCGCGCCCGATGAACTCCTTGAGGATGTCGTTCTGCGCCGTGCCGCGCAACTGCCTGACGTCGTAGCCGCGCTTCTCGGCCATCGCCAGGTACATCGCGATCAGGATCGCCGCTGCGCCGTTGATCGTGAGCGACACGGTGATCCTGGCCAGGTCGATGCCGTCGAAGGCGACCTCGAAGTCGCGCAGCGTGTCCACCGACATGCCCACGCGACCGATCTCGCCCTCGGCGAGCGGGTCGTCGGAATCCAGCCCGATCTGCGTGGGCAGGTCGAAGGCGACGTTCAGCCCGGTCTGGCCGTTGGCGATCAGGTACCTGAAGCGCTGGTTGGTTTCGGCCGGGTTGCCGAAGCCCGCGTACTGGCGCATCGTCCACGGCTGCTTGCGGTACATCAGCCGGTGGATGCCGCGGGTGAACGGGTACTCGCCGGGCGCGCCCAGCATCGCCAGCCCGCCGCTTTCGTCGACGTCGGCGGCGGTGTACAGCGGCTGGACCTCGATGCCGGATTCGTTGAGCACCGGCCGCAGTTCGGGAGGCAGGCGGTCGTTCATTTCACCTCCGCACGGATGCAGTCGACGATCGCATCGAGCTTCGAGCCGGTGGGAAACACGCCGCGAAAGCCCAGCGCGCGCAGTTCGTCGTGGTCCTGCGCAGGCAGGTTGCCGCCGATCAGCCAGAGCTTGTCGGTGAGCCCGTTGGCTTCGAGGAGCGTCCTCAGCTTGCGGCAGAACGGCAGGTGCGAACCCGCCAGGCTCGAGAGCGCGATCACGTCGACGTCCTCCTCCAGCGACATGCGTGCGACCGCCTCGGGCGTTTGCCGCAGCCCGGTGTAGATGACTTCGAAGCCGGCATCCATCATCGCGCGCGCGACCACCTTCGCCCCCTGGTCGTGGCCGTCGAGGCCGGGCTTGGCGAGCAGGACCTTGATCCGGCGCTGCTGCGGATGTCGTGGCGCGAGGCCTGCAACGACGCTCATGAGGTGACCTCCTTGGCGATGATCAGTTTCAGGATTTCGCTGGTGCCCCCGCCGATCAGCGTGAAGCGCACGTCGCGCAGGTAGCGCTGCACCGGGTATTCCATCGCGTAGCCGTACGAGGCCAGCACGCGCGCGGCCTGGTCGCAGATGCCGGCGGCGGTCTCGGTGGCGAAGAGCTTGCACATCGCCGCTTCCTTGTGATGCGGGCGCCCGGAGTCGCGCAGCCAGGCGGCGTAGCGCACCAGGTGCGTCGCGGCTTCCAGCCCCGTGGCCATCCCGGCGAGCTTCATCTGGATCGCCTGGAAGCGGTCGATCGGCTTGCCGAACTGCTTGCGCTCGCCCGCGTAGCGCACCGCCTCGGCCAGCGCGGCACGCGCCACGCCCAGCGCCATCGCACCCGTGATGATGCGGATCTCGGCCAGCGTCTTGCGCAGGTGGGCCTCGCCGTCGCCTTCTTCCTTCGACAGCCGGTGGCTGTCGGGAACGAAGCAGCCCGAGAACGCGACTTCCGAGGTCGGCAGCGCCCAGACTCCCATCTTGTGGATCTCGCGCCCGACCGTGATGCCCGCGAAATGCTTCTCGACAAGGAAGATCGTGAGTTTCTTCTCCTCGCCTGCGCGCGCGAAGACGGTGAAGAAGTCGGCCACCGGCGCCGAGGTGATCCAGGTCTTCTGCCCGTCGAGCAGGTAGCCGCCGTCGACCTTCTTCGCGACGGTGGCGATCGAGCCGAGGTCGGAGCCCGCGTCGGGCTCGGTCATGCAGATCGCGCCGATCTTCTCGCCGGCGAGCGCCGGCTTGAACAGCCGCTCGACGATGTCGGCGTTACCCAGCATGTGCAGGAACTTGGTGCCCATCAGCGACTGCATCGCCGCGGCGCCGGCCAGCGACATCGAGCCGCGCGCGATTTCCTCGAGCGCCAGGCAGAACTCGGTGAGCGCCATGCCGCTGCCGCCGACCTCCTCCGGATAGCGCATCCCGAACAGGCCGAGCGCCGCCAGTTCGCCGAACAGCGCGCGCGGGAATGCGCGCGCTTCGTCCAGCGCCGCGGCCTGCGGGGCGATCCGCTGGTCGGCGAAGCGCGCGAACGCGTCGCGCACCGCCTTCTGCTCGACGCTCGGTTCGAAGTCCATCGACGCAACTCCTCAGTCCAGCCCGTACAGCTCGCGGGCCGCCTCGGCCGAGATCACGCCGTTGCGCACCTCCTCGGCGAGCACCTTGCGGTCGCGCTTCTTCGGATCGCCGTAGCCGCCGCCGCCGCTGGCCACCTGGTGGTAGACCGTGCCTTTCGGAACGCCGGTGATCAGGTCCTTGTTTCTCGGCACCACGGTGCGCCCGTCCGGGTAGTGCAGGCGGATGAAGTTCAGCCCCGCGTCGCGGCCGCCGAACAGGCCGAAGGCGGGCTCGAAGTCGCCGTCGCCGAAGGTGACCAGCTGCGTGTCGTCCGAGCCGATCTCGAAGATCGTCTCCACGCCCAGCCCGCCGCGCCACTGGCCCGCTCCGGCCGAGTCGGTGAGCAGTTCGTGGCGCACCAGCGTGTGCGGCGTCTGCTGCTCGAACATTTCGTAGTCCTGGTCGAGCACGCCGCCGGAGGCGTCGATCATGCCGATGTGGTCGTAGCCGTCTGCGCCGAGCATCGCGCCCGAGCCGCCCTTCAGGCCCATGAAGCCGATGTCGACGTATTTCTCCCCGGTGCGCGGATCGATGCCGGTGGTCAGCGAGGCGAGCAGGTTGTTCCAGCCGGCGGTGACGCGGTCGGGCAGCACCGGCGCGAGCGCGCGCTGGATCGCGTCGGCGTTGGGCGGGCACAGGTGGTTGCCGAAGGTGGTGGCCTTCGGGTAGGCGGCGTTCAGGATCGTGCCTTCCGGGATCACGATCTCGATCGGCTGCACCATCCCCTCGTTGTGCGGGATGTCGGGGTTCACCATCTGCAGCAGCGTGAGGATCGTGGCCGACGCGCTCGAGGTGAAGGTGCCGTTGACGAAGCCGTTGGTCTGCGGGTCGGTGCGCGAGTAGTCGAAGCGGATCCTGCGGTCTTCGACTTCGATGTCGACGCGGATCGTGAACTTCGACCCCTCGTGCCGGCCGTCGTAGTAGACGTAGCCTTCGCCCGAATAGCGGCCGTTCGGGATCTTCGCGATCTCGGCCTCCATCATGCGGCGCGTGGCGTCGAACAGCGCCTGCTTGTGCGCCTCGTAGCTCTCGACCCCGTACTTGGCCAGCAGCTCGAGCATGCGCCGCTCGCCGATCGTGCACGCGCCCATCTCGGCCTTCATGTCGTGCTGCACGATGTCGAGCCGCACGTTGGCGAAGATCAGGTTCCAGACGTCGCGGCGCAGCTTGCCGCGCTCGACCACCTTCACCGGCGGAATGCGCAGCGCCTCCTGCCATACCTCGACCGCGTTCGGGTTGTAGCCGCCCGCGACGTTGCCGCCGATGTCGGCCTGGTGACCCTTCACCGCGGTCCAGGCGACCAGCTTGTCACCGAGGAAGACCGGCTTGAACACCGCGACGTCGTTGTTCTGGTTGCCGAGGCTGAACACGTCGTTGTGGAAGATCACGTCGCCCGGGTAGATCTCGTCGCCGAAGTACTCCTTGATGTACTTGCACACCGGCGCCAGCGAGAAGGCGAGGATCGGCAGGTTCTCGGTCTGTTCGAGCATGTTGCCGTCACCGTCGTACAGGCCGGTGACGTAGTCCTTGGCCTCGCAGAGGATCGGCGACCGGGTCGTCTGCTCCATCGAGATGCTCATCTCGTCGGTGATCGAGCGGAAGGTGCGCGCGTAGACCGACAGCAGGATCGGGTCGACCTTCGGGGATTCGGCGGTGCTCATGGCAATGGCTCCGTGTCGGGTTCAGGCGGCGACCGTGGCCGGCTCGGCCTGCGTCGAGGGGCCGAAGGCCGCGCGGCAGAGGTCCTCGCGCCCCTTGTGGTAGACGGCGAACGAGCCCAGCGCGTCGACCACGCAGTCGTACGAGGCGCTCACGAAGATCGCGGTGGTGGCCTGCTCGATCATCGCAGGGCCGTCGATCCGGTTGCCGAAGCGCATCCGGTGCCCGTCGTAGATCGGCACCTCGGCGAAGGCGCGTGTCTCGGGAAGGTAGACGCTGCGGCGACCCTTCAGTGCGTGCGAGGCGTCGTCGCCGGACCATTCGTCCTTGCGGTAGGCCGGCATGTCGACCGCGCCGATCGCCTGCACGCGCACGTTGATGATCTCGATCGGCGTGTTCTCCTGCTCGAGCGAGTAGCCGTAGAGCCGGTTGTGCTCGGCGTGGAAGGCGCGTGCGATGCCGGATGCGTCGCGCGCGTCGATCAGCGTGCGCGGCACGAGGAACGACACCTCGTGGTACTGGCGGATGTAGCGGCAGTCGAACCTGACTTCGTAGCGGCGACGCGCCTCGGGGATGCGCTCCTCGACCAGTTGCGCCGCGCCGTCGCGCGCCATCGCATCGACGATGCCGACGAGCTTCGTCCAGTCGAGCGATTCGAGACGCGCGACGAAGGTGCGCACGAAGTCGTGCTTCAGTTCGCTCATCAGCATGCCGAACGCGCACAGCACCGAGGATTCGCGAGGCACGACCTGAAGCGGGATCCCGAGTTCGTGGCAGATCAGGCAGGAGTGGATCGGGCCGGCGCCCCCGGCCGGCACGATCGGGAACTCGCGCGGATCGAAGCCGCGCTTGATCGTGACTTCGCGCACGCCCTGCGCCATGTTGTTGCAGGCGACGCGGTACATGCCGGCCGCGGCCTCCTCGACCGACAGCCCCATCGGCCGCGCGACGTGCTCGTCGATCGCAGCCCGCGCGGCGGCCGCGTCGAGCTTCATCCTGCCGCCGGCGAAGAAGGCCGGGTCGAGATAGCCCAGCACGACGTTGGCGTCGGTGGTGGTGGGCAGCGTGCCGCCCTTTCCGTAGCAGGCCGGGCCCGGGTCGGCGCCGGCGCTCTGCGGGCCCATGCGCAGCAGCCCGCCTTCGTCGAGCCAGCCGATCGAGCCGCCGCCCGCGCCGATCGTGTGGATGTCGAGCATCGGCAGCGCGAGTTTGTGGCGCGCGATCTCGCCGTCGTTCTTGATCATCGGCGCGCCCACCGAGACCGACGCCTCGAAGCTGGTGCCGCCCATGTCGGTGGTGATGCACTTGTCGAAGCCGTGCGCGCGCGCGTAGAAGAGGCCTGCGCCCGGACCGCCGGCCGGTCCCGACAGCAGCGTGAGCGCCGCCTTCTCGCGTGCCAGCTGCGGCGAGATCACGCCGCCGTTGGACTGCATGATCAGCAGCAGCCCGCCGAAGCCGATGCCCTTCAGGCGCCCGACCAGCTGGTCGAGATAGTGGTTCAGCTTCGGGCCGACGTATGCGTTGAGCACCGTGGTGCTCACCCGCTCGTAGAAGCGGATCGACGGCAGCAGGTCGGTGGAGACCGACAGCCAGGCGTCGGGCAACTCGCGCCGGACGATCCCGGCGGCCGCGCGCTCGTGCACCGGGTTGGCGAACGAGTTCATGAAGCAGATCGCCACCGCCTGCACGTTCTCTCGCCGGAACAGCTCGATCGCCTCGCGCACGCCATCGACGTCGAGCGGCGCGCTCTCGGCGCCCACCCGGTCGAGGCGCCCCCGGACGCCGGCGCGCAGGTAGCGCGGCACCAGCGGCTTCACGTTCGCGTAGCGGTTGTTGTATTGCTCCTCGCGGATGCCGCGGCGCATCTCGAGCGCGTCGCGTACCCCCTGAGTGGTGAGCAGGCCGCACTTCGCGCCGGTGTGCGTGAGCGTGGCGTTGGTGGTCACCGTGGTGCCGTGCACGATCGAGTCGATCGTCGGGGCGAAGGCTTCGAGCGTCATCGGCGGATTCATGCTCGCCGCGATGTCCGCCAGCCCGTTGACCACCGCGATCGACGGGTCGGCCGGCGTCGACAGCGACTTGAAGATTGCCGGCTCGGCGCCGTCGCGGGTGACGACGAAGTCGGTGAAGGTGCCGCCGACGTCGATGCCGATCTCGAGGGCCATGGGGAATTCCTCCTTTGTCAGCCGATGGCGGGAGTGCCGGCGACCAGGCGCCGCACTTCCTCGCGGCGCACCTTGCCGAGCGCCGTCCTGGGCAGCGCATCGACGAAGAGCACCCGCTTCGGATGCTTGAAGCGGGCGATTCGGCCTTCGAGCAGGCCGAGCACCGTGGTCTCGTCGAGGCGCCGGCCCGGACGCGGGGCCACGACCGCGACCGCGATCTCGCCCCAGCGGTGGTCGGGCCAGCCGACCACCGAAGCCTCGGCGATGTCGGGCGACTCGGTGAGCACGTTCTCGATCTCGGCCGGATAGATGTTCTCGCCGCCCGAGATGATCATCTCCTTGCGCCGTCCGTCGACGTACAGGAAGCCCTCCACGTCGAGGTGCCCCATGTCGCCGGTGTGGAACCAGCCGTCCGTCAGCACCGCCGCGGTGGCCTGCGGCGCGTTCCAGTATCCGCTCATCAGGTTCGGGCCGCGCACCAGGATCTCGCCGGTGGCGCCCGGCGCGACGTCGCGGCCGTCGTCGCCGACGATGCGCAGCTCGCAGTGCGCCGCGGCCCGGCCGGCCGACCCGACCTTTCGGAATGCGTCCTGCGCCTGCTGACAGGCCGCGATCGGGCAGGTTTCGGTGGCCCCGTAGACCTGCACCAGCGGCACGCCTCGTGCGTGCACGGCGCGGATCAGGCGCTCGGGCACGATCATCGAGCCGGTGGTGATCATCCGCAGACTGGAGAAGTCTGCGCTGTTCCAGCGCGGGTGCGCAATCATCGCCTCGAGTTGCGCGGGCACGAGCACGGTGAGCGTGATGCGTTCGCGCTCGATCGCGTCGAAGGTGGCCTCGACGTCGAATTTCGGATGCAGCACCACGGTGCAGCCGGCACGCAGCGCCGGCGTGGTCTGGTTGTTCAGCCCGCCGACGTGGAACAGCGGCAGTGTCGTGAGGACACGGTCGTCTTCGGTGAGCCCGTGCATCGCCGCGCTGTTCAGCGCGTTCCAGGCGATGGCCTCCTGCGTGAGCACGACGCCCTTGGGTTTGCCGGTGGAACCCGAGGTGTAGCAGACGAGCAGCGGGGTGCCGGCATCGGCGTCGCCTTCGCGCATCTCGCCCGCGCGGGCGGCCAGCGCGGCGGGCGGCTCGCCGCCGCGCGACAGGAACGTGTCGCAATCGGTCCAGCCCGGCGCGGCCTGGCTCCAGGTGATCGCCGCATCGCGGCCCACCGGCGCGCGAAGCGCCCCGGCGTGTTCGACGAACTGCGACTCGACGAACAGCAGCGACGCCGGGCAATCGGCGAGGATCTGCCGGTGCTCGGGGGGCGCCAGCCGCCAGTTCAGCGGCAGCAACATCGCACCCAGCCGCGCGCAGGCGAACAGCAGCGCGATTTCTTCGGGACTGTTCAGGCCCAGGTACGCGACGCAGCTGCCGCGCCGGACGCCCGCGGCGGTCATCGCCGCTGCGTAGCGGTCCACGAGCAGCGCGAGTGCCGCGTAGCTGAAGTCGCGGCCGGGAAAGCGGATCGCCAGCCGCCCGGGGCTGCGCCGGGCGTGATGATGGATCCATGCGTGCATCGGCATCGTCGCGCTCCCCCGCCGCCGCGCCGCGTCGCTAGGCGTCGCCGACCTCGAGCACCACCGCCATCGCGGTGTCGCCGGCGGCGCAGCCGGTGAACAGCCCGAAGCCGCCGCCGCGGATCGCGAGCTCCTCGATCAGCTCGATGATCGCGCGCGTGCCCATCGGCGCCTGCGGATGACCCCAGACGAGCGAGCAGCCATAGTTGTTCATCGATCGCAGGTCGGCGCCGGTTTCCTTCGCGAAATAGAGGTCGTTGACCGCGAACGGGTTGTGCGTCTTGATCGCCGCCATCTGCGAGATCGACCGACCGGCCTGCGCGAGCGCGCGTTGCGCCGCCGGCACCGTTGCCTCGGGCATGTGCGCGAGCGCCGCGCGCGCCAGCCCGAAGCCGTGCAGTCGCACCGCGATCTTCGGGTCGCTGGAGAGTTCGCGCGCGCGCCCGGCGCTGGTGACGATGATGGCCGCGTTGCCGTCGGCCGGGTGGGTCTGGCCGCCGAAGGTGATCGTGCCCCCCTTGGCCACCGGCTCGAGCCGCGCCAGCCCTTCGGGCGTGGAACGCGAGACGCCTTCGTCGGCCTCGAGCGTGCCGGCGCTCTTGCGATAGCCGGGTGCGGGCACGTCGAAGGGCAGGGTCATGAAGCGCTCGAGGAACGCCGCGCCGTCGGCCAGCGCGTCGCGGTACTGCTCCTCGCGGCGCAGCACGACTTCGTGCTGTGCAGCGGTGGCGATGCCGTGCTTCTTCGCGACGTTTTCGGCGGTGACCAGCATCGCGTGCGGGCCGAGCGGGTCGCAGTTGAAGTTGTCCATGACCCAGTCTTCGGCGGCGCCGGTGCCACCGGGTCCGCGCGGATTGGGGTAGTACAGGTGCGGGCCGTTGGAGGTGCGGTCGCAATTGATCGCCAGCGCGACGCTGGCCATGCCGACCTCGATCTCCTGGGCGGCCGCCAGCAGCGTGCGCACGCCGGTGGCGCACGCCTGCATCAGCGTGGGGCCGCCGACGTGCCCGGCGCCGATCAGGCCGGTGAGCCACGGCAGCCCGTAGAACGAGTGCTTCTGCGGCACCGAGAAGCCGAGCGCGCCGTAGTCGAGCACCTTCGGGTCGATGCGACGCTTCGCAAGCTCGGCGCGCGCGACGTGCGCGGCGAACTCGACGCTGTTCAGGTTCGCGAAGCTGCCCTGCCAGCGCGCGAACGGGGTGCTCCAGTAGGCGCCGTACGGGATCTGGGCCTTGTAGGGCATGGGGGCCTCCCGGTGAGTGTCAGGTAGTGGCCTTGTCGAGGCCGACGGCGGTCACGAACGCGCGCCTGGCCTCGACCAGGTGCGCGTGCATCGCGGTGGCGGCCGCGTCCGCGTCGCCGGCCCGCAGCGCCTCGATCAGGCGCTCGAAGCCTGCGAGCACGATGGCGCGGATGTCGGGATCGTCCAGCGTCAGCGCGCGGATGCGCTGCATGTGGTCGGCGTATTGCTCGATCACTTTCACCAGCCGCCGGTTCGGTACCAGTGCGAGCCAGGCACTGCGGAAGTGAACGTGGCTCGCTCGGAAGGCGGCGGCGTTGCCGGCGCGATGCGCCGCACGTGCTTCCGCGAGTGCCGCCTCGATCGGCGCGCGCACTTCGGGATCGGCGGTACGCTCGGCCACGCGGCGGGTCGCCGGCGGTTCGATCAGGAAGCGCACCTCGTAGATGTCGTCGACGTCGGCGAGCGTGAGCTCGGGCACCATGTAGCTGCGTCCGCCCGAGACCAGCAGGCCCTCGCTGGCCAGCCGCGCGAGCGCCTCGCGCACCGGCGTGCGCGAGACACCCAGCTGCGTGGCGAGCTGCACCTCCTGCAGCGGCTCGCCTGCCCGGATCGCCCCGTCGCGCAGGTGCGTGCGCAGCGTGTCGTAGACCTGCTCGCCGAGGGCGACAGGGCGATCGACAGGCTCGAGCGACGCAACCAAGGGGGTACCTCCGCCGCCTGTGGCGGCTGGAATCGAAGACCGAATGCGAAGATCGAATGTGTTCCGGATACTGTATACAAATCGTATTCCGGAACCGAGGCGATGTAAAGCGGGTTTTTCGGCCGCGGGATTGCCGCCTGTTCCGCGCCGGCGTCACCGTGGCCGGCGCTGCCGGCGCCGCTGCCGCGGTCGCTATAGTCTCGATCACGGCGGCGCAAGCGAGGAGGCGCGAGGCCCATGTCCACCCCGGAAGTCCTTTGGCGGCCCAGCCGCGAGCGCATCGCACGTGCAGGCGTCACCCGGTACCGCGACTGGTTGCGGCAGACGCGTGGGCTCGACTTTGCCGACTACGAGGCGTTGTGGACCTGGTCGGTCGAGCATCTCGAGGATTTCTGGGAGTCGTTCCATCAATGGTCCGGGGTGATCACGCACACGCCGCACTCGAGAGTGCTGTCGACGCGCGAAATGCCCGGTGCACGCTGGTTCGAAGGCGCAACGCTCAATTACGCCGAGCACCTGCTCGCGCCTTCACGGGCGCACGCCCGCGCCGATCGCCCGGCGCTGGTGTTCGAGTCGGAACTGCAGCCGCGCACCGAGATCGGCTGGGATCGCCTGCGCGCGGAAACCGGCGCGCTCACCGCGACGCTGAAGCGGCTCGGGGTCGCTCCCGGCGATCGCTGCGTCTCGTACATGCCGAACATCCCGCAAGCCGTCGTCGCGCTGCTGGCGACGACGAGCCTGGGCGCGATCTGGTCGAGCTCGTCGCCCGACATGGGGCCGGTGAGCGTGCTCGACCGCTTCCGGCAGATCGAGCCGAAGGTGCTGTTCGCGGTCGACGGCTATCGGTATGGCGGCAAGGATTTCGACCGGCGCGACGTGGTTCGCGAGCTCGTGCGGCAACTGCCGGGCGTGCGCGCGGTCGTCTTCGTGCCCTGCCTCGACGCTGGGGCGAGCCTGGGCGCGGTGGGCGACGCGGACGCAGCGGTCGAAGTGGTGAACTGGTCCGATGCGCTCGCCCGCGCGGCCGACTGCGCGTTCACGCCAGTGCCGTTCGACCATCCGCTGTGGATCGTCTATTCGTCGGGCACCACCGGCATGCCCAAGCCGATCGTGCATGGCCATGGCGGCTTCGTGCTCGAGACGCTGAAGACCAACCTGCTGCATCTCGACGTCGGCGAGGACGACCGCTTCTTCTGGTTCTCCTCGACCGGCTGGATCATGTGGAACCTGTGGGTGTCCACGCTGATGACCGGTGCGACGCTGCTGCAGTTCGACGGCAACCCCGGCTTTCCCGACCTGGGCCGGTTGTGGCGGCTTGCCGAGCGCGAGCGGCTCACCTTCCTCGGCATCAGCCCGGCGTTCGTCTCGCTTTGCATGAAGGCAGGCATGACGCCGCGCGAGCAGTTCGATCTGTCGGCGCTGCGCACCATCGGGTCGACCGGCTCGCCGCTTACCGCGGCAGCGTATCGCTGGATCTACTCGTCGGTGCACCCCGACGTGATGCTTGCGTCGATCTCGGGCGGCACCGATCCGGGGGCGGCCTTTCTCACATCGTGTGCGATCCTGCCGGTGTACTCGGGCGAGATGCAGTGCCGCACGCTTGGCGGGGCGATTTATGCGTATGGGGACGACGGCACGCCGCGTCTTGGCGAAGTGGGCGAACTGGTGTGCACGGCACCGATGCCTTCGATGCCGCTGTACTTCTGGGGCGACGCGGACGGTCGACGCTATTTCGAAAGCTACTTCGACGTCTTTCCGGGTCCGCCGAACGTCTGGCGTCACGGTGACTGGCTGAAACTCACGCCGCGCGCCGAGTCGGTCACCGCGACCATCTACGGCCGCTCGGACTCCACCATCAATCGGTACGGAATCCGCATGGGCACCAGCGAGTTGTACCGCGTCGTCGAGGAATTCGACGAGGTGGCCGATTCGCTGGTGGTCGACCTGGAGTATCTGGGGCGCGACTCGTTTCTCGCATTGTTCGTGGTGTTGCGCGAAGCGGGATCGGCGTTTGCCGGCAGCGGCACGAAGGGGCCGGCGGCCGATGGCGCGTCGGCCGCACGCGGGCAGACCGGCGTCGACCCCGCGCTGCGTCAGCGCATCCTCGGGGCGCTGCGCACGCGGCTGTCGGCGCGCCACGTGCCCGACGAGGTCTACGCAATTCCGGAAGTGCCGCGCACGATGTCCGGCAAGAAGCTGGAAGTGCCGGTGAGGAAGATCCTGCTCGGCCGGCCTGTGGAGCAATCGGTGAATCGCGATTCGATGGCCAACCCGGCGTCGATCGGCTGGTTTGTCGCGTTCGCGGCGGCGCGGGCTGCGTGAGGTCTCCGGTCGCGGTGCGCCGCATCGCGCGCACGCGCGGGGCGATTCGGGCTAGCGCGCCTGCATGGCGCGCGCCGCGCGCAGCGCGATCCGTGCCAGGCGTGTGACCACGTTGACGAGTGCCGCCTCGGCGCGCTCGAACAGCGTTCCTGCGGCCGTGCTCATCACGACTTCGAGCGCTTCGCTCAGGGCTTCGAGCGGCTTCTGTGCGGCCACCAGCAGTTGGGCCGGGTCGCCGGTTTCGGGTATCGTCGAGGACAGATCGCTGGTGCCTGCGGCCGGATGCGACGGGGTCGCCAGCAGCGTTTCGAGCAGAGTCGCGCTCTCGTCGTCGCCGATCTCGCGCAGGCGGGCGGCCAGCGTCCGGTGAGCCTGCGCAATCGTCGCCTCGTGCTTCGCGAGCAGCGTCTGCAACGCCTCGGCCGAGGCGACTGCCTCCGCAGCGGGCAGCGGCGTCTCGCGTGTGGCGCGTCGCTCGCGACGCCAGGCTTCGCGACGCCAGCGACGCATCACTGCAGCGTGACGCAGTTCCTCGATGCCCAGCCGTTCGGCCTGCGCCCTGACGCGCGGATCGGTGGCGCGCGCCGCCAGATAGCTGTAGAGCGCGAACGCGCGCTGCTCGTTGGCGACTGCGATTGCGAACGCACGATAAGGCGTGAGCAGCGCACTGCCGGAGATCTCGTCCCACGAACTCGAGAGGTCGGCGGGCAACTGCCAGTCGCACCTGCCCGGCCCGGGAACCTGCTCGCCCAGGCCGGCCGCCCATCGGGCGACGTCGTCGACATGGTGGCGTTCTTCCTCCAGCATGACCCGGAATGCCGCGGCCGTGGCCGCTTCGCCGCGACGCTCCATGATCTCGGCGAGCGCTGCGTAGCGCTTCGCCGATTCACGCTCGATCGAGCTCGCAATGCCGACCAGCAACCGCATGCTCACCGACTGGATCTCTGGATCGCGCATTAACAGCGATGCGCGCATCGTCCGGCCTCCCTGACGTTGATGCATCTTGACCGAGAGCAAGCAGCGGGTGCCGCCGGCTGGAATAATCGCACAAATACTCATCGCGATCGGATCGGGGGAGTTGAACCTGTCTTTCTCCAGCGCCCGGGCGGCGCTGTCGACATTCGTCGTGCACGCCATCGTGCTCGTCGTCGCACTTGGAGCCAGCGGTGTGTCGGCGCAGTCCGGCGCGGCAGCTTTGGGGCAGTACCTCGCCGAAGTCGCTGCGTCCGAGGTCGTGCCCGGTGCCGAGCGGTTCGGCCCGGTGCAGTCCGACCCCGGCGTGGCCCTGGCGTATCGCGGCGGGATGCCGGTGGGCTATGCGTACCTCAATTCGCAGCAGGTCGACGCGATCGGCTATTCGGGGAAACCGATCCACATCCTCGTGGGACTCGATCTCGAAGGCACGATCGTCGGCGTGAAACTGGTTGCGCACAGCGAGCCGATCGTGCTGATCGGCATTCCCGAGAAGCGCATCGTCGCCTATCTGGCGCATTTCGTCGGCTACAACCCGCTGCGCGCGGCCGTGGACAATCGCGGGCCGCCGCAGGCCGACATCGTCAGCGGCGCCACCGTCACCGTGCTGGTCATGGGAGAGAGCGTCGTGCGTTCGGCGGTGCGGATTGCGCGGGCGCTGCATCTCGGCACTGCCGCGGCTGGCGCGCAGGCAACCGCGCGCGTGATCGATCCGCAGGCCGGCACGATGGCCGACTGGCCGACGTTGGTGCGCGAGGGCGCGGTTCGCCGCCTGCGCCTCACGATCGGTGAAGTGAACCGGGCCTTCGCCGATTCCGGGAACAAGGCGGCCGCCGCGCGGCCCGAGCCCGGCGCCGGCGACGAGACGTTCATCGATCTCTACGCGGCACTCGTCTCGCAGCCGGCCATTGGACGCAGTCTGCTCGGCGACGACGAGTACGCGACTGTCGCGCGCATGCTTGCGCCGGGACAGCAGGCGATCCTGGTCGCAGGCGACGGCCTGTATTCGTTCAAGGGCTCGGGCTACGTGCGCGGCGGCATCTTCGATCGTATCGAGTTGCTGCAGGGTGCCGAGACGATCCGTTTTCGCGACTACCTGCATCGGCGTGTCGGCGAGCTGCGTGCCGCAGGTGCGCCGACGCCGAGGGAGATCGGTGTCTTCGTTGTTCCGCCGGGAGCCGAATTCGATCCGGCAGCGTCGTGGCGCCTTCGATTGCTCGTGCAGCGCTCTGTGGGCGCGCTCGACAAGGCGTTCGTGTCGTTCGGGCTCGATTACCGTCTCCCCGGGCGCTACACGAAGACGATGGCGTCACCCGCGGCGCCTGCAGGCGTCGGCGTCACCGCCGAAGGCGCGACGGCGACAGCCGCATCCCCGGAGGCGGCGGGGTTGCACGAGCCGTATGAGCCGTTGTGGATGCGCATCTGGCGCAGCAGGCTCGCGGCGCTGGCGACGCTGGGTGTGATGCTGGGCGTGCTCACGCTGGTCTTTTTCTTCCAGGACGTGTTGGTCGTCCGCGAACGACTGTTCGACGGCGTGCGCTTCGCCTGCCTGGCCGTGACGCTGTTCTGGCTGGGCTGGGTCGCCCAGGCGCAGTTGTCGGTGGTGAACGTGCTCACCTTCGCCAACGCGCTGCGCTCGGGCTTCGACTGGTCGCAGTTCCTGATCGACCCGTTGATCTTCGTGCTGTGGTGCTCGGTGGCCGCGGCACTGCTGTTCTGGGGGCGCGGCCCCTTCTGCGGCTGGCTGTGTCCGTTTGGCGCCCTGCAGGAACTCTCGAATCGCGCGGCCCGACTGCTCGAGGTGCCGCAATTGAAGATCCCCTGGGCAGTCCACGAGCGCCTGTGGCCGGTGAAATACATCGTATTCCTGGGTCTGTTCGGCGTCTCGCTCGGTTCACTGGCCTGGGCCGAGCGGCTCGCCGAGATCGAGCCGTTCAAGACGGCGATCGTGCTGCACTTCGCGCGGCAGTGGGGGTTCGTCGCGTTCGCGCTGGCGTTGCTCGTCGCCGGGTTGTTCGTCGAGCGCTTCTTCTGCCGTTACCTGTGTCCGCTCGGTGCCGCGCTCGCCATTCCCGGGCGCATGCGCATGTTCGACTGGCTCAAGCGCTATCGCGAGTGCGGCAACCCGTGCATGCGCTGCTTCAACGAGTGTCCGGTCGAGGCGATCCACCCGGAAGGGCACATCAACCCGAACGAATGCATCTCGTGCCTGCACTGCCAGGTGCTGTACCGGGACGATTACAAGTGCCCGGTGCGGGTGCAGCGTCGGCTCAGGCGCGAGAAGCGGGCGGCGCTGGCGGCGACGCCGGCGCCCCGCGCCGAAAGCGGGCCCGCAGCCGCGGGTCCGGCGGTTTGAACGGAGATCGGCGTGCTGTCCACGTCCCGTGCGTGCTGTGCGCGCTCCAGACTACAGGGGAGGTCGAGAAATGGCTGAAGAGAAGAACCGCAACGGATTGCCCGACCCGGATCGCCGCGCGGTGCTCGGCGGCAGCGCGAAAGCGGTTGCGCTGGCGGCAGGTGCCGGGTTGTTGACGGCCTGCGGCGAGAACGCGCAGACGCCGAAGCCGCAATCCGCTTACGCACCGGCATCCGCACCGGTCGCCGGTGCGCCGGCTGCCGCGCCCGCGTCCGCGCCTTCGGCGTCGTCCGCGGCCGCCGCGGCCATCGCGAAGACCCACGTCGGGCCGGGCGAACTCGACGAGTATTACGTCTTCTTCTCCAGCGGCCAGTGCGGCGAGTTGCGCATCGTCGGGTTGCCGTCGATGCGCGAGCTGATGCGCGTGCCGGTGTTCAATCGCTGCAGCGCCACCGGCTGGGGCCAGACCAACGAGAGCCTGAAGATCCTCACCGAGGGCCTGACGCCCGAGACGCGCAAGTACCTCGCGTCGCGCGGCGGCACCTACCTGAACGGTGACCTGCACCACCCGCACATGTCGTTCACCGACGGCACCTACGACGGACGCTACATCTTCATGAACGACAAGGCGAACACGCGCGTGGCGCGGGTGCGCTGCGACGTGATGAAGTGCGACAGGATCATCGAACTGCCGAACCAGCACACGGTGCACGGGCTGCGCGTTCAGAAGTATCCGAAGACCGGCTACGTGTTCTGCAACGGCGAGGACGGCGTGCCGATCCCCAACGACGGCCGCCACGTCGCCGACCCGAAGGAATACCGCTACGTGTTCACCGCGGTCGACGGCGAGACGATGAAGGTGGCCTGGCAGGTCATCGTGAACGGCAACCTCGACAACGTCGATTGCGACTACCAGGGCAAGTACGCGTTCGCCACCAGCTACAACTCCGAGGAGGGCGTGACGCTGGCCGAGAGCACGGCGGCCGAGCAGGACTGGGTCACGGTGTTCAACCTGAAGCGCATCGAAGAGGCGGTGGCCAGGGGCGAGTTCAAGCGAATCGGCGGCGTGCCGGTCCTCGACGGCAGAAAGGGATCACCGTTCACCCGCTACATCCCGGTGCCGAACAGCCCGCACGGCATCAACACCGCACCCGACGGCATCCACGTGGTGGCCAACGGCAAGCTGTCGCCCACGGTCACCGTGTTCGACGTGCGGCGCTTCGACGACCTGTTCGACGACAGGATCAAGCCGCGCGACACCGTCGTCGCCGAGCCCGAACTCGGCCTGGGCCCGCTGCACACGGCATTCGACGGGCGCGGCAACGCCTATACGACGCTGTTCATCGACAGCCAGGTCTGCAAGTGGTCGATCGCCAGGGCGATCGAGAAGTTCAACGGCAAGGACGTCGACCCGATCATCGAGAAGCTCGACGTCCATTACCAGCCGGGCCACAACCACACGTCGATGGGGCAGACGAAGGAAGCCGACGGCAAGTGGCTGATCTCGCTGAACAAGTTCTCCAAGGACCGGTTCCTGAACGTCGGGCCGCTGAAGGCCGAATGCGACCAGCTGATCGACATCTCGGGCGATCGCATGGTGCTCGTGCACGACTCGCCGAGCTTCGCCGAGCCGCACGACGCCACCATCGTGCACCGCTCGAAGATCAACCCGATCGACATCTGGAAGCGCGACGACCCGATGTGGGAGGATGCGCGCCGCCAGGCCAGGGCCGATGGCGTCGACCTCGACACCGACTCGAAGGTCGTGCGCGACGGCAACAGGGTGCGCGTCTACATGTTCTCGGTCGCGCCCACCTTCAGCATGACCGACTTCACCGTGAAGGAGGGCGACGAGGTGACCGTCTACGTCACCAATCGTGACCAGGTCCAGGACCTCACGCACGGGTTCACGATGGTGAACTACGGGATCGCGTTCGAAATCGGTCCGCAGGCCACTGCGTCGGTCACCTTCAAGGCCGACCGGCCTGGCGTGTTCTGGTACTACTGCCAGTGGTTCTGCCACGCGCTGCACATGGAAATGAAGGGGCGCATGCTGGTCGAACCGCGCCGGCGCTGACGCATGGCACTGCGTGGTGTCGCAGCGCGCGCCGCGCTCGCGGCCGCGCTCGCGCTTCCGCCGGCGCCCGCTGTCGTGGCGGCGCCTGAGGCCCGCGAGCCGGTCGTGCCGCCCGGCGACCGCGTGGTGGGACCGGGCGAGCGCCTCGTGGCGGCCGGTGAGCCGATCCAGTCGTTGCTCGATGCGCTGCCGCCCGGCGCCACCGTGCGGCTGGCGGCGGGGCGTCACGCCGGTCCGCTGCACATCGACCGGTCGCTCACCTTGCTGGGCGAGGCTGGCTCGGTGCTCGTCGGCCCGGGCACTGGCAGTGTGGTCGTCGTGACCGCGCCCGACGTGCGCATCGAGGGCCTGGAGATTACCGGCTCGGGGCTGGACGCGCCGGCGATGGACTCGGCGATCCGGCTCGCGCAGAGCGCCGAGCGCGCGCGTATCCGCTCGAACCGGCTGGTCGACAACCTGTTCGGCGTCTACGTGCACGGTGCAGCGGCGTCGATCGTCGAGAACAACCTGATCGAGGGACGGCGCGACCTGCGGCTCCCGGAGGCCGGCAACGGCGTGTCGATCTGGAACGCGCCCGGTGCGCAGGTGGTCGGCAACGCGATCCGGTACGGGCGCGACGGCATTTTCGTGAAGACCAGCTCGCACAACCTGTTCGCGAACAACAGCTTCGAGCAGTTGCGCTTCGCGATCCACTACATGTACACGAACGACAGTCGCATCGTCGGCAACCGCTCGCGGGGCAACCACGTCGGCTGGGCGATCATGTATTCCGACCGGCTCGAGATTCGCGGCAACGTCTCCGACGACGACCGCGATCATGGGCTGATGCTCAATTCGACCAACCGCTCGCAGGTGATCGGAAACGTCGTGCGCCGCGGCCGCGAGAAGTGTGCGTTCGTCTACGCCGCGAACGGCAACCTGCTGAAGGACAACTGGTTCGAAGGATGCCCGATCGGCATCCACTTCACTGCCGGCTCCGAAGGCAACACGATCACCGGCAACGCCTTCGTCGGCAACCGCAACCAGGTGAAGTACGTCGGCACGCGCTACCTCGACTGGGCGCACGAGGGCCGCGGCAACTACTGGAGCGACAACCCGGCGTTCGACCTCGACGGCGACGGCGTCGCCGACCGCCCGTACCGGCCGAATGACGTGATGGATGCGATCCTCTGGACGCTTCCGGCGGCCAAGGCGTTGATCAACAGTCCGGCCGTCCAGATGGTGCGCTGGGCGCAGGCGCGGTTTCCGGCGCTCTATCCGGGAGGAGTCGTCGACAGCGCGCCGCTGATGCGCCCGGCTGCGGTGCCACCACCTGCATCGCCATGACGATCGTCGCGCAATGGAGTTCGGTCACGAAGCGTTATCGCGGCGTGACCGCGGTCGAGGGCGTCTCGCTCGGACTCGAGGCGGGGCAGGTGACCGCGCTGGTGGGCCACAACGGCGCGGGCAAGACCACGCTGATCAAGCTGTTGCTCGGGCTGATCCGGCCGACCGAGGGCAGCGTGCGCATCTCCGGGATCGATCCGGCGGGCAACCGCGGTGCCGAGGCGCGCCGCGCAATCGGATTCCTTCCCGAGAGCGTCGCGTTTCACGGCGCGATGACCGGCAGCGAACTGATGGCCTTTCACGCGCGGCTCAAGGGCGAATCCTGCCGCGGCAACGCCGCGCTGCTCGAGCGGGTCGGCATCGCGCACGCGGCGAACCGGCGCGTGGCGACTTATTCGAAGGGCATGCGGCAGCGCCTGGGCATCGCGCAGGCGCTGATCGGCGCGCCCCGGCTGTTGCTGTTCGACGAGCCGACCAGCGGGCTCGATCCGGCTTCGCGCAGCGACGTCTACCGGATGATCGACGCGCTGCGGATCGGTGGCGCCACCGTGCTCGTCTGCACGCATGCGCTGGCCGAGGTGCAGGATCGGGTCGACCGGGCCGCGATCATGCACCGTGGGCATCTGCTGGCTGCCGGCACGCTCGCCGACCTGCGCCGGGGCACGGCCGCCGAGGCGCGCATCCGCGTGCGCGTGCGGCCGTCCGCGGCCGAGCAGGTGCTCGCCGGTCTTCCCCTCGGGGTGCGCTGCGCCGAACGCGACGACGCGTCGCTCGCGCTGGAGGTCGCGGCGGGCGCGAAGATGCCGGTGCTGCGTGCGCTCGCGCAGGCGGGCGAACTGGTCGAAGACGTCGAGACCAGCGCGCCAGGGCTGCAGGAGATCTACGACGGGCTCGTCGGCGCCACGGGAGAGCCGGCATGAACGCGCTGGTGATCGCCGCACAGGAGGTCCGGGTCGGCATGCGCAACCGCTGGGTGCTCGCGACCACCGTGCTGATGGCAGCGCTCGCATTGTCGCTGGCGCTGCTCGGCAGCGCGCCCACCGGCACCGTGAAGGCCGATCCGCTCGCGGTCACCGTCGTGAGCCTCGCGAGCCTCACCATCTTCCTGGTGCCGCTGATCGCGCTGCTGCTGTCGTTCGACGCGATCGTCGGCGAGCACGAGCGCGGCACGCTGATGCTGCTGTTGTCGTACCCGGTCGCACGCTGGCAGGTGGTCGTCGGCAAGTGCCTCGGGCAGGTCGCGATCCTCGCCGTGGCGACGGTGATCGGCTATGGCGCTGCCGCTGGCGCCCTCGCCATGAAGGCCGGAATCGCGCCGCAGGCCTGGTGGGCCTACGCGGCGATGGTGCTCACCTCGATCATGCTCGGCGCCGCATTCGTGTCGCTGGGCTGCCTGGCAAGCACGCTGGTGCAGGAGCGCGCAACCGCCGCCGGGCTCGCGGTCGGCCTCTGGCTGTTCTTCGTGCTGATCTACGACACCGCGCTGCTTGGCGTGCTCGTTGCCGACCAGGGCCGCATCGTCGACAAGCCCGCGCTCGACGCGTTGCTGTTGCTCAATCCCGCCGACGTCTACCGGCTGTTCAACATGACCGCCAGCCACGCGGTGTCGGTCTACAGCGGGATGGCCGGCCCCGGCGATCCGGCGGCGCTGCCGGCCCCGGTGTTCCTGGCGGTGCTCGCCGCCTGGATCGTCGTGCCGCTGGCGATGGCGATCGTCGCTTTCAGGCGAAGGCCGTTGTGAACGCGTCGCGCGCGTTTCGCGTCGCGATTTCTGTCGTGACAGCCGTCGTGGTGCTCGCCGCCGCAGCCGTGGCCGGTTGCGACCGACGTTCGATCGAGCACTCCCGTCCGTCGCCCTCCGAGGTGCTCGCCGAGGCTACCGGCTACTACTGCGGCATGCGGCTTGCCGAGCACGAGGGGCCCAAGGGCCAGGTGTACCTGGCGAGTCGCAGCGATCCGATCTGGTTCTCGTCGGTGCGCGACACGATCGCATTCCTGCGGGCCCCGGAGGAGCCGCGCGACATCGTCGCGGTCTACGTCAACGACATGGGCCGTTCGGCGAGCTGGCAGCAGCCCGATCGCGGCGCCTGGGTCGACGCCAGGCAGGCCTGGTTCGTGATCGGGAGCGAGGTGCGCGGCGGAATGGGTGTGCCCGAAGCGGTGCCGTTCTCCGAACCGGCCGCGGCCGAGGTGTTCCGTGTTTCACGGGGCGGTCGCGTGGTCCGCCTCGGCGAGATCCCGGACGACTACCTGTTCGGCATGCCCGAGCAGCGGGCCGGAGCGCCGGCCCCGGAAAAGCATTGAGGAGAGCAGTCATGGGCGATCGCCGACGCTTCCTGTCGATCGTTGCCGCCTGTGCGGCCACGGCGCCGTTTGCCGGCGCGCGTGCCGGGACCGCCGAGGCCGTCCAATGGAGGGGGACGGCGATGGGTGCGCTGGCGTCGATGACGCTGGTCCACCCCGACCGAGCGAAGGCGCAGGCGCTCGTGCAGCGCTGCGTCGACGAGATCGACCGGCTCGAATCGGTGCTCAGCCTGTATCGTCCCGATTCGTCGTTGTCGCGCCTGAACGCGGCGGGCGAATTGCGCGACCCGCCGGTCGAACTGGTCGAGCTGGTGTCACAGAGTCTGGCGCTGGCGCGATCGAGCGGGGGCGCCTTCGATCCGACCGTGCAGCCGCTCTATCGGCTCTATGCTGCGCACTTCGCGCGGCCCGACGCGTCCGCCGCCGGCCCGTCGCCGGCAGCAATCGTGGCCACGCTGCGCGACGTGGGGTTTGCCGGCGTCGAGCTTCGCGCCGACCGCATCCGGCTGCGGCGCCCCGGCATGGCGATCACGCTGAACGGCATCGCGCAGGGCTTCGTGACCGACCGGGTGGCCGACCTGCTGCGTGGCGCGGGCCTCGCGAACCTGATGATCGACCTCGGCGAGGCGCGCGCGCACGGCCGAAGCCCCAGGGGCGATGCGTGGCGCGCGGCGATCGCCGATCCGCGCCAGCCGCAGCGCACGCTGCTCGAACTGCCGCTGGGCGAGGACGCCGGCACGCTGCCGGCACTGGCCACGTCGGCCGGATACGGCACCACCTTCGGAACCGATCCGCGCATTCATCACCTGTTCGACCCGGGCACGGGTCGCAGCGCGAACCGCTGGCTGTCGGTTTCGGTCGCGGCACCGCGCGCCGCCATGGCCGACGGCCTGTCCACCGCGCTGTCGGTCATGCCCCGCGAGCGCGCCGCCAGGCTGCTTGCCGACTATCCGTCGGTACGCGCCTGGTTCGTCCAGCCCGACGGCGAGGTCACGGTGCTGGGTCGTGGCGCACGGGCCGACGGTGCGATGCGCGGGCGCGCGTAGCGCTCGGGCCCCAGGCCGTTCGTGCTGATCGCAGGCTGGCGCCCGGCGATCCGGTCGGCCAGCAGTTGCCCGGAGCCGCAGGCCATCGTCCAGCCGAGCGTGCCGTGGCCGGTGTTCAGCCACAGGTTGCGCTGCCGCGCGCGTCCGACGATCGGCGTGCCGTCGGGGGTCATCGGCCGCAGGCCGGTCCAGAACGTGGCGGCGTGCAGGTCGCCGGCGCCCGGAAACAGGCTCTCGACCACCATCTCGAGCGTCTCGCGGCGGCGCGGGTTCAGCGACAGGTCGAAGCCCGCGACCTCGGCCATGCCGCCGACGCGGATCCTGTCGTCGAAGCGGGTGATCGCGATCTTGTAGGTCTCGTCCATCACCGTCGACACCGGCGCGCGCGACGCGTCGACGACCGGAATCGTCAGCGAATAGCCTTTCAGCGGATAGACCGGCAGCGACAGTCGGGCCGATCTCGCCAGTTCGCGCGAATAGCTGCCGAGCGCGATCACGTAGTGATCGGCGCTGTGCAAGGTGCCGTCGATCGCCACGCCGTCGACGCGGCCGTCGCCGGCGACAATGCCCTCGATCGAGCGGCCGAACTCGAAGCGCACGCCGAGCGCGCGGCAGCGATCAGCCAGCTTCGTGGTGAACAACTGGCAGTCGCCGGTCTCGTCGCCGGGCAGCCGCAGCGCGCCGACCAGCGTATCGGCCACGCGCACGAGCGCCGGCTCGGCCTGAGCGAGATCCGCGCGCCCGAGCAGTTCGAAGCGCACGCCGACTTCGCGCAGCACCTCGATGTCGCGCCGGGCCGCCTCGAGCTGGGCCTCCGTGCGGAACACCTGCAGCGTGCCGAGCTGGCGACCCTCGTACTCGATCCCGGTTTCGGCGCGCAGCGCGGCCAGGCAGTCGCGGCTGTACTCGGCCAGCCGCAGCATCCGCTCCTTGTTGACGGCGTAGCGCGAAGCGGTGCAGTTGGCGAGCATCCGCGCCATCCATTGCAGCTGGAACAGCGTTCCGTCGGGGCGGATCGCCAGCGGCGCATGCCGCTGGAACAGCCACTTCAGCGCCTTCAGCGGAATGCCGGGGGCGGCCCATGGCGTCGAATAGCCGGGCGAGACCTGGCCGGCATTGGCGAAGCTGGTTTCCATGGCGGCGGCCGGCTGCCGGTCGACCACCGTCACCTGCATGCCGGCACGCGCCAGATACCAGGCGCTGGTCACGCCGATGACGCCGCTGCCGAGAACCAGGACACGCATTGCTCGCACTCCGCCGGGGTTGTGGGCGCATCGCGCCCGATGAGTGGATTGTCCCGCGAGTGGAGGGAAAATTTTTGACGTATTTTCTCGAAGCGCTAGAATTTCTCGTGAAGACTCAACGTTTCTGGTGAAAAAGCCTTGAGAAACCGCGCCCAGCAGGTGACGGACCTCGACCGCATCGACCGCAACATCCTGCGGCTGCTGCAGGCGCAAGGGCGAATGTCGATGACCGAGCTCGCCGATCGTGTCGGGCTGTCGGTGACGCCGTGCAGCGAGCGCGTCAAGCGCCTGGAGCGCGACGGCTTCATCCTCGGCTACCACGCGCGGCTCGATCCGCATCGCCTCGGCCAGCACCTGCTGGTGTTCGTCGAGATCAAGCTCGCGGCCAAGTCGGGTGCGATCTTCGACGACTTCCGGCGCGAGGTGCTGAAGCTGCCCAACGTGCTCGAATGCCACCTCGTGTCGGGCGAATTCGACTACCTGATCAAGGCGCGCATCCCCGAGATGGGCGCCTACCGTAAACTGCTCGGCGACATGCTGCTCGCGCTGCCCGGCGCGCGCGAGTCGCGCAGCTACATGGTGATGGAAGAGATCAAGGAAAGCCTGGTGCTCGATCTGCCCGAAACGCAGGCGCGCGCATGACGACGGCCGATGCGCATCGGGCTGCGCGCATCGAGGTGATCGCACCATCGGGCGCGCACCTGTCGCTCGACGCCTTCGATGCGGGGATGGCCGCGCTGCGCGCGCGCGGCTGCCCGGTGCATTGCGCCGTCCCGCGCGAGGCCTGGCAGCGCTTTTCCGACACCGACGACGCGCGGCTCGCGCAGATCCATCGCGCGGCCCGCGCCACCGACATCGATGCGGTGATGATCGTGCGCGGGGGCTATGGGCTGTCGCGGCTGCTCGATCGCATCGACTGGGGACTGGTCGCCGCTTCGGCCACACGCGGCGTGCGCTGGGTCGGCTACAGCGACTTCACCGCCTTCCAGCTCGCGCTGCTGGCGCGCACCGGCGCACCGAGCTTTGCCGGTCCCGGCGTGAGTGGCGACTTCGGCGTCGCGCAGCCCGATGCGTTCATGCTCGAACACTTCGACGCGCTGATGGCGGGACGGCTGCTGCCGCTGCAGTGGGTCGAAGAGCATCCGGGCATCGCACCGGCGCTCGCTGCGCCGATCGAAGGGACGCTCTGGGGTGGCAATCTGTCGCTGGTCGCGGGCGCGGTGGGCACGCCGTACCTGCCGGCGATCGAGGACGGGCTGCTCTTTCTCGAAGACGTCTCCGAACACCCGTACCGCATCGAGCGGATGCTGCACCAGTTGCTGCATGCAGGCGTGCTGGCACGCCAGCGTGCGATCCTGCTCGGCGCGTTCACCGACTGGACGGCAGCGCCACACGACAACGGCTACGGCCTGGCGTCGGTCATCGCGTATTTTCGCGCGCGGCTGCCCGTGCCGATCGTCACCGGGCTGCCGTTCGGACACGTGGCGCGCAAGGCCGTGATCGGCGTTGGCTTGCGCTATCGCCTTGCGCTGACGGCCGGATTCCGCCCAGGCGAATCGCCCGTCACGCGCCTCGAACCGCTGTGATCGCGCCCGGGGGCGGAGCGACGCCGCTCATCGGGAGCGTTCGCATTGGGCGGCCGCGCCGCGATCGGCGCACAACCGCGGGTCGAACGCGAAGTACGGTACGTTGACCGCCAGGCCGAACGTCACGAACACCAGTGCAATCAGGCACAGGTACGCAGCCATGATCGGAATGTCGGCGAACTGCAGATGCAACGGATCGTCCAGGCTGCGGTCGTGGCGGAGTCCGAACGCCACCGCCAGCATCACCATCGCAGCCTGCACGATGCGGCGGACGACGAAGGCGAGCATCGCGGGCGGGGCGCGCTACGGCCGGGGCGGGCGGATGCCGGGGCGCGCCATTCAGCGCGGCGCCAGCCAGCGCTCGGCCAGGTGGACCCAGTACGAGGCCCCGATCGGGATGAGCTCGTCGTTGAAGTCGTAGTTCGGGTTGTGCAACGTGCACGGGCCCATCCCGTGGCCGGCCTCGCGGTGCGCGCCTTCGCCATTGCCGATGACCACGTAGCAGCCGGGCTTGTCGAGCAGGAAGTAGGCGAAGTCTTCCGAGCCCAGCGTGGGTTCGAACTCGAACACGTTCGCATCGCCGACGATGTCCTTCATCACTTCGCGGCAGAAGTCGGTCTCCTTCGCGTGGTTGATCGTCGGCGGGTAGTTGCGCACGAACGCGAGCTCGGCGGTGCAGCCGAAGGCCGCCGCGGTGTGCTCGACCAATGCGCGCATCCGCTGCTCGACCAGGTCGATCGTCTCGACGGTGAACGTGCGCAGCGTGCCCTGGATCTCGGCCGTGTCGGGCACGACGTTGGTCGCTTCTCCCGCGTGGATCATCGTCACCGACAGCACCGCCGCCTCGATCGGCCGTTTGTTGCGCGTGATGATGGTCTGGAACGCCTGCACCATCTGGCAGGCCACCGGCACCGGGTCGACGCCGTTGTGCGGCAACGCCGCATGCGAGCCGCGCCCGCGGATCGTGACCTTGAACTCGGTGGACGAGCCCATGACCGGGCCCGCCTTCAGCGCGAACTGTCCGGCGGCGAGCTCCGGCCAGTTGTGCATGCCGAAGATCGCCTCCATCGGGAATTTCTCGAACAGGCCGTCGCGGATCATCTCGCGCGCGCCGCCGCCGCCTTCCTCGGCGGGCTGGAAGACCAGGTAGACGGTGCCGTCGAAGTGGCGCTGCGTGGCGAAGTGCTTCGCCGCGGCCAGCAGCATCGCCACGTGTCCGTCGTGGCCGCAGGCGTGCATGCGCCCGGCGTGCTTCGAGGCGTGCGCGAAGCGGTTGAACTCGGTCATCGGCAGCGCGTCCATGTCGGCACGCAGGCCGATCGCGCGGCGCGAGGTGCCGGCCTTCACGATGCCCACCACGCCGGTGCCGCCCAGCCCGCGGTCGACCGGAATACCCCAGGCGCCCAGGCGCTCGGCGATCAGGTCGGCGGTGCGGAATTCCTCGAACTTCAGCTCGGGATGCGCGTGCAGGTCGCGGCGGAAATCGCGGAGCTCCGCGTGGAAATCGACGATCTGTTCGACCAGTTTCATGGAGCAGCTCGAAGGCGCGCGCGATGACGGTAGATTAGCATTCGCACATGAGTGTCACGGGCCTTTCTGCCAGCAGATGCGCAACGCCGCGCCGGGCGCCTGTCGGCCCCGGCGCGCGCGGCCGGGCCGCGATGCTGCGCAGTCTGGCGGCGGCGCTCGCGTTGCCGACCCTGCTCTGCGGCTGTTCGTCCTGGGGCGACGGTCCCGGCTATTACTGGCAATCGATGGCCGGCCACCTGGCGGTGATCCGCGAGACGCGCCCGATCGACGAATGGCTGGCCGGGTCGTCGCTCGACCCCGAACTTCGGCGCAAACTCGAAGAGGTGCAGGCGATCCGCCGTTTCGCATCGGCGCGGCTTGCGCTGCCGGAAAACGGCAGCTACACCGGCTACGCCGACCTGAAGCGTCCGTACGTCGTCTGGAACGTGTTCGCGACCCCCGAGCTGTCGCTGAAGCTGAAAGAGTGGTGCTTCCCGGTCGCCGGTTGTGTCGGCTACCGTGGCTATTACGATGCGCGCGACGCCGAGGACTTCGCCGCCCGGCTTCGCGCCGGGGGCCACGAAGCCTTCGTGCGCGGGGTACCCGCCTATTCGACACTGGGCTGGTTCGACGATCCGGTGCTCAACACCTTCGTGCGCTACCCGGATGGCGAGCTGGCGCGCCTGGTCTTTCACGAACTTGCCCACCAGGCGCTCTATCTGAAGGGCGACACCACTTTCAACGAGTCGTTCGCCACCACGGTCGAGCAGACTGGTCTCGAGCGCTGGCTGGCCGCGCGCGAGGCCGCCGGTGCCGACCCGGTGCTGCGCGTGGAGTGGCAGCGCTTCGCCGCGCGGCGCGAGCAGTTCCTGGCGCTGCTCGCGCGCCACCGCATCGCGCTCGAGGCGGTCTATGCGTCGGACCGAACCGATCACGAAAAGCGGACGCTGAAGGCCCGGATGTTCGCAGCGCTGCGCAGCGACTACGACGGGCTGAAGCGGCAATGGGGCGGTTACGCCGGCTACGATCGCTGGTTCGCGCAACCACTGACCAACGCGCACCTTGCCTCGGTCGCCACTTATACCGCGCAGGTGCCGGCATTTCGCGCGCTGCTTGCGCGCGAATCCGGCGACCTGCCGCGCTTCTATGCCGCCGCGCGTCGCCTGGCGGAACTGTCGAAGGCCGAGCGCGAACGGGCACTGGCGGCCCTCGCGCTCCCCGCGACCGAGCCACCTCGTGCCGGGGCGCCCGCGGTCGAGCCGCGTCGCGCCCGGCCGGTCCCGGCCGGGCTGCATGGCCCCGGCCTGCCTGCCCGGCGTTTGATCGCGCTCAGCCCGGGCACCTCCGATTGACGGCATAATCGCCCCCGAGTGCAGGATCCGGCGGCGGGCCGTCCTCCGCTCCACACATCATCGAGAGCCGACCATGGACCGCTTCTGGTTGAAAAGTTACCCTGCGGGCGTCCCGCACGAGATCGACCATCATCGCTACGAATCGGTGGTGCAGATCTTCGACGAGGCGTTCACGAAGTATCGCGACCGCAAGGCGTTCGTCGGCTTCGGCAAGCCGCTGAGCTTCGGCGAGCTCGACGAGCTTTCGAAGTGCGCCGCTGCCTGGCTGCAGTCGCGCGGCCTGAAGAAGGGCGACCGCGTCGCGGTGATGATGCCCAACGTGCTGCAGTACCCGGTAGCCGTTGCCGCGGTGTTGCGCGCTGGCTTCGTGGTGGTCAACGTCAACCCGCTGTACACGCCACGCGAACTCGAGCACCAGCTGAAAGACTCGGGCGCCCGCGCGATCTTCATTCTCGAGAACTTCGCTGCAACGCTGCAGCAGGTGATCGCGCGCACCAGGATCGAGCACGTGGTGCTCGCGTCGATGGGCGATGTGCTCGGGTTCGCCAAGGGCACGCTGGTCAACTTCGTCGTGCGCCACGTGAAGAAGCTGGTGCCGGCCTTCGAGCTTTCGAACACCACGCGCTTCAACACGGTGCTCGCCGAGGGCGGCCGCCTGCCGTTCACGCCGGCGGTGCTGGCCCACGAGGACGTCGCCTTCCTGCAGTACACGGGCGGCACCACCGGGCTGGCCAAGGGCGCGACGCTGGTTCATCGCAACATCGTCGCCAACGTGCTGCAGGCCGAAGCCTGGATCCAGCCGGCGTTGAACAACCCGAAGAAGGGACCGCCGCCCGAGCAACTGATCTGGGTCTGCGCGCTGCCGCTCTATCACATCTTCGCGCTCACGGCCTGCCTGCTGATCGGCATGCGGTTGGGGGGCCTGAACGTCCTCATCCCCAATCCGCGCGATCTGCCGGCGCTGATCAAGGAGATCCGGCCGTACAGGTTCAACCTGTTCCCGGCCGTTAATACGCTGTTCAACGCGCTGGCCAACAACGCCGAATTCGCGAAGCTCGATTTCTCGCAACTACGGGTGTCGCTGGGCGGCGGCATGGCGGTGCAGGAAGCGGTCGCGAAGAAGTGGCTCGCGGTCACCGGCTGCCCGATCTGCGAGGCCTACGGGCTGTCCGAGACTTCGCCGGCGGCCACCGGCAACCCCACCGACACCGACGCGTTCAGCGGCACGATCGGCCTGCCGTTCCCGTCCACCGACGTGGCGATCCTCGATGACGACGGCAGGCCGGTGCCGGTGGGCGAGCGCGGCGAGATCGCGATCCGCGGTCCGCAGGTGATGGCCGGCTACTGGAACCAGCCCGGGGAGACCGCCAAGGTCATGACGCCCGACGGGTTCTTCAAGACGGGCGACGTCGGCATCATGGACGAACGCGGCTACACCCGCATCGTCGACCGCAAGAAGGACATGATCCTGGTGTCGGGCTTCAACGTCTACCCCAACGAGATCGAGGGCGTGGTCGCCAGCCACCCGGGCGTGCTCGAAGTGGCGGCCGTCGGCGTGCCCGACCCGAACTCGGGCGAAGCCGTGAAGCTCTTCATCGTGAAGAAGGATCCGGGGCTCACCGAGCGCGACCTGATGCAGTACTGCGCCGAGAACCTCACCGGCTACAAGAAACCAAAGTACATCGAGTTCCGCGTCGAATTGCCCAAGACCAACGTCGGCAAGATCCTGCGCCGGGAACTGCGCGACGAGGCTCTCAGGAAGGCGGCCTGACGGGCGATCAGAGCGTGCGCAACCGGAACCGCTGCAGCTTGCCGGTCTCGGTGCGCGGCAGCGAATCGCGGAACTCCACCGCGCGCGGATACTTGTACGGCGCGATCGTCTGCTTGACGAACTCCTGAAGCGCGGCGGCCATCGCGGCGTCGTCGCGATGGCCGGGCTGGAGCACCACGAAGGCCTTGACGATCTGCCCGCGCGCTTCGTCGGGCACGCCGATGACTCCGCACTCGGCCACGGCTTCGTGCAGCATCAGCGCCGCCTCCACCTCGGGTCCGGCAATGTTGTAGCCGCTCGAGACGATCATGTCGTCCGACCGCGCCTGGTAGTAGAAGTAGCCGTCGGCGTCCATCGTGAAGGTGTCACCGGGCAGGTTCCAGCCTTTCTTCACGTAGTCGCGCTGGCGTTCGTCGGCGAGGTAGCGGCAGCCGGTCGGGCCCTGCACCGCGAGCTTGCCCACCGTGCCGGGCGGCACTTCGTTCATTTCGTCGTCGACGATGCGTGCCCGGTAGCCGGGGACTGCCGTGCCGATCGCGCCGCGACGCACTGCCTCGGGCGGCGACGAGACGAAGATGTGGATCATCTCGGTCGAGCCGATTCCGTCGATGATCTCGATGCCGGTGGCTTCCTTCCACAACTGTCGCGTCGCGTCGGGCAGCGCCTCGCCCGCCGACACGCATTTCTTCAGCGACGCGAGGTCGAACTGGCCGGCAAGCCCCGCCATCTGCCGGTACATCGTCGGCGCGGTGAACAGCACGCTGGCCCGGTGGCGCTGGATCGCCGCGAGCAGCGTCTCCGGCGTGCCGCGATCGAGCAGCACTACCGATGCGCCCACGCGCAGCGGAAAGCACAGCATCCCGCCCAGCCCGAACGTGAACGCGAGCGGCGGTGTGCCGCAGAAGATGTCGTCGGGCTGCGGGCGCAGCACGTGGCGCGGGAACAGGTCGCACATTGCGACGACGTCACGATGAAAGTGCATCGTGCCCTTGGGCGTGCCGGTGGTGCCCGACGTGAACGCGATCAGCGCGACGTCATCCTGCGAGGTGTCGCAGGCAGCGAAGCGCGTCGGCATGGCCGCCAGGTGCGTCTCGAGGGCCTCGGGCGTACCACCGTCATCGTTGAAGAACATCGCCTGCTTCAGCGACGGCGTCTCGCGCATCAGCGCGTCGAGTTCGTCGCGCAGTGCGCTGTCGCACAGCGCAGCCGACACCTTCGCCCTGACGACCACCGGTACGAGGTCTTTCGCGCGCAGCAGCGGCATCGTCGGCACGGCGACCAGCCCGGCCTTGATCGTCGCCAGCAGGCAGGCCGCCATCATCGGGTTGTTCGAGCCGCGCAGCAGCACCCGGTTACCGGGCACCAGGCTCATCCGGCTGCGCAGCACGTGCGCGATCTGGTTCACGCGCACGTACAACTGGTAATAGGTGCAGGCCGCCGTGTCGGTGCGCAGCGCGATCGCGTCGCCGAAGCCGCGCTCGACCATGCGATCGAGCAACTCGACGGCGGCGTTCAGTCGTTCGGGGTACCGCGTGTCCGCTGGCTGCGGCAGATCGGGCCACAGGTCGGGTGGCGGCAGGTTGTCGCGGGCGAAGGTGTCGATGTGCGCGGACGGATGCATGGCAGTCTCCTGGTCCCGACCTGTTCCCGGTGGTGATCGTATCGTTCGGCTGCGGTTTTCGACAGGGCCGTGCCCGCACCGGCCGATCGTTGGCGATGCGAAGACAAAAAAGCGCCGGGTTTCCCCGGCGCTGTCGAACCTGCTTCGATGACCGGCCCGAGCCGGCGATCGATCAGAACATGTGGCGGATGCCCACCGCGAAGGCCGACGGATCGGCGCCCGCGCCGCCCGCAGCGATCATCTGATCCGACCCCATGACCGGGAACGCGCCCGCCGCGTTGTTGCGGGTCGTGCCGTAGGTCGCATACAGGTTGGTGCGCTTGGACAGCGGGTGCACGTAGGCCAGACCCCACGCCGTGCCTTTCGGGTCGCCGGCGACGTCGAGCTTGAGCTGCATGACCTGGGCGAGGAATTCGCCGGCGCCGACCTTCACGCCACCACCGAGGCCAAAGCCCTTCAGTTTCACGCCGGTGACGGGCGCCTCGCTCTGGCCGTACGCCGCGGTGACGCGGAAGCCACCGAAGTTCCAGCCGCCGCCGAGACCGAGCTCTTTCTTGGCGTCGCCCAATGCGGTGTTCAGCTCCTGGTAGTAGATCTGCGCGGAAGCGGGACCACCCATGTAGACCGCGGCCAAGCCGTATCCATCGGCCTTGTTGTCCGGCATTTCCGCGGCGCTGTGCCCGAACGAATAGAAGCCGCGCACCGACAGGCCGCCCATCGAGGGGCTGGTGTAGTGGATGCCGTTGCTGGCGCGGGTCGTGATGCCGCCGGAGCCGGCCGTGAAGGTCAGCCAGTTGCCGTACAGGCCGTAGCCCATGACGTCGGACACGCCCGCTGCGCTAAACCCGGAGGTGTAGTCGCGACCGAAGCGGACTTCACCCCAGCCGCCGGCCAGGCCGACGACCGCACGGCGCTGCCAGAGGCCCGCGGCATCGGTGGTGCCGTCGTCGTACTGCATGCCCATTTCGAAGTTGAAGGTGGCTTTCAGGCCGCCACCCAGATCTTCGGCGCCGCGGACGCCAAAGCGGCTGGTCGACTGCACGCCCGATTCGACGAACATGGTCTTGTCGCCGCCGGGGGCGTCGTTGTCGAGCATGCCCACGCCTGCATCGGCGATGCCGTACAGCGTCACGTTCGACTGCGCGAACGCGGCCGCCGGCAGCGCTGCCGCGACAGCTACTGCAAGAAGCGATTTCTTCATTGAAGGTTCTCCTGGGTTGAAATCAATCGACGGCCTCCGCGCCGCCGCAACTCCCCGAAGCGGCTGGTGGGCCTTCCCCGGTCAGAAGTCCTGCGTATTCTCGCCAAATTCCGGGAGAGGGCATAGCGGACCGCCTTCCCGTCGTTGTTTTTTTGGGTATCCTGTCGCTCTCCAGCAACAGTCGGCCGCCTTCCATCGACGGTGCCGACCGCAACGCCGGATGTCACGTGACCGATGTCCGCCTCCGGACACGAGGACCGTAGTATGTCGAGCGGGTTCCGACGCGAAAGCGCGTTCGATCGGCTGCTGTCCGGCGCCAGTCGGGCGCTGGCCACGCTCAGCGGCGCAGTGCCTGCGGCCCGGGCCATGCCGGTGGCCGGTGGCGACCCGGCCGAGCCGGCCGATCCCGTTCAGCGCCGGCTGTCAGGCGCACTGATGCGGGTCAACCACGTCGGCGAGATCTGTGCCCAGGCGCTGTACGAGGGGCAGGCGGCTGCCACACCCGATCCGCGCCTGGCCGGGGAATTCCGCCAGGCGGCACGCGACGAGGGCGACCATCTGGCCTGGACCCGCGAGCGGCTGCGCGAACTCGACGCACGGCCGTCGCTGCTCAATCCACTCTGGTACGGCGGGGCGCTGCTGCTGGGACTGGCCGCAGGCCGTGCCGGCGACCGGCTCAGCCTCGGTTTCATGGCCGAAACCGAGCGCCAGGTCGAAGCGCATCTGGCCGGTCACCTGGAGCGGCTGCCCGCCTCGGACCTGCGCTCGCGCGCGATCGTGGTGGCGATGAAGGACGACGAGATCCGGCACGCGCAGAACGCGCTGCGGCTGGGCGGCGCCGAACTGCCGGCTCCGGTGCGCACGGCGATGCGTGCCGTGGCCCGCGTGATGACCGCGACCGCGCATCACATCTGAGCTCAGGCTTCGACGATTTCCCAGTCGTGTGTCAACTCGGCGGTCTTGCCGAGCATGATCGAGGCCGAGCAGTACTTGTCGTGCGACAGCCTGATCGCCCGCTCGACCACGTTCGGCTTGAGTGCGCGCCCGCGCACCGTGAAGTGGAAATGGACGCGCGTGAACACCTTCGGATCGGTTTCGGCGCGTTCGGCGCGCAACTGCACGTCGCAGCCGCGCACATCCTGTCCGCTGCGGGCGAGGATCACGACCACGTCGGACGCCGTGCAGCCGCCCGTGCCCAGCAGGACCATTTCCATCGGGCGGGGGCCGAGGTTGCGTCCGCCGACGTCGGGCGCACCGTCCATCACCACGGCGTGCCCGCTGCCGGTCTCGGCGATGAAACTCATGCCGCCCGGGCCGGTCCACTTCACCAAGCACTCCATCACTGCCCCCGTTCGTTGCCGCCCCGCCGATGCTGCCGGGCGATTGTAGTGCCGGGCACGATGTCCTTGCCGGCAGCCAGCTTTGCGGCGCCGCCGCAACGACATGCCCGTCGGCAGACCGATTCCGGGGGTCTTTTAGCAACCTGAAACGGTGCGAACCACTCCCGCAGAGTACAAATAAAATCATGGTATTTCAACGACTTAGGATCTTCGTACATCGAGCTTTGGGGCGCGTCCGCCACCTCTTTCCGCATCTGCCCGATCGCCGATCTTGCAATGCACAAAGAAGTCCGCTAATATTCGAACTGTCTCCTCCACCTTCCTCCTTTGGTGGATTCAGCCCGGACCTCGACGTCCGGGCTTTTTTTTGGTTCTCCAGACCGCTGTGGGGATCATCAGGGTGTGGGGCAGTCGAAAGCGGCGACGCGGATTTTGACGATCGACCGACAGATCCGCTAGAATCAAAAGCTTTCCATGCGCCTGCTCCTTCCATGCGCTTGTCCCTCGAGAGAGAGTCATGAAGACGTTTTCCGCCAAGCCGCACGAGGTGAAGCGCGACTGGCTCGTCGTCGACGCCAGCGACAAGGTGCTCGGTCGACTCGCCGCCGAGATCGCCCATCGACTGCGAGGCAAGCACAAGCCCGAATTCACGCCGCACGTCGACACCGGTGATTTCATCGTCGTGGTCAACGCTGCGAAGCTGCGGGTCACCGGCAGCAAGGGCGAAGGGAAGAAGTACTACCGCTTCAGTGGCTACCCGGGCGGCATCACCGAAACCACTTTCGACAAGATGCAGTCGCGCTTTCCCGGTCGCGCGCTCGAGAAGGCGGTCAAGGGCATGCTGCCCAAGGGGCCGCTCGGCTACGCGATGATCAAGAAACTGAAGGTGTATGCCGAGGGCACACACCCGCATGCGGCGCAGCAGCCGAAAGTCCTGGAGGTCTGACGCAATGATCGGCGACTATTATTACGGCACCGGCCGACGCAAGACCTCGGTTGCGCGGGTGTTCCTCAAGCGTGGCACCGGCAGGTTCGTCGTCAACGGCAAGCCGCTCGACGACTACTTCGCGCGCGAAACCGGCCGCATGGTGGTGCGTCAGCCGCTCGAACTCACCGACAACATTCGCAGTTTCGACATCATGGTCAACGTCGCCGGCGGCGGCGAGTCGGGGCAGGCGGGCGCGGTGCGCCACGGCGTCACCCGCGCGCTGATCGACTACGACGCGACGCTCAAGCCGTCGTTGTCCGATGCCGGGCTGGTCACGCGCGACGCGCGCGAGGTCGAGCGCAAGAAGGTCGGTTTCCACAAGGCACGACGTCGCAAGCAGTTCTCGAAGCGCTGATCCGCGGGCAAACCGCGCGGGCGCCGGCAGGCGCTTCGGGAACAGGCCGCCATGCTTTGCTGGCGGCCTTTTTTCATCCGGAGGCCTTCTCGCCGGATTGCCTCGGTGGGTGACCTCATCCAGAGCGCCTGCAGGCATTCACGGAGTCGATGATGATCAAGGTCGGAATCGTAGGGGGGACCGGTTACACCGGCGTCGAACTGCTGCGCCTGCTGGCGCAACATCCGCAGGCCGAACTGGTCGCGATCACCTCGCGCAGGGAAACCGGGATGCCGGTGGCAGAAATGTTCCCGTCGCTGCGCGGGCGCGTGCCGCTGGTGTTCTCGGATCCGGCCGAGGCGCCGCTCAGCCGCTGCGACGTGGTGTTCTTCGCCACCCCGCACGGCGTGGCGATGTCGCAGGCCCGCGAGTTGCTCGCCGCCGGCGTCAGGGTGATCGACCTTGCTGCCGACTTCCGGCTGAAGGACGCCACCGAGTTCGAGCGCTGGTACAGGATGCCGCACGCGTGCCCGGACGTCCTCGCCGAAGCGGTCTACGGGCTGCCCGAAGTCAACCGCGACGCGATTCGCCAGGCGCGGGTGATCGGTTTGCCGGGCTGCTATCCGACCTCGGTGCAGCTGGGCTTTCTGCCGGTGCTCGATGCGGCGATGGTGACCGCCGTCGGCGCCGAGCTGGTCGAGCGCGACAGCCTGATCGCGGACTGCAAGTCGGGCGCATCGGGCGCGGGCCGCAAGGCCGAAGTGCACACGCTGCTGGCCGAGGCGGGCGACAACTTCAAGGCCTACTCGGTGAGCGGGCACCGCCACCTCCCCGAGATCCGCCAGGGTCTGGAGGCGATCGCCGGCAAACCGGTGAGTCTCGTGTTCACACCGCATCTGGTGCCGATGGTGCGCGGCATCTTCTCGACCCTGTATGCGCGGCTGACCCCGGCCGGGCGCGGCATCGACCTGCAGGCACTGTACGAGAAGCGCTTTGCCGGCGAACCCTTTGTCGACGTGATGCCCGCCGGTTCGATGCCGGAGACGCGTTCGGTGCGCGCCTCGAACATCGCGCGCATCGCGGTGCACCGCCCGCCGGGCAGCGAACTGCTGATGGTGCTGGTGGTCGAAGACAACCTGGTCAAGGGTGCCTCCGGACAGGGCGTGCAGGCGATGAACCTCATGTTCGGGCTGCCGGAAGGCACCGGACTCGACCAGGTGCCGGTGCTACCATGACCTGGCGTGAAGAAGAGACTGCTCGCGCGGCGCCGTTCGCTAAGCGCCGCCAGGATGACCGTTCGACGGCACGTGCCGTGGCCGTTGCGACTCGCCTCGTTCGCGTTTGCCGCAGCGGTCGGCGCGGTGGGCGGAATGTGGCTGTGGCGTGCCGCGTTCGACGAGGCTGCGCTCGACCGTGATCGAATCGGCGCCGAGATGGCTGACCTGCGTGATCGGCTCGACGACGAGCGCACGCAGCGGGTACGCCTGACCGACGTTCTCGTGTCCGCCGACAGCGGACTGCGCATCGACCAGGTCGCCGCGCAACGTCGCGAGCAGCAGTTGCGGGCGCTGGAAGCCGAGAATGCCGAGTTGAAGGCCGACCTCGCTTATCTCGAGAGCCTGCTTCCGGCCGCCGATGCGCAGGGCCCGGTGGCCATTCGTCGGTTCGAGGTCGAGCCCGATGCCGGCGAGCCCAACCGCGTGCGCTATCGTGCTCTCCTGATGCAGGCGGGCCGCGCAGAACGACTGTTCTCGGGGTCGCTGCAGTTGCTGGTGACCACGATGAATCAGGGACGCAGCGCGACCATGACCCTGCCCGACGACGGTCCCGCTGACGCGCGCGAGCGGATGAAGCTTTCTTTCCGGCGTCTGCTGCGCGTCGAAGGCCACTTCATGGTGCCGGAGGGCGCGGTGCTGAAGTCGGTGCAGATGCGCGTGCTCGAACGGGGCGTACTGCGCGCCGAGCAGCGGGCCTCCCTCTGAGCGAGGAGTCGCGATGTTCGGCAACAGGAAGGTGAATGCCGGCACGATCGATTGCCTGATCGGCGCCGGCACCGCGATCCGCGGCGACGTTCGTTTCAAGGGCGGGTTGCGCATCGACGGCGAAGTGTGCGGCAACGTAATCGCCGAGGACGGCGAGCCGAGCATGCTGGTGCTGTCGGAGAACGCGCGCATCGAAGGGCAGGTGCGCGCCTCTCACCTGGTCGTGAACGGCACGATCGTGGGCCCGGTCCAGGCCGACGAGTTGCTCGAATTGCAGCCCAAGGCACAGGTCAGCGGCGAGATCCGTTACCGGGCGATCGAGATGCACCACGGGGCGGTCCTCGACGGCGCGCTCGCGCACCTCGGGTCCGAGCGCCCGCGTCTCGACGTGGCGCTCGGCAACGAACACGCTGCTGCGGCAACCGGTGCCGATGCCGATGCGGGTGTCGGTGCCTGATTGCCCCGACGCTGGCGAGGTTTCCGGCCGCACCCTACAATGGCCGGCCAACCGGAGGTTTTATCGATGAGCGCTGTCGCTGAAATGCCCGCGCCGCTGCTGTTTACGGAGAGCGCGGCGGCCAAGGTCAAGCAACTGATCGACGAAGAGGGCAACCCGGCCCTGAAGCTGCGCGTGTTCGTGCAAGGCGGGGGCTGTTCCGGCTTCCAGTACGGTTTCACTTTCGACGAAGAAACCAACGAGGACGACACCGTTATGGAAAGGGGCGGGGTTACCCTGCTGATCGACGCCATGAGCTTCCAGTACCTGGTGGGCGCCGAAATCGACTACAAGGAAGACCTGCAGGGTGCGCAGTTCGTCATCAAGAACCCGAACGCCAGCAGCACCTGCGGCTGCGGTTCTTCGTTTTCCTGATCAATCGCGTGGCTGCGGCTCGGCCAGCAGGCCGAGCACCCGCGGTCCGTGCGCGCCGGTGACCGACGTCAGGTTGCCGGCCTTTCCGTCGATGCGCCGCGCCGCCAGCCAGGCGAAGGCGGCCGCTTCCACCGCCTGCGGATCGACGCCGAGTGCCTCGGTCGTGGAGAGCTTCGCTGGCGCCGCATGCGCGGCGAGTCGCTCCATCAGGAACCGGTTGCGCACACCGCCGCCACAGACGAATACGCGCTCGGCGCCCGATTCGCGGCAGGCCCGGCCTGCCGTGGTCGCGGTCAGTTCGACCAGTGTTGCCTGCACGTTGCGCGGATCGTGCCGTTCGCCGGCGGCCAGCGTGCGCTCGAGCCAGCCGGCATCGAACAGATCGCGCCCGGTGCTCTTGGGGGGTGCCAGCGCGAAGTAGGGTTCGGCGAGCCACTTCATCAGCAATCCCGGGCTGGCCGTTCCGCCGCGTGCCCAGTCGCCGCCGCGGTCGAAGTCCGCGCCGGTGTGGCGACGGCACCAGGCGTCGAGCAGCGTGTTGGCCGGGCCAGTGTCGAAGCCGATGACCGGTTCGGACGCATCGAACGGTGGCAGTACGCTGATGTTGGCGATACCGCCGAGGTTGACGATGGCCCTGCGCTCGGCCGCATCGCGGAACACCTCGGCGTGGAAGGCCGGAGCCAGCGGCGCTCCCTGGCCTCCCGCCGCGATGTCGGCGGCCCGAAGGTCACAGACCACGGCGATGCCGCAGGCCTCGGCCAGGCGCGCCGGCTGCAGCAGCTGGATCGTGTAGCCGAGCTCCGGGCAGTGACGTACCGTCTGGCCGTGCGCGCCAATCGCGGTGATCGAGGCGGCCGGACAGCCCGCTGTGGCCAGCAGGTCGGCGACGACGCCGGCGTAGACGTCGGCCAGTGCACTGGCCGCCAGCGCTGCGCGCGCCAGCTCGTCAGGGCCGGGTGACTGCAGCGCTTCCAGTTCGCGGCGCAGGCCTGCGGGAATCGGCCGGCTGGCCAAAGCGGCGGTGCGCAGCGCATCGGGGTGGCCGTCGCCGATCTCGAGCAATGCACCATCGACCGCGTCGATACTGGTGCCCGACATCAGGCCGATGAAGCGGCGCACGGTGTCGGGCGCGCTGGGCCGGGTGGGTTTACTCGAAGCGGGCGAGGCGAACGACGCTGCCGGCCTGGGCGAGACGCGTGCGCAGGCCCGCGGTGCGTGCGATGAACTCCCCGCGCTCCGCTGCGTCCAGCGGCGCAGCCGGGGGCAGCGCGACCAGCAGCGGGTTGACGTGCTCGCCGTTCACCTTGAACTCGTAGTGCAGATGCGGCCCGGTGGACCAGCCCGTGGTGCCGACGTAGCCGATCACCGCGCCCTGGACCACCTTCGCACCCTTCGACAGCCCCGACGCGAATGCCTTCAGGTGCGCGTAGAGCGTGGAGATGCCGTTGCGATGGCGGACCTCGACGAGGTTGCCGTAGCCGCGTTGCTGGCCGATGAATTCGACCACGCCGTCGCCGGAACTGCGCACCTTGGTGCCGATCGGGGCTGCGAAATCGACGCCCTTGTGCTCGCGGGTGTACTTCAGGATCGGGTGCATGCGCGCGCTGCTGAAGCCCGACGAAATGCGGCTGAATTCGACCGGGTGCTGGAGGAAGGCCTTGCGCAGGCTGCGACCGTCGAAGGAGAAGTATTCGCCGTGCCCGGAATCCTCGCGGTCGAACCAGACGGCTTCGTGGCGGGTTCCGTCGATGGTGAATTCCAGCGCGAGGATGCGCCCGATGGTCGGCGGATCGAGGCTGTCGGCTTCGCGGATCGCTTCGTAGACCACGCGCAGCAGGTCGCCGCGACGCAGGTCGCGATTGAAATCGACCTCGCCATCCAGAATGTCGGCGATCCGGGTGGCTACCGCCTCGGGGATGCCGGCGGCATCGATCGCCGCGAACAGCGACGTGCGGATTTCGGCGACCGCCGTCGCGACCTCGCGCTCGAGCACGATCGGCTCGTCGCTCGCGACGAAGCCGTCGTCGCTGCGGCGGATGGTCACCCGACCGGTGGGCAGCGAGGGTTCGTCCGACTCGCTGTCGAGGTTGGCGTAGCGATAGTGCAGCGCCTGCATGCGCCCGGCCTCGTCGATCAGCGCGTTGACGGTGCGGCCGGCCTGCAATTGCATCAGTTTGCGCGCCTGCCGATCGGCCGCGACGAACTTCTGGAAGTCGACATCGGTGGCGCCCAGTCGATCGAGCAGCGACACGAGTGTCTCGCCGCGTCGCAGGCGCTCGGAACGCGTGTAGTGCTGCAGCGGCGCGGGCGTTGCTTCGACGCCCTGGGCCGACGGCGCAATGGCCACTCTTTCGATGATGGTCTGCACTGGCGGCAGGTCGACTTCGCGCAGCGGTGCGGTGCCGAAGGCGGTGACTGCCGCCAGAGTGAGCGTGACGGCGACTGCGGTCGCCACCTTGGGGAAGCTGGGAAGGGCAGGCGGGCTCATCGGGCTGACGGGTTCGTGCGCTTCTCGGGTACGGCTGCGTCGCCGGGGCCGTACGAACCCTCGGCTAGAATCTGACCCTTCGACCCGGCGGATGCGGTGGCGCCGACGGCGCTGTCCGGATGGTCCGGGGGGCGGTCCGGGGACAGCGGCCGATTCTACCGGATGATTCGAGGAAACCGGTCAAGAAATGACGATGAACGGCGCAAAGACCCCGACGGGCCCGGATCCGGCCGGCGCGGCGAACCCGGCGACGACCGGATCCGGGCGCCCGGCGTGGCCGGTGACCGCGCGCACCCGCGAGGCGCTGGCGATCAGCCTGCGCGGCTGCGAAGAACTGCTGATCGAGTCGGAATGGCTGGCCAAGCTGGCACGCAGCGAGGCCACCGGCAGCCCGCTGCGCATCAAGCTGGGCCTGGACCCGACGGCCCCCGACCTGCACCTGGGCCACACGGTGGTGCTCAACAAGATGCGTCAGTTGCAGGACCTCGGCCACCGGGTGATCTTCCTGATCGGCGACTTCACCGCGATGATCGGCGACCCGTCCGGGCGCAACACCACGCGCCCTGCGCTCACGCGCGAGCAGATCGAGGAGAACGCCACCACTTACTTCGAGCAGGCCAGCCTGGTGCTCGATCGCGAGCGCACCGAGATCCGCTACAACTCCGAGTGGTCGGATCCGCTGGGCGCGCGCGGCATGATCCAGCTTGCTGCGCGCTACACGCTCGCGCGGATGATGGAGCGTGATGACTTCAGCCGGCGATTTCGCGCCGGCCAGCCGATCTCGGTGCACGAGTTGCTCTATCCGCTGATGCAGGGTTACGACTCGGTGGCACTGAAGTCCGACATCGAGCTGGGCGGCACGGACCAGAAGTTCAACCTGCTGGTGGGGCGCGAGCTGCAGCGCGAGTACGGGCAGGAGCCGCAGTGCATCCTGACGATGCCGTTGCTCGAGGGGCTCGACGGCGTCGAGAAGATGTCGAAGTCGAAGAACAACTACGTCGGCATCAGCGAGGAGCCGGCGCAGATGTTCGGCAAATTGATGTCGATCTCCGACGCGCTGATGTGGCGCTACTACGAGCTGCTGTCGTTTCGCCCGCTGGCGCACATCGCGCAGTTGCGCGAACAGTGCGCGGCCGGGCGCAATCCGCGCGATGCCAAGGTGGCGCTCGCGCTGGAGATCGTCGAGCGGTTCCACTCGCGCGCGGATGCCGAAGCGGCGCGGGCCGGATTCGAGGCGCGCTTTCGCCATGGTGCGCTCCCCGAAGACCTGCCGGAGATGGTGCTGAGCGGCGCGCCGATGCCGATCGCGCAACTGCTCAAGCAGGCGCAACTGGTGCCCTCGACCTCCGAGGCCTACCGCAACATCGACCAGGGCGGCGTGCGCATCGACGGCGCACGGGTCGCGGACAGGGTACTGAGGCTGCCGGCGGGCACTTATGTCGTGCAGGTAGGCAAGCGCCGAATCGTGCGGGTCAGGCTCGCGGTGGCCTGAGCAACGGGCGCGCCGGGCGGGGCACGCCCGCAGGGGGCGGGGCCTTCGACCAACGACGCGTTTTCGCGTTCCGGGATGCCCCGAATCGCCGGCACGGGGTATGGTTCGGGTTGAAGCCGCGAAACCGGGCGGCCAGGGAGAACGTACCGATGAGAGTATTCAGTGAATCCTTCGCCGACGGGCAGCCGATCCCGGCCGAATTTGCGTTCTGCCGCATCGACCCGAAGGTGCACGTGGCACTGTCGGACAACCGCAACCCGCAGCTTTCGTGGTCGGGTGCGCCGGTGGGCACACGCTCGTTCGCGATCGTCTGCCACGACCCCGACGTGCCGAGCCGCCCCGACGACGTGAACCAGGAGGGGCGCGAAATTCCCGCTTCCCTGAAGCGCGTCGATTTCTTCCACTGGGTGCTGGTCGACCTGCCCGCGAGCTTCGATGCGATTGCCGCCGGCGAGTATTCGGACAAGGTCACGCCGAAGGGCAAGGCGGGGCCGGCTGCACGGCACGGCGCTCGCCAGGGCATCAACGACTACACCGGCTGGTTCGCCGGCGATCACGACATGGCCGGCGACTATTTCGGCTACGACGGCCCGTGCCCGCCCTGGAACGACTCGATCGTGCATCGCTACGTCTTCACCGTCTACGCGCTCGACGTCGAGCGGGTGCCGCTGATGGGTCGTTTCAGCGGAGCCGATGCGCGCAAGGTGATCACGCATCATCGACTCGGCGAGGCGTCGATCACCGGGACCTGCACGCTGAATCCGCGGCTCGCACCGGGACAGGCTTGAGCGCGTCCGAGCCGAACGCGCCAGGGTCGAACGCGCGGGGGCCGATCGTACCGGAATCGGGTGGCCGGCACACCGAGTTGATCCTCGTGCGCCACGGCGTCACGGCCTGGAACCGCGAGCGGCGCTTCCAGGGGCAGATCGACATCGGGCTCGACGACGAAGGGCGTGCGCAGGCGGTGCTCACCGGCCGGCGACTGGCCGTGTGGCACATCGACGCCATTTATGCCAGCGACCTGTCGCGTGCCCGCCAGACGGCGGAACCGATCGCTGCGGAGCGCGGCCTCGCCGTGCGCATCGAGCCACGACTGCGCGAACGCCACTACGGCAGCTTCGAGGGCTGTACCCACGAAGAACTCGAGCGACTGCAGACCGAGGCCTGGAGGCGCTGGCGGCGGCGCGAACCTGATTTCGCGCTGCCGGGTGGCGGCGAATCGCTGCGCGTGTTCCACGCACGGGTGGCTGCGGCGCTGGGCGACCTGGCGCGGGTGCATCCCGGGCAGACGGTGGTCGCGGTCACTCACGGCGGCGTACTCGACATCGCGTACCGGATTGCCACCGGCATGGCGCTGGAGGCCCCGCGCGGCCACGACCTGCTTAACGCCAGCCTGAACCGGGTGCGCTGGGACGGTTGCGGGTTCAGCCTGCTGGCCTGGGCAGACATTGCACACCTCGCGACTTCGCGGGAACCAGCGCACGACGACGTCGAGGCGCGCCTTCGACGTGATCCTTTAGAATCGCCGGTGCCGCGTGACACCGGCGCCACCAGGTGATCCCCATGTTCGACCGCAACCACGGCATTTCCCTGACCGACCCCGAACTCTGGAACGCGATCCGGCTGGAGAACCAGCGCCAGGAAGCCCACATCGAACTGATCGCCTCCGAGAACTACGCCAGCCCGGCGGTCATGGCCGCGCAGGGCAGCCAGCTGACCAACAAGTACGCCGAGGGTTATCCGGGCAAGCGCTATTACGGCGGCTGCGAGCACGTCGACGTTGCCGAGTCGCTGGCGATCGAACGCATCAGACGTCTGTTCGGCGCCGAGTGCGCGAACGTGCAGCCGCACTCGGGTGCGCAGGCCAACGAGGCGGTATTCCTCGCGTTCCTGAAGCCCGGCGACACCATCCTGGGAATGAGCCTTGCAGAAGGCGGGCACCTCACCCACGGCATGGCGCTGAACATGTCGGGCAAGTGGTTCAACGCCGTCTCGTACGGCCTGGACGAATCCGAGGCGATCGACTACGAAGCGATGGAGCGCAAGGCCCACGAGCACAAGCCGAAACTGATCATCGCCGGCGCCTCGGCGTACAGCCTGCGCATCGACTGGGAGCGCTTTGCGAAAGTGGCGAAGGACGTCGGCGCGCTCCTGTTGGTCGACATGGCGCATTATGCGGGCCTCATCGCCGGCGGCGTTTATCCGAACCCGGTGCCGCACGCCGACGTCGTCACCTCCACCACGCACAAGAGCATGCGCGGACCGCGTGGCGGCTTCATTCTGATGCCCGAGCGCCACGAGAAGGCGATCAACTCGGCGATCTTCCCCGGCCTGCAGGGCGGGCCGCTGATGCACGTGATCGCTGCCAAGGCGGTGGCGTTCCACGAGGCACTGCAGCCCGCGTTCCGTGCCTATCAGCAGCAGGTGGCCGCCAACGCACAGGTGCTCGCGCAGACGCTGATCGAGCGCGGGCTGCGCATCGTCTCGGGCCGCACCGAGTCGCACCTGATGCTGGTCGACCTGCGCGCCAAGAAAATCACCGGCAAGGAGGCCGAGCGCCTGCTCGGCGAAGCGCACATCACCTGCAACAAGAACTCGATTCCCAACGACCCGGAAAAGCCGATGATCACCAGCGGCATCCGGCTGGGCACGCCCGCGATGACCACCCGCGGTTTCGGCAACGACGAGGCGCGGCTGGTCGGCCACCTGATCGCCGACATCCTCGACCATCCGGACGACGCAGCGAAGCTGGCGATGGTGCGCGAGAAAGTCGGGCAGCTGACCGCGAAGTTCCCGGTCTACGGCTGATTGTCCGGGGACTGCAGTCGCCGGGGCGCCTGACCGGTCAGATCAGCATGATCGTGTTGCCGTAGCGTGCGACATCGGCATCCCGGGTCATCAGGCGCAACGGCTCGGCCAGTGCCTGCGCGACCAGCATCCGGTCGAACGGATCCGCGTGGAGCAGCGGTAGCGACCCGAGTTGCGCGGCGTGGTCGGGCGTGACGTCGAGCATCGAGTAGCCTGACTCGCGAAACCAGCGCAGCGCATCGGTGCCGCTGACCGGCATGTCGGCCGGATAGCGCGCATGTTCGATGGCGATCTCCCAGACAGTCACTGCACTGACGTGGATCGAATTCTCGCTCGATGCGATGAGGGCGCGGGCCGCCCGCGGCAGACGCCGATCGTCGGTGATCGCCCACAGCGCCACATGCGTGTCGAGAAGCAGGCGCATACGGATGCCGAAGGCCTGGTGCCGCGCTGGATCGGTCAGTGGCGTTCGAACGTTTCGGCGATTTCGGTGGCGTGGCGATCGATCGAATCGGGGACGGTGAAGCGACCTCGCGCGATGCCGAGTCGGCGGGCCGCAGGTGTACCCGCGAGCGGCACGAGCCGCGCCGCGGGCTTTCCGTTGCGTGCGATGACGATCTCGCGCTCCCGGCCAGATTCGAGTGCCTCGACCAGGCGCGAGAGGGTCGATTTCGCTTCGAGCATGTTGACGGTGAGCACTGCGTTACCCTGATTAGCCAAGTCTGGCTAATATACGGTTCGGAACCAGGGTCGTCAATCGGCCGATCGCCTTCGGCTGTCCGGAACCGGGGTTCTCGGACATCCGAACGATCCAACGAAGCGATCTGCCGACCTACCGCTTCGCCCCGGACGCGCGGATCGCATCGAGGGTCGCGTTGGGCGTGATCGCCTGCGGATCGACTTTCAGGTGCACCAGTGCGGGCAGGCGCCTGGTGCGCGTGTACGCGAGTGCCGCGCGCATCGCCGGTTCGAACCCGGCAGGGTCAGCTCCGGCAGCTGGTCCGCCGGCGCCCGCGGCAGCTCCAGCTTCAGGCGCATGGTGGTGCCCCTGCCGGGCGCCGACTCCATTTCG
>JAANMX010000307.1_pt1 | contig 66643 bp, 57 predicted proteins | sample 7279681 | NCBI WGS metagenome assembly JAANMX01 (sample SAMN14094542, study PRJNA606508) | bioreactor metagenome | isolation source: A lab-scale SPAN reactor treating ammonium-rich wastewater day 351 | place: Ireland: Galway | collected 2018-01-01
CCCGCCACCGGTGTGCTGGGGCTGGTGGTGACGTTGACGCTGGTGACGTTGGTGCCGGCCGTGACGCTCACCAGCGGCGTGCCGGTGAGGTTCAGTTCGAAGTCACCGGTATTCTGGATGGCGTAGGTGAGGTTGCTGCCGGTGGTCGAGATGTTGACGCCGCTGTCGGTGCCGCCGTCTGCTACCGGCGTGGCGCCGCGCAGCACTTCCATTTCCTGCAGCTCGCCGATTTCGAACAGGTCGAAAGCGACGCCCTCGTCATTGACAGAGCCGTCGGAGCCGAAGTTGACGCGGAACAGCACGGACGACTGGCCGGCAAGGCCGGTCAGCTCGTGCAGGGCGATTACCCAGCCGCCGCTTCCGTTGGCAGTGCTGTTGCGGCCGCTCCAGCCCTGCTGGCTGCCGCCGGGATTGCCGGTGATGGTGTTGTCGGTGTACCAGTTGTTGGGATCGCCGAAGGCGCCCACGAGCTGCCACGAGGTGCCGTTGTCGATCGAGCTCTGCAGGTTCATGCCGTCCCAGCTGAATTCGCAGTTCCACCACACGCGGAGTCTGACCCAGGGGTCGGAGCTGAAGCCGGTGAAGTCGAAGCCGGGGCTGACCACGGCACCCTGCTCATTGGTGTTGTACAAGCCGGTCAGGTTGGTGACCCAGGCATTGGTGCCTGACGCCGCGGAGTTGATGATGGTGTTCGCCGGCGTGCCGAGCGCCCAGCTGGACGTGCCGCTGGTGGTCCAGCCGCCGTTGCCCGCTTCGAAGTCTTCGACGTACGGGAAGGTGGCGAGGGTGTGGAACACGTTCACGGTGAGGCTGTCGTTTGCGGAATTCTGGTCGCCGGTCAGGGCAGTGGAGATCACGAACGTGTAGCTGCCCTCTGCCGACAGGTCCGCGGTTGTCGCGAAGGTGAACGGCAGGGTTGCGCCGGCCGCCAGGCTTGCTGTGAATGTTTCCACCACGGCTGCGCCGCCGTTGATGGAATAGGAAACGTCAAAGTTCGACTGAGAAACAACACCGAAATTGGTGACGCTGATGGTGACCGTCTCCGCACTGCCCAGGCTGCTGCCCGACACCGGTGCGGTCAGCGCGGTCGGGCCGACGTCGTCGGCGTTGTCGCGTACGGTGAAGTCGTCAAACGCCATGTCGCTGGTGAAGCTGGTGCCGCACAGGCCGCGGATACGCACGCGGAACAGCTGTTCGTTGCCACCGCCGATCAGCGACGAAAGAAGCGGGACCGAGCGCGGCAGCCACTGGTCCTGGTTGTTGGTCCAGGATGCCACCACGTTCAGCGTCAGCAGGCGGTGCGTGTAGGTCTGGCCCGTGAGGTTCGAGGCAGGCGCCGTGGCCAGTTCCACGGTGGTGGCGTTGGTGACCGACGCGATGGTGTAACTGCCGGCGTTGCCGCCCGTCAGAACGATCTGGCTGCCGACGTGCGCGGCCGTGAAGTTTGCGGAAGCGGCCGTGAAGGTGGTACCGGTATTGTCGCCGTCGGTGCCGCTGTTGAACTGCTCGTCCAGGTCCAGGTGCATGGTGCCCATCGTGGCGCCGTACATGTGGTACCAGAACTCGACCAGCGGGGCGCTCAGCGAACTCCAGTCAAACTGCGGGCTCTGGGCGATGCAGACTTCGCCTGCGCTGGGGCCGCTGGTTTCATAGTAGATGTAGATACCGCCCGCCGTGCCCGGGTTGTGGTCGACGGAAGGGCCCGTGTTCAGCGACGAGGTGCCGCCCGAGTCGGCCGTCCAGTTGCGGGTGTCGTCGGGCGCTGTCAATTGAGCCCAGCCGGTGGGCAATGTCGTGCCCGTGGCTGTTTCAAAGTCCTCGGTGTACGGGTAGGTGGTGATCGGCTGCGCCAGTGCGATGCACTGGGTAAGCGCAGCGACACCCATCAAGAGCAGCAGTGTCCGGAATCTTGCCATTTCTTTAATCCCCACGAAGAACGCGTCCAAAGTGGCCGCAAACGAACAGGTGCATGCCGTGGCAACGCGGGGCCGCGAGGTGACAGAAAGGTTGTCCGGTACCAGGTGAGTCCCCACTACGCACTGGCATGCACTCAATGAACTTGGCTACTTGATCTTGCGCGGTAATGCAAAGTAATTCCTTGATTCATGGATGGGCGTGGTGAGGCGATTGTTCGCGAAGTCCAGCCGATTGCTAGCCCTCCGCGGCAGAAGCCGCGGGAATGGAGCAGCTGGTCCGGCGAGCGCCGACCGCTCTTGAGGAACTAAAAGAGGAGGCGCAATCGCCTCCGCGCAAGGGCTTCGGTTGTAACGGTAGATGGGCTCCGCGGGTGCGGCGCCGAGCGCGAAAAGGCCAGCCCCGGCGTGCCGTTGTCTCAGGCTGCGTCGCGGTAGGGCAGGGCGTGAATGCGGATGCTTTCGGGGAAGTCCTCTTCCTCGATTACCTGCGGTGCGCACACGGTCTCGAGGCGGATGCTGTCGGGGAACTCCTCCTCGATCACGATCAACATGCCGTCCAGCTCGTGCTCGACGAACTCGGCCAGACTGACCAGCACGGCATCCAGGCCGTACATGCTGAATGTGCTCCAGACCTGTTGGCTGGGCTCAACCAGGCGCAAATTCACGCCGGTGTCTTTGCATTCCTGTGCGAACTCGATCAGCACCGCCAGCGCGCCGGTGTCCATGAAGCGCACCCTGCTGCAATCCAGCGCCACGGCGCGCTGCCGGCCCCACAGCAGCTTCCACAGGCTGGTACGCAGGTGCGCGGCGTTGTGCAGGTTGAGGCGTCCCTCGATGCAGGCGAAGGGATTGGCGCGCGACGCGGCCGTGGAAACGGGGGCGGTCTCGGCCCAGGCCTTGCGGATTTTGTCTGTGAGTCGCTTCAGCACGGCGATGCCTCCCGGGCTGTATCGGCGCGGGCGGTGGGGGCGCTGCAGCAAATGCCGGTTTTCGCCGATTCGCAATCGGCTGCGGAACGCTTTGCGTGTTTCCCGCGGAAAGTTTCAGGAATCGGTAGAAATGACCCTGCGATGACAAAGGGCGAGGTATAGTTCAGGCGTTGACAACGAAAGATTTTGCCGGCCCGAGTATGCTGGTTTCCTTTAAGGGGGGGAACCCGGTTTCGGGACGGTTCGCGCAGGCGGGCGGGATCGGGACTTTCGTTTTTAAGGGGGACGGAAGTTATCTCTGTTCGCCTGCGCCTCGAAATCCCTTCCGGGCCGGCTCATTGAGCCGGCCCGGTGCATTTAACCCGCCGCCGGTTGTGGCTGAGGGCACGGCTGCTATATTTCAAGCTGCGTTTTGAGGAAACCCGAAGGAGTCTATGAAGTCGAAGCGTCGTCCGCCGCCAGCACCGGCTGCCAAAGGATCTGCCGATCACCGCATCAACCGCCGCATCCGCATCCCGCGCGTGCAGTTGATTGACCATGAAGGCGTCAACCACGGCGAAATCGACACCGATGCCGCCCTGCGTATGGCCGAAGAGGCCGGGCTTGACCTCGTGGAAGTGTCGCCGACCGCCCGTCCGCCCGTCTGCAAGATCATGAACTACGGGCAGTACAAGTACACCCTCAAGAAGAAGCAGAAGGGCAGCAAGGCCCACCAGGCCAAGGTGAAGGGTGTGCGCCTGCACCCCAACACCGCCGAGCACGACCTGCAGGTGGCGCTCAAGAAATCCAAGAGCTTCATCGAAAAGGGCGACAAGGTGCTGATCCAGGTCTGGTTCAAGGGCCGTGAAATGGCCCACGTCGAACGCGGTGAGGAACTGCTCAAGCGCTTCATCGAAGACCTGAAGGACTACAGCAAGGTCGAGTCGCCGATTCGCCGTGAAGGCAAGCGCATGCACCTGCTGCTGACGCCACTCACGCCCGAAGAACGCAACGCCCGCAAGAAGCAGGCCGAGGCCGCCAAGGAAAAGGCAGCCGCGGAGGCGATCGCCAAGGCCAAGGCCGCACGCGAACAGGCAGCCAAGGTGCAGCCCCAGCCCGAAAAGGCCGGCAGCAACTGAGCCTGACCTCCAGTTTTCTCAGCACCGCCGCCCGGCCGGGCGGCGGTTGCCGTTCGGCGCCTGTGCGGGCCGAGTCCAGGGCAGCCGCCGGAAAGCTTCAGTGGCTGACTTCAATGCCGAAGCGGCTCTTCAGGAAATCCAGCAGGTCGAAGAAGTTGTGGATCTCGTGATCGGGCTGGGTTTCGCCCGGCTCGAACGTCCGTGATGTGCGCCGGTTCAATACCGTGATCATGCCGATGCGGTTGCACGGGTCCACGTCCAGCTTCGGCCGGTCGCCCACGTAGATCGCCTCGCTGGGGCGCACGCCGAACGCCGCGCAGGCGCGCAGGTACAGCTTTGGGTTGGGTTTGCTGATGCCGATTTCGTCGCTGATGAATATTCCCTGCGGCTCGAACAGGTTGACCACGCCCAGCCGCACCAGCTTTTCCGCCTGCTTCAGCGCCAGGCCGCTGGTGATCACGCCCAGTTTCAGCTCGGTCTGTTTGCGCAGCAGCTTCAGCACGTCCACGGCGTCCTCGTAGGGACGCAGCTCGCGGAACTTGGTCTCGTGGTAGCCGACCACCGCGGCCGCCACCAGCACGGTTTCGCTGACGCCTTCCCAGTAGTGTTTGGGCACGCGGCGCAGCAGCTTGTCGAAGTGGTGCTCGTAGTTGCTGCTGAACTCGACCACGATCTCCGCCAGCTCGCGCAGGGCGTCTTCCGTGGCCATGCGGAAGCCGTGGGCGCGCATGTTCTCGATCGCATTGCGACGCGCCAGCGCCGCGAACTCGCTGGTCGAGTACAGCGTGTCGTCGATGTCAAAAAAGATCGCCCGCAGGGTTTCAGCCATCGCCCTTCTCGATCTCGGCCCGCGCCTTCTCTTCGGCTGCCTGGCGTTCGCGCATCACCCAGCCCGCGATCAGGCCCAGCAGGAAGACGGCCGGGATGGTGATCAGGTGAATCCCCCAGGGAAACTGGTCGCTGCCGCGCATTTCGGTGACGACCACGGCCGTGGCCGCGGCCAGCAGCACGATGCTGATAACGAGAAGGAGCATAGCCGGTTTGCGCGAGTCACCCATGGCGGCAGCATAACCTGAAGCCGGCTGTGTGGCAGTAAGTGCAGGCGGCTAAACACGAAGAAGCGAAGGAGCGAAGCCGTACTCCACGACTCAGCCTCTTGCCGTTCTGCGTTGCAGTATTGTTTGTCAGGATGGACAGGAAGGGAACCGACCAGTGCTGCCAATGGCGAGGGTACCTTGAGTTCACGTCCTCTATCCTCCTGCCCATCCTGACCAACTTCGCTTCTTCGTGTTTTACATGCACGGAAGTGTGGAGAACGCGCAGCCGGCGGCGTAAGTGCATGCAAATGAGCCACTTATGCGTTGGCGGATTGTGTGAAAGGGTTTCCGTTCTGGAAGCACTAACTAGTGGCAATTCGCCGATCAGACGCCAACCAAAATTGAGGTGCGGACATGTACAAATGGTTCGTGATTGCTTTCGTCGCCGTGGCTTTCGCCTTCGGCGCGCCGCTGGTCGCGCAGGGCAAAGGCGGCAAGGGCAACTGGGGCAAGGGCGGCTACAAGGGACCGGCCGGCCAGCCCGGCCAGGGCCAGGGCGGCGGTCAGGGCGGCGGCGCCGACGACTGGCGCAAGAAGGCCGAAGATGAAATCGGCTGGGGTGAAGACGGCACCGAAGAGCGCGTGCTGCCGGGCGACACGGTGAAGAGCGACGACAAGGAGAAGCGCCTCGAGGAAGAGGCTGACAAGCTCGGGCTCGAGGACAAAAAGCTGCGCAAGGAGTTCATCAAGTACGGCAAGCAAGGCTGGGAGAAGGCCGAGAAGGAAGACGCCCGCTGGGCCAAGGAACACAAGAAGGTCAAGAGCGACGAAAAGGCCCTTGAAAAGGCCAAGGCTGAGCACAAGGAAAAGCTGGACAAGGGCTGGGCGGAGGCTGACGAGTCGCAGCTGAAGAAGGGCGTCCTGGACGAAGAACAGCTCGAGAAGTTCAAGAAGAACACCGAGGATCTGCGCAAGGAAACCGCCACCGACAAGAGCGCGCGCCAGGATGAAATCCGCGCCCGCAAGGTCGCCGAGTGGAAAGACCAGGCCAGCAAGTGGGCCAAGGGCGGCCAGGGCGGCGGCGACAACGAAGTGAAGAAGGAAAAGAAGGAAGAAGAAGGCGCTGAGAAGGAAAAGAAGGAAGAAGAGTAATCCTTCAGACCAACGAACAAGCGGGCCCCGATCGGGGCCCGCTTTGTTTTGGAGCGCGGACGTCCCGTCCGCATCGTGCGGGCCGGAGGCCCGCGCTCCACCTACTCCGCATCGTGATAACTGATCTTTGCCTTCTGCATCGCCGCGATGACGGCCTCCAGCGTTGCCTCATCCACCTCAGGGCTGCCGCGCAGCACGTAGATCGCCCGTTTGTCCGCCTCGATGCGCGTCCATGCGCGGAGGTCCGGCAGATGCTTCAGCGCGTCCATGAATTCCTCGCCATCGGCTTCCGTGTCCCAGGTGGTGAACCAGAGGCTCAGCTTCTGCTCGCCCTTGCTTGCCTCGATCATCCAGTCGCCGCCCCAGCCCGCGGCGATCTGTTCTGATTCCGCCACGGTCGCCTCCTGCTGGACGAACACCAGCCGCGTCTCGAACTCGCCCAGGCTGTCCGGCTTGCCCAGCACATACCCCTCGGGCAGCGCGGCCTTGAGCGCCTCCAGGTCGGGCTCGATGCGGTCCGGCAGCTCGCGCTTCTCGCCAGTGTACTTCTCGGGGTGCAGCACCTGCTCGCTGCTGACCGGCAGGTCCTTGAACGCCGCGTCGACGGCCTTGTAGCCGTCCACTTCCTTCAGCGCCTGCACGAAGGCCGTGCCCTGCGCGTAGACGTAGACCGAGCGATAGGCGTTGGGGTCGGTGCTGCCCTCGGGCGCGCGTGCCTTGCTGATGAAAGCCACGTGCGGCTGCTCGTCGATCAGCGCGTCGATCATCACCTGCACGGCCTGGCCTTCAATCAGCGCCAGCAGTGCGTAGTCGCCGTCGGTGGTGGTCGGCACGGCGTGCAGCTTGGTCAGGTCGTAGTACTGATCCTGCAGGGCGTGGGTGGCCTCGTGGATGCGCAGGCCGAACGCGCGCTTGTTGCCGGCCGCCTCGGGCACCAGGTAGAAGGCCTTGGTGTCGAACTTGTAGAAGCCCAGGATGTTCTCGGGCGTGAAGCCGTCATCGCCCCAGCTCTTGATCTCTTCGGCCAGTTCTTCGGGCGTGTAGACGTAGACCGGCGGGCGCACCTTGAACTTCATGCCGGTGACTTTCTCGATCAGGTCGAGAGCGCGGGTCTGTTCCGGCGCCTTGGGGTCTTCCAGCTTGCCGCGGGTTGGCGCCGGCTCGGGCTCGGGCTCCGGTTCGGGTTCAGGCTGATTGGCCGGCGGGTTCTCCGGCGGGTTGCAGGCCGGCTGGTTGTCGGGCCGGGTGTCCGGGTTGCTGCACGCGGCCAGCAGGCTCACGGCAAACAGGATCAACAGACGCTTCATGCAGTAGTCTCGCTCGAAAGCCCCATGCTAGTGCCAGGAACCGGGGAATCCACCGGCCGGCGGATTGCTTCCGGAATTGCCTGAATTCCCGCAACCGGCATACCGCCCGGGTGTGTAATGGCCCATAACCTGTCACTGGAGCATCCCATGAAACGCTTCCTTACTGTGCTGGCCGTCGTGATGCTGGTTGCGTTCGCGGCCGACCTGACCGCCCAGGGCGTCGGCACCGGCTGGCGCAAGAACAAGAACACCTACAAGAAGGCCAACGAGAAAGCCCAGAAGGCCGGAGAACAGCAGGCCAAAAAGGCCCAGAAGAAGAACGAGCAGGAGGAGAAAGAGGCCGAGCGCGAAGCCGCCCGCGAGGAACGCGAAGCCAGGCGCAACGGTGAAGAGGAAGACGGAATTGCGATCGCCGGCGGCGACGCGGCTGACGAACTGCCGGAGCCGGGAGAAACCGTCAGCCGGGCGATCAAAGACGAAACACTCGATGAGGTGATGGACGAACTGGGCCTTGAGGACAAGGCCAAGCGCAGCAAGTTCAAGAGCAACGTGCGCGGCGCCTGGGAAGACAGCGAGAAAGAGGACAAGCGCTATTCGGTGCTCTACAAGAAGTACCTCGAGAACAGCGAAAAGCTGGAGGCCGAAAAGCGCGTACACCAGGAGAAGCTCAAGAAGATCTGGGACGCCTCCGACGAGAAACTGAAGAAGGAAGAAGTGCTGGACGAAAAGCAGCTGGAAGCCTGGAAGAAGACCAGCGAAGAGCTGCGCATCAAGACCGCCACGGACTATCACTACGAAGGCAAGGCCAGGCAGGCCGAGTCCGAGCAGAAGGAAGACAAGAAGGAAAAGAAGGAAGAGGGCGAAGACTAGGCTGACGCCAGCATGAAAACTGGGTGGGCCCGACAATCCTGTCGGGCCCACTTGTCGTTTCCAGTCTGATCTCACCACGCTGCTAACTACGCGAGACTTTTTCGCCTGCGGACCGCCGCCAGCGCCAGCAGCAGCAGCGCGATCGGCGCTCCCGCCGGTGCCGTGCTGCAACCGCCTCCACCCGCTGAACTGCCGCCCGTGGGCGGCGTGCCGCCGGTGCCGCCGATGTTGCCGCTGAGGTTGACCGTCTTGCCGGCCGCGCCGGCGCTGGTGTGGCTGATGGCGCCGCTCACCGCCATGCCCCCGGTCAGGTTGGGGTCGAAGCGCACGTGCACCGTGGTTGCCGCCAGCGTACCGCCGTTGTGGGCCAGCGTCAGGCTGCTGAGCCATGGGCCGCCGGCCGAGGTCGCGATCTCGAAGCCGCCGGGCGCCAGCACATCCACGTCGGCGCCCAGGTTGCTGCCGCTGACCGTGTAACTTTTCACCTGGCTGATCGTCACGGCGTCGGCGGCCACCAGGCTGAGGCTGCCGGGATTGACCGTGATGGTCGGCGTGGGCGTCACCGGCGTGCTGTTGGTGCCATAGAAGCTGAGGCGCCACGAGCTCAGCGAGCCGCTGGCGCCGGGCGACAGGTCTTTCACGCTCAGCGTCCAGGTGCCGGCCGTGTCCTCGTCCCAGCAGCGGGTGGTCATGAACTGCCAGCTGCCGCCGGCCGGCGCGTAGTTCTGGCCGGGCATGGGGAAGCCCTGCACGGCCTCGGTCAGCTTGTTGGGCGTGCCGCTGGGCGAGGTCAAGGTGATCTCCAGGTCGTTCCAGTAGGGGTGGTTGGACTGGAAGTCGATCATCACGTGTTCGAGGTCCATGTGATGGCTGCAGGTGATGGTGCGGGTGAGCGTGGCGCCGGTGCCGTCCGGGATCGCCGCGCCTGCGGCGTCCGCGGTCGTCTGCACGAGCTGGCGGGCGGGCACGTTGGTCCAGGTCTGGGCCAGTGTTGTCGCGGCGCCGGCATCGACGCAGCCGAAGCCGAGCGTGTCGTGGATGCGGCGGTTCGCGCCGTTCGTGCCCCAGCCGCTGTTCTGCACGCCGTTGGTCGAATTGGCCGAGCGCACCAGGATATGCTGCACGTCGCGCCAGGTGAGGTTGGGGTTGGCCTGCAGCATCAGCGCGCACACGCCGGCCACGGTCGGGCAGCTGGCGCTGGTGCCGCCGAACGCGTTGGTGTAGTCGGGGTCAGCCAGGCCGCCGTAGCCGTCGCTGCCGGTGCGGTCCGTGATCACCAGGTTGCCGCCGCCGCCGCCCATGCCGCCGCTGCTGACTCCGGCCGGCGCGCACACCAGGATGCAGGCGCCCTTTTCGCTGTGGTCGGCGACCAGGCCGTCGATCGCGATGCTGCTGACGCTGATGGTCTCGGGCATCACCTGGAAGGGGTCGTTGTTGCCGTTGTCGCCCCAGTAGCGCCCGTTGCCGCAGGCCCACACGAACACGCAGCCCTTGCCTCCGCGCCCGTTGGCGATGCCGTCCAGGATGGCTTGACGCGTCAAGGCCCCCATCGGCTCCCAGGGTCCGGGGCCCCAGCTGTTGCTGTAAATGTCGATCGCCGTGTTGTGGTGGCTTTCGGCGCTGGCCACCGCGGCGTCCGGGAAGCTGGCGTCCATGCGGATGCCCGACAGGCTGGCTTCGTAGGCCACGCCGCTGACACCCAGGCCGTTGTTGCCGCGCGCGGCCGCCATGCCGCTGGTGCAGGTGCCGTGCTGCTCCTGCGACGACATGGGCGCGGGGTCGCCGTCGTTGTCGGCGTAGTCGTAGCTGTCGGCCGCGTTGTAGTTGGGCGACAGGTCCGGGTGGGTGTGCTGCAGCGAGTCGTCGCACACCATCAGCTTCACGCCCGCACCGGTGAAGCCCGCGTTCCAGGCGGCCTCGGCGTTGATATCCACGCTGGCGGCGCCGGTCTTCTTGAGGTGCCACTGCGAGCCGAACAGCGGGTCATTGGTGCGGTAATGCATGGCTTGCCGGTACTGGAGCTGCGCCTGCTCAACCCGTTCGTCGCCCAGCAGCAGCGGCAAGGCCGCGTGGGCCGCCGCAGCATCGGGGAACTCCAGCAGCCACCAGTCACGCAGGCTGCCGATCGCATGGCGCAGCCTGGCGCCGTGCTCAGCCGCAAGACCGTGCGCGTTCGTTTCAGGCGACAGTTTCAGTGCCACCAGGGGCAGCGCGTCGGCCGGCACCTCGGCGGTGACGTCCTGCGCGCCGGCGGAGCCGGGGCCGACAAGGAGGAACAGGGCGGGCAGCATCAGGGCCGCAGCCAGGAGTGTGAGGGTGTGTCGCATCGGGCTCTCCAGAGTGGTGCAGAAAGGAATTCCACCCCGGGGCAATGCAATGCCCGTGCCAACGGCACAGCAGAGACCGCAAACCAGCCCAGCAGGCCGGTTGGCGGGCGCGGCGCGGCGTCAGCGCACCCGGAATGCGGCGTATAACGTTTACACGAATCTTGCGATTAGGCGATAACTGTGGTTATCAAAAACTCGCAGAATATTGCGTATTCGCACATGCGCAAACGGACGTGGGAGGTTGCGAATGCGTGAAAGCGCAGCCCTGAACGGCTACGCCGATTTGCGTGCAGCCTTGCGCAGCCGCTTGCTGGGCGCCTCGCCGCGGGCGAGCTGCTCGCCCTCGTCGTCGGTCAGGTAATCCAGCCGGTCCGAGTCTGCGCTGAGTTGCGCATCCTCTTCGGCCTGCAGCTTCTTCAGCGCCGCCGCCGCTTCCTCGGCCTGCTGCTCTTTCTTGCTCTTGCGGCGACGCTTCGGCTTTGGGGCTGCAGCGGGAGCGCCCTCGGCCTGCGCCGGCTGTTCCATGGGCGGCGTCTTGCGGCGGGCCCGTTTGCGCTTGGGCTTGTCCGCGGGCTCGGGCTCCGGGGCGGCCCGCTTCAGGCCGGGCTCTTCGCCCAGCCGCGCGCTGAGGTTGCGGGTCAGGAATTCGGCGGCCTCGCGCACCACGGTGTCCACCACCCGGGCGCGGTCGCTGTCGCTGCCGACGACTTCTGCGAGGCCGGTCGCCAGCTTGTCGATGCTTTCGCCCAGCAGCGCCCGGGCCGAGGCCTGTTTCTCGTCGGCGATCGGCGCGGGGTCGCGGTCGCCGTCCAGCGGCGAGTTGTCGCCCGCCAGGCCCAGCCGGCGCTTCACTTCCTTGTTGGCGTCGCCGCTGCGCTCCAGCTTGTGGAACTGCTCGGAACCGGCGTGCACCACCACCAGGTTGCGGCCGTTTTCCTTGGCCACGTACAGGGCGCGGTCACAGGCTTCCTTCAGGTCTTTCTCGCTGTGCATGTGGGCGGGGTCGAACTCGGCCACGCCGAAGCTGGCGCTGATCGGCAGCAGGCGGCCGCGATCGTCATGGAACTCGGTGCAGGCGATCTTGTGGCGCATGCGCTCGGCGGCCTTGGCGGCGTCTTCCTCGCTGGTGCCGCAGCACACGATGCAGAGCTCTTCGCCGCCGTAGCGGTAGGGGGTGTCGCTCTCGCGCGCCTCGCGCTTGAGGATGGCCGAAACCTCGGCCAGTACGGTGTCGCCGGCGAGGTGGCCGTAGGTGTCGTTGATGTGCTTGAACTTGTCGATGTCCATCATGATCAGGCTCAGGGGCGCGCCGGTGCGCTGGGCGATCGCCACCTGGCGCTTCATCTGGTCCTGGTAGTGGTTGGCGTTGTACAGGCCGGTCTTTTCGTCCTTGATGGCACGGTCCCACATGCTGGCGGTCTTCAGGCCCAGGCTGACCATGCGCACCAGCTGACCCACCGCCTGCTCGTAGGCGGGCATCTCTTCGCTGAAGTCGGGCTCGTCGGCGACGTTGCGGGCGATGCGTACCACGCCGCGCGCGCCTTCCGGGGTTCCGAAGTAGACGGCCAGCACGAACTCGCCGGTGGTTTCATTGAGTTCGCGCACATGGCGCCCGATGCGCACCGCTTCGTCCACCAGCGAGCATTCGATGCTGTCCTGGGTGAGTGCCGGGGGGAAGCGGTCGACGCCGTGGCGACGCTCGGCGCGGGCGGCGGGTTTGCCCTGCTCGTCGATGGTGAACACGGTAATCGAGTCGGAGCGCGCGAAGTGCTCAAGCTGCTCGAGCACCACCGAGAGGATGCGCTCGAACTCGGTCTCCTGCTTGATGGCCATGCTGACCTGCTGGGCCGCGGAGACGAGGTCGAGGTTGCGGATCAGGCGGGTGCGGTCGCGGGCGACGTCTTCGTTCAGGTAGCGCTGCAGCTGGCGGTACTCGGCCTCGAAGCGCACGCGCGCGCGGTAGGTGGCGCTGGCGAACAGGGCCAGCAGGGTGGCCATCAGGGCGGACAGGCCGCCGGCCATGGCGATGATCGCGAAGGCCCAGGGGTCGGACTTGACCTCGGGCGCGAAGGGGTTCATGCGCGCGAAGTAGTAGGTCACCAGCACGATGGTGCCGATGGGCAGCAGCAGCGCGACACCCAGCAGGTAGGTGGAACGCCAGAGGGCGGTGTTGTGCGTAGGCATCGGTGCGGTGTCCCCCGCGGCGCGAGAAGCCGCGCCGCTGAGGGGTTATCGGACTGATCGCCCGTGATCTTTAGTCTAAGGAAGAGACAGGCGGCTCTCGCTGCGCGCGCAACTGCCTGCACGCGAAGAAGCGAAGGGGGCGAGGTTCGCGAAGAGATCAACCTGCAGGGTACTTAGCCCTCTCCGTCGCATGGTCTTGTCAGGATGTACACGAAGGAAAACGACACGAACCGGCAGGGGCCCATGCGGTCAACAACCCGTGTCCGCTGGAATCCTGTCCATCCTGACCCCATGCAGTGTTTCGTTCCTTCGTTTCTTCGTGTTGGAGAAGGCAGTGCAACACGACGTAGCGAATGGATCTGGCGGCAAGCTCTGTGCGCCGCCGCGCCTTCGCACCCTTCGCTGCTTCGCGTGAAAAAAGCAGACGGGCCGCGCTGATGCGCGGCCCGTGATTGGCGAATCGACTGCGGGTTACTTCTTGCCCTTGTTGATCTTGTCCTTGAAGTCCTTGCCGACCTTGAAGCCGACGGTCTTGTAGGCCTTGATCTTCATGGCCTGGCCGGTCTGCGGGTTGCGGCCGTTGCGGGCGCTGCGCGAGCGCACGTTGAAGGTGCCGAAGCCGATGATCTGGACCTTGCCGTCACGCTGCACGCCTTCGCGGACCGCGTCGACAACCGCGTCGAAAGCGCGCTCAGCGGCGGCCTTGCTCTCGAAGCCGGCCTTCTTGTTCTTGAGGATCAGGTCAACCAGTTCTGCTTTGTTCATTCTTTACTCCGTTTGCCCCTGCGGGCGGTTCTGGAAATTCCGAGTCACCCGGGACCACCCCTGAGTGACATTGCTCTCCTGCCCTATCGCCTATACCAGATGTAGTCAGTCGATAACTATTTTAAACCGTGATTCAAGGTTCCCCGCCCCGCTAGCCGCCAGAAAGCGCCTTTGAACCAGCGTCTCCGGGAACCCCGCCAACAAAAGCCCCAAGGGCTTGCGTTGGTTGGGAAAATAGCCCTTGCCGCAAACCGGGTCAAGCCTGTCCCTGCAAATTGTTGAAAATTTCGTGCCGCCAAACCCGCTTGAAATAGGGCTTTTTTCGACGCCACCCCTCACGAATTCGCTTGACAGCGCTTTCCCGCGACGGTACATGCCCGCCCGCTTCGCAGGCCGGTCCGCGGCCTGCTGCGACCCGGCAGCCACGACTTTCAACGTTGCGGGGCGTCGGCCTGGGACGGGCCTGCAGAGCCAGTTTGCTGGCTGATGTGACCGATTTCGGCTTGTGATCTGCGTCCGGTAATCTTCAACGCAAACAGATACTGACACACCCCGGAGGGGAGATTCCCGTCTCACTTCAAGCGGGCTTCCAGGGTGTCGAGTCTTGACGCGTAAAGTGCACGGCTTTCCTCGGGAAGAGCCGCCGCTTCCTCACTGCCGAGCAGACCCCGCGCCCGCGTTGCCCACTCGCGCGCGCCGCGGCGATCCTGCAGCTGATCCAGCAGCAGCTCCGACAGGTCGCACATCAGCCACAGCCGTTGACTTGTCAAGAGGTTCTGCATGCGCAGCGCCGACAGGAACGCGTCGCGCGCCTGCCCCGCGTAGTCCTGCGCCTTCTCAGGCTCGGCTTTCGCCATGTCCGTGAGGATCCAGCCCGCAAGCTGCCAGGCCGGCGCGTGGTCGCCCAGGTACTCCAGCGCGTTCTTCGCCAGCGCTAAAGCACCCGCCAGCTTCCCGCGCTCGCGGGCGTCGCGCGCCATGCGCATGTAATCGGCGCCCAGGCTGCGCATCTCCTTCAGCTTTGCGCGCGCGTGTTCGAGCAGCTTCTGGTAGCGCTCCTGCTGCGGGGTGCCTTCATCCATGGTGATCAGCGCCGCGCCGATCACCTCTTCGGCCTTGGCGTAGGCCAGCCGCGCGCGCACCACGTAGTCCTCCTCAAAGCGCATCGCCTCGTCGGTCCAGTACAGGTCTGCCCCCTGCACCAGCGCGTCCGGGTCGGTCAGCGCGCGCACGTAGTCGCGCGCGGCCTTCACCACCAGGGCGTCGCGCTCGTCGGTGTCGCTCTGCTGCGCGGCCATGGCCTGGTAGATGCGTCCGCGCACGGCATACAGCGCGGGCGTGGGCGCCTTGAAGGCGTCGTCCAGGCTGCGCAGGGCCTGCTCCAGTTTGCCCTGCTTGATCATCTCCTCGGCTTCCAGGCGCAGGATACGGCGCTCGAGCTCGATGATCTGGTAGTTCAGGTCCGTGAGGTCGGCCTCCGGGTCGGCCTGCTTCTTCTGCTCGCGGATCGCCTCAAGCTCGCGCTTGCGCTGGTACGGGTCACGCACGAACCAGGCGCGCTTCTCGCTGACTTCCGCGATCTCGAGCTGGAAATCCAGCGGCGCCAGCGCGTAGGCGTCCAGCGCGATCGTGTAATACTTCTCGGCCTCGTTGATCAGCAGGTAGGCAAGGCGCTGGGCCGCCATGCCGCGCATGCGGATCGGCAGGTTCAACTTCTCGGGGTTCTCCGGGTTGTCGATCAGGATGCCGGTGCTCGCCAGCGCGTCCAGGTAGGCCTTGATCGCCTTCTGGCGCAGCTCGGCGGCCTGCGCGTCATGGCCCAGCTTCAGCTTGGTCTTGTAGGCGCTCAGCAGTTGCTGGCCGAAATCGAGCTGCAGCTGTCCCAGCGAGAGGTACACGCCATGCATCAGTTCCGGCCGGTCTTTCAGCGCCTCGATCAGCTTCTCGAAGGTCTTGAGCGCGTCCTCGAAGTTGCCTTCCTCTTCGTAGTACTTCTTGAGCCAGTCCAGGGCCTCGACGTTCTCGGCGTTCAGGATGGTCGCAGCGCGCACGAACTCGCTGGCCGCCATGCGCCGCGCCGCCGAGGACAGCTCTAGGGGTCGGCCGTCTTCGTCCTTGAGTTTCTTCGTGCCGGATTCGATCTCGCGCCCGACCTTGAACAGCTTGCCCGACAGAATCCTGCGCGCGCGCTCTGACAGCGTCAGCATGTTGGTCAGCAGGTTCTCGAGGTCGTTGCGGCGCTCTTCCTCGGGGATCTCCGAGTTCGGGCGCGCCAGGATCTGCTCGGCCAGGTCGGTGTAAAAGGCCGTCAGGTGCGCGGCCACAGTGCCGTCCACGGGGCGCGCGTTAAACGCCGTGCGCAGCAGGTCCTCGGCGTCCACGCGCAGCTGGTCGTCGCCGGTCCACCACATGCCCCGCGCGATCTGGATGCCCGAGCCCTCCAGCAGCGCGTGGCCCTCGTCGTTTTCGGGGTCCAGCTCGATCGCCTCACGCATCAATGCCACCACCACGCGCAGCTGCTTCTTGAATTCCTCGCGGCCGTGCAGGGTGTTGATCAGGCCTTCCCAGGTGGGTTCGTTGTCCTTCTTGATGGCGGCGTACTCGGCGCGCCAGTTGGCGATCAGCTTTTCGGCCTCGTTCACCGCGTTCTGGCGCAGGCCCGCGGCTTTCAGCACCAGCGCCGGCTTGTAGCCCGGGTTGCGGTTCAGCTCCTCGGCCAGCAGTTTCGTGGCCTCGGCGCGGGTGGGCGCCGCGGACTCTCCTCTCTCGGCCTGCAGGTTGGCTTTCTCGAACAGGAACTGCGCGAGCAGGAAGCGCAGGCCCAGGTAGTCCGGCGCCAGCGCCAGCGCGCGGCGCAGGTACTTCTCGGCCGTGGGGTCGCCGGCGCGCCCGCGCCCGAAGGCGTCGGCGGCCTCGACCAGCGCGGCGGCCATGGCGGCGGGCGGCGTGGCGCCGGTGTCGCGCAGCCCGATCAACTCGGCGAACAGCGCTCTTGACTCGTCAAGCAGCGGCTGCAGCCCGGCCGGCGTTTCCTTGCCGCCGCCCTGGCCGGACAGCGCCAGGCGCCTGTCGAACTCGGCCAGCAGCAGGCGCGCGCGCGCCTCGACCAGCAGCGCGTCACGGCCGCGCTTGCGCTCATAGTCGGCCAGGTGGCTGCGGGCTTTGTTCAGCAGTGCCTCGTCGATCGCGTCGCCGGCCAGCGCCTTGCGGGTGAGCTCGGAGGCCAGGTTGATGTGCGCGCCGGCGTAGCGGTCCGACTTGCTGAGCGCTTCCTCGAAGGCGGCCAACGCTTCCTCGTGGCGGCCAAGCGCCGACAGCGCCAGGCCGCGCGGGTTGGCGATCAGCGCCTCGATGTCGTCGCGGGCGCGCTGGTCGCGCCAGGGTTGCTCGATGTGTTTTACGGCCTCGTCCAGCAGCGGCAGCGCCTTTTCGGGCTGCTTGCGGTGCACCTGGTTGAGCGCCATGGCTGCATACAGGCGCGCGGGGTCGTGGCGGTAGGTTCGCGCCGGGTTGTCGAGCGCGAGCTGATACTGCTCATAGCCGCGCTGCAGCAGATCGTCGCGTTTCTTTTCATCCGCTTCGAGCAGCGCGAGCTCTTCGTATTCGCGGCCCAGGTTGAAGTGCGCCACGTTGTTGCCCGGGTCGTGCTTCAGGGCGTGCGTCCACAGGCTGACGCTGCCCGCCCAGGGCCGCGTGGCCTGCATGGTACCCCACAGGCTCAGCCCCAGCACCGCCGCCCCCAGCACGCCCACCAGCGGCGCCAGCACTCGCAGGTTGTCGCGCTTGCGCAGCAACTCGGCGCCCAGCACGCCAAGTGTCGCCACGGCGATGCAGAATCCGATACTGGGGATGTACAGGTAGCGTTCGGCGAACACGGTGCCGATCTGCACCAGGAAGTTGCTCACCGGGCTCAGCGCGACCAGGAACCACAGCGCGCCGAAGCCCGCCACGCCCAGCAGCATGGCCGGGCGCGAATCCCATCCCGCCTGCGACCTGCGCCAGCCCGCCACACCCAGCGCCAGCAGCGCCAGCAGCAGCAGCAGCCCCGTCACCACCGCCAGGCTGAAGCCGGTCTGCACCGGCAAATCCACGGCCGCGTGCATGGGCCAGCCGAACAGCAGCACCTGGAAATCGCGCGTGATGGCCGAAGTGGCGGTCAGCAACGACTGCCAGCGCCCGTCGCCGTAGGGCTCGCGCATCAGGCCGCTGCCGATGTGCGAGGCCAGCGCCGTGAACAGCGCCGCCACGCCCCAGAACGGCGCCTGCGCCAGCGCGCGTTTGACGCGCGGCAGGGCATGCAGTTCACGGCCGCGGAACAGCTCAAACAGCAGCAGCAGCGCCGGCAGCACCACGGCGGTCATCTTCGACAGCAGCGCGCAGATGAAGAACAGCAGGCTCAGCATCCAGCTTACGCGCGTGCTGTGGCGGACGCGCTGCACGAAGCTTTCGCTGGGCATCAGCCCCGAACGCGAGCGCCGCGCGGCCAGGTAGAAGTTGGCCGACAGCAGCAGGAAGAAGGTGGACAGCAGGTCCTTGCGCGAGGACAGCCAGCTCACGGCCTCGACATGCACGGGGTGCACGGCGAACAACAGGCCGGCAACGCCGCCGATCCAGCGCCGGCCGGTGAGCCGCATGGCCAGCAGCATCACCAGCAGGGCGTTGAAGATGTGAAGCAGCAGGTTGGTGGCGTGGTAGCCCAGCGGGTGCAGTCCGTCGAAGGCGTAATTGACGGCGTAGCTGAGGTCGCGCAGGGGCAGGTACTCGTTGCCCAGCTCTTCGCGCGGGGCCATGGGATTGAACATGGCCTGCAGGCTGTGCCAGCTGATCTCGCGGATGTGGCGGTTTTCGGTGATCAGCCAGTTGTCGTCCCAGTTGGTGAAGCCGTTGTCGAGACCGCCCCAGAAGGCGATGCAGGAAAACGCGACAATGGACGCGGCAAAGGCCCACGGCAGCCATTTTGGTGAGGGCAGCGCGGCGGATTTGGCTGGTGCCTGGTTCTCGTTTTTATCGGTCACGGGCGGACGATCACGGGGTCCTGCCGGGGAAGCCTGCATGATAGCGGCGCCGAGGCGCGAGACAAACGGGGGTCAGGTAAAACTGTGCGGGTAACGCGCCGGCATGCCTTGGCCTGCTGGAGATGAAACTCGGAGAAACTACATCTGGTCAGGATGGACAGGAATCAAGTGGACGCGGATTGTTGGTAGAACGTGCCATCAACAGCCCGCGTCCTTTTCAAACCTGTAGTTCCTGACAAGAAGCCGCGCGAAGCAGCGAAGGGGGCGAAGTTCGCGAAGGCGGTGGGTACACTTGGAAGCGTTCGCTGCACGCTTAGCCCTCCGTTCCTTCGCTCCTTCGTGTTGAACTGCTTTTCAACGCGAAGAAACGAAGGAACGAAGAAATGCAGTTAGTCAGGATTGAACCGGACACGGGATCCTGATGGCCCGGGCCACCGCAAACCCGTTTCCTTTTCATTCCTGTCCATCCTGACAAGCAAGCCACGCGAAGAAGCGAAGGGAGCGAAGTTCGCGAAGGCGGTGGTTGCACTTGGTAGCGTTCGCTGCACGCTCAGCCCTTCGTTCCTTCGCTTCTTCGTGTTGCGCTGCTTTTACAACACGAAGGAACGAAGGAGCGACCTGTCCGCCATAGCCTTGGCGAAGGCGGAAGAACAGCAAAGTCAGGATGGACAGGATGCAAGGGGACGCGGATCGGTGGTTGTACGTGCCACCGCCGGACCACGTTCTTTTCAATCCTGTACATCCTGACACCGCGCAGAAACGCTGCGGCGCGAAAAGCGTTCCCGTCATGAGCAGCTCTTTGCGCCTCCGCGCCCCCGCGTGGTTCTGTTTTTTACGCGAAGAGGCGAAGGGGGCGAAGTCCGCGAAGCTGGAGGCGACTTTTAGAGCGGTCCCTGCACGCCAGGCTCTTCGTTCCTTCGCTCCTTCGTGTTGCACTGCTTTTACAACGCGAAGAAACGAAGGACTGCCATTGTCAGGATGGACAGGATGTAAGGGGACGTGGGTTCGTGGTTGCACGTGCCACTACCAGCCCGTGTCCTTTTCTTTCCTGTAAATCCTGAAAAATGCGGTTCTTCCGCCTTCGCCAAGGCTATGGCGGACAGGTCGCTCCGTGGTTCCTTCGCGTTAAATGAAAAGGGCCCCGACCTTGCGGTCGGGGCTCCCTGTTTTTCGTTTACTTGGCGCCCTTGGCGGCCTGGACTACCTTGCTGAAGGCTTGCGGGTCGCGGATGGCGAGCTCGCTGAGGCTCTTGCGGTTCAGCTCGATGCCGCCCTTCTTCAGCAGGTTGATCAGGTTGCTGTAGGTGACACCGTTGGCGCGGGCTGCGGCGCTGAGGCGGGTGATCCACAGGCGCCGGAAGTCGCGCTTGCGCAGCGCGCGGTGGAACCAGGCGTAGCGCCAGGCGCGCTCAACGGCCACGCGGGCCTGCCGGTAGTTCTTGCGGCGGCCCCAGTAACCGCTGGCCAGCTTGCGGATCTTCTTGTGACGGCGCTTGCGCGTGGTGCGGGAAACGGAATGCGGCATGTCTGTTCTCCTTGGGTTTCCGCCCGGGTGAGGAAAGCCTCAACTTGTGCCGGCGCGGTTGTCCCGGTTCGTTATTCAGCCTTGGACTGGGGGGCCGTCGGCGCGGGCGGCACGCGGCGCACGCCCATCAGCTTGGCCACGTTGCGGGCATGGGTGTTGGACAGCACATGCGCGTGGCGCTTGTTGCGGCGGCGCTTCGGGCTCTTGACGCTCATCAGGTGCGAGCGACCCGCGTTGTAGTGCTTGATCTTGCCCTTCTTGGTGACCTTGAAGCGCTTGGACGCTCCCTTGTGGGTCTTCATCTTCGGCATGGCTCGTCTCTCCGCCTCCGCCAAGGCTATGGCGGACAGGCCTGGCGCCCGGCCGGGCGGCATACGCCGTCTTGTAACCGGAAGGGCAACCGCATTTCCCCCGAGGGGGCGGAATAGATAGCAAAAGCAAACCTTCCTGTGAAGAGGCAGCCCTCGCAGGAATGTGGAATTCGCCTGCGGCCCGAATCGGCCCGCCCCGCGGCTCCTACCGGTCGATGTTGTTGTTCGGGTCCAGCGCGCGTGAGGTCGCGCGTTCGAGGTTGGTGATGCTGATGGCCTCGGCCGCCGGTTCCATGTGGGTGCTGCTGGCGCGCTCCAGGCGGGTGATGCTGTAGAGATCGTTGACATCCTCCAGGCTGGAAGTGGAGGCGCGGTCGAGGTCCGAAACGGTCATCCCGTCCGATAACTCGCCCATGCTGCCGCTGGACAGGCGATCCAGGCTGGTCATTGAGAGCTCGTCAGATGTTTCGTCGAGCCGGTCGTTCGAGTAGGAATCCAGCCCGCTCATGTCGAGCGAATAGCCCGCGCAGCCGCCCAGCAGGGCGCAGCAGGCAAGCAGCATCAGCAGCGGGCTTTTCATGATGTTGTAACGCACGGGCTTGGCGGGGGTTGGTTAGAACAGCTTTTTGCCTTCGGTCTCTTCTTCTTCGACTTCGAAGTCGCGGGTGGTGATTTCGCCCTCGCGTTCGGACAGCAGCTGCACTTTCTTTTCGGCCTGTTTCAGGATGCCGAAGGCCTGGCGCAAGGCGGCCACGCCTTCTTCGTAGCGCTTGAGGGCGTCTTCAAGGGGCAGGTCGCCGGAATCAAGCTGCTGCAGGGCGGCCTCAACGGAGGCTACCAACTCTTCAAACTTTGGTTCATCTTTCTTTTTAGCCATGGCCGGTATCCAACCATCCGCGCGGGGAGAATGCAAAGCCAACTGCCTCAGGCGAAGGAGCTTGCCCTGCAGTGCAGGCCCTTCGCCCCTTCGCCCCTTCGTGATGCACTGCTTTTGCAACGCGAAGAAGCGAAGGAACGAAGAACTGCATTTGGTCAGGATGGACAGGAAGCTACAGGACGTGGGTTGGTTGCGGCTCGGGCCACTACCAACCCGCTTCCTTTTCCATCCTGTACATCCTGACAAAACCACGCAAAGGCGCGGCGGCGCTAAGGGCTTGCCCTGCTGCGCAGGCTCTTCGTTCCTTCGCTGCTTCGTGTTGCACTGCTTTTTTCACGCGAAGGGCGCAAAGGTTGCATTGAATCGCATCTTAACTTTGTGCTGGCAACAACTCTGTCGTTCTCTACTCGCCCGGGTAAGCGGTCCAGACCTTGGCTGGTTTTGTCGGCACGTAACCGTACGTGTCAGGATCACCGCGCGGGTCCGCGTCTTCGTTGTCCCAACCTTGCGCGACGCTATCCGGGCCCGACAGGCTGGTGCCACGTACCACGGATATATGCTTCGGCACGACGAGGGTGAGTTCTATGAAAGCACCGCCTTCGATTTGGGAATCCCACTCGCCGTAGGTGGCGAGCTCCATCAAGTCCCCTTCCATGCGTGTGGCAACTCCCATGTTCTTTGCAGTCTCCCTGATGCTCATGCGCCGCGGCGGATGACCCGCGAAAGCCAGCGTCTTTGCCATCTCAGCGCGGATTGTCGTGCCGGACTCCACGAACTCAACTTCCGCACGCTCCGGAACGCGTACTGTGCGAACGTCCGCCAGCGGAATTTCGGCCGAATCATGCACTGTGCCGTTTGAAACCATGCCGCATGCGCCAAGCAGTAATGCGGCGAGAATGAAGCTGGGTACCTTGAGGTTCATGGTTTGCCCCTGCACTGATAGGCCCGAAAAACAGAAGAAAGGTTCAAAATAAACTGCCTGGCCCATCTTCAGTTTACCTGTGGTTCCATCGCAGTCGGGGATCCGGGGCAGTCTCGGCGCGATTTTGCTTTGTTGTGACAGCGGCCTTGCTTACTGGCTTTCGGCGTGTTCGGCTGCGGCGGCTCTTAGCAGGCCGGCCAGGTACACCGAGCCTGTTACCAGCACCATGCCTTCTTCGCCGGCCTGCTGGATGGCTTCCTCCAGCGCGGCTTCCGGGTGTTCTTCGGTGCTGCCGTTCTTGCCGCCGAACTTCTCGTAGGTTCGCAGCAGCTCAAGGGGCTGGCTTTCCCTGGGGCTGTAGTAGTGCGTGAAGATCGCCCCGTCGGCCCCGGCCGCGATGTGCTTCAGGCACGCCTCGATGTCCTTGTCGGCGGCGATGCCGGTCACGCACACGATCGGCCCGCCGGCCAGCGCCTTTGCCGTCTGCATGGCGGCCTTGATGCTGACCTCGTTGTGCGAGCTGTCGATCACCAGCAGCGGCTTGCCCTCGAACACCTCAAAGCGCCCCGGCAGCTCCGTGCGTGCAATGGCGTCGATGGCGCGCTCGCGGTCCAGGGGCTCGGGCAGCAGGTCGGGCTCGCTGGCCAGGATCTCCAGCGCGCACAGGGCGTGCGTGGCGTTCTCGGCCATGAAGCGCCCAGGGTGACGCAGCTGGACTTTCTCGTAGCGGTGGCCGCGCACGTCAGAGGTGAAGGTGATCTCGCGCCCCTCGCGGCTGAAGTGGCGCAGGTGGTAGTCGCGGCCGAACACCAGCAGCGGAGCCTCTGCGTCGCGGGCGGTGAGCGCGATGATCTTCTGGGCCTCGGTGTCGGATGCCCCGCACACCACGGGCACGCCGGGCTTGATGATGCCGGCCTTTTCGCGGGCGATCTCGGCGATGGTGTCGCCGAGCTGCGCTGTGTGGTCAATGCCGATCTCGGTGATGACGCACACCAGCGGGCTGATCACGTTGGTGCTGTCCAGGCGCCCGCCCAGGCCGACCTCGAACACCGCGATGTCGATGGCCGCCTGGCGGAAGGCGACCATGGCTGCCAGGGTCAGCAGCTCGAAGAATGTCACGTCGGGGGCGCCGCCCTGCTCGCTTTCCAGGGCTTCCACCACGGGGCGGAAGGCCTCGACCAGCGCTTTTTCGCTGATTTCTTCGCCGTTGATCTCGATGCGCTGGGTCAGCCGCTCGAGGTGCGGGCTGGTGAACAGGCCGACCTTCAGGCCCTGGCTCTGCAGCATGGCGGCCAGGAAGCGCGCGGTGCTGCCCTTGCCCTTGGTGCCGGCGATGTGCGCCGTGGCGTAGGCCAGCTCCGGGCGCGCCAGGCGGTTCAGCACCTCGTTCATGCGCTCGAGGTCGAAGATGTCGCGCGTGCGCCCGCCCTGCTGGCGCTCGTAGTCGGTGTGCCGGGCCAGGAAGCCGGTGATGTCCTGCAGGGTGTTGATGGCGGTGGACATGGTGGGTTCGGTTGCAGTTCGGGGCGGGATGGTACCGATGGATGGCTGGGCCGCCAGCCCGAAATCCGGTATCTTGAAAAGTCAGCGAGGCCCCATGAGCAAGCCCCTGATCGGTATCTGCACGGACCACGTCCGCCACTTCCCGGCGCCTGACCGCGACCGCAGCTACCTGAAACTCTATCCCCAGTACTGCCAGGCCGTGATCACCGCCGGCGGCACGCCGCTGGTGATCCCCATCGTGCAGCACATCGATGATATCAGGCCGCTGCTGAAACTGGTGCGGGGGGTCGTCACGATCGGCGCCGACGACTACCCCTCAACCTGGTACGGCAAGCCCGTGCTGCCCACCGACAAGCCCGTCACGGCCGAGCGCGCGGCCTTCGACCGCGAGTTCGTGCGCGTGCTGTACGACGAAACCGAGCTGCCGGTGCTGGCCGTGTGCGGCGGCATGCAGTTGGCGGCGATCTTCAGCGGCGGGGCGCTGATCCAGGACCTGCCGCACGAGCCGGTGGTGCACCGCGCGGGCCTTGAGGGGGAGTCGCGCCACACGATCGAGGTCGAGCAGGGCACGGTGCTGGCCAACGCCCTGGGCGTCACGAAGCTCGAAGTGAACTCGCTGCACCACCAGGCCGTGGAAAGCGTGGGCCCGCGCCTGCGCATCACGGCGCACGCACCGGACGGCGTGGCGGAGGCACTGGAGTTCACGGATCACCCGTTCCGGGTCGGGGTGCAGTGGCATCCGGAGCGCATGCAGGGCGACACCCACATGCAGAAGCTGTTCGCTGCCTTCGTGGCCGCGGCGCGGGCCACCGCAAACGCGTGATGGCAGCCAATGCCGCGCGGCAAATGTATCAGGGCCAAAGCATTGCTTTGGCCCTGATAAGAGAAGGTCTCGGTACATCGCGGGCAAATCAGCTCGCGGCTGCTTCTTCCGCAATCAGCTGCTGCCAGAACTCGGCCGGCGTTTGCGCAGCAAACGTATCGGGGCCAAAGCAATGCTTTGGCCCCGATAAGAGAAGGTTTCGGTACGTCACAGGCAAATCAGCTCGCGGCTGCTTCTTCCGCAATCAGCTGCTGCCAGAACTCGGCGGGCATATCCTTAGCCAACGATAAAGCCCCGTTCGCCCCCGCGTACACCGGCTCTGTCACCTTGGCGACCTTGCCGCCGCCCAGTTGCTGCAGCTTGCGCTCGATCGCCTTGTCCAGCCCGATGATCTGGCTGCCGCCGCCGGCCAGCAGGACGTGGTTGCGCATGTTGGCCTGGAATTCCGGGTCGTAGTCCGCAATCAACTCATGCAGCCCACCCACGATCTCCGGCACGATGCTCTCCACGGCCTGCTTGATCACGTCCGTGATGTCGAACTCGGTGGGGATGCCGTTCACCGGCAGGGTCACGATCACCGGCTCATCCACGCGGGCCAGGGCGGCGTGTTTTTCCTTGATCTGCTTCAGCATGTTGATGGTGAAGCTCGCGCCCGGGCAGGCTTCCTTCATCAGCTCGAACAGCTTGCGGTCCACGGCGTCGCCCGCCGCGCTTACCGTGCGCTGGTCTTCGGGCGCGGGCAGGCTGCCGTGCATGCGGCACAGGTCGGTGGTGCCGGCGCCGATGTCGATCACCAGCGTGTCTTCCAGGAATTGCAGGCCGTAGGCCACGGCGAAGGGCTCGCTGCAGATCATCACGCAGTCAAGAATGCCGCGCGCGGCCTCAAGCAGCATTTTCTGGCTGTGGATGCTGGCCTGTGCGGGCGCGCCGATCACGCCGTACACCAGCTCGTCGGCCCTGGGGTTGGCCTTGGCCACCACGTGTTCCAGCAGGTCGCGCACGGCCTGTCTGGTCTTGGCGGCGTCGCGGTTGAGCGTGGTGTCGAGGTCGCGGTATTTGACGGCGCCTTTTTCCATGGGGCGGTAGACGTCGCAGGAGTGCTTGTGGCGCCAGGCGTCCGCGCCGAACAGTTTGTCGCGCCCCAGCGCTTTCATGGAGATCACGTCGCGCGGGTAGGCCACGATGGAGTCCACGGCCGTGCGCACGCCGTTGGAGGCGGCGATGGCGGCGTGGGAGGTGCCCAGGTCGATGCCGACGTAAAGCACGCCGTCAGCAGGCTTGGAAGCGGGAGCATTGGCGGAAGGCTGCATGAGAGATCTCCGGTTAAATGAAGCTGCCAACCAAAGATCGGCACCCCAGCGCGGGGTACTTAAGGGAAAGGGTGCAATTCGGCATCAAATCCAAGCCCAGCCCGCAAGGGCTGGGGATCGGGCGTGTGCAGGTCGGCGAGCAGGCAGTGGACATCGAAGCGATTGTCGCACCAGGATTACTCGAATCCCGTGGGCACCCGGACTTGCCATGCATGATTTCGAGACGTTCCCTGCGCCAATCCCCGGCCCTTTCGCCTTCGGTGATCCCGGCCGTTGTTTGCCCGGTTCGTACGGATATCCGGCACCCCTGCCGGTTTTCTGGCGGTTGGGCTTGCTGATTTCGTGGCGAATGGCCGAAAACTGGCGCTTTGGGGTGCTATCCTGTGCCCTCCCTGGCTGGCACGATGCTTGCATTCTACCCGGCCGGGACTGGTCTAACCCTCGCGGCCGTGCGTCGCGCGGAACACAAGGAGTGCCCATGAAACGCCTCTTCCACCTCACTTTCGCCGGGCTGGCGCTGGGCGCCCTGGCGCTGATCGGCGGCTGCTCCAGTCGCACTGTCGTGGTGCACGAGCATCACTACGAAACCACGCCCGAGCCCGAGCCCGAGCCGGAACCCGAGCCGGAGCCCGAGCCCGAGCCGCAGCCGGAAACCGTGGTGGTCGAGGTCGAGTTCTCCCACTTCCACGATTCCCTGTCGCCCCACGGCACCTGGGTCTACCTCGAGGGCTACGGCGACTGCTGGTACCCCAGCGACGTCGACGACGACTGGCGACCCTACCACCACGGCCACTGGGTCTGGATCGACGAGTGCGGCTGGTACTGGGTCAGCTACTACTCATGGGGCTGGGCCTGCGAGCACTACGGCCGCTGGATCTACACCAACGGCCGCTGGCACTGGGTGCCCGGCTACGAGTGGAGCGGCGGCTGGGTGGTGTGGTGCGAAGGCGGCGGCTACGTGGGCTGGGCGGCCTTGCCGCCGACCATCATCTGGGACGATCGCGACGGCTGCCGCACCGGCGGCGTGGTCTGGGAGGTTGAGATCCACGAATACTGCTGGGTGTTCGTGACTCACAACCGCTTCGGTCAGCGCAACCTGCACCGCTACGCCGAGCATACCCGCCAGACCAAGGCCCTGCTGCGCCGCGCCGGCGTGCGTGGCTGCCTGACGGCCGAGCGTGGAAGGCCGATGAACCGCGCGATTCGCTTTGAGGAGGCCGAGGAATTCAGCGGCCAGAAGCCGCCGCGGCGGAAGTTCAAGGACGAGCGGGACGAGAAGAGCCGCCCGGAGAACCGCGACGACGGCCAGCTGGTGTACGTGTACCGCCCCAAGGTGAAGAAGCCGAAGAACAACGCAGACCAGGAAGCGCGCGAAAAGGCAGAGAAGGAGAAGGCCGAACGCGAGAAGAAGGAACGGGAAGAGAAAGAGAAGCGCGAGAAGGAAGAAGCCGAACGCAAGGCGAAGGCCGAACGCGAGAAGGCTGAGAAGGAGAAGGCTGAACGCGAGAAGAAAGAGCGCGAGGAGAAAGAGAAGAAGGACAAGGAAGCTCGCGAGAAGGCTGAGAAGGAGAAGGCTGAACGCGAAAAGAAGGAGCGCGAAGAGCGGGAGAAGAAGGAAAAGGCCGAGCGCGAGAAGGCTGAGAAGGAAAAAGCCGAGCGCGAGAAGAAGGAACGGGAAGAGAAGGAAAAGAAGGAGAAGGAAGAACGCGAGAAGGCTGAGAAGGAAAAGGCGGAACGCGAGAAGAAGGAGCGCGAAGAGAAGGAGAAGCGCGAGAAGGAAGAAGCCGAACGCAAGGCGAAGGCAGAGCGCGAGAAAGCCGAGAAGGAAAAGGCGGAACGCGAGAAGAAGGAGCGCGAAGAGAAAGAGAAGCGCGAGAAGGAAGAAGCCGAGCGCAAGGCGAAGGCAGAACGCGAGAAAGCCGAGAAGGAAAAGGCTGAACGCGAGAAGAAGGAGCGCGAAGAGAAAGAGAAGCGCGAGAAGGAAGAAGCCGAACGCAAGGCGAAGGAAGAACGCGAGAAGGCCGAGAAGGAAAAGGCCGAGCGGGAGAAGAAGGAACGCGACGAGAAGGAGAAGCGCGAGAAAGAAGAAGCCGAGCGCAAGGCCAAAGAAGAGCAGGAAAAGAAGCAGAAAGAGGAACAGGCCAAGCGCGAAAAGAAAGAAAAGGAAGAGCGGGAGAAGCAGGAGAAGGAAGAGAAAGAAAACGAAGAGAAGGGCAACAACGGCAAGAACAAGTGATGCCCGCAACACCTACGCTTCAAAGCACAGCGGCGGCCGAATTGGCCGCCGTTTGCTGTCCGCGGAGTAATCGCGCTTACCTGCGCCGTGATCCGGCCAGCTTGATGATCTGCTGCAGCCGCGCCACGGGCTCTGTGGCCGGGGCCTGGGGCTCATTCCGGACGAAGCTTGCCAGCCAGCTTGAGGCATGGTCGGCCATCTTCTGCGCGGCGGCCTGGTTCGACAGCGGCCTGAACACCGCGGTGCTGATGGGCGAGTCAGGATCGCCGCCCAGTTCTTCAGGCGTTTCGTACCAGACGTGGCCCATGTTCATCAGGGTCGGGCATTCGGGCATGCCGAATTCTTTCACCAGCTTCTGGTACAGTTGTGCGGCCTCGTCCGACATGGACCTGATGGTAAGCAGGAAGGCTGCTTCCCGCCAGCGTGAATGGGAGGCAGAAAAAAACTGCCCGGGCGGGGAACCGGGGGCGTAAAGGGCGGGTCTCTTGGACGGAACTGGAAAACGGATGCCGGGCCGGGGCTTGAATGAAAACCTGCAGCCAGGCCCCGGCAGCGCGTCGCCGAGCGATGAGTTCCGGGCGTTGTTTGAGCGTTACCACGACGCCGTGTTCCGCCAGATCGCGCTGCTGCTGGGGCGCGATTCGGCCGCCGCGGAGGACGTAGCCCAGGAAACCTGGCTGCGGATCTCGCGCAGCTTGAAAACTTTCGGGGGGCGTTCGGGCTTTTACGCGTGGGCCTGCAGCATCGCCTCCAACGAGGTCAAACGCTGGTGGGGGCGCAACCGCAGGCCGGTCAGCCTGGGGCCTGAACCCAGCGAGGATCCCGGTGAAGGGCGCGAGCGCAATGAGATGGTGCATGAGGCACTGCGCCGCATGCCCGAGGAGTTTCGCCAGCCGCTGCTGCTGGACCTGTGGGAAGGCATGAGCGTCGCGGAAATCGGCAAGGCGCTGGGGTTGCCGGAAGGGACCGTGAAGTCCCGGCTGTACCGCGCGCGCGAGAAGTTCAGGCAGCTCTGGCAGGAGTTACAGTAAGGGCGCAGCGTGCGGCGCCCGCGCAAGCAGACATGAACGACGATTTCGACAACCTGATCCGCAATGCCAGGCCGGATGCGCCCGCAGGGGCCCGCGCCAGGGTGCTGGAATACGTGGGGGCGCACGGTGCGGTCGCCTCCGCGCCGGCGCCCTGGCGTGTGTTCCTGCGCGCGGCGGCGCTGGTGCTGCTGGCGGTGTTCGCCGGCGTGGCGGCAGCGCTGGTTGCCCGGCCGGCACCCGCCCCGGCCCTCGATCCCGTGGCGCAGCTTGCCGCTGAGGTGAAAGCGCTGGAAACGCAGGTTGCAGCCCTGGAGCGCGACTCCGCGGCGGCACAGCTGGTCGATCTGCAGGCCGAGGTCGCGGCGCTGGAAGCCGGCCGTCCCGACTACGGTGCGGCCCTTGCACAGGTGGTCATGGCGCAGCTCGACGCCCGTGAATCTCGCGAACGCGAGGAATGGCGGCAGCGCCACCTCGAGCACATGCGCCGCCATTACGCCGAAGAGCAGGAAGCCACAGTCGAGCGCCTGCGCCGCGAGTTGAACCTGAGCAGCGAGCAGGAGAAGGCCGTGCGCGAACTGCTGAGCGAGACGGGTAAGCAGGCCGAGGAGCTGATCGGCGAGGTCTACACGGGGCGGCGCCATCACCGGCGCGATCCGCGCATGCACGACAGGTTCGCGGAGCTGGCGAACGAGACGGAGAAGAAGCTGGCCGAGCTGCTGAATGAAAAGCAGCGCGGTCGGATGGAAGGGACGGGGATCGTCAGTGCGGCCCCCGAGGACTGGGCGCCGAGGTCAGAATTCCGGGACGAGACGGACCTCGACGTCTGGACAAACTGGATCAATGTAACGCGCGAGTAGCGCCCAAGGAGAGAAGATGAAATCAGCATGGTTGATCGCGGCGGTCCTGGCATCGGTGGTGGCAGGCGCGGGAGGCGGCTACGTGGCGGTACAGTACGCCGGCCAGCAGCCCGCCCCGGCCAAGGTTGAAGTGGCTGCGCTGGACCTGGACGGCGGCACCGACCACAGCGCCGACCTGAAGAGGCAAGCGGACGAAATCAGCAGGCTTCGCGCCGAACTCGGCACGCTGCTGGTGCGCGTGGAGAACGCCGAGAAGGCCGGCGCTGAGAACGCCGAACTGAAGAAACAGATCAGCGATCTGCAGACCCGGATCGAAGCCCTGAAGGCTTCGGGCGGCACGGTGACCTCCAACGACTCCGGTGGCGGCACGACGGTCGCCCCTGAAGCCAACACGCCGGAGTTCGAGGCGGCCGTCGCCGCGGCGATCGAGAAGCGTGAAGCGGCCCAGCGCGCCGAGCGCGATGCCGAGCGCCAGAAACAGATGGAGGAATGGGCCAACCAGCGCAACAAGGCGATCGTGGACAAGCTCGCCACGGACCTCTCCCTGACCGAAGTCCAGAAGACGAACATCGAGACGATCCTGAAAGACCAGGACGCCAAGCGCGCCGAGGTGATGCAACGCGGTCGCACGGCCCGCGACAACGGCGAAGAGTTCGACTGGGGCGCCGAAATGGGGGCCGTCAGCACGGCGGCAGTAGAGGCTGTGCGCGCGGAACTGTCTTCAGCCCAGGTGACCACCTTCAACGAGCTGCTGGGAGACAGCAACAGCCTTGACGCGCTGGCGGGTCGCCAGGGCCGCTTCGGCCCGGGCGGCGGCCCCGGCGGTCGCGGCGGACGCGGCAACTAGAATCACCAGCTCAAGCACGCCGGGGAGGAATCCCCGGCGTGTTGCTTTAACCATTGAGTTCAGCCGCCGGCAGGAATCGGGATCTGCATCTTGACCGCGTCCCACACCTTCCAGAGCGCCGACAACACCGCCAGCAGGAACAGCGGCTGCATGATGAAGCTGTGCACCAGTATTTTGCGCCGGTACTTCCACGCGGCCGGGCGCGCGCGGCGGAAGCGCTGCATGGCCAGGTGTTCCTCGCGTGAGCGCAGCTTGACGATGCCGACGGTCAGGTAGACGCGCGCCAGGTTGTAGATCAGCAGCGCCACCGTCAGCGTGGCGTGGGTCCAGCCCAGCAGGCTGTCCATGCCGTAAAAGCCGAACAGCAGGACTTCCCAGACCGGGATCATCTCGTACTTCTGTTCCTTGAGGAACGGGATGTTCAGCGCCAGGCCGGAAAGGCCGGCCGCGCCGGCCGCCATGGCCATCTTGGTAACCAGCGGCGCGATGAACGCCAGCAGGAACATCAGGTGGAACGCCAGCAGCGTGCCCGAGTAGTTGTCACGCAGCACCTCCCACTCGTTGTCAACGAAGGCGTTCTGCAAATCCACGCTGCTGCGGTCTTCGCACTGGTTGGCGATCACCTCGCTGTCCACGGTGATGCCCTCGAAGCTGACGTCTTTCAGCTTCAGCTCACCCTGTACCTCGGCGGCCCAGCTGCCTGAGCGGCGGTCCGCGCCCTTGTGGCTGACGGAGGTTTCGGACCATGCCGACGCGCCGGCCGTGACGCGGCAATCCTGCAGGTCGGCGTTCCGAAGGGTCACGGACGCGAAGTTGCCCGTGATCAGGCATTCGCGCACGGACACGCCGTTGAACGACAGGTGTCCGCCGCCGCCCTTGAATTCAAGCTTGCGCAGCCTGGTGCGCGGGTTGGCGGCGCCGGCTTCAACCCGGACGTCACCGGTGGCCGGAATCGTGATCGACTTCGCGGCCTGCATCGACCAGCAGTCGCGAACGATCAGCACGCGTGCGTCCAGCACCGTGTCTTCGACGACGCGGCATTCCAGCAGCGTCACCTGCTCCGCCTGGATACGACAATTGCGGATCTCGCCGCAGCCCTCGAACACCAGCTCCAGCGCCAGCTCATCGGCGCAGCGGATCGTGACGTTATTGAGGTTGACGTTGCGGAACGTGACGCGCCGGCCTTCGACCCGCGGGCCGACCAGTATGTCGCCGTCGCTGAGGCTGCCGTTGCGGATGCTGTAGAAGTGCGAGGTGATGTCGAGGTGGACTTCGCCCAGCGCGCGTTTTTCGCCCTTCAGGTCGATCACGCGCTCGGCCGCCTCTGCCGCCACCGCCCCCAGGGCGTCGATGGGCGTGCGCGAGCCAAACCAGGAGCGGGTCAGGGAAGTCATGGCCACCTTTTATCGCAGGGCGCACCTAGCCGTAAATGTACTGGGTGCTGTCGGGAAGCCCGCCCACAGCCCAGTGGTTCCAGACGGCCTTGCAGGTGCACTGGTACCAGGTGTTGGTTTCGTCGCCCGGACAGGGCTCAAGCAGCTGCATGTCGCCGGTGCGGCGCTCGATGCTCATCACGCCAACCAGGCCGTCTTCCGGGCTGAACGAGTACTGAACAGCAGCCTCGTCTTCGCCGCTCTTCCAGATGTAGATGTAGGTTGCCACGTTGCCGTCCTGACGGGCCTCAGGCATTCTTGGAGCATGGAGCCAGAGGCGCAAGGGAAGGGACGACTGCTGCCCGCGATATTGGCGGCCTCGGCGCTGGCTGCCTTGCTGCTGGTGATGGCGGCAGGCACCGGCGCCGGCCCGGGTATCAGTCCCGACAGCGTGGTGTACATCGACGCCGCCCGTCACTTCGCCGCGGGTGAGGGCCCGCTGGCCACGGACGCGCACGGTGATACGCGGCTGGTTACCACCTGGCCCCCGCTGTTTCCCGCCCTGCTCGGCTTCGGGACGCTGCTGGGCCTTGAGCCCGCGACCGCCGCACTGCTGCTGAACGCGTGGTCCCACGCGGCACTCGCGCTGCTGGTCGGCTTGCTGGCCTGGCGTTGCAGCGGCAAGGCCGGAGCCGGCGCGGTTGCCGCCTGGCTGGTGGCCGTGGCTCCTCGCGCCGTCAATTACGCAAGCTGGGTACTTACCGAGTCGCTGTTTTTGGCCCTGACGGCCGGGGCGCTGCTGGTTCTGGTCGGCTGGCTGCGAGAGGGCGGCTGGCGTCGGCCTGCAGGGGCGGGGTTGCTGGTTGCGCTGGCCTGTATGCAGCGGTACGCCGGCTACGCCTGGCTTGCGGCATTGCCGCTATGGATTTTGATGCAGCCTGGCCGGGCTATGCGGGAGAGGGTGCGGGCGGCCGCCGTCTTCGTGGGCGCAGCGCTTCCGCTTCCGCTGCTTTGGCGCGTGGTAATCTGGGCGTCGCAGTCCAGGCTGGATTCGCGCAGCGGAACCGTCGGCCTGCCTACATGGCTGCATGTGAAGTCCCTGGGGCACTCGATCTCAACGTGGCTGGTGCCGGAGACGTCGCCGATGCCGTTGCGCGCGGCCGTGGCCTTGCTGGCCGCCGGCGCGATGCTGACGGGTGCGGTGTACGTGGTTCGGCGCAGGGCTGACCCGTCCATGGCGCCGGGGCTGTTGTTGCTGATCGTGGGTGGTTGCTACGCCTTGCTGGTGGCGGTGACAGTCGTGTTCCTGGATCGCGCCTTGCAGCCTGAGCCGCGCATTGTGCTGCCCATGTTGCCTCTGGCGCTGGTGGCGCTGGCTTGGACGCACAGCGCCCTGCGGGGGCGCATGCGCTGGGCGGGGTTCGCCCTGGTGGTTCTGCTGGGCGTGGGCAGCCTTGCGCGCTCGGTGTGGTTGGTCACGGAGCTGCGCGACGGACTCGGATATTCGTCGCCCGAGTATCGCGATTCGCCGACGCTGAAAGCCGCGCTGGAGCAGCCGGGGCCGCTGTACGCTTCCAACCCGCAGCCGCTGATCCTGCGCGGTGTGCCGGCCAGGGCGCTGCCGCTGGACGGGACCATCGAATACCTGATGCCCCTGGGCGTGTCGCCATGGCCGGACACTGCACAGGCGCGCCGCGAGTTGCGCGAAAAGCTGGCCGAGGGCGGCTGCGTGGTGTGGTTCAACCGCGACGGCCGTGTCGATGAGCTGAAGGCCGAGCTCGACCTGGTGACACTGGCCGCCTACGACGACGGCGAGCTGCTGGTCGGGCGTCAGGCACAAGCGCGGAAGTAGTCGATGGTGCGCTGCAAGCCGGCTTCGAGGGCGGTGCCCGGCGCAAAGCCCAGCTCGGCCCGGGCGCGGGTGATGTCAGGGCAGCGGCGGCCGGGGTCATCGGGCTGGGCGGGGCCGTCCACGATGGGACTGCTGCTGCCGGTCAGGCGCAGGATGGTCTCGGCCAGTTCGCGGATGCTGATCTCGTGCGGATTGCCGAGGTTGAACGGCTGGTGGCGCAGCTCGCCCCGGTATTCCATCAGCGACACCAGGCCGCCGATCAGGTCGTCCACGTAGCAGAAGCTGCGGCTCTGGCGCCCGCCGCCGTACAGGCGCAGCGGCTCGCCGCGCAGGGCCGCCAGTATGAAATTGCTGACCACGCGGCCGTCATCGGGCGCCATGCGCGGACCGTAGGTGTTGAAGATGCGGGCGATGCGCACGTCCACGCCGTGTTCGCGGTGGTATTCCATCATGAGGGTTTCGGCGATGCGCTTGCCTTCGTCGTAGCAGGCGCGGGGGCCGAGCTGGTTGACGTTGCCCAGGTAGTCCTCGCTCTGGGGCGAGACCTTGGGGTCGCCGTACACCTCGCTGGTGCTGGCCAGCAGGATGCGCGCGCCGGTGCGCCGCGCCAGGCCCAGCATGTTCATGGTGCCCAGCACGTTGGTCTTGACGGTGCGCACCGGGTTGGACTGGTAGTGCACGGGGCTGGCCGGGCAGGCCAGGTGATAGACCTTTTCGGCGTCCAGCCTGATGGGGTTGATCAGGTCGTGCTCGATGAACTCGAAGTCGCCATGCAGGCGCTCGATGTTGGCGCGCGAGCCGGTGCTGAGGTTGTCCAGGCACAGCACGCGATGGCCCGCCGCCAGCAGGCGCTCACACAGGTGCGAGCCGAGAAAGCCCGCGCCGCCGGTAACGAGAACGCTGGTCATGGCCTAGTCCGCCAGGCCGCCGTCGGCGATGGTGTCCACCAGCAGTGCGGTGCCCAGGCCGCTGGCGGTGGTGCCCACGATGCGGGCATAGATGCCCAGCGCGCGCTCCATGTCCTGCAGCCAGGACTGGTCGAGGAACAGCACGTCGCCCGGGTGCAGGGGCAGATCCACCTGGTTGCCGACCACGGCCTCGGCCAGGTCGTAGCGGAAGACCTTGCGGTCCTTGATCGACTTGATGTTGCGCACCACGTAAAGGTAGGGCGTCACGTCCAGGTCGGGCTCGCCGGGGCCGCCGGCCAGGGCCACTGCCTCGATCACCCCCATGTTCTTGCGGTACGGGATCACGCCGCCGTTGCCGCGCTGTCCGACGCCGCCCCGCACATCGACGCCGCCGAAGTTGCCGATGAACACGATGGGGTCGGGGCCATTGACCCGCTTGAGGTAGAGGGTCATGGTCGGGTCGACGTAGTAGCGGGTAAGCTTTGACTTCAGGGTCTCGCGGGTCTGCTTGAGGGTCATGCCCATCACGTCGATTTCGCCGGCCCACTTGAAGGTTGCGCTGCCGTCGGGCAGCACGGTGGTCTCCCAGTCGTAGTCTTCGTCTTCGGCGATCTCGACCTGCACCACGTCGCCGGGCGTCAGCGTGTAGACGTAGGGGTCGGGCGGCAGCTCGGTCAGCGTCGAGACATCGGTGTAGGTGTCGGGCGAATGACAGGCGCTCAGCATCAGCGCGAACAGGCAGGCCAGTGTAAGTCGCAGCTTCATACGGTCCTCGCGGTGCGCAGCTGGCGGCGGCGCAGCAGACCGATCGCCACGCCGATGCCGACCACCAGGCCCAGGATCAGGCCCACGGCGATGCCGACCAGGGTTTCGCGCTCGATCTTGCGGGCGTCGGAGGCCGGGCTGACCAGCGCCAGCTCGCGGTCGGCGGAGGCCTTCACCACCGTGAGCTCCTCGATCACGATCTCGGTGCGGTCCTTGGCGCGCAGCAGGTCCTGCTCGTCTCGGCGCAGCGCCTCGGAAGCCAGGTAATCCTTGCGCAGGCTCTCCAGCTCGGACTCCAGCTTGGGGATGCGCTTCTCCAGGTGCTCGACGCGGTCCTGGGCGATGCTCATGCGTGAGCGCGCGCGGGCCACGCGATCTTCGGCCAGCGCGCGCACCGGGTTCAGCTTGCGCTCGTCGAGGTCCTCGGGCGCGCCCTTCTCGAGTTCGCGGATCTCGGCCTTCACCAGCTCGATGTCTTCCTGCAGCTCGCGGATCTTCTCCTGGATCGGGTGGTCGGGCCCGAAGTTGTTGCGCTTGCGGGCCAGCTCGTAGAGCTCGCGTTCCAGCTGCTCCAGGAAGCTGCGCCGCGCGGCGATGCGCTCGTTCTGCTGCGGAAGCTCGTACTCGGGCAGGCGCTGGGCGATGGTGGTCTGGGCGTCCAGTTCCTCGCGCGCGGCCCGCAGCTCGATTTTCGATTCCTGCAGGTCTTCCCGTGACTGCCGGATCTCGGCCACCAGCTGCCGGGTGCGAGACTCGATGTCCACGCCGATCGCCTCCACGTCGCCGGTCGCGAACTCCTGCAGGCGCTTCTTGTACACCGCTTCCAGGTCCTGCTCGATCCGCTTGTTGCGCGTCTCGTAGTCAGCCAGGTTGAGCGTCGCTTCGCGCGTCACGTGTTCGTAGTGCACGCGCCGGAATTCCTCGGCAGCGGCTCCGGCAATTGCCTGCGCCAGCCGGGCGTCGTTGTGCACCGCCTTGAATTCGATCAGGTAGGCCTCACGGCTGGTCTCGTTGACATTCACCGTCAGCGCCCTGGCAACGGCGTCAACCGGCACGGAGTGCTTTTCGATCTGGTCAGGCTTCGGGTTTTCGCCCGGCGCCCAGCCTGTCTCGGCCAGGCGCTGGCTGATGCGCTGGTGGAAGCTGTGCAGCTTGACCAGCTCAAGCACGGTTTTGGCGGGCAGCGAAGGCACGTACTCGCTGGTCTCACCGGTGATGGGCGCGCGCAGCCGCGAGGTCGGCGTCTTCTGCAGCAGCGCGCTGCTTTCAAAACGGTCCGAACTGGCGGCCATCGCCAGGTAGCCGAAGGCGGCAAACACCAGCATGCTGAACAGCACGACGTGCCAGCTTGCCAGCGCGGCGCGACCCACCAGCTCAAAGATGTCCTGGCCTGCCCCGGCGCCATCAGCCTGCGTCTGGGGGGCCGTGGCCACCCGCTCGCGTTCTTCCTGCTCGATCAGGATGCGCCCGATCACGGGGGATTCGCGTGAGGCCGCGGCCGCCCGGGCGGAAGGCTGCTCGGGCACGGCTTCCAGGGCAGGACGAATGTTGGGTTTCCAGGGGCGGCGTGCCAGCAGGTCGCCCAGCGTGTTGGCAGCAGTCCGGCCGTTCGCGAATTCGAGGGGACGGTCCACAGTGTCGCGCCCCAGCTGATTCAGCTCGGAGCCCAGGTACTCGACAAAGGCGTCGAGTTCTTCGCGGGTGTCGTGGCCGCGGTCGCCGGATTCCACGCGGCGTGCCAGCTCGCCGGCGCGGCCCAGCAACGTCAGCGCGGCAGCCACCACGCCCAGCCTCGCGTATTCATCAGAGGACAGGGCGTCCAGGATGGTGCTTGAGGCCTGCGAAGCCGCCGAGGTTTCTCCATCGCGCAGCAGGCGGCGTACCACGTCTACCGATTCCAGCACTTCCAGGGTGCGGCCCTGCTTCACGAACTCGTCGTGAAGGCGGTCGTCCACGGCGCCCTCGGCGCCGGACAACAGCTCCGAAATGCGCCGGCGCGCGCCGGAGTAGTCGCCCCGGGCGGCCAGCTTGCGGACCTGCTCAATGACAGCCTGCATGTCTGACGCCAATCAATCTCCCCGCATCCGCCGCCGGTACACGAGAAAACCTCGCCCCGAAGAAGCCCGAATATCGTACCCTTTATCAAGTATCGTCTTTCAGGGGCCCAGACTCAAGCGCAAGTCGATGCAAGCCACGGCCATACTTCCTCATGAGCCTGAGGGTCTGCGCAATCCACGCCTGCGCAAAGCGCTTGCGTCTTCACTGGCCATAGCGACCGTCGGCACCCTGCTCGGGGCGGCGGCCTACAACACCGACCCGTTGCTGGGCTCGGCCCTGGGCGCCGGCGTGGGTTTCCTGCTGGGCGCGATTGTCGGCGCCTTCACCGACTGGCGCATCGGGCTCGCGCTGCTGGTGGTGGTTCTGATCGGTGAAGACTCCCTGCGCAAGGCTGTTCCAGGCTCGCCGTACACCATTTCCCTGGGCAAGGACTTCCTGATCGCCGCCTGCTACCTGTGCTACGCGTTCCGGCCGCGCTTGCGGCGTCCCCTGCGCCAGGCCGACAACCTGGAGAAATGGGGGCTGTACTTCCCGATCCTGGCGTGGATGGCGTTTGTGGTGCTTGAGGCCGCGAACCCGGCCATTCCCAGCATGCTGGTCGGCATCTCGGGCATCCGCACCTGGCTGCTGTACATGCCGATGATGGTGCTGATGTCGAACTTCTTCCGCAGCAACACATCGGCCGACAACTTCCTGCGGGCGCTGGCCTACCTGGCGATCCCGATCTTCATCATCACGATGCTGCAGAACTCTTACTACGACAGCATGCCTCCGTTCCTGCGCGAGAGCGCGTTCCGGAAAATCCGCACCCTGGAGAGCGGTGGCGAGGTGCGCTACAACGAGTCGATCTTCGCCAGCCCCACCCTGCTGGCGCTGATCTGCGTGTTCCAGCTCTGCCTTTCGATCGGCCTGCTCAAGATGGCGCGCCCGCGCCGCCAGCGGATCTGGCTGTGGATCTCCGGCTACTGCGCCATCATGTCGGCCCATCTGTCCGGCATCCGCACCGGCCTGCTGTTCTGCGCCGTCGCCATCCTGACCTGCCTGCCCTTGATCCTGTATCGCTTTGAAAAGTTGCCGGGCCAGCCGCGCCGGCACCGTCCGGGCCTGATCACCGGCGGCCTGATCGGACTGCTGCTGGGCTCGATGCTGGTCGGCATGATGGAGGGCAACCGCGCCGAAGCCTTCTGGACCAGCATCCAGCCGGTGCTGGTCGAGCAACGCATGGACGTCGCCATCGCGGTCACCGATGACTTCGGCGGCGGCCTGCTTGGCAACGGCACCGGCAGCGCCGGCAAGTCCGGGCGCGTGATGAACCTGCTGGGCAAACCCAGCCCCGGCAACGAGAGCCTGGAGTGGGGCACCGCGCTGGTACGCTACAGCTTCGGCGTGATCGGCATGTGGCTGGGCGCGATCCTGGGACTCTGGGCGCTGTTCGGCCTGCTGCGCGCGGCGACCGTGAACCGCGAAGCCCCCTTAGCCCCGGTGCGCTATGTGCTGTGGGTGTACGTGGGCGCGCAGCTGAGCTGGTTCCTGTTCAAAGCCTACCCGGTGCTGGAGAACGGCACGCTGGGAGTGCTGTACTGGAGCAGCGTCGGGCTGATCCTAGGCCTGCGCAGGCTGGATGAAGTCACAGAGGTCAGAGGCTAGAGGTCGGAGGTAAGGGTACAATCCCCGCGCTGACAAGCCGTGGCGTATCCCCGGCCTCTGACTTCTAATCTCTGACCTCTATGAAAGTCCTTCACGTCATTCCTTCCATCGCTCCCGCCCAGGGCGGACTGCGCACCGGCACACTGGCAACCTGCCGCGCCATGCTGACGGCCGGCATCACGCCGGAAATCGCCTGCCTGGATGCCGCGGCCGAGGCGGGCGGCATCCCGGTCCACTGTTTCAGCCCCGGCCTGCGCGTGCTGGGCGCCAGCAGGGCGATGCGCGACTGGCTGCTTCGCCGCGCCGGCGACTACCATGCGATCATAGCCCACGTGGTCTGGCTGAACCCGGCCCACTACGCGGCGCAGGCGGCGGCGCGGGCCGGCGTACCGCTGTACCTGGCATCACGCGGCATGCTGGACCCGGATGCCCTGGCCCATCATCGCCTGCGCAAACTGATCCGCTGGCACCTGGGCGCGCGCAGGCTGGTGCGCGGCAGCGTCCTTGTGTTTTCATCCGAGGCGGACCGGCAGCGCAGCCTGTCGCACCCCGAGCTTTCGGGCGCGCGCGCCGTGGTGGTGCCCAACCCGGTCGAGCCGATCGAGCCGCACGACCAACCCGGCCCGCCCCTGATCGTCTGCCTCAACCGCCTTCATCCGCGCAAGGGCGTGCGTGAATGGGTGGCCGCCTTGCGCCTGCTGGCCGACGAAGGTTTCCGCTTCCGCGCCGTGCACGCCGGGCCGGTCGAGGACGCAAGCTACGCCGCGCAAGTGAAGGCCGGCGCCGCCGGCATGGTGGAATTCAAGGGCGTGGTCGACCATGCCGCGGCCCGCGAAATCATGGCCGCCGCGCAGATCGTGGTTCACCCGGCCGTGGGCTTCGAGAACTTCGGCAACGTGATCCTGGAGGGCATGGCGGCGGGCCGCGCCGTGGTGGCTTCGCGCCGCGCGCTGGTGACGCCGGAGCTGGAGGGCGCGGGCGTGCTGCTCGGCGTCGAGCCCGAGCCCGGGCAGCTGGCCGACGCCATGCGCCGCCTGCTGCAGGATGCCGAGGCGCGCCGCGCGCTGGGCCGCCAGGCCCGCGCCTACGCGGTCGAGCACTTCAGCCCCGAGGCCGTGGGCCGCTGCTGGCGCGAAATTCTGCAAAGCTGATGTCGCGCGGCTCGCACTCGCTATCATCGCGCGCCATGGGGGAAATCGGCGCCGAGCAATCCTACCTGTTCCGCCATGCGCTGCTGCGCGACGCCGCCTACGCCATGCAGCTTCCCAGCGACCGCACCCGCCTCCACGCGCTGGCACTGGCGCTGACCGAGGAACTGCTGGGCGGCCGGCCCCCGCAAGGAGCGCGTGACGAGTGGGGCGAAGAAACCTTCGAGCCCCACCCCACCGACCCGGTGGCCGCTGAACTCGCGCACCACGCCCGCAATTCGGGGGACCAGCTCGCCCGGCGCCGCTACCTGCGCCGCGCGGCCGAGTACGCCCTGCGCGACCAGCGCCATGAGGACGGCGCGGCGCTGTGGCAGGAATACGCGCAGCTGGGCCAGGGTGTCGAGCGCGCCGAGGGCCTGCGCCGCGCAGGAGAGGCGCTGCTGCAGTCCGGTTCCGCGCGCCGCGCCGAGCCGCTGCTGACGCAGGCCCGCGCCATGCTGGCCGAACGCGCACAGCCGCGCCTGGAGGCGCTGGCGCTGGTCAGCCTGGCGCGCGTCTGGCTGCAGACCGGCCGCATGGCAGATGCCGAGCCGGCCATCCGCCACGCCCTGCAGGTCCAGCGCGAGTCCGGCAACCGCCGAGCCGAGGGCGTGCTGCTCGGCAACCTGGCCATGCTCTACCACCAGACTGCCCGCAGCGAGCAGGCCATGGCGCTGCTGCGTGACGCCCGCGTCACCTTCGATGCCGTCGGCGACCGCAGGCTGGCGGCGGCCACGGCCGGCAACCTGGCGGCGATCCTGCACGAGGCCGGGCAGTCGGCTGAAGCCGAGCGGCTGTACGACGAGGCGCTGGCCGCGCTGCGCCAGCTGGGCGACAGGCGCACGGAGGGCATGCTGCTGGGCAACCTGGCCGTGGTGTACGCGGGCACCGGGCGCATCGAGCAGGCCGAGCGCACCTACGAGCAGGCCCTGGCCATCCATCGCGAGACCGGCAACCGGCGCTTCGAAGCCACCGTGCGCGGCAACCTGGGCGTGCGCTACTACGACACCGGGCGGCTCGAGCTTTCGCGCCGCACCTTCGAGCAGTCGCTGGCCATGCTGCGAGAGACCGGCAGCCGCCTGCTGGAGGGCGCGCACCAGTGCGCCTACGGGCTGTGCCTGCTCGCGCTGCAGGAGCCGGAGCACGCGCGCGAACAATGGCGGGCAGGCGCAAGCATCCTGCGCCAGCTGGGCGACCGGGACGAGTTGCAGCGCCGCGTCGATGAGATGCAGAAAACCTGCGCCCGGGCCGGCGTGCCGGCGTTCGAATGAAAGCCCCGCTAGCCGCGCCTGCGGCTCATCCAGTCCGCGGCGAAATCCACCAGCGCGCGCTGGCTCATGAGCTGGCACTTGGCGCACGCCACCTGCGCGGTCTTGACCTGTCCGGACTGCACGAAGTCCCAGCCGATCTCGGGGAAGTCGCCGGAATCATAGCGCAGGTTTTCGTACTGCACCCACTGACGGCCGTGCTCCATCATCACGGCCGCGCCGGTGCGCAGCATGGATTTGCCGGGCCATTCGGCCTTGTGCTCGGCGTAGTGCAGAGACGAGTTGCGGTCGTGGCCGACGCCGAGCAGCAGCACGCGTCCGTCGAGGTCATAGACGCGCGCCAGCGGCGAGTCTTCGCCGAAGCTGGAGTTCAGCCGGTGGTCGGCGGTGATGGCGTGGGCGTAGCGGCCCCAGGCGCAGAAGCTGGTTTGCGGATGGTCGCTGCGGCGCACGTCGGGCAGGGTGCGGAACAGTTCGGCGATGGCGCCCATCTGGCGCGTGGGCGTGAGCTTGCGGTCGAATGGGGGCATGTGGTCGCGGATGATCTGCCACCAGGCCTCCTGCACCGGCGGCTCGCGCCAGTGGGAGGGCTCGGAGTTGCCGGTGCTGTAGGCGGGCAGCACCAGGGTGCCGGTGTCGCCCACGGCGCGCTGCAGGGCGGCGATCACGGTCTGCGCCCCGCCCACCACCCAGCCCAGCGAGCTGAGGGAGGAGTGCACCAGCACCACCTGCCCCGGCGCAACGCCCAGGGCGGCAAGGTCCAACACCAGCGACTCCAGAGTCGCCGGCGTTTCCGCCTTCGCGATCGCGTCTGCTTCACTCACCGGCTGTCTTCCGCCAGCAGGTCGTTTCCAACAAACATGTCCCAGACCTCCTGGATTGGTACTGGTCTGCGGCTGCGTTGGTCGACGGGTGGCCCCTCGTTGAACAGCCAGGGGGCGATCTGCATGACCCGATCACCCGGCAGCTTCGATACATCGTCACGCCATCCCTGCCAGCGCGAATCCTGGTAGTAGCCTTCCAGGTCACCCTTCAGGCACCATTGCAGGAAATCAGTATAGCCACGTTCCATGTCTTCCCACTCAAGAGTGTCGGGTGCGAAGTAGAATACGTTGCCCTTTCCATCACCCAAACGACCACCGTCCAGCGCGAAGAATCCGCCAATCACGTCGTCCGCGATCAACACCACTTCCGGTCGACGGCCGTCGGGTATCACGGCACGGTTCCAGTTCCAGGTATGCATCCCGCGCGGCAGGCGCGAACAGCCTGCCCCCAGCAGCCGAACCCAGCCATCGTCTATCAGCAGCCCGCCAGTGTGATAGATGATTGCACCCATCGGTGAGCGTGTGGTGACCTGCATACTCACCAGGCAATCGCGGGCGTCTAGCTCGTCGCGTGGCAGTACTTCAATCTTCTTGGTAGCGCGCGAAATCCACTCCTGAACCAGCGGCCAGGCTGGTTCATCGAGATTGATCAGCTCCTCAAGCGTGCGAATGGCCGTCATTCGTTGCCGAACAGTTTCTGCATCTTTTGCTGCAGGTCGGTGGCGAGTTTCTGCATCTCGGCCGAGACCTGCATTACCAGTTTCTGATCGTGCATGTTGTTCATCAGTTTCTGCGACAGCGCTTCCATCTGCTGCTGGTACTCCGTCTGCAGGCGCTGCATTTCGGCCTGCTGTGAGCCCACGTCGGCTTCCTGCCGCTGCTGCCGCGCCTGTGCTGCGGCCTGGCGTTGCTGCCGCTGCTCCTCCTGCTCCTGCCTGCGTCGCTGCTCCTCCTGGGCCTTGGCGTTGAGCGGCAGCGTGGCCGGCCCCTCGCGCAGGAACAGCTCGACGTCGGCCTTCACGCTGTCGCGGAACTTGCGGGCTTCGTCCATGCGCGTGCGGTAGTCGTCCACCCCGTCGCGGATGCCCTGCTTCCATTGCGCGATCAGCGCCTCGAGCCCCGGGTCAAGCGCGCGCTTGGGCTCGCTCTGCCAGTAGTACTTCCGGCTGGTGTCCAGCAGCCTGGTTGCCGGGTTGCGCCGGATGTACTCGCGCTTCACGCGTTCGCTGAGGCTCTCGCCGCGCCGCTCGATCAGCGCGTCTATGGCCGGGTCCGTGCGCTCTTCCTGCGCCGTGATCAGCCGCATCAGCGCGGTCTCAACCGACGGGCCCGCGTCCGGGTCATCCAGGCACTCGTCCACCAGCTCGATCGCTTCCTTATACAGGGCGCTGTCGTCGCCCGGCGGCGTGTACAGCATCTCGAAGGCCGCGGCTTTGCCGCCCCAGCTGACGGCATCGCGGATCCAGCCCAGCCGCGCGCGGAACTCGTCGGTCGTTTCAGGCTGGCCGATGTAGAGGCATTCCAGCAGGTGGGGCACCAGGCTCGGGCGCTCGGCTCCCAGTTCGTCGATCGCGCGCAGCAGGAACTCGGTGGGGTAGCGCCCGCGCAGGTAGCTGTTGCGCAGGGCGTCCAGCGCCCAGCCCAGCACCGGGCCGGTCAGGTAAAACAGCCGGTACAGCACGATCTGCGCGATCACCGGGTGCTCCGGGAAGTTGCGCCCGATCAGCGTCTGCACGCCCCAAAGGGCCTGCCAGGCGAGCCCGGGAGAACCGTGGGCGGCCGCGTACTCGGCGGCGTCGATCAGCGTCTTCACGCACACGCCCTTGCCCAGGGCCAGCTCGTGCAGCACGCAGGGCTTGAGCTTCACATCGAAGGCAACGCCGCGCACGGCCTGGATCACGCCGGGCCAGAGTGTCGGGTCCCCTTCGCACAGCAGTTTGCCGATCACGTCGCAGGCGATGAAGGCGACCGCGTCTCCGTCGCGCTGGATCACGCGCAGGGTCCAGGGCAGGAAGTGCGCGGCCGTGTGGTTGATGTAACTCCAGGCGTTGTAGTGGGTCGCCAGGTTGACGCGTGCGGCGAGGTCGGGCTCGTGCAGCAGGCGCCACACGAGCTGTTCGCCGGCGACGCTCCAGGGATAGTCGATGCGGCCGCGGTTCTGGTTTTCGACGTCGGCTTGGGTGCGCTCCTGCGGCTCGGCGACGTCGTCCGTGGTAATGGGCACGAGTCGAGTTTCCAGCTTGCTCTGGGCGCCGCAGTACTTGCAGGTCTGGATGCTGTGGCCGGCGTCGGCCTGGAAGGTCGCGCCGCAGCCGGGGCAGGTGCACTCCTGGTAGGTCGCCTGCTTGCTGAGCCAGCGCGTGGCGCCCTTGATGACGGCCTTTTCCAGCTTGGCGGCCTCGGGTTCCAGCGCGCGCAGCGTGAAGCTGAGCTGCGAGTTGCCGCCGCAGAAGTCGCAGCGCGCTTCGCGACCGGCCTCGGCCAGGCGCATGGGCGCGCCGCAGGTGGGGCAGATGCCGCGCTGCGCCCGCGCCAGTGTTTCCGGAAGCACGTCGTACATGGCGGCAGTCTACTGACAACTGCAGAAACATGTTAACCACGAAGGACCACTAAGGACCACGAAGTAAAGCGTGACCCGCCGTTCTTCGTGGCCCTTCGTGGTTAGCCGCAGTTGCTTTTCACCAGCAGCGCACTTCGACCTGAAGGCTCCTGTAGTAGCGAGTGCCGCGGACCCACAGGAGGTTCAGCCTTGCAGCGCCGCGACCAGCGCCGGCAGCACTTCGCCCGCTTTGCCGCGCAGGCTGTAGCTGGCGGTGTTGCTGAAGTGTGTCTCGGTTGGGTTGATCTCCACCACCGTGGCGCCGGCCTTCAGCGCCTCGATTGGCAGCGCCGCGGCCGGGTACACCAGGGCGCTGGTGCCGATGGTGAAATAGACATCCGCATTCCTGGCCGCGCGGGCCGATTCCAGCAACGCTTGCTCGGGCAGCGCCTCGCCGAACCAGACTACGTCCGGGCGCAGCAGCCCGCCGGTCTGCGGGTGGCGCGGCGGCGGGTTGTCGCAGGCGGGAATCTCGCCCTCGAGCAGGCGGCCGGTGTCGGCGCACTTCACACGGGTGATGCTGCCGTGCAGCTCCAGCACGCGGCGGCTGCCGGCGCGCTGGTGCAGGCCATCGACGTTCTGGGTCGTGAGCGTGAACTCTTCGAAGCGGGTTTCCAGCTCAGCCAGCGCCAGGTGGCCCGGGTTAGGCAGGGCCTTGGCGCACATCTCGCGCCGGAAGGCGTACCAGTCCCAGACCATGCGGGGGTTGCGTGCGAAGGCCTCGGGCGTGGCGAGTTCTTCCGGGCTGAAGCTGGCCCACAGGCCGGTCATGGCGTCGCGGAAGGTGGGGATTTTCGACTCGGCACTGATGCCGGCACCGGTCAACACCGCCACGCGCTTCGCCTTGCGAAGCTCGGTGACGAGTTCGGATGGGAGTTCGACGTTCATGGCGTGCTCGTGCTGCGCACTTGCAAGTCAGTTTACGCGAAGAGGCGAAGGGGGCGAAGTTCGCGAAGGAAGGCAACTGCAGTTTGGCCACAAAAACACCGAAGGTTTACGATTCAGGGCAAGCCTTTGGTGTTTTCGTGGACTACCTTCCGCTAATCTTCTTCGTTCCTTCGCTTCTTCGTGTTCCTGACAACTGCAAAAACATGTTAACCACGAAGGGCCGCTAAGGACCACGAAGTAAAGAGTGACCCGCCGTTCTTCGTGGCCCTTCGTGGCCCTTTGTGGTTTACCGCAGTTGTTTTTCTTCAGGTGCCTGTTTCGACTTCACAGGGTTAATGAAGGGATCAGTAAGTCCGAGTTCCTTCGTTTGGTCGCGTTAAGCCTTTCCCAGTTCCTCGGCGCGGTTCCTGGCTGCTGCTACTGCCTGTTTAAACGTTTCCTTCCACTGTTTGGTTTCAAGATGCGTGATGGCCGCGTGGGTGGTGCCGTTGGGGCTGGTTACCCTGGCCCGCAGCTCGCTGGGGCCGGCGCCGTCGTGGGCCAGCAGTGTGGCCGCGCCGCGCAGGGTCTGGTACACCAGCGTGTAAGCCTGCTGCTTGCTTAGTCCCAGTTCCTGCGCGGCTTCGATCATCCCCTCCGCCAGGTAAAACACGTAGGCCGGGCCCGTGCCGCTGACCGCTGTTACGGCGTCCATCTGTTCTTCGTCAACCACGACAACCTTGCCCACGGTGCTCAGGATGTTCAGGGCGTGGGCCAGGTGCTGGTCGGTGGCGTGACGGCCGCGCGCCAGCGCCGTGACGCCCAGGCCGATGGCGGCCGGGGTGTTGGGCATGGTGCGGATGACCGGTGCGGCGTCCAGCTCGCGCTCGAAGGTGGCGATCTTCACGCCCGCGCAGACGCTGATCGCCAGCTTGTCGTGGCTGAAGGCCGGCTTGGCCAGTCGCAGGGTCTCGTGAATCTGCTGCGGCTTGACTGCGAAGATTACGGTGTCGGCCCCGGCCACGGCCTCTGCGGCACTGTCGGTGACGGGCACGCGCAGCTGCTGCGTGATGAATTCGCGCCGCGCGTTGCGCAGCTCGGCGATGGTGATGCTGTCGCGGCTCCAGCCGGAGTCGATCAACCCCTCGGCCAGCGCCCCTCCCATGAAGCCGCCGCCGATGATGGCAAGTCTTGACATGGCAAGTCCCCTTTGTCGCGAGTGTACAGGCGAGGTCGCCCCCCGCAATCGGATGATCGCCGGATTGCGCGGGCGATTGCGGGCGTTAGGATCACGCGCCACGGGCCAGGCAGGGCGATCGGGACTTTGGCATGAGCGACACAACCCTCAGCAGCGACGAACTGAAGCGCTACGCGCGCCACCTGATTTTGCCGGAGTTCGGCAAGGCCGGGCAGGAGAAACTCAAGGCCAGCAAGGTGCTGTGCGTGGGCGCGGGCGGCCTCGGCTCGCCGCTGGCGATGTACCTCGCGGCCGCAGGCGTCGGCACAATCGGCATTGTGGACTTCGACGTGGTGGACGTTTCCAACCTGCAGCGCCAGATCATCCACGGCGAAAGCAGCGTGGGCGAGCGCAAGGTGGTCAGCGCCGCGCGGCGCCTGAAAGACATCAACCCGCACGTGAAGGTGCACATCCACGAAACCGCGCTCAGCAGCGCCAACGCGCGCGAGATCATCAGCGAGTACGACGTCGTCGCCGACGGCACCGACAACTTCCCCACCCGCTACCTGGTCAATGACGCCTGCGTGCTGGAGGGCAAAGTCAACGTCTACGCCAGCATCTTCCGCTTCGACGGCCAGGCCACGGTGTTCGGCCTGAAAGACGGGCCGTGCTACCGCTGCCTGTACCCGGACCCGCCGCCGCCGGGCATGGTGCCGAGCTGCGCCGAGGGCGGTGTGCTGGGCGTGCTGCCGGGCATCATGGGCACGCTGCAGGCGCTGGAGGTGATCAAGGTTCTCACAGGTATTGGCGAGCCGCTGAAGGGGCGGCTGCAGGTGTTCGACGCGCTGACGTTCAAATTCCGCGAGCTGAAGATCCGCAAGGATCCCAAGTGCCCGATCTGCGGCGAGCACCGCACGATCCACGAACTGATCGACTACAACCAGTTCTGCGGCATCCCCAACGAGGAAGCGCTCAAGGCCATGCAGGCCCAGGAGCGCGAGGTTGAGCGCATGCCCGAAAAGATCACACCCGCCGAGCTCAAGCAGCGCATGGAAGCAGGCGACAAGCCTTTCCTGGTGGACCTGCGCAACGCCAACGAGCTGGACATCTGCAAGCTCGATTACGACGCGTGGATCCCGATGCCCGAGTTCGCGGAACGCGTAGCCGAGCTGGAGCCCTACAAGCACAAAGAGTTCGTGGTGTACTGACGTTCCGGCGGGCGCTCGGCGAGGGCCCAGGCATACCTGCAGGAGCAAGGGTTCACCAAAGTGCGCGACCTGGTCGGCGGCGTGCTCCGGTGGGCCGACGAAATCGATCCGACGATGGCGAAGTATTAGAACGGATGGGGACTGTCCCCGAAGTTGGGGACTGTCCCCGCCTTCGAATCCGGGTTCAACAGCGAATTACCAATAACCAGTTACCAATTGGGTTGCGGATGCTGCGGCAGTGGCAATTGAAAAATGGTTATTGGTAGTTTGCTGTTCTACGCCCCAGTCGCATGGCCAGCGTGATCCCTGCTAGCGCACCTAACAGAAGCAGCAGTCCGCCGGACGATTCCCCCGTGCTGCACTTGTCGTTGTCGCCGCCTGAGCCCGGGTCGCCCACCAGGCTGATGTTCACGCTGCACGGGGCCGTTACCGCCCACGAGGCCGAGCCCGCCGTCAGCGCCTCAGCCTGCACGTTGATGCGCAGCGTTGCCTTGCCGCTGTGGGTCATGGGCACTGCCGCGACGTTGCCGCTGCTCGGGTTGGTGAACGTGGCCAGCACAGTGGCCGAGCCGCCGGTGGTGTCGATGAACTCGATTTTCACGATGTTGGTGCCGATGCCCTCCAGCCGAAAGAACTCGGTGTGCGAGGCGGGGCCGAAATCCAGCTCCAGGCTTTGCGCCAGCGTGCTGTTCTGCGGCACCGCGCCGTCCCAGAACGCAAACTTGCCCACTGCCAGTTTCAGGCCGGCGGCAGTCTTCACGAACTGGTCCTGCGTCACGAAAGTGATGTCACCGTTATTGACCGTCAGGCTGCCCGAGTAGTCCGAGGCCGTGGTGCCCTGCGCGGTTTCAATCTCGACCGCGAAGCAGTGCACGCCCGCGTAGCTGCCGTTCAGTGTGGCCGTGGCAGCGCCGGGCGCGGTGATGACGTCGGTGTCCACGGCGGTGGGGGTGGGGCTTGCGCTGGAAGCCAGCGCATCGACGTCGATCAGGCTGATGGCGAGGCCCGTGGCGGCGCCGGTGGTGAGGCTGACGTTCAGCGTCCAGCTCTGGGCGCTGGCGCCGAAGTCGATCTCGTACAGGTAGGTCAGGCGCCGGTCGCCGGGCACGGAGCCGTTCAGGTTCTCGGTATCCTGCGCCGACACGGTTGCGGCGCAGGCGGCTATCAGGATCAACGTCAGCAGTCGTGCCATGGGTTCCCCCGTCCCTGTTGTACGAAGTGCTAACGCCCCCGTTGGCACCGACCGTCCCTTGACCGGCCGAATGCGCCGGCTACAGTTGATCGCGGTGGGTGCGGCGTGACGCCGTGAACCTGGTCAGGCCGGAAACGGAGCAGCCATAGCGGGCTGTTGCGGGTGCGCCCACCACTCATTCCAGCGGACGGCGAAAGCCGTCCGCTTTTGATTTGCCGCCGGCTGCACCTCCGGCTACGTTTTTCAGCGGTAGCGCGAAAGCGCCCGGCGGGAGTCACCCCCGCAACAAACAGGATCCAGGAACAGGAGCAAGTCATGGCCAATGCCGAACGCGGCGCGTCGCCGCAATTCACCGAAACCAAACTGCTGCTTTGCCTTCACGACCTGGCCGGTTTTGCCCGGCTGGCGCGCGACCATAGCGACCTCGAGATCGCGCGCTTCCTGCACGACTACTACACCGCCAACGTCGCAGCCGTGCACCAGGCCGGCGGCCGCGTGCTGAAGTACATGGGCGACGCGGTGCTGTCAGTGTTCCCGCCGGAGCGCGCGGCCGACGCCGTGGAGCAGATGGCGGCGCTGGCGCGCGTGATTGAGGAGCTTGGCCGCGCACGCAGGCTGCGCATCGAGTCGGGCTGCAACATGCACCTGGACACCGTGGTGGAGGGCGAGTTCGGCCCCGAGGGGGAACGCCGCCACGACGTGATCGGAAGCGGCATGAACCACGTGCACCTGATGGGCCGCGGCCCCGGCCTGCGTATCACGGAGCCGGTCTATCGCAGCCTGCCAAACGAGGCGCGCGCGGCGTGGGACAAGGTCAAGCCGCCGGCGGTGTATCACTACAAAGGCTAGAAACGCGGAGGGGACTGTCCCCGAAGTTGGGGACTGTCCCCGCCTTCGTGCCCTGAAAGTACGTCGCGCGCGGGTTGAACAGCGAATTACCAATAACCAATTACCAATGGGCTACACGTCCCAGGCCATTGGTCATTGTGAATTGGTTATTGATAATTCGCTGTTCGGCAAATCAAAGACGCTGCAAGTCGCACGCCTACGCACGATTGAGTGTGATGTTGCCGACTGCGGTCTTCGCCTCAATGTCACCTTGCCCCGGGCCCAGCTGGCCGTGCGCCCTGGCGCCCACGATCGCCGTGTGCACCGGGATCGCGCCCTGGTCGCGACCCAGGTTGATGCGCCCCACGGCCGTCTTGAAATCCACGCGCCCCAGGTAGTGCGAGGGCAGGTCCAGCGTGATGTTGCCGGTGGCGACCTTCAGGCTGGCGTGGGCCAGCGCCACCGAGCCCGCCTGCAGGCGGATGGCGCCGACGCCGGTCAGCAGGCCGGGCTCGCCCTCGAGGCGGTGAGCGTTCACCTCGAGCTTGCCCGTGCCGGCGCGGAAGCGGCTGGCGCCGCAGATGCGCTCGGCGCGCACGGTGATGCTGCCGACGCCGGTGCGCAGGTCGTGTTCGCCGTTCAGGCCCAGCGCTTCGATGTCGCCCATGCCGTTGCGGGCGCGCACGTCCAGCGTCATGGGCAGGCGGATTTCCCAGCATACTTTCCGGCGCTGCAGGGCGCGGGGTGCTTCCATCGCGCGGATCTTCAGCTTGCCGTCGCCGCTGGTGACCTCGACGTCGTGCTCCGAGACCGCGTAGTCGGCGCCGTCCGGGGCGGTGAAGCGCGCGGTGATCTCGACCAGGCCGGCGCGCCCGGCCTCCAGCTTGATGTCGCCGTGGCCGTTCTCGATGATCAGGCGGGTGACCTCCGCGCCGATGCCGACCACGCGATTGACCGTGCCGATTTCCTGGTAGCTTCCGAAGATCATGTTCGCCTCCGTGGGTGATTCCGAATTGAACGTGTCCGGATTTCAGTAGAATCAGTCCATGCCGCGAGAACGTCGCAATCAACGCGCATACGCCGGTCTGCTGGCCTGCCTGCTGCTGGGCACGGTTTTCGTGCTGGGGATCGGCGGCCTGGCATGGATCGGTGAGGCGGCCGAGGTCGGCCCGGCACCCATGCTGCTGGTAAGCCTGGTGGTGCTGGGGCTCAGCCTTGTGACGGGCCTGACCGTGTTCGTGCCTTACGGTTTCATCGCCCTGGGCTGGCTGCGGCTGGGCGACTACAAGCGCGAAGAGCTTGCGGCGCTGCCCGATGACAACACGGTCGGCGACCCGGAGGCCGGCGAACGCAAGTACCAGGAGTGGCTGAGCGCCGTGAACAGCACCGAGGCGTTCCTGGGCATGGTTCCGCGCAGCGCGCCCTATGTGCCGCCGGAACAGCGCCCGCCGGAAGGCGCCCGTCCGCCGCGCACCCGACTCAGCCGTCTGGGCATGGCGCTGCTGTTCGGCGCGATGTTGCTGGGCGCCAGCGGGGCGGCCATCATCGCCGGGCAGCACGGGCTGGGCCACGGCACGGGAAGTGCGGCCGCGCGCAACGCATCGGTGATCCAGCTTTTGGCGGCCGCGCTGGCGGGCTCACTGTTCGGGCTGCCGATCGGGCTGATACTGGCGCTGCTGTTCGGACGCATCGAGATTGAAGAGGAAGAGGATGACACCGGAAGAAGTGGTCCAGAAACAGCTTGAAGCCTACAACCAGTGCGACATTGACGCCTTTGCCGCCACCTACACCGATGACGTCAAAGTCGTGGACGGCAACGGCAAAGTGCGCTGCGACGGCATCGCGCAGCTGCGCGAAGTTTACGGCCCGCTGTTCAAGGCCAACCCGAACCAGATGGCGATCATCACCAGGCGCATCACGGCCGCCGACTGGGTGATCGACGACGAAGAAGTGATAGGCCGCGCCGACAACGTGCGGCGCAACGCGGTAGCGATCTATCGCGTAAAGGGCGACAAGATCTGGCACGTAACACTGGTGGCGAAGAGTTAAGGCCCGGTTGCGCGTCCGCGGCGAGGAAGCGCGTGCCGCTACTGGGTCAGGATGCGCTCGCGGCGCTTGGCCAGCTCGTTGCGGTACTTCTCGCGGGCCTCGATGGCGGCCTTGCGCTTGTCCTTGTCGGGGTCGTCGGGGTACTTGACCCGGTGGTGGTACATGCTGGCGAGGCTCTTCACCAGGCTGTCCTCGACCACCTTCCACTCGCTGATGGTGATCGCGCACTCGTCGAACTGGCCGTCGAGCAGCTTGTCGATGATGGCCTGGTGCACCATGTTGCGGATGTCGTCCGCGTGGCTGACGCCGCCGGCAAAGCGCGCGCGCGCCGTGGCTTCCACCTGGTCGGCGATCGCGGCGATGGCCGCCTCCTTGCTCTGGGGCTTGGGCCCCGGGTAGCGGAACTGGTCCATCTCGATCCGCTCGCCGTCCTTGGCCTGTTCCTTGGCCTTGAAATAGAAGTACTTGATGATGCTGGTGCCGTGGTGGCCGGTGATGAAATCCTCCAGCACCGGCGGCAGCTTGGCCTTGCGCGCCATCAGCACCCCGTCGCTGACGTGGCTCAGGATGATCAGCGCGCTCATCATCGGGCTCAGCCGGTCGTGCAGCAGCTTGCTTTCCGGCTCGTTCTCGGTGAAGAACTCCGGCCGCACCATCTTGCCGAGGTCATGGAACTTCACGCCGACTTCTCCCAGCAGGGCGTTGGCGCCGATGGCCTCGCAGGCGCGCTTGGTGAAATTGGCGACGTTCTGGGTGTGCTGCCAGGTGCCGGGGGCGCGCTGCTGCATCAGGGTGATCAGCGGGTGCTCGCCTTCCAGCAGCTCGATCAGCCGCAGGTCGGTGGTGATCTGGAAGGCGCGCTCGAACACGGGCAGCAGGAAGGTGCTGAACACGCCCACCGCGGCGCCGATCACCACGGCGCCGGTCGCCCACACGATCAGTCGCAGCGGGTCGTTCAGCTCGTTGGCGGGCCACACTTCCCGGGCGCCCAGCAGCGTCAGCGCCACGATAATGCACGCCGCCGCCGCGCCGCCCACCACGCCCACCAGCGCCAGCTTGTAGCGCGAGCGCAGGTTGCGCGTGAACAGCACGGCCGTCAGGGCGCCCGCCGAAGCCACGGTCAGGCGCACGGGCAGGAACTCTTCGTCCACCAGCAGCACCAGGCCGATCGAGAGGCTGGTGAGGATCAGACCGTCGAGGGCGAAGCGCTGGTCAAACACCACCGCATAGCCGATGCCGCACAGCAGCAGCAGGCCGAAGATGACGGCCGGCCCGAGGGCGGACTGCAGGGCGGCGGGGGCGTGCTCGGCGCCGACCAGGGTGACGGTCTGCACGACGGCGCAGGAAAGCAGCACGCTGGAACCGAAGAACATCTGCTTGCGCCGTTCCTTGAACAGCTCGGGGCGGAAGCGCGCGAGGTAGACGCCGTAGAGGGCGACGAAGCTGAACACCAGCAGGCCCAGGCCGATGACCCGGTCGGGTTGCAGGCGGTCGTAGGGGGCCAGCACGACGCCGAGCAGCAGCAGCGAGAAGATCACGGCGCCGATGGCGCGGGGCGTCCAGAGGGCCCAGTCTATCTGGGTGCGGGCGCTCTCGGCTTCGCCGAGGCGCTGCTCGATGATCGCGTACTTCTGTTCGTCCAGCTCGCTGAATGCCATGCGAACGTCCGCAGCGGCCCTGGGGCCATGCCAACGAGTATAACAACCGCAGCCGACCGTCCAGTCCCAATGCGCGCACCGCGACGCCGCGGGTTAGTGGGCGCTAGTCTTGGCGCGGCAGGTTGTTGCAACACTATCGGTTCAATCGAAGTGAAACTTTCCGATGATTCCCAGCAACGTGTCGAGTTCGGGCTGGCTGACATCCTTCAGCACGCCGGCCAGCAGGGTTTCGAACTCCGGGTCGATGCGCGTCAGCAGACGCTGGCCGGCGGGGGTGATCTCCACCAGGTTCTTGCGCCGGTCCTCGTGGCCTTTGCGGCGGATCAGCTTGCGCTCTTCCAGCTTGTCGAGAATCCAGGTGGTGTTGGCGCGGCTGGCGATCAGCCGCTCGGCCAGCTCGGCCTGGGTCAGCTCTTCGCCGCGCTTGTCCGCGCCGCGCAGCACGCGCAGGGCGTTGTACTGGCTTTCCGTCAGGTCGGAGCGCCGCACCAGCGCCGTCACGGCCTTGTAGAGCTGCTGTGAGGTCAGGATCAGCCGGGCCACGGCCCGGCTCTGCTTGAGGTAGGTCTCGCTCATGGTGCCTGCTCCCGGATTGATTGCCGTAAGATAGTTCTATGGCAAGTGAATTGCGAGTGCCTGCCGTTCCCATAACGCCATGCTAGAGTGCAGTGCCATGAGCACCGCACAGGCCGACGCCCGAGCCTACTCAAAGCCGCTGTACCCCGTTGATTACTCGCGCCTGCGCCGCAACGTGCGCGGCGCCGTGCGCTGGGACGACATCAGCCGCGCCCTCTACGCCAGCAGCGCCAGCATCGTCGAGCTGTGGCCCAGCTGCGTGGTCGAGCCCATGGACGCCGACGACGTGGTGAAGGCCATGCAGTTCGCGCGCGAGCACGGTGTTCCGATCACCTGCCGCGGCGCGGGCTCCGGCGTCGCCGGCCAGTCGCTGGGCCAGGGCATCATCATGGACTTCTCGGTGCACATGAACCGCATCGTCGAGGTGCAGCCCAGCCACGGCTGGGCGCGCGTGCAGCCGGGCGTGGTGAAAGACGACTTCGACACCGAGCTCGGCAGCTTCGGCATGTTCTGGCCGCCCGATCCCAGCAGCAGCCCCTGGTGCACGGTGGGCGCCATGGTCAGCAACAACAGCGGCGGCGCCAAGTCGATCCGCTGGGGCACCGCCAAGGACTACCTGCTTGAGCTGGACGTGCTGCTGCCCGACGGAGAACGCGCCAGGTTACGGCCGCTGAAAGTCGCGAACGGCGCAATCGAGTTTCCCGCCGACGCCACAGCGGCGGAACGGCGGCTGGCCGAGGCGCTGCTCAAAGTGGCGCGCGACAACGCGAAGCTGTTGAAAGAGCAGCGGCCGGAAGCCACCCGCAGCAGCAGCGGTTACAACCTGTTCGAGTTGCTGCACGCCGACAACTCAAGCGTTGATATCCAGGCCTACTACCCGCGCACGGAGTTCGACGCCGAGGGCGGCATTCTCGACCTGCCCCGCCTGTTCAGCGGCAGCGAGGGCACGCTGGGCATCCTGCTTGAGGCGAAGCTGCGCGTGCTGAAGCTGCCGCGCAAGCAGGCCGGCCTGACGCTGTACTTCGACAGCAACCAGGCCATGGCCGAGGGCGTGGTCAAGCTGCTGGACACGCGCCCCACCAAGCTGGAGGTGCTGGACCGCAGCTTCATCGACGTGGCCGCGCGCAGCGACCCGCGCCTGGCCGAGGGGATTCCCGACCGGCTGCAGTCCATGCTGATCGTCGAGTACTGGGCCGACGACGAGCGCGACACGGCCAAGTCCGTCGACGCCGCGCTCGAGCTTTGCGTGAAGCAGGGCCCGGCCTTCGACGGCAAGGCCGCCTATGACGCCGCCGAGCTGGAGAAAGCCTGGACGGTGCGCAAGGTGGCCAGCCCGATCCTCAGCCGCGTGAAAGGCGACCACAAGCCCACCCGCTGGATCGAGGACTGCGCTGTGCCGCCCTGGAAGCTGCCTCAGTTCATCGACGGTTTCAAACGCATCTGTGAGAGCAACGGCTTTACCGCCCACCTGTTCGGCCACGGCGGCGAGGGCAACCTGCACGTCAACCCCTTCGCCAACTGCAAAGACCCCGCCGACCGCGAACGCATGCGCAAGGCGGCCGACGAGGTATTCGAGCTGGTGAAAGGCCTGAAGGGCACCATCAGCGGCGAGCACGGCGACGGGTTGATGCGCACGCCGTATCTGCAGCGCATGTACGGCGAGGTGTACCCGCTGTTCGAGCAGGTGAAGGCGCTGTTCGATCCGCGCTTCCTGCTGAATCCGTTAAACAAGGTCCCGAGTCCCGAGTCCCGTGTGCCGGGTCAACCGCAGCAGACACGGGACACGGGACACGGCACACGCGACATCACATCCTTCCTGCGCGTGGGCGAAGACTACGCGCGCCAACCCACCGGCACGGTACTGGACCGGCCCTCGGTGCTGGAGGAAATCGAGAAGTGCCACGGCTGCGGCAAGTGCCGCAACTACTGCCCTCTGATGCGCGTAGGCAAAGAAGAAAAGTACAGCGCCCGCGCCAAGGCCAACCTGCTGCGCGGCGTGGTGGCCGGGCGCCTGGATGTCGACCTGCTGCTGGACGCCGAGTTCAAGGCCAACATCGACCTGTGCATCGCCTGCGAGCAGTGCCTGGTGGAGTGCCCGACCCAAGTGGACATTCCCGGCATCAGCATGGTGTTCCGCGAGCAGTTCATCGACCGCAAGGGCAAGGGCGGCATGGTCGCCGACCTGCTCAGCAAGCCCGACAAAATGGGCAAGGCCGGCCAGAAGGTGGCGGGCATGGCCAACACCATCCTGCGCAACCGTTTCCTGCGCGGCATGGCCCAGAGCGTCACGGGCCTGGATGAGCGGCGCAAGCTGCCGGAGTACCACAAGCCCCACGGCGTGAAGCGCCTCAAGCCGCTGGAAGTGCCGCCCGAGCTGCGCGCCAAGCTGCCCACGGAAGTGGTCGTCTTTCCCGGCTGCTACGCCGAGTACTACGACCCGGACGGTGAGAAGGCCACGCTGATCGAGATCCTGACCGCGCTGGGCATCACGGTGCACACCCCGGCCCTGAACTGCTGCGGCATCAGCAAGATCACCCAGGGCGACAACCGCGGCGCCAAGGCCGACATCCAGGAAAACATCGACAAGCTGCTCAAGCCCGTGCGGCGCGGCGCGAAGATCGTGTTCAGCGCGCCGAGCTGCATGCTCGCGGCCGCGCGTGAATGGACGCGCATCCACGACACCGGCTACACCCACGAAGTCGCGCAGGCCTGTGTGGACGCGCACGCCATGTTGCTGGAGGTGTTCAGGCAGCCGGAGATGCGCAAACAGCTCAAGCCGCTGGGCAAGCGGGTGGCCTGGCACCTGCCCTGCCACAGCAAGGTGCTGAAGATCGGCGACGCAGCCAAGGCGCTGATCGACCTGCTGGACGAAGGCACCACCGTGGACCTGAACGCCGGCTGCTGCGGGCTTTCGGGCACCTTCGGCCTGAAGACCGACAACTTCGACATGAGCATCAAGATCGGCCAGCCGATGTTCACCAAGATCAACCTGGCCCGGCCCGACGTGGTGACCTCAAGCTGCGGCATCTGCCAGACGCAGATAAGGCAGGGAGTGAAGACCAGCGAAGATGGTAAAGACGGTGCACAGGTACTGCACCCGCTGCGGCTGTTGTACGAGGCGCTGAAGTAGGGAACTTTCTGCCCGGCGTTTATCGAAGGGTCCCCGTGTTCGAGTGCTGCTTGAAGCAGCGCACCTGATCGAACAGCGAATTACCAATAACCAATTACCAATTGGCTTCGCGCGGTGGTGCATTGGCAATTGAAAATTGGTTATTGGTAATTTGCTGTTCAACCTGGTGGCGTACTTTCTTCAGCATCCGAAAACGGGGACAGTCTCCAAAGTCGGGGACAGTCCCCTCGTAGTCCCCTCCGCAGTCCCGTTAAAAAAACTGGGGACCGGCCCCCAAAGGTTCGGTCCCCGTGATCTGCCTGGGCGTGGGGTCCCGGGCTAGAATTCGTCGTCGCTGGTGTCTTCCTCGGTTTCGGCTTCCTTGGGGAAGTCGTCATCCTTGACGTCGTCGTTGATCTTGGCGTCGGACAGCTTCAGCGTGGCCGGGAACTTCATGCCCATCAGGGACAGGCTGCCTTCCAGCTCCAGCGCCAGCTCGAACTCGCCGACCTTGCCGTACTTCGAAACCTTGATGGTGCCTTCCAGCTTTTCCTTGCTGGCGCCGCGCGGCACCGGGTTCTTGGGGTCGGGCTCCTGGCCCGGCAGGCCGGACATGTCGATCTCGGTCGAGCCGGTGATGTCGGCCACGCGCAGCTTGTCGCCCTTGTCCTCGTAACTGAAGCTCATGGTGACGCGGGCCTTCTGGCCGTTGACTTCGTCGTCGTAGCTGACGCTCAGCACCTTGTTTTCGGCCACGGCGAAGGTTTCCGGCACGCGCTTTTCGTCGAGGTAGGTCACGACCACGGTCTTGGCGACTTCCTTGGCCTTGTCGCCCTCGCCTTCCATGATCGGGTCGCCGAACTTGAAGCTGGCTTCCTTGAAGCGCACGTCCCAGCTCTCGAAGCCGGTTACATAGGCCAGGTAGGGCTCAAATAGCTCCTTGGCCATTTCCGAAACTCTCCCCAGCGGGTTGGCGCCGCCTTCTTCGCCCTCGTCGGCGCTTTCCCAGGTGGCGCGTCCGCCGGTCTTCCACCACAGGTCGCCGGCAAAGGGCATTTCACCCATGCCGAAGGCGCTGGCGTCAACGCCGATGTCAGCGCCGGCGTGCAGCTTCTTGAGGCCCTCGGCCTCGGCGGAATAGACGCGGATGTAGGCGCGCTTCAGGAACTTCTCGGCCTTCTCGTCGCCGCGGTCGAGCTTGGTCTTGGCGTCTGCCTTGCCTTCGACCTTCTTTTCGTCCTTGGAGTCGGTCTTGCGTTCTTCCTTCTTGGTGTCCTGGGCGAGCGCGAAGGGGGTAACCAGTCCCACCATCGCCAGCGCCGCCAGCAGCTTCCACATGCGCATCGTTATCTCCGGTTTCAACTTGTGGGTTTAGTGTCCGGCCCGGCTGGTTCCTCACGGAGAAATCGGGGCAAATCAAAAGTCCCGGGGATGATTCCCCGGGACTTTTCGATCGGCCCAGAAACGGCCGAGAAGACTGCTTAGCTGTTGGCCGGAGCTTCGTTGGTCTTCGGCGCGTCGTTGCCCTTGGGGGCAGCGTTGGTCTTGTTGTCAGCGGGGCAGCCGGCAACCATCAGGGCGCCGAAGGCGATCACGACGACCGCGAGAGCGAACTTCTTCATTGTGTAACTCCTGTGTTATTAGGTCTTTAGTTAGTACCGAGCTAACTGCTGCAGAAACGATAGCGTGTGCCGTGCCAAACACCGGCGGCAATCGGTGCAATCGCTAAACACTATCGTGGCAATGGGATACGGAACTTCAGCCGTTTTTGACGAAAATCGAAAAAACCCGCAATCGCAAACATTTGTGCACGCAAGTAATGGAACGTTACGCTTTCTTCCGTGGCGCAATCTCAGCGACCGCCGCCTCAATCGCCTCGTGGGAAACCGGCGCCACCAGCGAACGCGCCACCGTGCCCTCGGCCGTGATGAACACGTTGGCCGGGATCGCCCCGGGCTCGGCGCCGCCCATGCGGATCAGCTTGTCCATCGCGGCGTCGGAGGCGCGACCGGCCGGCAGGCCCTCGGCGTTGGCGCGTTGCAGCCAGGCTTCCACCTTCTGTTGATCGTCGTCGGACTCGATGGTCAGCGAAATGAAGTACACGCCGCGGGATTCGTACTCGGCTTTCAGGCGCGCCAGCACGGGCGCTTCCTTGGCGCAGGCGCCTCACCAGGTGGCGAAATAGCTGATCACCACCGCCTTGCCCTCAAGCTCGCCCTTGCCCAGGGTCAGCGGCGTTTCATCAAACATCGAGCCGATTACCACGCCGGCCGCCTGGCCGCCGACCGGCTGCGGCTCGGGTGCCTTGCAGGCTGCCAGAAAGGCGGCAAGCAGGATCAGGGCGGGCAGTGTGCGCGTCATGTTGATTCTCCGCTGCTGGAACAGGCTGGCTGCGGATGTTGTTCCTTGAATCGTGAGCACGCGGCGGAATCGGCCGCGCGCTGGTTACGCTTCCCGCTTGCCGCCTGCTTCGCGCAGGGCTTCCAGCGTGCGCTGCATGTCTTCCGGCAGGGGTGCTTCGAAGCTCACGCGCTCGCCGCTGCGCGGATGCTCGAACTCCAGCCTGGCGGCGTGCAGGGCCTGGCGCGCGATCAGGGGCGGTTCGCCGGGTTCCGGCTCTCGCCCCTCAACCTCGCTGCGCGTCAGGGGCGGCTTGCGCGAATACAGCCGGTCGCCCACGATCGGGTGATTGATCGCCGACAGGTGCACCCGCAACTGGTGGGTGCGCCCCGACTGCGGCTTCAGGCGCAGCAGGCTGAAGCGCTTGAACTCCTCGACCACCTCCCAGTGCGTCACGGCCGAGCGCCCCTCGGGGTGCACGCGCTGCATCTCGTAGTGGTCCGGGTGGCGCCCGATCGGCATGTCGATCTCGCCCGTGGGCTGTTTCATGCGGCCGCGCACGATGGCCAGGTATTCTTTCATTACGGTGCGCTGCTCGAACTGTTTCGCCAGCTTGAAGTGGGCGCTGTCGTCCTTGGCGCAGACGATTACGCCGCTGGTATCGGCATCCAGGCGATGCACAATGCCGGGGCGGATCGGGTCAGGCCGGCTGAGCTTCTGGAAGTGGAACAGCAGGGCATTTGCCAGTGTCCCGCCGCGCCCGGCCTTGGGCGGGTGCACGGGCAGATCGGCGGGCTTGTTGATCACGATGATGCAGTCGTCCTCGAACAAGACATCCAGCGGGATGTCCTCGGGCGGCAGCTCGGCCTCTTCCAGCGCGGGTTTTTCGACGGTGATGACCTGGCCGGCTTCCAGCTTGAGTGACGGCTTCACCTTGGCGGGCGGAAAGTCTTCGATGCTGACAAGCCCGTCGCGCACCAGGCCGGCGAGCAGCGTACGCGAGTAGTCAGGGAACTGGCCTGCCAGGAAGCGGTCGAGGCGGTTGCCTTCCGCCTCGGGAGGCACGGTGATTTCAGTCTTGTCGAGTTTGCGGAAGTTGGGCTCCATGGCTTCACTGTCTGCTTGCGTACGGCGCCTGTCAACCGACGCAATGCTTGCGAGATTCGCGCGGGTGGCTACGCTATTCGGGCTCACAAGGGGCTGACTAAAGGGAGACATCGGATGCGCAAGTTCTGGATCATTCTGTTGCTGCTCAGTTTCGTGGTTGCCGCCAGCGGCGCGGGCACCGGCTGCCGCCAGTCCACCCGCGAGGACCTGGAAGACGACGAAGTGGGACCGGAAAGCTCGGGCCCCTATGCCGCGGACCTGCTTGAGGTGACGGACGAGATCGCCGACCAGATCAAGAAGCAGAAAATCACCGAGCGCTTCATCGCGAAGTGGGGCGACGCGCCGATCGTCGCGGTGATCCGCCCGCAGAACGACACGCGTTTCCCCGAGGTCAGCCAGATCTTCCAGGAAGACCTGGTCGTTGAGCTGATGGCCCGCTACACCCGCGACGAGCTGCGCTTCAGCCAGCGCGACAGCGACGTGCAGGAAGCCGTGGCCGGCGAAAAGGAAGCCAAGGAATCCGGCGAGCGCACGGACCGCACCGGCCGCCGCACCAAGCTGGGCGCCGACTACTTCCTGAAGGCCAAGTTCAGCACGCTGTCGATGACCGACGGCGAGTACGAGGATGACACCATCCTGTACACCTTCGAGCTGATCGACACGGAGACGGATGAGCTGATTTTCAAGGGCGGCCACAAGATCCGCCGCGTCAGCGAAAAGTCGGCGGTTTACCGCTAAGGTTGCGGCCCGCTTCCGGTTGAAGGTCGAAAGTCAAAGGCGGTTTTCGACCTTTGGCTTTCGACCTTTTCGCTGGTTTGGCCAAGGAATCCAACGTGAAGACAACTCTGAAAGGCGGCCTGCTGCTGCTCGCGCTGTTCGCGCTGGTCGGCTGCCAGTCCGTGTACGACGCCAAGGCCGCGCTCAACAAGGGCGGCTGGCAGCAGATCGTCACCGACACCCGCGACATGAACGAGTTTCCCGAGCGCGACCAGACGCTGGTGCTGAACTACCGTGCCCACGCCAAGATGGCGCTCGGCTACCTCGACAGCGCCCAGGTCGATTACCTGCGCGCCTGGAACATCATGAACCACGGCAAGGGCGGCGGCGTCGCCAGCGCCTACTTCTTCAGCGAGCGCCAGAAGTGGTGGATGGGCGACCCCTACGAGCGCGCCTTCAACAGCTGGTACCTGGGCATGCTGTACTTCCAGGCCAACAACCGTGAAGACGCCATGGCGTGCTTCCGCAACTCCATCTTCGTCGATACCGGCGACCTCGAGGCCGGCGAATATGCGGCCGACTGGCTGCCCCCCTTCCTGATGCGCGTGCGCTGCTTCCTGGATCGCGGCGACAAGGACGGCGCGAAGATGCTGCTGGACGAGATCAACCGCCTGGCCAAGGAGCCCGCCAACTTCGACCCCGATTGCCCCTGGCTGAACCTCGAGGCGCAGCTCGAGGCCAACACCGTGATGATGATCGAGCTGGGCGAAGGCCCTTACTTCACGGCCGAGGGCCACCACGGCAGCGTGCGGGCAATCAACCAGGGCAGCTACGAAGAAGCTTACGCCGAGGTGTTCGTGGACGGCGAGTCGTTGGGCCAGAGCTACAAGGTCGGCGACACGTTCTACCAGGCCATCACCCGCGGCGGGCGCGTGATGGACGACATCCTGAAGGGCAAGGCGATCGCCAAGACCGCCGGCATCGCCACCGGCGCGGCCGCCATGCACGTCGGCCGCGTGCTGATGGAATCTGGCTCGGCCAAGGACAGCAACGGCACTGTCACCGCGGGCGCCATCGTGATGGCCGCCGGCGCCGTGGTGCTGATCGCCAGCCTGCTGATGAACGCCGAAGCCGACACGCGCGGCAATGTGCTGCTTCCCGGCGAGACGCACATGCTGCTGGCCAAGCTGCCGCCCGGCGAACACAAGGTGGAGGTGCGCTACTTTGACGCCATGGGGCGCGAGCTGCGCGACATGCGCCAGCAGGGAATCCCGCTGACCGTGCCGGAAAAGGGCGATGCCTCGCTGCTGCTGCGCAGCCGCCCGCGCTACGTGATTCCCAGCAGCGAAAGCTGGGCGAAGTCGGACCCTTACGCGAACACACCCAAGAAGTAGGCGCGCCCGGCGGCGGATCAGTCCCCGCCGGCACCTGCTTGAAACCTGAACCATGGCCCGTGTTGAAGTCATCTGCCCGTACTGCCAGAGCCCGCAGCAGGTGCCGGACAAGCGCCTGCACGAGCCGTGGGTGTGCATGAAGTGCCGCGGCACCATCGACGACCCTTTCCTGCACAAGAAAAAGTCGGACCCGCCCAAGCTGCAGATCCCGCTGCACGGCAAGATCATCAGCGCCAGCGGCATCACCAACCTGTCCGAGATCGTGGCGGCCTCCGAGGAATACTCACGGGGCTTCGACCCCTCCACCATCATGGTGCCGCAGAAGTTCGACCTCTCCGCATACACACCGCCTCCGCAGGCCGGGGCGGAAGCGCGGCGCAGTCGTTCATTCACGGTGCTGGCGCTGTCGGTGTTCGCGCTGGTGATCGCGGCGGGGCTGGTGGCGTACTACATGTTTGTGCTACGTCAGGCGTAACCGCGGTTTGTGGTAAGCTGGTTCTCGCAATCAAGCAGACTAAAAGCACAATACGAACAGCGTGGGGCCGGTTTCGCGACTGATTGCGGCTTGATGAGTAAGGCTGATGGCGGCTGTAGAGATTACCTGCCCACATTGCAACCGCAGGCAAAGGGTTGCCGAGCACCGTCTCACGGAAACGGTGTATTGCCTGATGTGTCAGCAGCTGATCACCGACGTCTACCTCTACAAAGTCGAGCCCAAGCAGCAGGAACTCAACATCAAGCTCAAGGGCAGGCTGGTCAGCGAGTTCGGCACCACCAAGCTCGAAGAGTTGAAGTCCAAGGCTGACGAGTACACCGGCCGCTTCGAGCCCGTCGAAGAGAAGGATGACAGCACCCAGGTCCGTGCCGTCGAAGACACCACCATCCGCTTCGAATCCGGCGCCTATCACGCCCTTCCCCCCGCACACCGGAAGCTGTCCACGGCCGCACGCACCTACCTGATCGGCGGCGTGGTGATGGCCCTGCTGACCGCCGCCGCCATGGTGGCGGGGGTGATGCTGCTGGACGACAGCCGGCTCAAGAAGGACGAGATCGACACCGTGGGCGCTGACGGCGAGCGCATTGAGCGCTGGCCCAGCGGGGCCACCAAGGTGCAGTGGCGGATCATCACCGTGGACGGGCGCGAAGTGCCCGACGGCGCCTGGCGCGAGTGGTACGAAACCGGCGAAGAGAAGGTCCAGGGCCAGTATGCGGCCGGCAAGCGCGTGGGCAGCTGGCGCGGCTGGCATGCCAACCGGCAGCTCGCGTACGAAGGCGCGTACGTTGACGACCGGCAGACCGGCGCCTGGATCGAGTGGCACCCCAACGGGCGCAAGGCCTCGGAGGGCGAGTACGTGGAGGGGCAGAAGCACGGCGAATGGCGCACCTGGCATGCCGCCGGCGGCCTTGAGTCGACCGCGCGTTTCGAGCACGGCCGCCCGGTGGGGGAAGCGATCAGCTGGTTTGAAGACGGCCGCGTGCGCAGCTCCGGCGAATACAAGGGCGGGCAGAAGGTGGGGCGCTGGGTGGTGAACCACGACAACGGCGTCGAGGAGTTGAGCGAGGTCTGGGAGGGCGGCCTGCTGCACGGGCCCACCGCAGGCTGCTACCGCAACCGCCAGCAGAGCTTCAAGGGGGAGTGGAACCGGGGCCTGCGCAGCGGTGAATGGAGCTGGTGGCACCCGACCGGTGTGCTGGCCCGGCGCGGCCAGTACGAGGACGGGCTCGAGCACGGGGAATGGCTTGAGTGGTACGACATCGAGGTGCTGCGCCTGAAGGGCAGCTACGCCAGGGGCCAGCGCGTCGGCGAGTGGCAGGAGTTTGATGAAGACGGCAACCTCTCCGCGCGCCGCAGCTACCGCGAGGGCACGCTGGCCAAAGAAGAGTTCTTCTTCAGGGGCGCGAAGGTCCAGCCCCGCAGCGAGACGTACCCGGACGGCAGCACCAGCATGGAGTGGACGGTGACCGTCGCCGACGACGGCACCGAGATCCAGCACGGCTACCAGCGCAGCTACTACCGCAACGGGAAACTGGCCGAGCTGGGCGCCTTCGTGCGCGGTGAGAAGGACGGTGCGTGGCGCACCTGGGACGAGTCCGGCAACCTGCTGGTCCGGGAAACCTACCAGCTGGGCAAGAAAGTCCAGTAACCTGCGGATACCACGGGCTGCCGGCCGTGGGGAGCCGGCAGCCCGCGTGCTTTCCCCGCCGCTTACTCTTTCAGCGCGCGCGGGAACAGGATGTTGTTCTCGAGGTGGATGTGCTGGTGCAGGTCTTCCTCCAGCGCCGCCAGCCCGTGCCACAGGGCGCGCCAGGTGTTGCAGGCGGCTTCCGGCACGTCGTAGTTGTTGGTCAGCAGGCGCAGGCGGCGCAGGGCTTCGCCGCAGCTTTCGTGCTCGTGGTTCATCACGTGGATCGGCCCGCCCGCCATGGCGCCCTGGCCCCCCTTGATCATGGGGAACAGGATCTGCTCTTCCTTGCGCATGTGCTGGTCGAGCTCGGCCTTCAGTCCGCCGAACACCTCGACGATGCCGCCCAGCATCTCGGGGTCCTTGTCGCCGTGGACCATGTGGACCTTGCGGGCCATGGCGTCGAGGCGCGCCAGCTCTTCCCACAGCGGAACGTGGTAGGCCTGCAGGATGTGGTCGATCAGCTCGGGCAGCGGGGCGTTGTCCCAGCGCGCCGGCTGCTCGCCGGGTGCGTTCAGTTCCTTCTCGATCTCGGCCACGAGGCTGCCGCTGTCGAGCCCCTTCTCGCTGCAGACTTCGCCCAGCGGGCGTCCGCCGCCGCAGCAGTAGTCGATGCCGTGGCGGGCGAAAACCCGCGTGGAAAGCGGCTGCTCAGCGGCGAGCTGGCCTACCAGGGTGTCGGTGGTGATGGTCATCGGTTGTCTCCTTGCCTTCGTCTGTGTTTGCGCCCGGTGGTTGGTTGTGACGGCGCCAGCATCTGCAGCAGCGCCGAGATGATGCGGTCCGGCTGGTGGTCGCGCGCGGAGTGGCGCTGCAGACCCGGCGAGCCGGCGAGCGCATGGATGGTGCCGAGGATCGGCACCAGCAGCAGCTCGGGCTCGATGTCGTCGCGGAT
>JAANMX010000309.1_pt1 | contig 66262 bp, 54 predicted proteins | sample 7279681 | NCBI WGS metagenome assembly JAANMX01 (sample SAMN14094542, study PRJNA606508) | bioreactor metagenome | isolation source: A lab-scale SPAN reactor treating ammonium-rich wastewater day 351 | place: Ireland: Galway | collected 2018-01-01
CCGCTGAAGATCGACCGGATGATCCGTTCCTTGGAAAACTCTTGCAGCCCCAGGTCTTGCATGAAAGCCGTCCGATCATCGGCGGGAAGCTCGGCCAACTCCATTTCCAACTTCACGGGCGCCGCCAAAGCCTGCGGGGCCAGGGCGAGCAGGTCGTTCGGCAGCGGCTTGCCGATCCATTCTTCCCCGGCGTTGACCAGGACCACCTCGGTCTTCAGCGTGAGGAGTTGAAAGCTGCGGATGGTTTTTTCTTGTTCTTCGCTGAGCCCCAGAGAGAGCAGCGATTGGCCTGCCTCGAGCGCGGCGGCGATGCGCTGCAACAACTCCAACTCGGCCTGGTCGGCTTCCCTTTCCTTGGCGGGACGGGGTTTCTTGATTTGGGCTTCCAGGCGGCCGATGCGGCCCGTGACGATCTCCAAATCGGCAAAGGATAATTCGCCGCGAAAATGCTCCAGCTCCTTGGCCAGATCGCCCCCGCCAAACCCCGTGAGCACGATCAGCAAGCCATCCGCCTCGCGCAGGATGCCCAGGCGGCGCGGGTTGTCTTTGCGCTCCGCCGTCAACAAGCCCGGCGTATCCACGACCTCGAGCGTGGCATAGGTCGTTTTCTTGGGCTTGAAATGCGCGGCGAGCCAATCCAGCCGTTCGTCCGGCACGCGCACCATGCCATGTTGGCCGCGTTGGATGGCGGCAGGGTCCGGTTTCACTCCCGTCAGCCACTCGAACACCGTGCTCTTGCCCGACCCGGCGAATCCCACCAACCCGACTTTCATGATCCGCACTCCGATGACGTGAATCAGAAAGGTAATCTAGGATGGGCCTGGGGGGCTGACTACCCGGTGCCTCCGAGATCATGGGCGGCGCGGCGGCGGATGCAGGCCAGGCGGCAGCAGAGGTTTCGGCTTGTTCCGCGAGAGCAGATCGCGCACCGCGGCAATGAACGAATGGGGAGTGAAGGGCTTGGGGATGGTTCGGAAGCGATGGGCCTTGGAGGCGGGCATCTCCAGCGTCGGATCGACCAGGCCGCTGATCAACAGCACGGGCAGGTGATCCACTTCATCAATCAGGGCGTTGAGAAACGCATTGCGCATGGCGTCGGGCTGGGTGTAGTCGAAGACGACCAGGACGAGGTCTTCTTCGTTGTCCCGGAGTTGGTTCATGGGATCGCCCTGCATGCGGGACGCCACGACGCTAAAGCCTGCGCGTTCCAGCAAGCGGCGCGTGAAATCGAGCACGCTCTCATCCTGGTCGATGAGCAGCACGGTGCCAAGCCAATCGGCGGGCATGCCCGTGGCGACGGGGGTGATGCGCTTGGCCAGGTCGGTCGAGATGGGCAGGAAGACTTGAAACGTGGTTCCTTCGCCGACGTGGCTCGTCACCTTGATCGTGCCGCGGTGGCCGCGAATGATGCCCAGCACGGCAGACAAGCCCAATCCCCGGCCCGTGAATTTGGTGGTGAAGAACGGATCGAAGATGCGCTGCATCGTGGCAGCGTCCATGCCCGCTCCAGTGTCGCTGACTTCGAGCATGACGTGGCGGCCCGGCTTGGCGGAATCGTGCAGCAAACAGTCGGCGAGCATCTCGGTGGTCAGTTCCACGATTTGCGTGTGAATGCGGATGACGCCTTCCTGGTCTTGCAAGGCTTCCGAGGCATTGGTGATCAGATTCATGACGACCTGGCGGATCTGTGTGCCATCGGCCTCGACGGGCGGCAGTTCCTCGGTGAGGTTGAATTGGAAATTGGCTTTCTTGGAAACGACGTTGCGGAGAATCTTGGCCATTTCCTGAACCAGGTGGGACAGGTTGAGCGGCTGAACGATAAAGCGGCCCTTGCCGGCGTAGGCCAACATTTGCTGCGTGAGGTCGGCGGCCCGCTTGGCGGCGAGTTCGATTTCATGGACGATTTCGCCCACGACCGAATGTTCTTCCAAATGCATGCGGACCAGGCCGGCGTTGCCAAGGATGGCGGTCAAGAGGTTGTTGAAATCATGGGCGATGCCCCCGGCCAGGATGCCCAAGCTCTCGAATTTCTGCGCTTGCTGCATCTTGGTTTCCATTTCCTGGCGATAACGCTCGACCGCTTTCAGTTCCGTGATGTCCATGGCCACGCCGATGCGCTGCTTGGGTTGGCCCTCCTTGGTGCGAGTCAGCACGACGGACTGCACGCGGAGAAAGCGATACGAGCCATTGGCATGGCGAAGGCGCTGATCGATCTCCAAGACCTCGCCGTCGGCCAGTTCCTGAGCGCGGCGCTTGCTCGACAAACTTGCAGCCAGGTCTTCGGGATGGATCAACCGGTCCAGCACGTCGCCGCCCATGGCGACCATTTGCTCGGGCGAGTAGCCGAGGATTTTTTCCACCGACTTGCTCATGAAGACGAGCCGCTCCTCGCGCACGTCGTAGATGTAGTGCATGCATGGGGAGGTGTCGGTGATGAGTTCCAGAAGGCGCTGCTTGTCGAGCTGTGCGGCTTCGGCGCGCCGTCGATCCGTCACATTGCGGGCGATCCCCTGCAAGCCGACAACAGTGGTGCCGTCCGCTTCATCTTCCGCGAAGGTGGGAGTGCTGTGGAACTCCAGGATGGCGTAGGAGCCGTTGGCCTGCATGAGCCGCAACTCGATGCCCACGGCCTTGGCGCCTTCGTCCAGCACGTGGCGCTGGTGGCGGTGCCATTCGGGTTGGTCGTCGGGATGGATCAGTTGGGCAAAGGGTTTCCCCAGCCAATCGCCGATAGGCCGATCGAGGATGCGCTCGAACGACGGGCTCACCGTCATCAGGCAGCCCCGGCGATCGATGGCGTAGACCAGGTCGGAGACCTGATCAAAGAGACGGTGGTATTGCTGTTCCGAAATCAGCCGATCCTGCTCGGCGAGCTTGCGGGCGGTGATGTCGGTGATGACGCCGTCTTGGCGGATCGTGGTGCCGGACTCGTCGGTGAAGACCCAGCTATGGATGTTCAACCATCGCCATTGGCCGTCGGGGCGAACATAGCGGAATTCGCCGTCCAGCGGCAGGCTGACCTGCCCCTCCTCGTTCTTGAACAAGTCCATGTCTTCCGGGTGGACGTGCTCGAAGAAGACGCGGCTATCCCGCAACAGCGCGTCGGACTGCAAACCCAGAACCCAGCGCGCCGCTGAGCTGATGTACTGCATTTGCCAGCAGAACGGTTCAACGGAGAAAAAGACGGAATTGACCGAGGCCAGGATTTGTTCAAGCTTGTGCTGTTCCTGGCGCAGTTGATCCTCAACGCGTTTTTGCGTCGTGATGTTGCGGCATATGCGGCCCACGCCGAGGAGGCGGCCCTCCTCGTCCTTGACCGGATAGACATGGTCCGAGTAATAAAGCTCCTCGCCTTGGACGATGAAGCCGTTGACCACGGTCAGGGGCTGTTCCGTTTCCAGCACTTGGCGATTTTGCGCCTCGATGGGTCGGGACGCCGAGGCTTCCATGTACTCCGAAGGCTTCATGCCGATCCATTTTTGATGGTCCAGTCCCAGGTGGCTGGGGCCGTTGAAGTATTGCAGCCGGCCGTTGAGGTCGAAGAGGAGGAAGAGATCGTCGGCGTTTTCCACGAGATGCCGGAGCCGTTCCTCGCTTTGCTTGAGCGCTTGTTCGGTTTTTTTGCGATCGGAGATATCGACCATGATGCCGGTCAAGCGCGTGACCTGGCCGGCAGCGTCGATTTCGGCCGCCACCATGTCCTGAAACCACACGGTTCGCCCCACGGCGTCGAACATGCGGTACTCGATCCGCATGCGTTCGTGGGTGTGCAGGATGCGGCGGTATGCGGCATCGACGTAATCCGCGTCCTCGGGATGCAGGTGAGAGCGCAGAAAGTTGGGTTGATACCAGTCCGTCAGAGGGTAACCCAGGATGCGTTCCGCCTGGCTGCTGACGAAGGTATGCACTTCGCCCCGCGGATCGGTTTCCCAGACGATGCCGTCGATCGAGTGCACCAGCGATTCGTATTTACGCCGGGCCAGTTTTTCGGAAGATTCTGATTGGATTTGATCGGTGATGTCCAGGGCCGTCCCCAGGATTTCCAGGGGCGCGCCGTCTGGCTGTCGACTGAAGACGACTTCCCGCAGATGGAACCAGCGATCCTCGCCTTTCTTATGCCGGAAACGTAAATTCGTCTCGAGCGCCTCGCCGTCGCGCAGGGTCAGGACGCGTTCGGACTTGGCTCGCATCAACGCGCGATCCTCGGGATGTACGGCGTCCCAGAGCATTCCGGGTTGGGCCAACTCCGCCGCGGAATAGCCCAGGGCCGCCTCGGCTTGCGCGTTGACGTAAACGTTGCGGTTGTCCACGAGGTGATGCACGTAGATCAGGTGCGGCGTCGCATCGATCATCCGTTGAATGAACCGCTGGCTGTCCTTGAGCTTGGTCTCGGCCACGATCCGCTCGGTCACGTCCTGCCCGATGCCCTGGACGCCGACCACTTCCCCATGGCGCCGCTTGAGGAAAGGGCGCATCTCAATGAAATGGTATTGTCCATCCTTCGCGCGAATGCGATAGATGGCGCGTTCCGGCGCATTTCCCTGGTAAAGGTCGCGCATGTGTTCTCGTGCCCGTTGCAAATCATCGGGATGGAGAAACTCGGAGAATTTCTTGCCGATCACGTCGCGCGGCTTCCAACCCAGGTGATGCTCCACGGACAGATTGATCGACAAGAGCGTTCCCTCCAGGTCGCGCTCATAGACCATGTCGGGCAGTTGTTTGAGGAGTTGCCGAAACACGTCCTCGCTTTGCTGCACCCGCTGCTCGGTGTGCCGGCGCTCGGTGACATCCTCGACGTAGTGCAAAACGAGGTTCACCATGCCATCGGCATCGCGCAAGGGCACGGTGGAGAGATTAATGTGGATCAAGCGGCCATGCTTGTTGCGGCGTTCGAGGGCCAACCCTTGAAAGGCCAAGCCGCGGAGCGTTCTGGCCCAGAGATAATCAAATTCCTCGGAGCGGTTGTCGGGGACGATGGGGTATCGTTGCCCCACGATTTCCGAGGCCGTCCAGCCGAAGATGCGCTCTGCCGCACGGTTCCACTGCACGACGCGAGCTTCGCGATCCAGAGTGAAAATCGCATAGGGCGATTCCTCGACCATCGTGCGCCACAAGTCACTCTGGCCAGTAATCGCCGCCAAGAGGGGGGCGTCCGTCCACGTCGCTTGAGCACTCGAGTCGCTTGGACTGGGTCTGCGCATCGCGGCCAGCTCGGCTTCCAACTCCGTGATGCGCTGCATCAACATCGCGGGGTCGACCATGCTGTCCGCAGAAGGGCTGCCGTTCATTTCCAGATCGAATCCATGGAATGAGAGCCAAGGCGAGTCGGACCATTCACCCCAAAGTAACATAACCCGAGGTGGTTTCCAAGTCAGCAAACTTCTCCGATAATGAACTTGATGGAAGGGAGTCGATACGACCGGTCATGAGGAGAAATGCACTTGAGCCACCTGATGCCCCTGCGCACTGTCCACGAGGCCTTGGCGGACAACCTGCCTAGCCCGCGCCGGGTGGTGCTCGGTGCGTTGACCTTGACGAGCCGCTATTGTTTGGCTCCCCTGGCCGGATACACCAATTTGCCGTTTCGCCTGGCCATTCGCCCCTTTGGCGGGTTGGGCTTGGCGACGACGGACCTAGTCAACGCCAAGGCCTTGCTGCGCGGCAGCCAAAAAACCCTGGAATTGATTCAAACCTGTCCCGAGGATCATCCGCTTTCGATCCAAATCTATGGAGGCAATGGCTCCGAGATGGCCGCTGCCGCCCAATGGATTCAAGAACACGGGGCCAGCGTGGTGGACATCAACATGGGCTGCCCGGTAAACAAAGTGATCCGCAATGGCTGCGGCGCCGCGATGATGTGTCAACCTGATGTCACCTTGGAGATGGTGCAAAAGGTCGTTGAGGCCGTGCGGCTGCCGGTGACCGTCAAAATGCGGCTCGGTTGGGATGACCGCCACCTGTCGGCCCCTTTTTTTGCCCGGGAATTCGAACAGATCGGTGTGGCGGGCGTGACGATTCATGGGCGGACGAGGGCACAAGGATTCCATGGAGCGGTCAATCGGGAGGGCATTCGCCAGGTCGTGGAAGCCGTGGAGCGGATTCCTGTTTTTGGCAACGGCGATCTGCGCACTTGCGAGGACGTGGATGGCATGATGCGCGAAACCGGCTGCGCCGGAGTGGCGATCGGCCGCGGGGCGCTGCTCAATCCCTGGATATTTGCCCAGCTTGCGGAATGGGAGACGCGGGGCACAGTCCGGCCGCCGGCGACCTATGAACAGCGGCTCGACTTCATGGAGCGGCATTTCCATTGGCTGACACGGCTGCGGGACGAGCGCCATGCCTGCCTGACGTTTCGCAAGGCAGCCAATTGGTATTGCAAGGCGCTTAAGCCAGGCCGGGTCTTGCAGCAGCGTTTGCTGATGATCAACCGTGTCGCGGAGTTTGACGAGCTGTTAGGGGAATGGCGCGAGCGCGTGCGGCGCGAGGGACCGCCTCCAGGGTGGCAGATTCAACCAGCCATCGCCGTGCCCAGCGGACCGAACGAACGCTGGTAAACGACTTCCGTGTATCCGCCCGATCCCCTGTTCAAGGGCCCGTCTTTTTGCCCATGTTCTGCAGATGGCGTTCGATGAACGTCGTATCCACGTGCCCCTCAATGAAGGCGGAATTCTGGAAGATTTCCAGGTGCAGGGGAATAGTCGTCTTGATCCCTTCGATGGTGAATTCGCGCAAAGCTCGGCGCATCGTGGCGATGGCTTGCTCGCGGGTCGGCTGGAAGACCAACAGCTTGGCGATGAGCGAGTCGTAATTAGGCGGCACGCGATAACCGCTCATGACCTGGGTATCGACGCGCACGCCCGGCCCCCCTGGCGCGAACCACTTGGTCACCAGCCCCGGCGATGGAGCGAAGTCGCGGGCCGGGTCCTCGGCGTTGATGCGGCACTCGATGGCGCACCCATGATGCTGAATCTGTTTTTGCGCCACGGACAGCGGCTGACCCGCGGCAATGCGAATCTGCTCCTTGACGATGTCGATGCCCGTGACCAGTTCCGTAACCGGATGTTCGACCTGCACCCGGGAGTTGACCTCGATGAAGTAATACTTGTTGTTCTTGTCGACCAGGAACTCGCAGGTGCCGGCGTTGTAGTAGCCGGCGGCCTTGACCAGGCGCACGGCGGCGGCGCAGATTTCCTCGCGGACCTTTTGCGGCAGGTGCGGGGCGGGGGATTCCTCGACGAGTTTTTGATGCCGCCGCTGCAAACTGCAATCGCGCTCCCACAGGTGCACCACGTCTCCCCGGGCGTCGCCCAGGATTTGCACCTCGACGTGGCGGGGTTGCTCAACGTACTTTTCGATGAAGACGCTGCCGTCCTTGAAGGCGGCCTCGGCTTCTTGACGCGCCTGTTGCAGGCCGGTCCGCAAACTGATGTCGTTGCGCGCGACCCGCATGCCGCGCCCGCCGCCGCCCGCCGCTGCTTTGATCAAAACCGGATAGCCGATTTCCGCCGCCACGGCGAGGGCTTCTTCCTCCCGATTGATCAAGCCCGCCGAGCCTGGCACCAGCGGCACTTTGGCCGCCTTGGCGATCTTCTTGGCTTCGTTTTTGTTGCCGAGCTTGCGCATCGCCTCGGTCGGCGGACCGATAAATTCAATCTTGCAGGAGCGGCAAATCTCGGCGAAGTGGGCATTCTCCGAGAGGAAGCCGTATCCCGGATGGATGGCCTGCACGTCGGCGATTTCCGCGGCGGCGATGATCCGCGAGATATTCAGGTAGCTTTCCGCGGCGGGAGGCGGGCCGATGCAGATCGATTCATCCGCGATCCTGACATAGGGGGCGTCGCGGTCCGCCTCGCTGAAGACCGCCACGGTGCGAATGCCCAGGTCGCGGCAAGCCCGAATGACCCGCAGCGCGATTTCCCCTCGATTGGCGATCAATATTCTTTGGAACATAGTGGCTTCTATTGGCGAAGTCGGCGAAAGGGAAACCTTAAGTGAGACGCCTCGATCTCATCCACCGCGCGGGAGGACGCTGGGTCAATCGGTTCGCCGTCATATTTCCTGGAGACAGCAGGTCGTCGTTGGTTAGAGGCGAACCGGTCGTTGGCGAGCTCCGCTTACCCCGTTGGATCGACCCGAAAGAGCACTTGCCCCCATTCGACCGATTGTTGATTATCGACCAGCATTTCCACAATCGTGCCCGTGCATTCCGCGGGAATCTCATTGAAGACTTTCATGGCTTCGATGATGCACACCACGGTGTCGGGCTTGACTTTGCTCCCTATTTTGACAAAGGCGGGAGATTCGGGATTCGGCGAGGAGTAGAACGTGCCCGGGGTGGGGCTTTTGATCTCGATCAATTTCTTGGCCGGGGCTGGGGGGGGCTCGGCCGGTGCGGTCGGACCGGGATTCGCGAGTGGTGCTGCCGCGACGGCGGGCATGGGCATAACCGGGGTCAGCGGGGCCAAGCCGGGCGCCAGCTTGGGGCCGCGGCGCAGCGAGACGCGCTGCTCGCCATCCCGCAAGTCGATGGCCGTTAAATCCCTCTCCTCCATCAAACGGACCAGTTCCTGGATCATCCGAACGTCAAAAGGTCCGGGTTGTTTCGCATCCGACACGGAGTGAACTCCAATAAAAAATGATGGCAATGGATCGGGCGCGCCGACTTCATCACCAGGTCAACAGCGCTTGTTCCAATTCTTTAGGGACGTCCTTGGTCATGACCTCATGGCCTTCCGGCGTCACCAAAACGTCGTCCTCGATACGGATGCCTCCCCATTCCGGGAGATACACGCCCGGCTCAATGGTGATGATCATGCCTGCCTCCAGGGGCGTTTCCTGGCCCGGCCGCAAAAAGGGCATTTCATGCACGTTCATGCCGATGCCGTGGCCCAATCCGTGAGTGAAGAAGGAGGCGAGTCCGGCTTCTTCCAGAGCGCGGCGAGCTTCGGCATACACCGCCTGCCCTTGGACGCCGGGGCGGATCATCGCGATGGCTCTTTGCTGCGCATCCAGCACAGCCATATAGACTTCGGCAAATTTAGCGGAAATCTTATGAGGGGCAAAAGTCCTCGTCAAGTCGCTCTTGTAAAACCCGCCGTCGGCTCCCCAGTCGATCAAGAGCACTTCCTCCTGATCGACCCGTGCCGCCGTGGGGGGGGCATGGGGCAGGGCGGCCCGCTTGCCCGCGCCGACGATCGTTGGAAAGGCGCTGCCTTTCGCCCCTTCCTGCCTCAGGAGCAGTTCCATGCGGTCGTGCAGCTCCTTTTCGGTGTCTTCCGTCCCCAGGCAAGCGAGAAATGCCTTCAGGGCATCCTGAGCCATGCGGATGGCCTCGCGCGTGGCTTGGATTTCCTCGGCATCCTTGATCATCCGCAGCTTTTCCACTGAGTCCGACCGGGGCAGCCAGTCCATCGAGGGCAGTAGCGTTCGGTACGCGTCAAACTCGCCGATCGTCAAATGGCCGCTTTCCACTGCGACTTTGGACCAGCCAGTCTTCCCCAGTTCTTGCCCTGCCGCCATGGGCAAGGTCATGCTCGGCGGTCGAATGAAACAGGGCAGTCCGGGGCATTCTTCCTCTAATTGCGTCACGAAGCGTCCATCGCTGACGAGCAACGTTAGCTCGGGGCCAAGCAGCAAATAGCTGGCCTCGCCACTGAAGCCGGTCAGATAGCTGACGTTCACCGGGTTGGTGATGAAAAAACCATCCACCCCCAGCTTTGCCGCCGACTGCGTCAAGCGGTCCCGTCGCAGTGCGTATCCTGTCATCTTGCCCTCATCTCATAGCCCGAAGGCGCGGACTTCGTTAGACTGCATCATTGTAGCAGTTTTCATCCAAGTCATCGGGAAATACAAGGGAACCTACGTTAGATCGGCCTCGACCGATCCCCTCCCATCCAACCTGCCGCCCACGGGCGGACCTTGCACACCGGAGACCGCCGCCTTGAATGCCATGACCGTGTCAACCTTGGAGTGGGTCGGTTCGCCTGGTGAAGGCTTCCTGCGACTCCTGGACCAGACGAAGCTACCCAATGAAGTGGCCTTCAACGACTGCCATGCCGTGGAAGAAGTCTGGGAAGCGATTAAATCCTTGCAGGTCCGCGGCGCTCCAGCCATCGGCATCGCGGCGGCCTATGGAGTGGTATTGGGAGTTCGGACTTCAGGCGACGTTCGTTCAGTGTGCGCTTACTTGGCCAAGAGCCGACCCACGGCCGTCAATTTATTTTGGGCCTTGGATCGCATGCAGCAAGCCGCCGAGCGCGAACCTGCCGATGATCGTATAGCCATGATCGCTCGTCTTTGGCGGGAAGCGAACCAGATTCATCAAGACGATGCCCAAACGGGCCGCCGCATCGCGGAGCAAGGCGTCCACCTCATCGAGGACGGCATGGGGGTATTGACGCATTGTAATGCCGGGGCACTCGCAACGGCGGCTTGGGGGACGGCCCTGGCCCCGATATTTCTGGCTCATGAGCATGGTAAGCGGTTCACGGTCTATGTCGATGAAACCCGGCCGCTGCTGCAAGGGGCCAGATTGACCGCATGGGAATTGACGCAGCGCGGCATCGACACCGTGCTCCTATGCGACAGCATGGCAGGCCACGTCATGAGCCAGGGTAAGATTCAAAGGGTCATCGTCGGGGCGGACCGCATCGCCGCCAACGGGGACACGGCTAATAAGATAGGCACCTATAGCCTGGCCGTGTTGGCTCAGGCTCATGACATCCCGTTGATCATTGCGGCGCCGAGCAGTTCGTTCGATCGCGCACTCCCGGACGGCCAGAGGATTCCGATCGAGGTCCGCGACCCCCGGGAAGTGACACACGGTTTCGGTCTCCGCACAGCTCCCGAGGGCGTCCGTGTCTACAACCCCGCGTTTGACGTCACCCCTGCCTCGCTCATTCACGCGATCCTCACGGAAAAAGGTTTGATTCAGCCGGTCACTTCGACCATGATCGCCGAAGTGTTATCGAAGAAGGAGATTTCAAATGCGTCGTCATGATCTTCGTTTTGGCGTGGGGCTGGTTTGCCTCCTGGCGCCGATGTGGCTGCTGGCCGATCCCTGGCCCTCCTGGCGCGGCCCGCGGGGCGATGGCGTCTCCACCGAGCGGGATGTGCCCACGCATTGGGACACGACGAAAAATATCCGCTGGCGCATCTCCCTGCCCGACCGCGGCAACGGCACCCCCGTCGCCTGGGGCCGTTTTCTGTTCGTCCCGCAAGCCATCGAACAAGAACAGCGGCGCACCTTGATGTGCATCGACCGGGCGACGGGACAGATGCTCTGGCAAAAAGGCGTGACGTACACCGAGAAGGAAGCCACCCATTCAACCAATCCCTACTGTTCGCCCTCGCCCGTGACCGATGGGGAGCGCGTCATCGTCTGGTTTGGCTCGGCGGGGCTGTATTGCTTCGACCTGGCAGGCCATGAGTTGTGGAGCGCCCAACTGGGCAAGCAGCAGCACGTCTGGGGGCATGGGGCCTCGCCGATCCTGCATGAAAATCTGTGCATTCTGCACTTCGGCCCCGGTCCTAACGCCTTCGTCATCGCTTTGGACAAGCAGTCGGGGAAGGAAATCTGGCGCGTGCCCGCGCCGCGGTTCGCACAGGATCAAGCCAAGCCGTCCCATCCGGTTGGTAATCAAGACCCCGAGATCTTCTGGGGCTCTTGGGCCACGCCGATGGTCGTGAACGCCGACGGCCGCGCGGAATTGATCCTCGCTTGGCCGCAACAGGTCGTGGCGCTCGACCCCAAGACGGGCCAGGAATTCTGGCGCTGCGGCGGCCTGGCCGACCTGGTCTATTGCTCGCCGATGTTTGGCGACGGCATCGTTGTCGCCTTGGGTGGATACAACGGGTCGGGACTCGCCGTCAAGGCCGGGGGCAGCGGCGACGTCACCTCCACCCACCGCGTCTGGCACGAAGAGCGCAGCCGCCTGCGCCTGGGCACGGGCATCATTCATGATGGACACATCTACGTCAACGACATGAATGGCACCATCGATTGCATCGAACTGAAAACCAATGCCCTCAAGTGGCGCGAACGCCCTAAAGCCACCGGCAAGGGTGATTCCTGGTCCTCCTTCGTCAAGGCCGGCCAGCACTTATACGCCGTCAACCAGGCGGGAGACGTGTTCGTCTTCAAGGCCAATCCCGAGAAGTATGAGCAAGTCGCCAGGAACAGCGTCGGCGAGTACACCAATTCGACGCTCGTCATCAGCGACGGCGAGATTTTCCTCCGCACCCACGACAGTTTGTGGTGCATTGCCGAAAAGAAAAGCGACTAGTCTAGCGATTGTAATGCGATTGTAACAAGGCGAGCCGGTCTTCTATTCTTGCCAAAGGGCTTGGCTTAATATGGAGCAGTCGGTGGGCAACCCGGGTGTTCCTTCAACGTCAAACCCTTAACTGGAAAGGAACCGTCATGCGCTGGACAGGAGTGACTGGCCTGTGGCTCGCAGGACTCTTCCCCTTGCTCGCGGGACCGCTGCAAGAATTGAAACCGCCGGTGATTCTCAAAGCCGGTTCGGAACCGATCAATGTGGACGTAGGCCACGCCGCACCTTTTGTGGGCGACGTCAATGACGATGGCAAGCCGGCCCTGCTCGTCGGCCAGTTCGGCGAAGGCAAGCTGCGAATTTACCGTAATGTGGGCGCCCAGCACGAGCCGCGGTTCGATTCCTTCGAGTGGCTGCAAGCCGGAGGGCAGGTGGCCAAAGTGCCCACGGGCTGATGCGTCGGTTTTACTCCACAGTTGGTGGATTTGGACAAAGATGGAATCCTCGACATCGTCTCTGGCTCGTGGCCCGGCGAACTCTACTGGTTCAAGGGCTTGGGGAAAGGCCGCTACGACCATCCTGTCAAACTCAAAGATACAGATCAGCGTCATCTCCGGCCGGGCAGCGCCTCGACGGTGTTTGCCTGTGATTGGAATGGCGATGGCCATCTCGACCTGCTCATGGGCAACATCGAAGGCCACGTCCTGCTGAGCCTCGGCACGGGGGATGGGTCGCTGCAGTTCGAGTCGCCGATCAAAATTCAAATCGCTGGCCAACCCATCGTCGCGAACCACGGCGATTCCCATCCCATCCTGGCGGATTGGGACCGCGACGGTTTGCCTGACTTGTTAATCGGCGCCGGTGATGGCAGCGTCGTCTGGTATCGCAACGTCGGCTCCTCGACCGAACCCAAATTCGAAAAACATCGCGTTCTGCTGAAGGCCTCGAAGAACGATATGGCGGATGAGGATGCCCCCATTCAGAACTTCAAGCCAGGCACCCGGGCCAAAATCTGCGCCGTCGATTGGAATGGCGACGGCTGGCTCGATCTGCTCGTCGGCGACTTCGGCATGATCCGGGGGAAAAAGCCGGAGATGACCGAAGCGGACATGAAAAAGGTGCAGGAATGCCAAGAGAAAATGGCTCAGATCGATGCCAAAATGCAGCCGCTGCAGAAGGAACACCTGAAGCTGCGGACTGCCCCTGCAAATGAAGCCATGGAAGCTAAGAAAGAAAGGCTCAAGAAACGGAAGCAAATCGAGGAAGAATTGCAGAGGTTGAGCGCGGAACTACGGCCCTCGGTTGAGATCGTGCTGAAGTTTCAGCCCAGCACTTCTTATCGCGGCAACGTCTGGCTTCTGGAGCGGATTCCGCCGACCGTGGATCGATCGGATCGACGGTAGCCCGCTCAGCCTTGCCCCCGGAGGCCGTGAGCCATCGGGGCTTTTGATCGGTTGAGTCTCAGGCCTCGCATCGCTCGAAGAGCGTCGCCACGCCCTGGCCCTGGCCGACGCAGAGGGAGGCGATGCCCAGCCGATGGCCGTCGTCCTTCATCCGATAGAGCAGCGTGGCGGTGATGCGCGCGCCGCTGGCGCCGATGGGGTGGCCGATGGCCACCGCTCCGCCGCGGGTATTGACGCGCTTTTCATCGATCCCCAAGAGTTTCAGGCAACTGAGCACCTGGACGGCGAACGCTTCGTTGATTTCAATGGCTCCCACGTCGTCGAGCTTGACGTTGGCTTTTTCGAGCAGCTTGAGGATGGCGGGCACCGGTCCGATGCCCATCTCCTCCGGCGCGACCCCCGCCACGGCCATGGCCTTGACGCGCGCCAGCGGCTGCAGCCCCAACTCCTTGGCCTTCGTCTCCGACATCATGAGCGCGGCGGCCGCCCCGACGCTGATTTGCGAGCTATTCCCCGCCGTGACCGTGCCGCCCGAGGGGGCAAAGGCGGGTTTCAGTGCGGCCAGGGCCTCCAGGCTGCTGTCGCGGCGCACGCCCTGATCGCGGTGGACTTCCTTTCGGAACCCCTGCTCATCGCGGCCCCGCATGGGGACCACTTCATCCCCCCAATGTGGGCGATCCATGGCCGCCGCCGCCAGTTGATGGCTCCGCAGGGAAAACTCATCCTGAGCGGCGCGGGGAATGCGGTACTTGCGAGCGAGATATTCCGCGGTCAACCCCATGTGCATGATGGCTTCGCTGTGCCGGCGAAAGAGCCGGGCACTGGGGGAATAGTCCTTGTGCATGGGGATGTGGTCCATGTGCTCGACGCCGCCGGCGATCTGCACGTCGGCGACGCCGGCCATGATGGCCGCTGCGGCGTCGTTGATGGCTTGCAGGCTGGAGGAACAGTTGCGATTCACGGTCACTCCGCCCACCGTGATGGGCAGGTCGGCGATCAGGACCAGGATGCGGGCGACGTCCGCGCCTTGTTCGCCTTGCTGCTGCACGCAGCCCCAGCGCACATCCTCGATGAGATGCGGTTCGATCCCGGTGCGCTCAATGAGCTTGAGCACCAGGTCGGCGGACAGGTCATCGGACCGAACGTCGCGGAAATAGCCCTTGTCGCCGCTGGCCCGGGCGATGGGCGTGCGGATGGCCTCCACAATCACGGCTGATCGCATAGGGTTGGCTCCTGACTCAAGGGTTCATGGTGAAGCCGCTCGCCCGCGTCACGGGATCGGCACCTTGGCCAACAACTGGCCGATGATCACCTCCGGCGTCACGCCGTCGGCCTCGGCTTCGTAGCTGATAAGGATGCGGTGCCGAAGCACGTCCGCCGCGACGGCTTTGACGTCGTGGGGCGTGACATAGGCTCGGCCCTCGAGAAAGGCGTTGGCTTTGCCCGCCAAGGCCAGTCCCAAGCTGCCGCGCGGGCTGGCTCCATACTGAATGTATCGATCCAGGGGCAGTTGATGACGTTGGGGCCTGCGCGTGGTCTGCACCAGGTCGACGATGTAATGCTTGACCTTGTCATCCAGATAAATGGCGTCGATGAAGTCGCGCAGCTCGTTGATGATGCTGGGGGTAAGGACCGCCTTGGCATGCGGCGGCGGTCCGACGTGGGCCATGCGATTGAGGATTTCCACCTCCTCGGAGCCCTCGGGATAATCGAGCTTCAGCTTCATGAGGAAGCGGTCGATCTGGGCTTCGGGCAAGGGAAACGTGCCTTCCTGCTCAATGGGATTTTGCGTTGCCAGCACCAGGAAAGGTTCGGGCAGCTTGAACGTTTCCTCGCCGATGGTGACTTGTTTTTCCTGCATGGCTTCCAGCAAGGCGCTTTGGACCTTGGCGGGAGCGCGATTGACTTCATCAGCCAGGACGAGGTTGGCGAACACCGGCCCCTTCTTGACCGAGAACTCGCTGGTGCGCGGGTTGTAAATCTGGGTGCCGATGAGGTCCGCCGGGAGCAGGTCGGGAGTGAATTGAATGCGGCTGAAGCGCAGTTGCAGGGTGTCGGCCAGGGTGCGGACGGCGAGGGTTTTGGCCAGGCCGGGAACGCCTTCGACGAGCAGGTGGCCGCCGGTCATCAACCCCATGAGCAGCCGATCGATCAGTCGTTTCTGCCCGACCAAGACCCGCTGCATTTCCTGAAAGAAAGGCTCGATGGAGGAGCGGAGCGTTCGCAGTCGATCCTCAAGGGCGGATGAATCCATGTCGAGCTTGGCTCTCCGGAGAACGGCCTGGGGCTTGAGGGAATGGTCGGCCTGGTGCATGATTGCCAAGAAACGATGCCGATGCTCGATGCCGCCGGCTTTTGTCGCAATGGACTATCGGCGACGGCGGCGCGGCCGCTCCTCTTCCTCGTCTTCATCCTCTTCGTCTTCGTCCGCATCGTCTTCATCATCATCGTCGTCGTCTTCCTCCTCCTCTAGTTCGGCTTCATAATCGGTGATGCCGCGGGCACGACGAGCGCTGACGTTGAACTCATGAATCACGCCCGGATCGCGCAGCCCGACCAGGGCGAAGACGGCGAACGGGATGGTGAAGGGATAGAACAGTCCCAAGATGGCGGAAGCCATGGCCCAATTGTACTCTTCCAGCCGTTTCATCGCTTCCGCGCCTTTGATAATGATCGCGAGATACACGAGCAAGAACAGGGTGATCCCCAGCGTGACGACAAAGACAAAGCCAGGGGCATCGTCCCGATCCCAGATTTCATCGAGGGGAAAATAATAGCCCAGTTCGAAGCGTTTTTCGGTCAGCTTGCCGAGGCGGCTCAACTTTTCCATGTTGAACGAATAGAGCACGCAGTTCACAGTGGTCCAGAGGAAGAAGAAGACGATGATCCAGCAACTGATCAGGGCCACGCGCTTGAGCCACGTCGAGGGAAAACCGACTTGCATCCAGGCCCGGTTGCGCGCCTTTTGCTTCAGGGCGTGCAAGACGAGTTCGTCGACGCGGTCGTCCTTGGCTTCCGTGGCAACCTGATGGACGGCTTCGATGGAGTAGGGCGTATAATCATCGCCATCGTTCGTTGGTTTGGCCGGCGGGCTCGCGGGCTTGCCCGGCGAAGCGGGAGGCGGCTCTTGCGCGGCGACCGTCGCCGCGCTAGCTGGAACGGTCAGGATGCTGGTGCAATGGGGACACTTGATTTTCTTGCCCCCCAGCTCATCCTTGAGTCCCAGGCCCTTGCGGCATTGTGGACAGCGAACGCGGATCATGGCCGAGTGGTCCTTGTGTCTTTTCCAAAAAGTCGGGCGGCGCTTCCCTTGCGGGGTCGCAGGCCGATGGTCTGGCGATTGGTCCACTTTCACTTTAGCCGATTCCCGCCGCCGTTTCCAGCCGTTACCGGGAAGGATTCGGTCGTAGGGTCGCTGCCAGGTCGTGAAGTCGATGGACTTTGCCGATCAACCGTTGCAACCCTATCCCCGGACCAGTAGAAAAATGGAACCGACGCGAAATGGCGCTCCCTGGCCTCATCAGGCTCGGGCCGCAAGCCGAACGGCGCCGGCACCCACTTGACCCCGGATTTATTCACGGTGAGGCATGCCCAGAAAAACCATTGAATCCTTTCAGGTCGAGCATTTGCAAGTCCTGGATGAAAATGGCCAGGTGGACCCTGCGCTCGATCCTAAACTATCCGCCGAGGATTTGAAGAAGCTCTATCGGGTCATGCTGCTGGCCCGCATGGTGGATGACCGGATGTATAAATTACAGGCCCAGGGGCGGATGGGGACGTTTCCGGGCGTGCGCGGCCAGGAGGCTTGCGTGGGCGTGACCTATGCCCTGGAGCCGACGGATTGGCTGCAGCCCGCCTTCCGGGAAACGGCGTGCCTGTTTTGGCGCGGCATCCAACCCAAACGCGTGCTGCAATACTTCGCCGGCATGGAAGAGGGCAACGTCTTTCCCGAGGAAGCACGCACCTGGCCCATCCCCATCTGCGTCGGCAGCCAAACGCTGCACGCCACGGGCGTCGCCTGGGCCGATCAGATTCGCGGCGAAAAAAACGTCACGCTCTGCTACTTCGGCGACGGCGGCACTTCCGAGGGTGATTTCCACGAAGCCCTCAACATGGCCGGCATTTACAAGCTGCCCATCGTCTACGTCTGCATGAACAACCAATACGCCATTTCCGTTCCGCGGGCCATTCAAAGCGGTTCCAAAACGCTCGCGCAAAAAGCGATCGGCTACGGCTTCTCGGGACTGCAGATCGATGGCAACGACCTGATGGCCGCCGTCGTTGCCGGTCGCGAGGCCGTCGCTCGAGCCAGGGCCGGGAAAGGGCCGACCCTCATTGAAATGGTGACCTACCGGCTTGGCCCGCATACCACGGCCGATGACGCTCGCCGCTATCGATCCGAGGAGGAAGTGAAGGCCTGGCTGCCCAAGGATCCTCTGGTCCGCATGCGAAAGTTCATGGAGAAAAAGAGCTTGTGGAACGCCAACGTGCAAACAGAATGGGAAGCGGAATTCGCCGAGCTGATCGAAAAGGACGTGCAAGAATATGAAGCGGAACTGGCGGCCGTCGATCCGATGGAAATGTTCGACGCCGTCTATGCGACGCTGACGCCCGAATTGGCCGCCCAGAAAGAACAGGCCCGGGCCTATGCCCACCTGAAACATGGACACTAGGTTCGCCGTCGACCCCGCGCCTCGGAGTCGGCTACGTGCGAACCCCCAACCTTATTGAGATATCGCCGATGCCCAAGCTCAACATGGTGAAAGCGCTGAACCTGGCAATGCACGAGGAAATGGCTCGGGACGAGAGCGTCGTGGTCCTAGGCGAGGACGTCGGCCGGGTGGGCGGCGTCTTCCGCGTGACCGAAGGTTTGCTGGAAAAGTTTGGGGCAAAGCGGGTCATTGACACCCCGGTGTCCGAAGCAGGGATTCTGGGATGTGCCGTCGGCATGGCGCTCAACGGTTTGAAACCGATTGCCGAAATCCAGTTCTCGGGGTTTATGTTCAATGGCTTTCATCAGCTCAATTGTCACGCCGCCCGGTTTCGCTATCGCAGTTGGGGCCGGTTCGGCGTGCCCATGGTTATGCGCGCTCCCATCGGCGGCGGCATCCGCGCCCTTGAACATCACAATGACAGCGAGGAAGCCGTCTACGTGCAATCGCCGGGGCTGAAGGCGGTTTATCCATCCACGCCGAAAACGGCCCACGGGCTGCTCCTGGCCGCTATTCGCGACCCCGATCCGGTCATGTTTCTCGAACCCAAACGGGTGTATCGCGCCCCGGTGGAGGAGGTCGAAGAAGGGGGCGACGCCTGGCCCATCGGCAAGGCCCGTCTCATGCGGGAAGGGCAGCACCTGACCTTGATCAGTTGGGGGGCAATGTTGCAGGAAAGCTTGGAAGCTGCCGAGCAGGCGGCCAAGGAATCACACATCGAATGCGACGTCATCGACTTGCTCTCCATCGTGCCCATGGATACCGCCGCCATCATTGCGTCGGTCAGCAAGACGGGCCGCTGCGTGATCGTCCATGAAGCTCCGGCGGCGTGCGGCGTCGGCGCGGAGATCATTGCCCGGATCAATGAGCAGGCCCTGTTGCGGCTCGAAGCGCCGGTGGCTCGGGTCACCGGTTGGGATATGCCTTATCCGTTTTTTGCCAGGGAAAGCGGTTATTTACCCAATGTGCCGCGAATTCTCGACGCCATTCGCCATACGATGGACGCTTAAGGTCGATTTTTCCGCTAAACTAGAAGCATAAGGAAAACTCAACGCCATTGCCCCTTCTTGCCAGCCGCGAGCGGGGGATGGCATCAACGCTCATAACCGACTCTTTTGGAACCCCTTGCCCTTGACGGACAAGTCATGATCAAAGAATTTAAACTGCCCGACCTAGGTGAAGGTCTTAAGGAAGCCACCCTGGTGAGTTGGAACATTCAGGAAGGCGACGTGGTGAAGGCCGATCAGGCGATCGCCGAGGTGGAGACGGACAAAGCGACGACGCCTTTGCCCAGCCCCTATGCGGGGAAAGTGGTCAAACTGCACGGCCAACCTGGCGAGGTGATCAAGGTCGGCGCCGTGCTGGTCGCCATCGAGACGGACGCTTCCGCCGCCGTGCCAGCTAAACCGGCCCCCGCCGCCACGCCGGCCCCCCCGGCCAAGCCCGCCCCCGCCACGGCCTCAGTCACACCCTCTCCGGCGGCGAAACCCGCGCCAACGCCTGCGCCGGTTGTCCCTGCCGACCGGCCCGTCCTCGCCGCGCCGGCCACGAGAAGGCTGGCCCGCGAACGCGGCGTGGATCTCAGGATGGTCCCAGGCTCGGGGCCAGGGGGAAGGATCACGACTGATGACGTCATGAAATTCAGCGGCGACGGCGCTAGCCGAGGAGCGGTGGCGCTCTCGGCGGACTTGATCGAACCGGTCGGCGGCGGGACCGCGGTCGGCGGCGTCAGCCGGCCCGATCTTCCCGATTTCGCCCAATACGGACCGATCGAGAAAAAACCCGCTTCGCCCATTCGCAAGCGCATCGCGCAGCGCATGGCCCTGTCCCAGTCCCTTTGTGCCACGGTCACTCACATTGACGAAGCGGACGTGACCGAATTGGAAAACGCGCGCCGCCAAGCCAAGGACGCCGCCGCCGACAAGGGCTATAAGCTGACGATCTTGACGATTGTCATGAAGGCTGTGGCTGCCGCCCTTAAACAGCATCCCTCGCTCAATGCCACTTATGATGAGCAAAAGGGCGAGGTCATTTACAAGCACTACTATCACCTGGGCATCGCCGTCGATAGCCCGCAAGGCTTGCTGGTGCCGGTGGTGCGCGACGTGGATCGACGCCCCATCACGGAACTGGCCAAGGATTTGGTGGCGCTTTCCGATGCTGCCCGCACCGGCAAAATCACGGCCGAGCAAATGCGCGGCGGCAGCTTCACAATCACCAACATCGGCGCCATCGGCGGTTTGGGCTTCACCCCGGTCATTAATTGGCCCGAAGTCGCCATTCTGGGGCTGGGCCGGACCCATGAAAGGCTGGTTCGCTCCGAGGACGATCCCGACGAGATCACCGGACGTCTGTATCTGCCCATGTGTCTCAGTTTTGACCATCGGCTCATTGATGGAGCGGACGCTGCCCGGTTCATGAATACGGTCAAGGCTTACCTCGAACGGCCGGTGTTGCTCTTGGCGGAGATGTAGACGAGTGGCGTGTCGTTCCTGAAGGCCCAGGTCGTTTGGCAATCAGTCCAGTCGCATAGGGGAAGCCATGGTTGTCGGAGAATTCAAGGAACAGGCGGAATTGGTGGTCGTGGGGGGCGGCCCCGGGGGGTACGCCGCCGCCTTTCATGCCGCGGATTTGGGACTGGACGTCGCCTTGGTCGAGCAGGATCGCCGTCTCGGCGGCACTTGTCTGCTGCGGGGCTGCATTCCATCCAAGGTGATGATTTCCGCTGCCGAGCGCTTTCATGCCGTACAGCATTCCGATTTCATGGGCATCTCCGTTAAAGACGCCAAGCTCGACATGAAGAAGATGGGCGCCTGGCGCGATAAAATTATCCAGGACCTCTCCGGCGGACTGGATGGCCTGGCCAAGGGCCGCAATATTCGCCGCTTCACGGGCCGGGGCTACCTGAAGTCGGCCAATGAACTGCAGATTGCTTCCGAGGGATCGAACCTGTCCTTGCAGTTCAAGCAGGCTATCCTGGCCCTGGGCAGCACGCCGATCATGCCCGCGCCGTTCGTCAAGGGTCCGCGCGTCCTCTCCTCCGATGAAGCCATCGGACTGAACGAGCTGCCCGCCAGCTTGCTCGTCGTGGGCGGCGGCTACATCGGCATCGAACTGGGCAGTTGCCTCGCCGCCTTGGGCAGCCAGGTCACGGTCGTCGAAATGTTCGACCGCTTGCTCCCCGGCATCGACCTGGACCTCGTCCGCGTCGTCCAGAAATCCCTGGAAAAACGGGGCGTGAAGTTGCATCTGAATTCGAAGGTGGTCGACGTCCAAGAGTCGAAAACCAATGTCAAGGTGACAGTCGAACCCAAGTCCGGTGCGAAGTGGACCGGCGAGTTCGACCGGGTCTTGGTCGCCATCGGCCGCAAGCCGAACACGCAGGACATGGGGCTGGAAAAGCTCGGCGTTGCCATGGAGAAGGGCTTCATCACGATCAACGAACGCTGCCAGACGTCCGTGCCGCATCTCTTTGCCATCGGCGACTGTTCGGGCCAACCGATGCTGGCCCACCGCGCCCGGCGCATGGGCATTGTGGCGGCCGGCGTCGCCGCGGGCAAGTCAGCGGCCTTCGACAATCGCACGATCCCGGCCGTGGTCTTCTCCGAACCGGAGATTGCCTATTGCGGGATGTCGGAGGAGGAGGCGAAACAAGCCGGCCATGACGTCAAGGTCGGCCGTTTCCGGTTCGCCCCGAACGGCAGAGCGATGTCGCTGGGACAGACCGAAGGGATGGTCTTTGTCATCGCCGACGCCAAGTCGGAAACGGTGCTGGGCGTCCGCATGGTCGGCCCGCATGTTTCTGAATTGATCGGCGAGGCCACGCTGGCCGTGGAGATGGCAGCCACACTCGAAGATTTGATCGCCACCATCCACGTGCATCCCACGCTCTCGGAGACCTTTATGGAAGCCGCCGAGGCCGCGCGCGGAGAAGCCCTGCACAGCGTGCGCGCGAGCAAGGGCAAACCCGCGATGGAAGCCCATTAATCAGCGATCGGCAATCAGCGATTGGGCCATGAAAAAGGACAGGTCGGAAGCCTGTCCCTTGGTCGCCATCGAGGTCGATCCTTAGTCGCGGTTGAACACGTCACTCGCCACGGCGGCCAGGCCGATACAAAAGAGGATGGGCGGGTAATAGAACAGCCAGCCTCCCATCAATCCCCCCACGAACCAAACCACGGCTATGATCATCATCAAGAGGCCGCCGATCATGCCCGCGTTGATGTTTTCGAACCAACCCGAACTGAGGCCGACCGAGCTTCGAGGCCGCTTCTTTTTTCTGGGTTTATTCCGCTTCTTCTGCTCTTGCCAGTCCTCGTCGTCATCGACCTCATCCTGAGGTTTGCGATAAGTTTGACTCCTGGATGAACCGGCGGAGGGATGGCCATGGAGGGGCATGGCGGGAGGCCTGATGAACCTTCAAGATGACTCCTATAAATGGAAGATTTCGTTAGATCAAAGTTTGCCATTGAATTTTTGGTGTAGACCAACATCGTTATGCTACTGGAACGGAATCTACGCTTAAATTAACAGTTCCCCATAGTCGTTCGTTCAATGGCAGGCAGTTTTCCTTCGCTTTCACTTCCCTGGCATGATAGAAAAAAAAGAGGCAGCGTGAGACGGTTAACCGCGCACGTCTCTTCGCCTTGGCGGTGCTTGGGAATGACTCCGATTCGCATGGACTGGACATGACCAACGAAGACGCTCCCCCAACGCTGCCGACTCCCCCGCGCCAGACCACCCACAAGGTGCCAGCCGACGAGGCGGGAACGCTACCCCTGCCCGAGATCAAAATTGGACCGGCCGACATTCCCAAGGTTCCCGGTTACACGATCGAGTCAGAGATTGGCCGAGGCGGCATGGGCGTGGTCTACAAGGCGAAACAAGACAAACCCAGCCGCTGGGTCGCGCTCAAGATGGTCCTCAGCGGCGGTTTCGCCTCTCCCGAGGCTCGCATGCGCTTTCTCCTCGAAGGCGAAGTCCTGGGCCGGTTGCAGCATCCCAACATCGTGCAAATTTACGAAGTGGGCACCTTCGAAGGGCAGCCCTATTTCGCCCTGGAATACGTCGACGGCGGCAGCCTGAACGACTTGCTAAAGAAGAAGCACTCCTTCACGATCCACGAGGCTGCTCTGCTCATCGAGCAACTGGCCCGAGCGATGCAGTATGCCCATGGCAACGGCGTGATCCATCGCGATCTGAAACCCGCGAACATCCTGCTTTCGAACGAATTGAGCAGCTCTTCTTCCTCGTCGGGCCTCTCTCCCGGACTGCGGTTGCCCTTTGTTCCGAAGATCACGGATTTTGGCTTGGCCAAGCAAGTCGACGTCAGCGCCGATCTGACCGCCAGCGGCGCTATCCTGGGAACGCCCGCCTACATGGCGCCGGAACAGGCTCGCGGCAAGTCCCGAGAGATTTCCACGGCCACGGACGTCTACGCGCTCGGAGCGATGCTCTACGAACTCCTGGCCGGGCGGCCGCCGTTCGTGGCCAATCATCCTTACGACGTCATCGCCCAGGTGATGACCGAGGAACCGCCTTCGGTCAGTTCCCTGCGCGGCAAGCTGCCCAAGGATTTGGTGACCATCGTTCACAAATGCTTGCAAAAGGAGCCGAGAAAACGTTACGCCTCGGCTGGCGCCCTGGCGGACGACTTGCAAAACTGGCGCGAGCATCGCCCCATCACGGCCCGGCCCGCCACCCGTCTGGAATTGGTGATGAAGTGGTGCAGCCGCTACCCAGCCCTGGCGGCCTTGATTTTCGTCTCCACGCTCACCGCGATCATCGTCACGGGACTGGTGGTCAGCGTGTGGCAAATGCAGCGAGCCGTCGCGGCGGAGAAGCTGGCCAAGCAGAACGAACAGCTTGCCGAAGAGGAGCGGCGCATCTCCGCGGCCGTGCGGAAGTTTCTGCAAGAAAAACTGCTCGGCCAGGCGGACGCCAAGGCTCGGGCCGAAGCCCTCCTGCGAACGGGGCTTCTGCCTCAGGAAATCACTCCCAATCCGACCATTCGCGAATTGCTCGACCGCGCCGCCCTGGAGTTGGCTCCCGAGAAAATCGATGGCCATTTTCCAGGGCAGTATCGCTTGCAGGCCGAACTCCTCCAGACCGTGGGCAACACCTACCGCGGCATCGGCGGCCAGGAGGATCAGTTCGCTTCGGCCATCCGTTTTCTGCAACGGGCCGTCGCTCTGCGCCAGCAGCATCAAGCGGTCGATCATCCCGATACCCTGCTTGCGATGGAAAACCTGGCCGAAACCTATCTCACCGCCGGCAAACTCAAGGAAGCGATCCAGCTTCTGGAACAAGTGCACGCGGGGCAGGTCAAGCTTTTGGGGGCTGACCACCCCAACACGCTCAAAACGCTTTATTACATTGCCGAGGGGGTGCGGCAGTCCGATAAATCGCCGGAATCCATACCCCTGTTCGTGCAAGTCTTGACCGCCCAGGCCAGGCATCCGCAGCTTGGGCCGATGCACGTCGATACCTTGACAACGCAGAATAGCCTGGCCTACGCCTACTGGACGACCGGCAGGCTGCCCGAATCCATCCAGCAATACGAGCAAGTGCGCTCCGCGCGCACCCAAACCCTGGGCGCCGACCATCCGGACACGCTCATCACCTTGCATTACCTGGCTATCGCTTATCGTGACGCGGGACGCCTTCAAGAGGCAATCGATCTGCTCAAGCAAGTCCGCGAATTGCGCCAGGAAAAGCTGGGCGCCGAGCACCCGGACTTTCTCAATACCCAGGCCAGCTTGGCCGTGGCCTATCGCATGGCGGGGGAGTTATCCGAGGCAATCAAGCTTTATTCCCACGTGCTCGCCGTGCGCACCAAACGGCTGGGGGAGCTTCACCCCGACACCTTGCTGGCGATGAACAATTTGGCCGAGGCCTATTTCGACGACGGCCAGGTGGCCCAGGCCATGGCGTTGTTGGAAAAAGGGCTAGAGCTTTGTGCAGCGCGAATCGGGATGGGGCATCGCCATGCCATCACCATGAAGGCGAATTTAGCGAAGACCTACCAGGCTTCGGGCCGCCTGCCGGAGAGCGTGCCGCTCTTCGAGCAAGCTCTGACGGGGATCGAGCATTTGCAATATCAGCATCAGTACGCCAAGCGCATCTTCCACGACGCCGTAGCCGGTTTCGAGAAGGTTGAGCAATTCGCCAAGGCACAATCATGGCAACGGAAATGGCGGGCCGTCGTCGAGGCCCGCGCCGGCGCCGACTCCGCCGCTCATGCCGAGGAATCATCCCTTCTGGGCGAGATCTTGCTGCAACAAGCACGCCGCCTGCCTGAAGGAGCGGAGCGGAAGCTGCTTCTGACCGAAAGTGAAACGCTGCTTGTGCAAGGCTACGAGGGGATGAAGCGGCATTACACCGCCAAGGAGCCGAAGAGCGAGACTCCCAAGGGAGCGCCAACTGAGTTATCCAAGGAGCAGAAAAAGCGGCTCTTCACCGCGGCAGGCCGATTGATCGACTATTTCCAATTAACGGGCCAACCCGAACAGGTGAAGGCCTGGCAAGCTCATCAAAAGGAATGGCAGCCTTGATGTCGCTTCTAGAAGCTTAAGGAGAGATCGCTTAATCTTCTTCCTCTTCTGATGCCCCTGCCAGCTTCATGATCTCAGCTTCCGTCAAGTCACGCTTGAAAATGCAGCATTCGTCCAACTCGCCTTTGAGGAAGGCTCGATTCTTGAATGCAAAGCCGCGCTGGCTCTTGGCCCAGTGCAAATCCGCACCCCAGGCACGGGCGGAGGTGGTCACGCTGCTGGAACCATTCAAGGGATTATGGGTAGTCATGTTGGCCATGAGAAAGCCTGGTTTGCCGTCGATGTAAAGGACCATGTCGCCGGAACGCTTGCGGATCAGGGCGATGTGATGCCATTCGCCATTGGTGATCCGTTTGCCGCGAATTTCTGCCGGTGCATCCATGTCCGTGCGGCGGTCGTCCCGGATTTGCGCGATCACCATGCCGCCCATGTCCACATTGACGCTGATGACAGGGGAACCATTGTCGATGTCGCGCTGAGCGAAAATCACACCCGGGGAATGCGTGCACACCCAGCAGGCATAGGTGAACGGTTCGCGGGCCTTGTAATTGAAAGCGTCGCCTTCGAAGGAGACATAGCTATCATTCCCAGTCAAATGCACGGCCTTGCCGCGCACACCAGGCACGATGCTGCCATTTTGGATCGTGGCTTCGTAGCTTTGGCTGGCTTCATCCGCGACGGCGTCGCCGTCAGACTTGTCGAACGACCAATATACGAGCAAATCGGGAATGTCCTTGGGCGAAAAGATCTTGCCGATCGTGCGGGGAGGAGCGTCAAACGTTGATGGCGGCATGTTGGGTCGGCCGCGGTCGCGCTGGCCGCCGATCGGAGGGCGCGGATCGGGCATGTTGTCCGGCATGGCCGGCTGCGCCGGGTTGAGGCCGGCCAGGTGTTTGAATTCCAATTGGTGAATGGCACTGGTGTCAGTCTTGCGGTCGTTCTGCTCGTAGATCACCTGATAGGCGAGCTTAAAGGCTTTGTCTTCCTTCCAATCGAGCGGACCTTGAGCCACGTAACCCTCGGGCTTGCGGATCATGTTGATTCGCTGGGCCTTTTGAATGAGTTGTCCCGAGCCATTAGGATTATCGTTAATTTCAAAATCTTGATCAAGCGCAACCGCCTTGATGAGCAAGTAGGCGCCGGTGATGCTGCGGCGGAAATCGATGACGGGAGCAACAGCCTCGACTTGAAACTGCTGACCCTCTTGCTTGACGAAGAACTGCACGGCGCCTTTTTCCTTGTTTTGGATGAGGGCCTGAATCTGTTGCGGATGGATGAGATTGCCGATGTTGGTTCCCAAGAGGATCGATTCCGCGACGCCGACCAGCCTGCCCTCGGCATCGACGGCCGGTCCGCCGCTGTTGCCCGGGTTCAGGTCGCATTCCACTTGCAGCTTGCGGATGCCGCCGCGGAAATCGCGCTGAATGGCGGAAAGGGTTCCTTGTTTGACCTGGACGGCCGGGTTGGCGCGCCCCTCGGCCAACTCCGCGCCAAAGGGGAAGCCGAAAAAGTAAAGCCGCTGCGTTTCCACCAGCTCGCGGGGCGCGTCAATCGAGAGCGGCTCAGCCCGAAACGCGCCGATGTCCGCCGCGAGCAGGGCCAGATCCGGTTCCCGGCTGCTGGCGAGAATCGAAGCCCGGACCGTTCTCTCCTGCCCCGTTCCGCTGCCTAGCACCAAAGAGATCGAAGCTTGAGGACGGGGTCCCATCGGCGGGAAACGGGGGCCGAATTCGAAGGGATTGCGTTCACGCCGCTTCTCAAGGTCGGGGGAGATGACGTGCTGATTGGTGATGAAATAGGCCGTCTGGCCGTCGCGGTGAATGAGGAAGCCCGTGCCGGTTGCTGAGTCCATGCCGACCTGGACCTTAACGTAAACCGTCGCGGATTTGACGCGTTCGAGGACGTCGCGATTGAGGGGGACAGCGGGAAGCGGTCCCTTGTTGCCTTGGCCCTGTCCGCGCGGCCCGCGGCGCGGGAAATTGGGCGCCGCATCATTGTCATCATCGTCGTTGAGGTTGCCGAAGAAATTATTGCCGTTGTTACCTTGGTTCATACCGACAAATATCGACGCTCCCACCACGGCCAAGACGACCACGAGGATCAAGCTAAACGCCAGGATGGGCGAGCTGGCCTTGACGGGCTGGCGCGGGCGGCGCGGTTTGTCGCGCTTGGGCTTGGGTTCCGTCCATTCTCGATCCGCCAGGTCATGTTCGGGCTGGTGCTTGGCCTTGGCGACCGTCCGGGGAGGCGGCGGTGTGTAGCTGGCCGCGGCCGAGGCGGTGGGCGTTCCCGGGATCGAAAAGGTATACCCGCATGATGGGCATTGGGCCCGCTTCCCCGCGGCGGATTGAGGGAGTATCAGTTTCTGTTGACACACTTCGCAATGCAGGATCATTTGTTGCATGGACGTCACTTCGCCCTATTTGAATAGGAATAAGCCCGGGTCGTTTCGTCCGGACGGGTGCAAGGCCTGGCCGACGAACCACTCTGGTCCGCGGCTTCGCCTCATCATACCGCCGACAGTGTCGCTCAGACAAGCGCTTTTGTCCATATTGATCGTGAGGCTCTTTCTCAAAAGGAAGATCTGCAGGGAGCCTTTCAGTCAGGAAGCCGACGAGGCATTGCTGCGCATCCTTTATGTTTCAACCGATGATGCAAGACCATGCCGCAGCCAAGCTTTTCGGCTTGGAGGGAATCGTCGCTACTTGGAGTGAACGAGTGGGACGAACAGCAGGGTGGTTCGTGTTTCGTTTGAAGGGGCGATCCCCACCACCTTGCCGACGAGCAGCGGGATGCCCCGCCAAGCCGGCTACGCGTCCGCGTCCCGAACCCGGTCAACTCCGTTACCCCTAGCGCTATTGAAAACTCCTCTCGATGAGATCGAGCATGTCGCGGTTGAGGTTGCGCAGGGCCTCGGCGGTCTTCTCGATCTGTTCCGCCTTCTGTTGATCTTCGTCGCTGCTGTTGGTCTGCAGGGCGTTGAGCACGTTGTTCATGTTCGTGAGGTGATCCACATTGGCTTTGTACAACAATTGAGCGCCCAGGTAGTCGCCATGCTTATTGAGCACCTCGACGTGCTTTTCCAGATCTTCCATGAGATCGAGCAAATTTTCCCATTTCCGCTTGGGCCAATATTTAGTGATGTACTCGCGCGCCGTGCGATGCTCGGCGTCCTTGACCGACCAGGCTTTCTTGAGGCGATCGAGCCGGGAGACGAACATGGGGTTCTTCTCCATCTTGATCGCTTCCTCATAGAGGGTGATGGCCTTGTCGAAGTTGAGGTTGTCCTCTTCTTGCCGCCCTTCGTTGAATTTCTTGCGCGCCGGGCTGGGGTCGCGTTCGTCCTTGACGTATTCCTCCATCCGCTGGGCGGCGTCGAGGAGGACCTTAAGGTGGCTTTCGGCTTCCTTGATCTTCGAGGCGGCGATCGGCCCCGCGTCCTTGGCCTTCTCCTCGAGCGGCTTGAGCCGCGTGGTCAGGTCGGCCACTTCGGTGCGAATGTCCTTGGCCAGGGTTTCCAGGGTCTCCAACACCTTGGCCCCTTCGCCCTTTTGCCGCAATTCGGGGACGACGCGCTCATAAACGTCCTGCACCCGATTGCGCATTTCATACACGGTGCTGATCCAGGGACGCAGGTCGTATTCGAAGTCGGCGTACTTTTCCGCTTCGGCGCTGCCGACGAGCTTGATCTCCGCCGCCTGATCGTCGAACAGAGCCACGGGGATGTTGACGCTGAAGCGGCCATATTGGAAGCGGGCGAAGGCGACGTGGGAAAACAGCTCCGTGGAACGAATGCGGCCGGTGTTGTCCGTGGCGCCCAGCTTAATAGGCGGCCGGGTGATGACGTCCTGTTCGCTGGGATAACCGCCGGGGTAAATTTGGACTTCGCAGCCGGCGATGGGTTCGTTGGTTTTTAGATCGGTCACGCGGACATAAAGCGGTGCCCGCCGGGTGCCGAGCTTGATGGCGCGGAAGCCGATGACGCCGCGATCGCGGCGGAACGGGTCCTTTTGCCGGGAAAAGAGCCGGCCCGTGCACTGCCCGTCTGAGCCGACGCCGGTGACAAACAGGAAGGAATCGAGGACGCGGCTGCCCATGATTTGGCCTTGGCGGGCGTCATTGTAGAGGCGGCAAATGGCGAAGATTTCCCCGTCGCGGACGCGGATGGATTCGGCCTGGCCGTGCTGGCCTGCCCGCAAGCGAAAGCGCACGGTCGATCCGGTGACCTGGCCAATGCTGGCGGTGAGGCCAAAATCCTTGGCCACCATTAACGACGCTTCCCGCGCCACCCACATGCGGTCGCTGGTACGCGCCCTTCGCAAGCGGCTGACGTAGCCTGTATCGCCATCCACTTGACGACTTTGCAGTTCGTATTCACCATCTTGGTATTCCAGGCGTATGAGATGGATTTTCTGTCCAGTGATCGGATGGACATTGTCCAAGGCGCCCCAGCCGCCTGCCACTACTTCCTTCATGTAGGGGTCCTGCTTGGGATCGCTTGGATCGAACCGAATGACCTCGACCAGGGCGGAGGAACCCAAGTCGCGCTGCAAGGCGTCGCGAATCTCCTCCCGGATTTGTTGGATGTATTGCGCCGTCAGCAGCGGATGCTCATCCACCTGCAAAACGACGCGCAGGTGATAAGGGGCTTGCATCGCTGCATCGTCCCACGGATCCTGGGCTTCAACCAGGCCCCATGACAAGATCAGCAGCAGGGCAGTCAGGCTCAATCGTCGCATCTCTTTGACCTTTCAAGGGAAACCCGGTAAAGGGAATGGAAGACAAAAAGGCATCCAAACAATTAACGCCGACCTGGGACCGCTGGGTCCCGGCCTGCCTTTCTATCTACTTTCGCATGTGCCGCGCAGCTTGTCCAGATGCTGAAAGAAAGTGGGGTAGGTTTTCGCGACACAGTCAGGCTCTTGAATGAGAATGCCGGGGACGCGCAGGCCAATGAGGGAGAAGGCCATGGCCAGCCGGTGGTCGCCATGGGGGTTCAGTGATGCCCCTCGAAGGGGGGCAGGCTCAATGTGCAATCCATCCGGCTGTTCGGTGACGTGTGCCCCCAGGCGGCGTAATTCCGCGGCCAGGGCAGCCAAACGATCCGACTCCTTCCATCGTATATGGGCCACGCCGCGTATCGTCGTCGGTCCCTGAGCAAACAGGGCCACCACGGCCAGGCTCATGACCGTGTCGCTGATGGTGTTCATGTCCACGTCGATCCCCCGCAGCGGACCGCCAACGAGAGTCAAGGTGGGCGGGTTGGCCGTTTCCTCCACGGTGCACCCCATCGAGGCGAGCACGTCGACGAAGGCCGCATCTCCCTGCCAGGAAGAGCGATTAAGGCCTTCGATGACCATGCGTCCTCCCGTGATCGCGGCGCCGGCCAGGAAATAGCTGGCCGAGGAGGCGTCCGGCTCGATCTCTAGCCGCTTGGTGAAATAATGCAAGGGGCGAATGGCAAATGACGCTGGCGGCGCGGTGGTGAAGAGCGCGGAATCGCTGGTTCGGTCGGCGAAATAGTCCACCATTCGCTGTGTCATTTGCACATAGGGCCAAGATACCAACGGGCCTTCCACCGCGATGTCGATCGGGCCAGCGGCTCGCGGGGCCACCATCAACAGCGCACTCAGAAATTGGCTGCTGGCTTCGCCGGAGATGCGGGCTGAACCGCCAGACAAGCCTTGCGATTCAATCCGAATCGGCGGGCAGCCCGAGCCGTGGATGCTTTCGGCGTGGACGCCAAGCTGCCTCAGAGCATCAAGTAGCGGTTCGATGGGGCGCTGCCGCATGCGCGGAGTGCCGTCCAATTCGAAGCGGCCATGGCCAAGGCTCAGCAATGCCGCAAGAAAGCGGATCGTCGTGCCGGAGTTGCCGCAGAAGAAGCGGGCTTCCTTCGGCCAGGCGGCGCGCGGCGCGGCGGTGACGCGGAGGATCTCTAAAGTTCGATCCCAGTCGATGGGAATGTTTAACTGGGCCAGGCAGGCCGCCATGAGTTCGGTGTCCTCGGCGGCCAGGGCATGCGTGAGGATCGTGTCGGCCCCTTGCGGCCCCGGCTCAGCGAGCGCCGCCAAGATCATGGCCCGGTTCGTCAAGCTTTTCGAACCGGGCACCCGCACCCGGCCCGAGAGGGGCTGTCGCAGTGGCTCGATCGTCCGCTCCATTGCGATTCCGGGCTTGTGCTCACGATCGCTGGTCACTGCTTTTTGATCCACTCGCTGAGGAACTCCAGCACATGAGTGGCGAAGGTTTCCTCGATTTTGCCATATTCGCCGACATGGCCCGTCTCTGTGTGTTGAAAAAGATGATTCAGCTTCGGGAAGGCCTTGATGGTGACGTTCTTGTTGCCGCCTTCCTCCAGGGCCTTGGCAATGGCCTTCAGATTCTCCTCGCAGGGTACTTGCAGGTCCAACGCGCCGTTAATCGCCAAGACCGGGCAGCGGACCTTGGTCAAGGTAGGATAAGGATCATAGGACAGGAAGTAGCGCATCCAGGGGGAATTCAGTTGCGCGATCACTGCCTTGTACTGCGTGCGGAATTGTTCCTCAGCATTTTTGTTAGTCTTCTCGTCTTTTGACGCTTCTCCACCCGCCAATTGCTGGGCGAATTCCTGCCATTCCTCGGACGTGATTTTGGTGATTTCATCTTCGATGAATTTGAGCATCGCTGCGCTGGCTTTCTTTTCGTCCGGCTCGTTTTCGATGATGGCCACCATCGCGTTAATCATCCGTTCGCTGCGGTCAAACGCTTTCTGATTCGCTTTGTTCACCTGGGCGATCAGGACGCGCTGTTTGCGGAGAATCTCATCGCCGCGTATGCCTGTCCCCGCCAGGAGGACGATAAAGGCCACGTCCGGGGACTCGACGGCGACCATGGGGGCGATCAGCCCTCCTTCGCTGTGGCCCATAAGGCCGATCTTCTTTGGGTTGATCTCCGGACGAGTTTTCAGATAGTTCACGCAGGCCAAGATGTCGGTGGCGAAATCGGCCGACGTGGCCTTGGCGAAATTCCCCTTGGATTTGCCGACGCCCCTGTCATCGCAGCGCAGCACGGCAATGCCTTGCCGCGTTAGATGATCGGCGATGACCCAAAAAGGCTTGTGGCCAAGAATTTCCTCATCCCGGTTTTGGGGACCCGAGCCGGTGATCATGATGACGGCGGTGAATGGCCCTTGCCCTTCGGGCAGCGTGAGCGTGCCCGCCAACGTCACCTTTTCCGCTTTGGGATTGTCAATCGTCACTTCCTCGCTCTTGTAAGGAAACGGCGGCTTCGGCTCCTGCGGTCGATTAAGCACGGTTGGCTTGTCTTTTTTGTGCAGCACCAGCGGGAACTTTTGCATGGCCTGCTCGAACGTACCTTTCAAGGTTTGCTCATCTTCCGAAAGCTGGGCTGAATAGACGATGCCGCCGAGTTTAAACTCGAGGGTGATTTGATTGTCCTTGACGGTAATGGACGAAAGGGGAAGATCCCGCACCCCTTGATCCAGGCTGTCCATGGTTCCGGTAAAGCTGCCGTCATTCTTGCGCTTGATCTGAAACCCCAAGCGCAACTCGATGGCGGAGATCTTGAGCGTTCCTTCCCAAACGCCTTCCATGGGGGATTGGGCACTAGACTTTCCCGGTGGATCCTTTTTCACTTCGTCCGCCTTTGTGTCATCGGCGGCGCACCGGCCATGATCCAGACCCATCATCCCGGTCCAGACACATAGACCGACCCATAATGGCAGGAGGATCCAAAAGGCAAGACGCCCATCGCGATGCAACCCCATGTCTCAACCCCGCAAGTGGTAAATCGTTTGATCGTTGCTTGGATCACGCCAGGATAATGTTAGACAAATGTCTAAATACAGTCAAGCGGCACCGTGACGAATGGTGTTTTTCATGGTCCTGTTCAACGCTCATGTCGCATCCATCATACAACGATGCTTGTAAGCGGACGGAACCTCCGAGCGATCATCCGATCATCAAGGAGGCGGTTCAAAAGGCAGGACGTGGAGCATGCTATGCGGTTGTTTCTGTACGAATATGGCAGCTTGCCCCGCAGGGAAGCATTGCCTGATTCGATTCGGATTGAAGGCCAGGCCATGCTGAACGCTTTGCGAGAAGATGCACGGCGCACGCCAGGCTGCGAGGCTATGTGGATCGATGCCGCCACGCCGTTGGACCTTGAGCAAGAGCGGTTGGCTTTGCAGTCCCTGGCCCGTCAAGCCGATGGCTGCATCGTGATCGCGCCCGAATTTTCTGGGCTGCTGGAAACGCGCTGCCGGTGGGTGGAAGAGGCGGGCGGGAAATGGCTTGGCCCGTCTTCGTCCGCGGTGGTCTTGTGCGGTGACAAATGGCATCTCTATCAGCATTGGGTCAAGCGACACGTTCCTACGCCGCGTACATGGTTGCCCAAAGACCTGCCTGCTGATCTGCCACCGCTGCTGCACAAGCACCGTTATGGAGCTGGCTCGCTGGCAATCGGCATGGGACTGCACCCCGGCCACGGTTCTGAAGCTCCGTCCATGAAGGACGTGCTGTATCAAGCGTTTCATCCGGGTTGGCCAGCCAGTGTCAGCCTCTTGATCGGCCCCGATGGTTGGACGTTGCCGCTATTGCCGGGCGAGCAGATGCTTTCCGATGAGGGTAAATTCCAATATCGCGGCGGTCGCTGGCCGCTGTCGCCGCGGCTGCAAGATCGCGCCGTCGATCTCGCTCGGAAAGCCGTGGCGGGGATACCGGGTTTGCTGGGCTATGTCGGCGTCGATCTCATTTTGGGGGAAGCGGAAGATGGCTCAAACGATGCGGCCATCGAAATCAATCCCCGATGGACGACGTCGTATCTTGGCCTGCGGCTTATGACAACCGCTTCGATCTTGGAGTTGATGTTGAGCGTATGCGCGGGATATCGGCCAAAACCGCCGCGTTGGGCGGAGGCAGGGATCGAAATCACGCCAGCGGGGCAGGCGTGTCCTTGGCAGAGCGGCTCTTGAAGCGCAGCAGGATGCTGCTCCCGCCGTGGACGACGTCGCCGACCTTGACGATCGGCTCCGCGCCCAGGTTTATCGGGAGATAGATTTCCGTGCGGGAGCCGATTTTGATCATGCCGATGCGGTCGCCAATGTGCCACTGATCGCCTACTTTCACGGGGCAAACGATGCGGCGCGCGATCGCTCCAGCGATTTGCTTGAGCCGCATGCGGCCCTGCAGGGCCTCATCCCAAAAATCGATCCAAAGCTGTTCATTCTTGACGGCGGAGATCGCTTTCATGGCATTGAAATATTCGCCGGGAAAATAGCGAATCCGTTCGACCCGCCCGGTGCGCGGCGCTCGATTGACGTGCACATTGAACACAGACAGAAAAATGCTGATCCGCAAAGCCTTGCCTTCGGGGAAATCGGGATCGCTGACTTCCTCGATGTGGGTGACTTTGCCGTCGGCGGGGCTGACGAGCGCATAGGGGTCCGAGGGGATTGTCCGCTCCGGGTCGCGGAAAAAGGAGAGAATGAACAACCAGCCGATCAGGATGAGGAAACTCAGGATCGACCCCAGCCAAACCGGCAGTCCAAACCACATGAGCCCGCTCACGATCACACTCAATAGGAGACAGATGAGGGTGGCGATAACGACTTCCCCCAACCCCCACCGCGCCAAGGGCCAGCGATCGCGGTGTCGAAAGCCGTCGTCCTCCGGGGCAAAGGAATAGCCGCAGACGTTGCGGAAAAACTTGAGATCGCGGCTATCGATGACCTCGCCTCTGCATCCCAGGGATTTGCCGGGACAGTCCGGACAGATCCCCTGGCGTTTGGCTTGCATGGCGGCGACGTAACCCGGACAAAAGCGTTTGAGCCACCAGCGCCGCCATGCTCCCCAGGCCAGTTCCAAATGAACACACATCCCGCCGCCTGGTTGAATCCCGTGCATGGGAGCTTCGGGAAGGGATGGCATGGGCGCGTCACTGGGCGAGTCCGACATGAGCAATTTCTCGTCGAGTTGAAGGAAGCTTGGCGGTCGAAGGACCATCAAAGCTTGCGGGTGCGCGGATCGACCCGTTTGGACTTTTGCAGCAGCCGACTCCGCAACGCGGAGACGTTGAGCGGCGGCGGTTTGTCGGTGACGGGGATCGCTCCTTCCGTGGAGACATCGGGATTGACGCTGTTCACCGCTTCGGCGGCCAGTTCTTTCTCGGCTTCCTCTTCGTCGTCCGTCAAGTAGGCGCGGCGGACCCCGCCGATGATTTCGCCAAAGATCGCCTGCACGACATGGTCGTCCTGTGGGCGGGTGAAAAAGACCATGTCGATGTGGTCGTAAGGAATGCAAAAGACGCGGTCGGCGTCGTCGGTTCCACCCAGCCGACCGCGAACGATCATGAGTTTATCGAGATATTTCATGATCCGCTGAAAGGCGACTTCGGCGCCGTTTTTTAAAGAGATCATGATCAATTCATGCTCTTTATCAGGAATGCCCTTGAAAAAGTCGATCCAGTCGCTGCCCGTCATGAGGAATCATGCCTCCACGCCATGAGGTCAATGCCGTTCGGCGGACACCGTATTATAAATCACAAACCTTGAAGGTGAAAGGGTTCTTGAGGAAAGTGCTCCCAACATGGAAGCCCCGCGTGCTTCACGACATGGAGAAGGTTCGCGGGCAATAGCTTGCGATGGTCGAGCCTGTTGCCTTAAAATGCAACGTTGAAGCATGTTACGTCGGTCGCCATTTGGCCTGCCTTGGAAGAGCATGTTTGAGTCGGTTGACTTGCCCTTGCCTGCCACCCCTGACGATGCCATAGGCGAAGTCTTCACCGAGCCGGTCCGCATCGATCAGCATTTATTCTGGATTCGCCGACCGGCGGACCCGGATCGCGTGTTGGACCATCCCGCAACTCATGCCGCCTTTGCTCGGGATGAGTACATGCCTTATTGGTGCGATTTGTGGCCCGCCGCCCGCATTTTGGCCAAGGTATTGATGCGCGAGGAATGGCCTCAGGGATGGACCGTCCTGGAACTGGGGTGCGGCTTGGGTCTGCCCGGAATCGCCGCGCTCACGAAGGGGTTGCACGTCACGTTCAGCGATTACGATCGTACCGCGCTGCGCTTCGCCGCGGAGAATGCCGTGCTCAACGGCTGCGCGGCGAGTTCCTTTGAACTGCTGCCGTTTGACTGGCGTCATCCCCCCAACCGCCGCTTCGATCTGATCCTGGCTTCCGATCTGATTTACGAAGAACGGAATGTGCCCGTCGTCGTGGATGTTCTGAAACAGATGCTGGATCCAAAAGGAGTATGTCTGTTGACGGATCAGGATCGCAAACCAGCAGGGATGCTGCGAACCGCTTTGATGGCAGCGGGCTTCATGTTCACGACCGAGATGTTGCGCGCCGGCCAGCCGGCCAGTCCGGGGCAGCCCGCGCCGATGCGGGTGAAAGGAACGCTGTATCGCATTCGATTCAGCGAAACTTGCCAGCCCGCCAGGGACGCCATACCTCAAACGGCCGCATCCGCTCCAAACATAAATCGGACATGATGATCCACAATTGCATGGCTCACATGCTGCATCCGCTATAAAATAGCGTTTGACTTGGAGCTTCACCTGCATCTCCCCGCAACTAACCCTCTCAACGTGATGGGTGCACCTTTGTCTCATTTTCAGATCATTCAAGGCGGCATGGGCGTGGGTGTTTCCCACTGGGGCCTCGCCCGGACGGTCTCCATGCTGGGCCAATTGGGCGTCGTCTCTGGAACAGGCCTGGCAGCGGTGTTGGCCCGCCGCCTACAAGCGGGCGATGAAGGCGGCCATCTCCGCCGCGCCATGGCACGCTTCCCATGCACGGAGATCGCACAGCGGGTATTGAAGCGTTACTTCGTCGAGGGGGGCAAGCCGCCGAAGCAACCCTATAAGTACACTCCCATGCCGCGCTTATTACGGCATGCCCAGGTGGACGAACTCACGTTGCTGGCCAATTTTGTTGAAGTCTACCTGGCGAAAGAAGGGCATTCGGGTCCGATTGGCATCAATTATTTAGAGAAAATCCAGCTTCCGACGCTGGCGTCGCTTTATGGCGCCATGCTCGCTGGGGTGGACTACGTTCTCATGGGTGCAGGGATCCCTCGATCTATCCCCGGCATCCTGGACGCCTTCGCCGCCGGTCGCGCGGCCGAGCAACGCATCGAGGTTCTTGGGGCATCGCCCGAAAACCCATTCGTCATGCATTTTGATCCCGCGTGGTTCCTTTCAAGCCCCCCCATTTTGCGTCGTCCGCAATTCATCCCGATCGTGTCGTCCGCTGTCTTGGCGCTCAATCTGGCTCGTAAGTCGAACGGCCAGGTCAATGGTTTCGTCGTGGAAGGCCCCACAGCGGGTGGTCACAATGCGCCGCCGCGCGGACCGCTGCAACTCAGCGACCGCGGCGAACCGATCTATGGGGAGCGAGACGTGGTCGAGATGGGGCGCATGCGCGATCTGGGGCTGCCCTTTTGGCTGGCCGGGGGGTACGCCCATCGACATGGCCTGGCCCGGGCCTTGGAGCAAGGAGCGGCAGGCATCCAGGTAGGTACGGCCTTTGCGTTTTGCAACGAATCGGGCATCACCCCCGAACTCAAAAAGAAAGTGCTTCAAGAAAGCCTGGCCGGGAGGACAGACGTCTTCACCGACCCATCGGGTTCGCCCACCGGCTTTCCCTTTAAAGTTCTCAGATTGGCCGGCACCGTCGCCGACCCGAACACCTATCGTTGCCGAAAGCGTGTTTGCGATCTGGGCTTTTTGAGACAGATGTATCGAAGGGAAGATGGCCGTGTCGGCTACCGCTGCCCTGCCGAACCGATGGTCGACTATGTTCGCAAACAGGGATTGGCCAGTGAAGCCCATGGCCGCCTTTGCTTGTGCAACGGATTGTTCAGCACCATCGGTCATGGACAAAGGAAAGCCAACGGTGAATGCGAACCTCCCCTGCTCACCGCGGGAGATGATGTGAAAAACCTGCGCCAGTTCCTTCCCGAAGGCGCAAGCAGCTATTCGGCGGCCGATGTGCTCCGTGTGTTGCTCAATGCCGAAAAAGCCAGCCTAGCCACATCCCAGTGACCCACTCTTTGCCATGCGTTGGACACAGCATGCTCGATCGACTGTTGGCCCAGCAAAAAGTTCGCTCATCACACGGATCGATCTTGTACAATCCTCATGAGCGGCCGCGAACGCCGGCGAATCACGGCTGATAAACAGGTCTGATGCAAGGTCTGATGAACGTGATGCAGTTGCCCCCGATCTTCCTGTTTCGTTTGGAGTTTGCCTGTCCTTTTTGGGCCAAAATGCCCTTGGGCAAAGGGGACGCACTCCTCGACTTGCCGGGACCTGCTCGGATCGACGACCGAGTTCAACTCATGTGCGCTTCTCCTTTTGCCGACGTTCGCTTTGCCTGGAATGATCAAGGGCTGGGTGTGCAAGCCGTCGTCAAGGGCAAGGAGCAGCCCCCCATCGGCGACAAGGCTCGTCCGCGCAGCAGCGACGGCCTGACGGTTTGGATCGACACGCGCGATACCCGGAATATCCATCGCGCCAGCCGCTATTGCCATCAATTTTGCTTTCTTCCCACGGGCGGCGGCGAGGAGTTTGATGAACCTTACGCTGTGCAACTGCCCATTCATCGCGCCCAGCAGGACGCCCCCATCGTTGAACCGGGCCTGATTCCTTTCCGCGCTCATCGGTTCAAGTCGGGATATCGGCTCGAAGCTTTCTTGGATAAGAAGCTGCTGAACGGCTACGATCCGGAGGTCAACGCGCGTCTGGGATTTTACTATGTCGTTCGCGATGCCGAGCATGGGGAGCAATCGCTGGGGCTTGGCGCCGAATTTCCTTACGCGGAAGACCCCAGTTTGTGGAGCACCTTGGCGTTGACCCGTGAATAACACCGCCTTCCAAGCATGGCTTGCGCAAGGGCAGCGGCTGCTGGCACGTTGGTGCCGCTGCTTTGCCGAATGGCTGGAGGGCGCACCGCGCTCGGCAACCTCGCCCTGGGGGTCGTTGGCTCCTGCCGCCTTGCCTGGGACTGCTGCAGCTACCTTGGAGCGGCTTGAACGCATCGTCCTGACCGAAGCGGTTTTGCACACCTTGTTTGATCAATATCAATCCCATTGCCAAACCGACCGCGGCGAAGAAGAAACGGGCTGGGTGCTCCTGGGGCTGCGCGAGGAAACCCTGGCCGTGGCGATGGCGGCCCTGCCAGCGGGAGCGGGTCGTGAAGCGGGGGTGGCTCACATCCGGTTTGACGTCGACGCCCAGGCACTCGCCAGTCGCATCCTCAGACAGGCGGATCGACGGCTCACCATCCTTGGCGTCGTGCACACCCACCCCGGCAGTTTGCGGCATCCGAGTCGCGGCGATTATGAGGGGGATCGACAGTGGGTGCGCTTGCTGCGCGGGGGAGAAGGCATTTTTGGCATCGGCACCGCCGACGCTGAAGCGTGGGAAAATAAGGACACCGAATCACACGGTTGGTCAACGCCCAAGCCGCACATGCACGTTTGCGGTCGACTTCGTTGGAGTTGGTATGCTCTGGGGGAGCAAGACCGCAACTACCGCCCCATGCCCGTCGAAGTGATTCCTGGCGAGGACCTGGCGCAGCCGCTACAGTTAGTGTGGCCCATCATCGAACGTCATGCGGCTCAGCTCGAAGCGCTCTGCCAGCTATTGGCGCGGATTCGCTTTAGCATTCAAAGCGAGCCGCCTGCCTTATGGTTGACGTTCCCTGCGCCCTATCAAGCACAACTGGGCGTCAAGCTGAACGAGCATGGTGTTTCCTATTGGCAGGCGCCGCTGGCGAATGGGCAGGCGTTGCCGCCGGGGGATGCCGCCTGGCGCGCCGCCCCTTGCCAGGCATCTTCACTGGCTGAAGGCGTGTTTCAACTCTTGGCTGCCGAGGCGGCGCAGACATCTACGGTTACGCTTTAGCAAACAGGTTGAGCCAGACGCCCGCTTTTGGCCCCCTCGATGTCCTCTCCTTTGCTCTTGCAAAGTGGTTGTGAACGGAGTGAGAAACCAAGGCGAACGGTCCGTGGGATGATTTCCTATTTCTTGCCCATCCCCTAGGATCCCTGTTTGCCCAATCCTATGATTCTTTCCAAAAACCTGCACAATGGCCCCATCATTTTACGATGAATACAACAGGCCCTCTTTCTCTAGCTTGAGCAACTTCGCATAGGCCGCAAAGATGACGCACTTTCGCTCAACCACCCCAACGGAAGGGTGTTCTCCATGCGATTTATGCGCTGTATCCTCGGCTGCGTCTGGCTTCCGTTGCTCTTGATTGAATACCGTGCGTTTGGTTCCGAAGTCAATCCCGCCATGCTGCGTCAAGCGGCTCTGTCCGCGATTCCGCTCGATCAGGTGAAGCCGAGCGACCGCGCGAAGGTGGAAGAAGTCCTACAAAATAGCGAGTTGTTCGTTCGCGGGCCGATCGAGTCCTTTCCTTGCAAACCCGCCATTTATCGCTGGCTGCTCGATCACCCTGAATGGGGCGTGCACGCCTGGCGACATTTGGGCGCCACGCAAATTCAGGTCGAACGGCAAAAAGACAATAGTTTTCTCGGGCAGGATCAATCGGGTGGCGAGTTGCGTTGGCGGCTGGTCCATGAAGCCTCGGGCAAGCGTGTTTGGTATGCCGAGGGTTCGGGCCGCATGGCGCCGTTCACTCCCATCGTCACGATCCGGGCCGTGCTGTTGCTGCGCTATCAAGAAGTCATGGCGGAGGATGGCCGGGTCGGCATTCGCCATCGCTCCGAAGTTTTCGCCATGTATGACCCCAAGTCGGCGGCATTGATTAGGAAGTTCTTACAGAGCTCATCGGAAACCCTTGGCAAAAAAGTGCTTGAACAAATCGAACTGTTCTTTTCGGGCATGGCCTGGTATCTGACGGAGAATCCCGACTGGGGTCAGCAGGTCATGTCGACGCGTGCCACCGACGCCTTGAAGAAAGCCGCCTATGAACGGTTGGCTGTGGAACTGCGGACTTTGCCGAGCCGGGGCAGTTTGGCTCAGCCCTCCGCCGCGACAAAAAAATGAAACTCCCTTGACAGCCTGCCTCTGGGCGAGTATCTGCCCCCGCCATGAATCCGATAGCCTCATTGCCTGAAGCGGAAGTGGTCCAATGCGTCTTCACCGATCAGGTGGAGCCGCCCATGCCAGCGCTGCGCTTGCGCTGGCCAGCCGAAGCCAGTCCGTCGCGCCTGTGGACGCTGCCCGCGGGGACCAGCCGCATCGGCCCGCCGCCCAGTCAATTTGGGATTGTGATCCGCCGGCTCGCCAGCGATTCCTATCTGGTGCGCCTGATCTGGGAAGACAGCTACCTCGATTGGCGTCATCTGCGCCGCGCGGAGATTCGGCAAACCTGCATCGGCGCGATACTCACCGCGATTGGCACGCGCCTGGAGGACATGCTTGAACAGCCGATCATGCCGCGCACAATGCCTAGCATTCCCATTAACTCGCCGGGCAAGGCGGCCTGATCCTCCTCTCATCCATCACCCTGGCCGCTGTGGAAGGATACGTTCATGTCGCCGATCTTGATATTGCTCGCGGGGTTGCTCTTCCAGCCGCTTCAGGACGCGCCGTCCAACCCAGCCAAATTAACGTTGACCATGCAGCCCACGTTTGGAGCACTGGGGCCGGTCCGCCCCTCGGCCCGCTATTCCCCACGGGATCACCTTTACGTTCGCATTCACTGCAGCGGACTCACTCAGGACCGCGACGGCAAAGTCAATTTCGGCGTGCGGATGTCGCTCCGTCTTCCCACCGGACAGGAAGTGCCGATGCAGCAGGTCAACTTGGGCACGGTCTCCTACTGGCGTGAAAACCATTTTTCCTTGCCCTATCATTTGCCTCTGGAACTGAATCAGGCTCCCGGCGCCTACACCCTGATTTGCAAGGTGCTCGATCAATATGCCGCCACGGACGTGACATGCGAGATGCCCTTCGAGGTGCAGCCGATGCAATTCGCGCTCCTAGGGCCGCTGTTTTATTTCGACAATGAAGCCAAGGTTCCCGCCGGACCGAGCGGCATCGTTGGCCAAAAGCTGTTCGTCAACATAGGCGTCGTGGGCCACCTGGTGCAACCAAAGCAGTCGAAAGTGCTCGCTCGGATGCATCTTTTGGACGCCCAGGGCAAGACGATCCACGAGATTCAATCCGAACCGATGACCCTGGCCGAACCGGTGCTTGGGTTCGCCATCTCTTTTGACCTGCTCAAAGCGGGTGAGTTCACGATGCGATTCACCGTCGTCGATGAATTAGCCAACCGGACCTTGCACACCGAAGTACCGCTTAAGGTTCGCGAACCCTAGTCGTTGCGCCGGACGCTCAGCGATGCCGTGGCGGATTGGCTCCTGATGACGTGAGCGATCCAGACAGTTCAATTCGGGACCACCATGCGATAAGCCTTGATCCCGCCGCTCAGATTCCGCACTTCAAAGCCATGTTGCAGCAAGACTCTGGCCGCAAGGTAACCCCGCTGCCCCACGCGGCAGTAGGTCACGATGCTCCGATCCTTGGGCAGTTCGCCGAGATGGCTGCGCAGCCCATCCACGGGAATGTGCTTAGCTCCGGGGAGATGATCCTCGGCAAACTCGTCAGCCGTGCGAACATCCAACACCAGCGGCCGCTGTCCTTCGGGTAAGGCCAGCAGGTCCGCCGCGGTGATTTGCGGATGATCACCGCGGAGCAGGCCGGCCGCCACGAAACCGGCCATGTTGATGGGGTCCTTGGCGGAGCCATATTGCGGGGCATAGGCCAGTTCCGCTTGTTCTAAATCAAACACCGTCATGCCCGCCTGGATGGCAATGGCCAGCACGTCGATGCGCTTATCGACGCCATGGCGACCCACGATTTGAGCGCCCCAAATCTTGCCCGTTTTCGGCTCGAACAGCAGCTTGATCGTCATCGCTTCCGCGCCGGGATAGTACCCGGCATGATGCGATGGGTGAACGTAAATGGCATGGAAAGGACGACTAGCGCGGCGCAAGCTTTTTTCGGAAGCCCCCGTCATGGCCGCCGTGATCTGGAAGCAGCCGACGATGGATGTCCCTTGAAAGCCGCGAAAGGCGACGGGCCGACCGAGCAAGGCATGTTCCGCCGCCAACCGCCCCTGCCGATTGGCGGGACCGGCCAGGGCAAGCTGCGCCGGATCGCCGGTGATGAAATCCCGGCTCTCGATGGCGTCGCCCACCGCATAGACGTCGGGATCGCTGGTTTGCATTTGGGCGTTCACGCGGATGCCGCCGCGCGGGCCGACCTCCAGCCCCGCGGCCGCCGCCAATTGATTTTCCGGCCGCACGCCAACGCCCAAGATCACCAGCGGCGCTGCAAGCGTTTGCCCCGATTTCAGTTGGACCTGGATGCCCTGGCCGCTGGAGGTGAAGGATTCCGCCGATTGACCCAAATGAACGGCGACGCCATGCTGCTTGAGCGCGTCCATAAGGGGCGTGGTCATTTCCTTGTCGAGCGGCGGCAGGATTTGATCCTGGAGTTCAACCAGCGCGACCTTAACTCCGCGATGAACCAGATTTTCCACCAACTCCAGGCCGATGAAACCAGCGCCGATGACGATCGCTTGCTTCACGCCCTGGTCGACCGCGGCACGAATGCGGTCCATGTCCTGCATGTGGCGCAGCGTATGGATGCCAGGCAAGTCGATGCCGGGCAAGGGAGGCCGCAGCGGGGCTGCCCCCGGCGCGAGGATGAGTTTGTCGTAACTTTCCTCGTAACTGCGATTCGTGACCAGGTCGCGGACGAGGACCGTTTTTTTGACGCGGTCGATGGCTTCGACGTTGCTTTGCAGCCGGACGTCGATGCGAAAGGTGGTTCTTAAACTCTCGGGACTGGCCACCAAAAGACGATCCCGTTCCTCGATGACTCCGCCGATGTAGTAAGGCAAGCCGCAATTGGCAAAGGAAACGTCGGGGCCGCGCTCGAAAAGCACAATCTCCGCCGCTTCCGAGAGTCTGCGGGCGCGGGTCGCCGCCGAAGCCCCACCCGCCACGCCGCCGACGATGATCAGTTTCATGGGTCATCCTTTCCAGCATTCCAGATGAATGAAACCGAGCGTGCTGTTCCAATGATCGCTTCGGCTCACTGGTTGTTGGCGTCAAAACGCGTTTCAATGCAATGCATTATTTGTGCCAGATGCGGCTCGGCGACTTGATAGTAATTTTTGCGGCCTTCCTTGAGATTGGTGAGAAAGCCGCACCGCTGCATGAGCCGCAAATGTTCCGAGGCCATGTGATTGGCGATTTGGCAAGCTTCGGCCAATTCGCCGACGGTGTAGCGGCCGCGAAGCAGCATCTGAATCATGCGCAAGCGGTGGGGATGGGCCAAGGTCCGCAAACACTCGGCGGCCTGGTTTAACGCTTGCAAATCTGTAAATGGTTTGGACTTCGAGACCGTAGTCGTTTTAGCGTTCATGGTCACCTCTTCTTGGTATATATAAATATATCGTAACATTACGATATGTCAATATGATTGCCTTTCCTACAGAAGTATAGCGGCAATTCCCAATAAAAAACCGCATGCGCAGGACGCATGCGGCGATGACAGGTTGCGGGTGGGAAGGTGGCCAAATCCCTTACTTCTTCTTCGTCGGCACGGGGCAGGGTTCACAGGTTCCACAGCAGACCGGCGTGTTGTTCATCATCACGCAGCAGGTGCAGCCATTGTTCATTAAGCACGTACAGCAGTCGCCGCAGGCTTGAATCATCTCGCAGCATTGCGGGTCGCCGCTGGTGCAGGAGATGCAGACGCCCGTTTCCGTCATTTCATACTTGCACAGGCCCATCATGAGGTTCATGGTGCAGACGGTCATGCCGTTCATCATGACGCAGCATGACACCATGCCGCCGGTGAGCATCGTGCAGAGATTTTGCACCATGCTGGCCGCGACTTTGTCTTCGCAGATGCAGTGGATTTTGATGCCTCCGGGGCATTTTTCGATTTTGTAGCTGCAGCGCGGCACCATGAGGAAGTTGCCGGCCATGGGGACGTTGGGCGAAGCATTCATCGTGGGACTCATCATGCCGGACATGCCGACGTTGGGCATGCCCATTCCAGTTCGTTCCATCATCATCGTGTTGGCGACCATGGAAACTCCTTTCCAGTTTGGAGGGCAGGCTCGTTTGACATCAACCGTCCCTGCCTTCATGTCCGTGCCGTCGGGGTCGGTTCAAAGCCGTGTCTTGAAAACGCGAATCCGTGGCTCGGCAACCCCTGATCCATCCGTAACGATGGCAACAATAATAGGAACTCCTGATGAGCTTGTCTAGCGCAGCTTGACTGGATGACGTAAACCTCCCCATCCGTGAAAACGGATAATGTTAGAAGCCAGGACGAGCCGCCCCGGCCAGTGGATCGATGACGACGATGCGATTCAAGGCAGGGGGACACACGGAACGCGTGGTCCCGCGAGGGAAAGCAGGCCATGCCGCGACATCGATGGTTGACAGCAAACGAGGCGCCCATGTCTTGGGATGGTTCCCCACCGCATTTGCCCCCTGCTCCCAACGGATTCGTTTACGTGCCCATGGTCGGCTTGCCTGCCCATCAAGTCGCGGCTCTCCAGGCGGTCTATCAGTTGGCCCTCGAACAAGTGCAAGCGGAACTCAGGGATGAGGCTTCCAGCAAACGGGTCGAACCGCACTGGAATTGAGACCGCGACCGCAATCCATCTGCCTCATCGAGCATCAATCAGATCAATCGACAGCGCGCAACGTCGCCGGCAAGACGTTGGCGAGGCGGTCGATCTCCGCTTCCGTGTTGTAGACGTGGGTCGAAACGCGCAGGAACGGCCCATGAGGATTTTCCACGGCGTTGATCTCGATGCGATGGCGCTCCCATAGGCGTTGTCGAAAGGCCTGGACGTCGGGGCCGGTCATGCCAATTGGGAAGCGGAACGCCGTTAACCCGCCGCGCAGGGTTGTCGCATGCGGTGTGGTCAGTTTTAATCCCGCCAGTCCATCCAATCGTTGCCGCACCAGGTCGCCGAGCGCGAGTTGTCGAGAGCGCGCTCGTTCGATGCCAATGTGCTCTTGGAATTGAATCACCGACGGCAGCACGAGCCAGGGACAGGGATCCCGGCTGCCCTCGAATTCATGCGACCGCAGCCAGGGAGTTCCACCAAAGATGTCCCGCTCATGGCTCACATTGCGGTCATAATGCCATCCCCAACTGACGTGCATCGGTTGCAGTCGATCCTCCAACCCGGGACGAACGTGCAGGAACCCCGTCCCGACGGGGGCGAGGAACCATTTATGCAAGTTGGCTGAATAGAAATCCGCGTCGATTTCATCGAGATGGAGCGGCAGCATCCCTGGCGCATGCGCTCCATCGATCATCGTCAATACGCCCCGGCGTCGCGCCTCCCGGCAAATTTCCTTGAGAGGCAGCACCATGCCGGTGGTGTAATAAACATGGCTCAGGAAGAGCAACCGGGTTTCGGGCCGCAATTCGCGCAGGAGGGCTTCCACCACGTCGCCGGGATCATTGAGCTGATAGGGCAAGGAGATAACACGGAGGTTCAGTCGCTGGCGCACAGCGGCCCGTTCCCAGGCATAGTGCATCGCGCCATATTCATGATCCGTCAGCACGATCTCGCCCGGCGAGGCCAAGGCCAGCGACCAGGCCGCCAAGTTGATGCCGATGGAAACGTTGACGGTCAGCAGCAATTGTCGCGGATCGACCCGCAGATATTCGGCCAGGCGCGAACGCGCCGTCCAAAGGGGTTCGTTGATCGACCGCCAGAGAAAATCGGTGGGATTCTGCTGCATGCGGCGGCGCAACTCGGTCAATTCCTCGAAGACGGCCTTGGGGATGATGCCGTAGGAGCCGGTGTTGAGATAGGTCTGCGCGGGATCGAGGAGGATGTTGTCGCGGACGGAGGACCAAAATGGATCGACGCTCATGGCGGGGCCTCGGACTCAAGGGACTTGTTGTTTGCTTTACGGGTTTATTCATGTCATGGACAGGTTGACCGCTAACGCCGGCGCTGGCCATGCCCTGCCTCGCAGCATTCCCTGGCCGGAATCGAGGTCCATTCTCGATCGCGCGGGGTTTTAAATCTCGGCAAGACGGACCCTTTTCGGATAAGATCAAGGCTGAGACAAGGCCAGACAGGAAGTGAATCATGATTGATCGGCGATGCGTGATTGTGTGGATCATTCTCCTTGTTGTGGGGAGTGGAAGCGGCTTCATAGCCGGGCAGGATCCTATCGCTGCCAAGAGCGCGCCGGTCAGTTTCATGAAACAGATTGCTCCCATCCTCAAGGAAAACTGCCTTTCGTGCCACAATGCCAGGGATCAGAAGGGCAAGCTCGACATGACCTCGTTTGCTACCCTGGCCAAGGGAGGCGAACGGGGCGATGCCGTGGTGGCGAAGAAGCCGGAAGAGAGCTTGCTTTTCACCTTGATCAGCGGTGCGGACGACCCAAGGATGCCGCCAGAAGATGTCTCCAAACCGCTGCCCACAGGGGAGGTCGCGCTCATCGAACAATGGATCAAGGAAGGGGCCCACTTCGACGGCGTGTCGCGGGACGAGCCGATCTTGGCCGCGCTGCGCCGCGCCTGGCAGCCGCCCATGCCGCCGAGTCATTATGCGCATCCGCAGCCGATCCTGGCCCTGCTCTTCACGCCCGATGGACGCCACCTGCTTGCCGGTGGTTATCACGAGATTTTGCTTTTCGACTTGGGTTCGGACTTGGGCAAGAAAAATGTGGTCCCGGCGTTGGTCGGCCGGGTCCGTGTTCGGCCCGAACGCTGTCATGCCATGATATGGATCGAGGAAGGCAAGACGCTGGCCGTCGCAGGGGGCAGGGCGGGGCAAGAGGGAAACGTCATCCTTCTGCAATTTGACCTGAGCCAATGGATGACCCAGCCTCTGACGATCCAAGATGGTGTTCATCCTGATGCGGGCTTGTTTGTCAGGGAATTGCTGCAAACCGACGATGTCATGCTCTGCCTGGCTTTCCACGCTCAGGAACAATGGTTGGCCGCGGGAGGCGCCGACCGCAAGGTTCACCTATGGAAGTGGCCTGACGCCAAGGAGGAGTCCCCCTCTGACATCGTCCACGCCGACTGGGTGCAAAGCCTGGCATTTACTCCCGATGGCAAGCGGCTTATCTCCACGAGCCGGGACAAAACCGCCAAGAGCTGGAACCTGGCCGATCTAACCTTGCTACACACGTTTCGCGACCATCTGGCCACGGTCCATGCCTGTTTGCCGCGGCCCGATCAGAAATCCGTCGTCACGGTTGGCGAGGATAGCCCCCTGCGGCTCTGGACGATCGATGGGTCCAATCGGCAAACCCGCATTTTCCCTGGTCATTCCAAGCCGGTGTACCAAATCCAGGCGATTCCCCAAGCCAATCTGCTCGCCACGGGAAGCGGTGATCATTCGATCCGCCTTTGGAACGCGGAGAATGGTCGAGCGACCCGCACCCTGACCGGACTGAACGACGCCGTCTATGCCTTGGCCGTCTCGCCCGATGGCCAATGGCTGGTCGGCGGGTCGCGGCTGGGAGAGGTGGCCTTGTGGAAAGTGCAAGATCGCGCCTCAACGCCGGTGACGAAGTTCAAAGCTTATCCGGCTCCCGCGACGTCGCCTTAATGACATGGTCTTGACGCATGGCTGAAACCACTCCTTGGCCCCCAGGAGAGACGCCCTCGGAAAGACAGCCGGGGCAGTGGTGTCTTTTGCCGCCGCGCTCCAAGCCGGAGATGGCCTTCATTCCAAATCCTTGGTTGGCGGGAATAGGTTCCCTTCTCGTGGTGGGAGCGGGGCAGCTTTACAATCGTCAACTCGGCCGGGCCTTCTACCTCGCGGTCTGCTTTTATCTTGTGGGAGGGGGGCTGCTGGCCGGGTACATTTGGGTGCTGAAAGCTCATCCCGATCTGCGCGACCACGACCCGCCTGCATGGACGCCCCAACGACTTTACCCCAATCTCCCCGCCGCGGAACAGCATCGACTCCGGCAACTCCGTCGCCAAGTCGCCGTGGTGATTCATACCCAGGGTGAACCCTTCACGCTCAAGGAGCAATTGCCCGTTTGGCGCATGTGTGGACAAACCTTCTTCGGCTGCCTGTGGCTGTTCGCCATCGTGGATGCCTTCCTGTGGGCACAACGACTGCGTTCAGGCCGTTGGGTCATTCGCATGAGTTGGGGGCAACAATGGCGGCGTCTGCCTATGCGCTGGCTGCCGATCATCGGATATAAAGCTCCTCGTGAAACCGTAACCGCGACGGAGTGGACCCGGGTGTCAATGGGGTTGCCTCCGCCGCCCCGGACTGGTTCGTTGATCGGGTTTCTCTTCGTGATCCTAGGGTTTCTGATCCCCTTCCTGCTCCGCTGGCTGGGCATGGGCCTAATCTTGGCGGGCATCCTTTTGGCCTGGCCGGCCTATGTCGTTTGGGGAACCTGGCTGCTGTTGGCGGAACTGTTCGTCCTGCTTTGGCCATGAGCTTTTCCTTGACAAAATGATCTGTCCTAACGCCCGGTGCGGCTGCGGCATGGTAGGATTTTGTCATGGGAACCGGCCTAGACCGCCATGAAGCTGGAAAGGCTTCGTGTGATTTTGCCATGGACCTCTTGACAAACCTCTCACGATAGAAAAGATGGAGGGTTGAACGGGGAACCGCCTTCGACCCAGAGTGGCATGACCGGGCCTTTCAGGAGCACTCATTGTGGAAAAACGCAAACTATCCTTGCAGCCCAGCGAAGCCGTCGTCGTTCGAGCGGCGGCTCAAATCTATGCCGCATACATTTCGACTGGCCGCGTGGCCGAAGGTCAAGAGAAGCACTGGATGAAACGGTCGATCCAAGAAGCCTACTGGATGGCGGTGACCGCGGATGACGCCATTCAAAGTGATACGGAATTGAGTTAAACCTCTGCTATTTGAGGCCGTCATGGCACGATTGCAATGCCCCGGTTGTCGTACTGTCTTGGAAATCCCCCCCGCACCGCCAGGCAGTCAATTTCAATGCCCGGCTTGCAATAGAATCCTCGCCATGCCAGGCGCTCGGCCCCGTCCGGCCGACCCGCCGCCAGCGCCGCCGCGGCGCAAGACCCCCCCCCGCCCGCAGCCCAGGGACGAAGAATGGGATGAGCCTCGTCCTCGCAAGCCCAGGAAGAAAGGCAAACAGCCATACGCTTCTTCCAGCCGCTCGCCTGGTTCCTCGATGGCCGTTTACCTCATCGCGGGACTGGGTGTCTTGGCGGTGGTGGGCGTGGTCGTCGTGCTCTTGATCGTCATGGGCGGCAGTTCGGGCAGCAGCTACCCTGTCTCCAAGTTGGCCAAGGAAGATTTCCGGAACATGAAGAAGATTTGGTCCGGGAAAAACGTCACCCTCATCAATCTCATCGATTCGCCTTCTGGTTCCTACGAAAAAGTGATCCATGACGGGATCATGGAACGATTGGATTCCGTGTCGGGGGGGAACCTGTCGGGCAATGTCAATGCCGACTCGTGTTACGTCGTCGTCGTGACCGACGTTGGCTTTGATGAATTGTTGCGGGTGATCAGTTTCCTGGACGTCATAAAAATTGAAGGCGATACCATCCACGCGAAAGTCAAGGACAGCGAAATGAACACGCTCAGGCAAATCGGCGAGTCCCGCGTAACCCGCCGGCGCTAGTCGATCAGCACACCGCCAATTCCCTACTGCCGTTCCCATAAACAACCCGCGCGAACCAGGCGGCTCGTGCGGGTCGGGGTCGAAAAGGATGCTTCCTCGTTCGTAAGGCGGCCATGGTCCATCTCAAGCCGCAGTGATCCGGCACTTGGCTTGAGGGGATGCTCGCCGACGATGCCAGGCCAGACCCAACATGCCGCCACCGGCGAGCATGGAGATGATCGTGGCCGGTTCGGGAATGGCATGCACGACGAAGGTGTAGGTGTATTCGCCGCTGCGTGTGACATCTCCATTCAGCAAGGCCTCGAACTCAATCGTCACGTCGTAAAAGCCAGCCTCGGTGAAGCCCCAATTGAAATGGATGTGACCCCCTGGCATGAGCAAGGCGAAGTCCGTGCTATCGATGCCATTTGCAAAACTGGACATCCAGACGACCGGTGAGCCGAAGGTATCGGTTTGCCAAACGGAAAAATGGCCAGGGCCGCTCACGTCGCGCAACCGAATGTGAATCCACTCGCCGTTCGTCGGATTGCCGTTGTTGACGCGCGGATCCGTCAAAGCGTAGGTATCGAATGTGCCTGGATCAATTTCCTCCGCCGCCATGCCGCCAAAGATGAGATTGGGGTCTTGCACTTGCGGCAGGACCCAAATGTTTTGTCCAGCTCCCGTTCCCAGGAAATCCCATTGGCTTCCCGGCGGCCGGCTCTGCAGCGCGCCTGGTCTGACGAAAAGCCACGCTTCGTGGGGAGCGTATTCCTCATCACCGTCGTGATCATGGACGTGAATGAACCAGCGTTGATCGGGTGGACCTGGCGGGTTCGCGGGCTCCCAGCCGGCCGCAAAAATATCGACGTGGCCGTTTTCAATGATGACGGGCGGCTGAGCTTGGCTTGCAGCCGGACCTAGTCCCCACCAAGCAGCCACGAAATAAACCCACTGATGTAATCGCATTCGCTCTCCTTTCAGAAAATGGGAAGTGAAGATCGTACGTGAACGCTGATCGGGTGCCGGTCAATCTTGAGGGCGCGCGAAATGATGGCCGGTATCCGCCCATTCCTTGATGAGCGTGGCCGTCAGGTAGTCGACATGGCCGTCGAGGTAAAGGTAGTTCGCTCCGCCGCCGATGCGGCTCTCCCAATGCATCGCGGGACTGCCGTTGCTGAAACGATCCGGCGCGATGTCATTGAGGATGCGCCGGTAAACTTGGAACGAAGTGGTAAACCAGTTGCGCGAATGAGCATGATCGCTGTAGGTGGACAGCCCGCGCTCATCCGATCCGGTGAAAACAATGATTGAATTGGACGTATTGGTGCAATGCTGCAAGCGGAGACACTCATCCGGCCCCGGCACGCAAAAATATTCATTCAGGATATAGCTGGTCGACTTGGTGCGGAGCAAATCATAGGCTCGCGGGTCCATCGGACAAATGCGCACACGATCTACGTTCTCTAAATAAGGGGCCAGGGTGTAGATCCACGTTTCTTGCAGGGCGTATGGATGCGTGTGCGTCGTGTAGGGAAAGCGGCCTCCATGATCATTGCAGAACATGTGCATGGCGATGCCGATCTGCTTCAGGTTGTTGGCGCACCAGATGCGATCCATGGCCACGCGCACGCGCTGAATGGCGGGCAACAACAGGCCGATCAAGATCGTGATGATGGCGATGCAGACCAGCAATTCGATGAGGGTAAAACCCGCAGCACGGCGGCGCGAGGTTAGCCGATGGCTGGCGCGTTGTGTTAATGGATGCATGATCGTCGTCCTAAATAAAGTATAACGAGGTTATATAATGTTATACTTTATTTATACGGACGTCAAGTGCATGAGGTTCAGCACAGCGCGCTCTGGGTAAGCCGAGTTGGGACAATAAAAAAACCTGCCGGGCCGCTTGGCCCGGCAGGGGATGCCGAGGTTAAGCAGGTGAACTCAACGAGCCGTCACAATGTGCCGCGGCGGGCTTGTTCGCGCTCGATGGATTCGAACAGGGCCTTGAAGTTGCCCTTGCCGAAGCTGCGCGCCCCGTGGCGTTCAATCACTTCGTAGAACAACGTCGGCCGATCTTCCACGGGCTTGGTGAAAATCTGCAGCAGGTAGCCTTCATCGTCCCGGTCGACGAGGATGCCCAGATCCGCCAGGGCTTCGATGTCCTCATCGATCTTGCCCACGCGATCGGGCAAGGCCTCGTAATAGGAGCGGGGCACGGTCAGGAAGTTGACGTCGTTTTTCCGCATGTTGCCGACGGTCTCGATGATGTTGCCGGTGGTCAGGGCGATGTGCTGCACGCCGGGGCCATGGTAAAAGTTCAGGTATTCCTCGATCTGCGAGCGGCGGCGTCCCTTGGCCGGCTCGTTGATGGGGAACTTGATTCGCCCCTTGCCATCCTGCACGACCTTGGACATGAGCGCGGAATACTCGGTGCTGATGTCCTTATCGTCGAAGCTGACGAGCAGGGAAAAACCCATCACGTGTTCGTAAAAGTGGACCCATTCATTCATCTGCCCTTCTTCGACGTTGGCGACAATGTGGTCGATGGATTTCAACCCCACCGGATGCATTTGCCGGGGGCCGTAGAGTTCGTCGTCGATGGGCTTGAAGCCCGGTGCGAAGGTGCCGCGATAGCGATCGCGATTGATGAAGGTGTGCGTCGTGTCGCCATAGGCGGCGATCGTGGCGATTTCGTAGACTCCGTTTTCATCTTCCATGGCTTTCGGTTCGGAAATACCCTTGGCACCGCGGCCCGTGACGAAGTCGTAAGCTTTGCGGACGTCGTCGACTTCAAAAGCAATGTCGCAAACGCCGTCGCCATGCTTGGCCAGGCGGTAATTGTCCGGATGGTCGTCGTGGAGGGAAGAGACCAACACGAAGTTGATCAGCCCTTGGCGCAACAGGTAGCGGGCTTCGTGTTTGAGCCCCGTCTCCAGGCCGCCATAAGCGGCTACGTCAAACCCAAAAGCGTTGCGATAAAAGAAGGCGGACTGTTTGGCGTTGCCCACGAAAAACTTGACGTGGTCGATGCGGCGCAAGGGGAGTGGATCGCTCGGCATGGTGTCACCTCGTGCTGGAGTTCAATCGTTGTTGCTGACCATTATAGCGAGTGACTATACCCCTGTGCCAGGCATTGCCGGCCAGGGACGCCTCGAAATTAACCCGCTTTGCGATAAAGGCTGACTTGGGAGGCCAACGTTGGATCGCGCTGTTGCAATTCATCCAGCTTCTGCCGATAGCGTTCCGCTTCGCGCCGGCGAATTTCCCGGCGGCGCAGGGCCTTGGCGATTTGCTGCTGCACGACGACGCCGAATAGGCAAACGATTCCCATGGCGATGTGGACAAGCAGGGGCTGTTCCGTAACCAGAGGGACCACCTTGACTTCGCCCATGAGTTGTATGATCACCAGACCCGAGTAAGCCATGAGCAGCGTGCCCAGGGCGCTGGTGAGCGTGATCATGCAAAAGCGAAAGAAGAAGACGCTGAACAAGCCGCCGGCCGTGATGCAGATCAGCGGATAGGCATAAGCGGGAACGATTTGCTGCACGAGATACCAGGCCGCCAAGCCGTAGATGAGGAACAGGGCCAAACGCGCCAGGCTCAGAGCGAGGCAGCCACCCGCCAGGGCCAGGAGAATCCCAGCCACCACGGGTTGCTCCAACCCCAACTGCGGGGCGGCCCGCAGGCCATAAAGCCCGGTCGTCAAACTCGTGAGCACGGTAATCCAAAAGCGGTGCAGCCACCAACCGGTGATCCACAAGCCCAACCCCACCCCGCCGACTAGGGCCAGCGCCAGGAAGGGCAAGTCCAGCATGTCCGACAGCAAGTCGGGTGCGATCAAGGTCATACTTCCCCCACTTTCCTGAAAGGCAGATAGCCCGGATCGCCCCCTTTGTCAATCGGGATTCTGCTGCCAAACGCGCTCGGGGATGAGGAATTGCCGGTCCGCGAGCCAGGTGGCCATGGCCACGAACTGATTCGCTTCGTCAAGGATGGCTTTGAGGCCCGTCGTTTCGCGGGGCGGGAGGGATGGCCCCTGAATGCGCTGGCCGAAGCGAACGCGCCGCACCAGGTCGGCAGGGCAGTGAAAGCTGGGGTACATCTCGGCCAGGCAGGTCATGGGGATGAGATGGTCGGTCAGGTTTGCCGATGGCTCAGGAGTCAAGGGAAGGCTATCCTGCGCCATAAAGGGGCCGATCTGGGTGCGCATCAAACAGGCGACGTAGCCGCCGCAGCCCAGAGCCTGGCCGATGTCCCTGGCCAGGGAGCGGACATAGGTCCCTTTGCCGCACACGATCTCCACTTCGAGGCGGGGATAGTGGTAGCGGAGCAACGTGAGCCGTTCGACCCGCACGGTGCGCGGCTCCATCGCGAGGGTCTTGCCTTGTCGAGCCTGGTGATAGGCGCGCTGGCCGTCGCGCTTAATGGCGGAATACTGCGGGGGAACTTGTTCGAGGTCGCCGACAAAGCGGGGAAGCATTTGTCGGACCGTCTCCTCTTCCGGGACGCGCGCCTCTGGGAAGGGCGTCCGTTCGCCCTCGGCATCGTCGGTGCTGCTCGTCTCGCCCAGATGAAACGTGCTGCGATAGGTCTTGCACACGTTTTGAATGAATTCGATGAAGCGCACCGCCTGACCCACGGCCAGAACAATGACTCCTTCGGCCAGGGGATCGAGCGTGCCCGTGTGGCCGACCTTGACCGAGCCGCCTAACCGTTCATGCACCCAGTCAACGACGGCCCGGGAGGTCATGCCCACCGGCTTGTGCAGGTTGAGGAAACCGTGCGGCGTCATGGCGGAGCAGCGTCCGTAGAGCAAGTGAAGGTAGCTAACGCACAGTAACATTTTAATTGATTTCATTCAAAGCCAACGTGAATCCATCTGCAAAAGTGTGAACGGACAAATACGTTCTCGGGTTATGACTTGGCTACGGTTCACTCATGCAATTATTTTCTGAGAGAATCCGTTTCACTTTTCCTCTCGATCGGCACCCTGTAATAGAAGGGTTTATCAACCGAGTCAATCGGAACCGGTGCAGCCCCCCTTCGGTTTGGACTGTGTCGTTGATTGAACCGCTTGAGGCGAGTCATGATCCCTGTCTATCGTCGAGGCGACATCGCAGACTCAACCTGGCAGAGCCTTGCACCAGCCTTGGCTCACCAATCGTCCATGAAGCTGGCCTTGGAGTGGTTCACTCAAATGCAGCCGCCCCTCGTTCCCTCCGGCCTCGTGCAACAAGATGAATTGAGCTTCGATTTGTTGGTGCCCTTCGGGGATTCCTATTATCTGAGCTACTCGACTTCTTGATTTGGCGTGGTGACGGCGGTCGCCGTTTGGGATCACTGCCCCTCTCCCGATGAGTTGTTGGCCGAATGGCTGGCCCGAGGATGGCGGCCGACGCCAACCGCCACGCAAACGGGCCAATGCATCCTCGGCCACGCGGCTTGCGTGAGGGCCTAACCGCGGGTGTATGCAGACAACACCTAAGGTATGGTCACAATTTTGAATTCAAATTGCAATGGCTCTGCAAGTTTGACTTCTTTTGTTGCTCTTTGGTTGTCATTGGGGTAGATGACGATCGTTTCCGTGGCCAGCCCTTTTCCCCATGGAAATTGATCGGCGGCAAAAGCGCCAAGAGCATTCAGTCTAGATGTAAGCTCGGTTAAATATTGTCCCCATCGTGATTCCTGCATGGCATAGGCTTTGGCATCCTCAGCGTAGCTAAGCGTCAAGGTTTGGCCCTGAATGGCGGGCGTTAATTTATAGCCAATTTTCAGTTCCAGTTCCTTCGGTGCGGTCCCCAAGGCATCGTTGAACTCGAGCACGGGGCGAGTTTTATCCGCGAAGGCTAGCTTCTCAATCAAGAAAAGCTTGCCGTCTTGAGTCTTGACTTGAGCGTTCAAGACGAACTTGTTGCTTTTGAACTTGTAGCCCTCAGCGGCGCTCGCGGCCCCGGCGGGCTTCTCGGCCTCCTTGCTCTTTTTGGGGACAAAGACAGGAATGTGCAAGTGGGGTGACACGCCGTATGGCGTGGCGATATGTAAATCAACCACGTCATTTTTCTTTTCATTGCTACCAGGCTCTTTCAGGGTGTGCACCCCCTTGGGGATGCGAACCTTCATCACCTGCCGGCTCAATAATTCAATCACTGGAGCGGAATCTGCAGGCAAAATTTTGCCATTGGTGTCATATTTTGGATCAGGATTTCTGATTTCGAATCCTCCAGCGATGACCCGGGTCTGGTGCACACTGAAATGGTCGCCCATCAGGAATAAAACCGTATCCCCCTCGGGATTGATGCCTGGTTCGCCATACCAGCCGTACAGTTCCGGCGCCAAGTCGGAGGTGCCGGAGTTGAACATCTCAAAGCCGCCGAGCGTGTTGGTGTAAGGCACCTGGAAGTTCATTGTCTGCAAGGGCAGCCGCTCGGATAACTGCCGGGCGCGGGCGAGCATGCGGTATTTGTCGCCATCCCGATAGCACACGTCATCCGTGACGGCCGTGGAACAGGTTTGCAACGCTTTCACGACGCGGCTGACGCGCATCGCATCCTGCATGGTGAACTCTTTGTGGCGGGGATTGGTCAAGCGAAACCAGTTGCTGCTGACGTCCAAGGTGGCGTAAGGGACAAAAGAGGGCATGATGACCAGGGCAACGCATTCGCGGGGACCGGGTTCGAGCCGATGTTGCCGCATGAGGGCGCGTTTGCTCGGCCCACCCCAAAGCAAATCGCGGAATAGCACCGTGGTGTTCGGTTCGATATCCGGTGTTTGAAAGCGCGGATAGAAGCGCCAGCCGAACGTGTTCGGACCATGGGCGAAACCGACGCAGGTGCGATTCAAGGCGACGGTTTGAAACTCGGCCTCAATGCGTCGGGCGAAGGAGGTGAAGTTACGCGCGCTCATCCGGCCCGAAACGAAAGCCAACGACGCGGCCAATTGCAGTTCACGCCGCAAGCTCAAGGAATCTTGAATGTTCTGCTCCTGCACTTCAGGATCCAGAGCGAAGACGTGCACCGGCCAGCGGGTTTGCACGTAATGATTGAAGGTCAACTTAGCATCTGGAGACAGCAACTCTCCTGGCAAGTAAAGTGGATGTTTGACATCGCCCAGGAGTTGCCCCGCGCCCTTGAGCGTGGCCACTTCCCTCATGTCGCGGTGTAGTTCCTCGTTCAGGAGGGCGGAATCGACCAGGATCGCCCAGGCCAAGTAAGCCGCGGTTTGATTCTCAGCCTGGCAGCGGATACTACTGATGCAACGATCCCTTTCTTTCTTAATTTCATCCACTTTCCTGGTGCGAATTATTTCGATGAAATGGGGTGACTGAATGACATCCCACAAATCCGGCTTGGCTTGGAGGATGCGATAAGCGCCACTGACTTCTTCCTGGAGAAAGGCTTGGACGTCCGTCAGGTGAACGAGATCATGATCCTTGAAGAGGTTTTGATAGGCATGCTTGACGATGTTGGTTATTTCATCCGCGCCAAGGATGTCCTTGATTTGTGAGGATGGGTAGGGCAGCCCCGCACGGCGCAACTTGGTCGTTGAAGTCAAAGATACGTTTATGGTCTTCGCGACTTCTTTCCTTGGTTGCACCAAGGCTTGTTCCTTGGCTCTTTCAGCTTCTGTTAATTTTGTTTCAATCATGGACTGCTGATTAAACGCAGCCACGTATTGAATGGTCGATGATGCGATTTGAGTAGGCGCAGTTACGATGTACTCAAACGTTAATGGCGTTCCCTTTCTAGCCATTTCCTTCAGTTGATTCACTTGTTTCTGCTTAGACTCCAATTCAAGCTGAACTTTTTTTGCGCGTTTCAATGACTCTTCTTCTTCTTTAAAAGAGTCTCTGACATTCTTATCGTTCAGTGTCATCGTCAGGCCCGGGGCCAATTGATCCATGATGTCATTGGTCACCAGGTTGCGGAAGGTCGAAGGAAGCAGATCGTCCCCTAACTCCTGCCGAATGGTGAACATGATCTCAGCGCCGTAACCCACGTCTGTCTTGCGGCCTGGAAGCAGGCTCACGGGAATGCGAACCAAATGCAGTGCATAGCCCGCTGAATCTGAGGTGTCATCGCCTTCATTGATACGGCGCAGTTGTTGGTTATGGCGGATGTAGCGAGCATGTTGATCCATCAACTCAGTGAGTTCCAGGTGAATGCTCCCACCTTTATCGAAGGCCAAAGGAGCTGCCGTTTTTGCCTCTGTCTTTGTTTTGATTAGTGACTTGGCATTGTCCACGAGTTTACTTTCTTCCTGCTCTTCAACCTTTTCGTTTGTGATTGTGGGAGGTGTACCGCCGCCACGGATAGCAGCAGAAAGCGCCAGTGAACTGGTAAAGGCAGCTTGATCGGCCCGTGATTGCTGAGCTTGAAATTGGAATTCAAAATTGGAGACCAACGGCGCCATTTGCCGTTCGAATTCCTCGCGGAATTTCGTCAGCCGGGCCTGGCCCCAGACGTCGGGCGCCTTCGCCGTCACGCTGCCATATTCATCGATGCGGCATTGAATCCAATCCAGATCCTGCGCCATGGCCATCATCGTGGGCTCTTCGCACACCATGGCATGGCGGCCGGGCATGGCCTCACAGGCGTCGCCGCAGCCTTCCCTGCCTTCGCAGCCCAACCAGGTTTGACAAGACGAGCAGATCATCGCCGCCACGCACAAACCCGCCGCCGCGCTCCATCGTCCCCATTTCATGGCTTGATCCCCGCCTGCAACCCCGAATTGCAATCGACCGTCACATGTCGATATTGAGAATAGTTCCCATGGGATGTTCTATCGTGAGAAGTGGTGCCTCAACATGAGAAATAATCAATCGACATCCATGCGGCCTATTATCTTCTTGAAACCGGGTAAGCCCGTCAAAATGGCCAAGCCCCCGTTGTCGATGAACCTGTCGATCTGGCGTCGATTCACGAGGTTGGCTAAGATAACGAAGCAGCCTCGGGATCGACTGGTCAGGGAGGAACCGGTTCATGGCGAAACGGCGTTCGCGCATGCTCGATTATCTCGTCTATTTGGCCGTGCACGGCCTGGTGGCCGTCCTGCAAACCCTCACCCTGGAAATGGGACTGACCTTGGCCCGGGGGTTGGCGCGGCTGGCCTATCACGTCGACCGCCGGCATCGGCGGGTCGCTCTCGACAATTGGCGGCACGCCTTTCCCGAGATGACCAGCGATGCCGATCGCGAGGGTTTTGTCCTGCGGGTTTACGAACATTTTGCCGCGATGATCGTCGAGATGGTCCATCTGCCGCGGAAACTGCATCCCCACAATTGGCGGCGGATGCTGACGTTGACCCGAGAGGGCGACCTGGTCCGAACCCTGCTCGACCATCGGCCCACCCTCATCGTCACGGGCCACTATGGCAATTGGGAGATGGCGGGGTACGCATTGGCCATGTTCGGCTTCAAATCGTTCGCCATCGCCCGGCCACTGGACAACCCTTATCTCGACCAACTCGTGCGGCGGTTTCGGCAAAAGACGGGACAACAATTGCTCGCCAAGAAAGGCGAGTTGGATCGAATCGAAGCCATTCTCGAGAGCGGCGGCATCGTGTGCACCTTGGGCGATCAGGATGCGGGACAAAATGGACTGTATGTGGATTTCTTTGGCCGACCCGCCTCAACGCACAAGGCTATCGCTCTCTTGTCCCTCCGTTATCAGGCGCCGATCATCGTGGCGGCGGCGCGGCGCATGAAGGCTGGTCTTACCTATCAGTTGGAAGTCACGGACATCATCGACCCCGCCGATTACGCGGATGAGCCAGGCGCAGTCCGTGCCATCACCCAACGGTTTACGTCGGCGTTTGAGCGGTTGATTCGACTGGATCCGACGCAGTATTTGTGGCTGCATCGCCGCTGGAAACATCAACCCAAGGCGAAAGTCCGTCAGGCTGCTTGAATCTCTCCCGGCAATCGCCAAGATAATCCGAGGCGGCGCAGTTGCGGCCCGGTCCGCGCCGTCCTTTCGTCTACCCTGTTCATGCCCTGACGGTGGCTAATCCATGCCCTCTGGACCGACCATCATCCTGATGCTCAAGAGCGCCGTCGTGGCGGTGACCGTGCTGCTGCTGCTTTCCTTGTGGGCCTTGAAACGAGGCAACGTTCGCTTGCATGGTCGGCTCAACCACCTCTTTTTCGTCCTCACCATGACGACGGTGCTGGGGTTTGAAGGATTGATCAAATTCGGCGTTCCGGTGACGACGCATTTTCAAGAAGATGACTACTCGGCCTTGCGGTTCCACCTGGCCTTTGTCATTCCGCTCCTGCCTGTCATGGTGCTCATGCTGATGACGGGCCGATGGCGGAAACGAGCCTTCCACGTGCTGCTCGCCAATGTGTTCGTCGTCTTATGGGCGGGCATGTTCGTGACGGGCGTTTTCTTCTTGCCTCATTAGCCGACTCATGCCTTTGGCAAATAGCCTTGCCAGCGGCCATAGGCCTCTTCCCAAGAGGAAGAGGGACGCGGCTCGAACTGCGCCGTGGGGAAGGAATCCTGAATGAGCTGTCGTGCCTCGGCGAGCGACTTGAGATGGCCCAGACCCATGAGCTGCGTCGTCAGGTTGCCCAGGGCAGTCGCTTCCACCGGCCCCGCGAGGACCAGGCGGCGGGTGGCATCGGCGGTCCATTGATTGAGCAGGCGATTCTGGCTGCCCCCGCCGACGACGTGCACCACGCGGATCGGCTCGCCGGTGAGGGCTTCGATTTGCTCCACGACCCAGCGGTAACGCAAGGCCAGGCTTTCCAGGGCGCAGCGAACGAAGCCGCCAGGGTCGCTGGGTGCGGCTTGGCCCGTGCGCTGGCAAAAGGCGGCGATGGCGTCCGGCATCCGCGGCGGCAGCCAAAAGCTGGCGTCGTCGGGATCGACCAGGCTTCGCAGCGCCGGGGCGGCTTCCGCCTGCTGAATGAGCTCGTCGTAGCTCCACTCCTTCCCTTCCCGCTGCCAGGCGCGCCGGCATTCCTGCACCAACCACAAACCCATAATGTTCTTGAGGAAGCGGATCGTGCCGTCGATGCCGCCTTCGTTGGTGAAATTGGCCGTTTGGGCGGCGGCGGTCAACAGCGGCTCGGACCGTTCCACCCCCATCAGCGACCAGGTCCCTGAACTGAGATAACACCAATCGCGTCCCTGGGCCGGCACAGCCACGACGGCGGCGGCCGTGTCGTGCGTCGCGGGAGCGATGATCGGGATCGCGGGCAAGCTCGTCTCCTCGATGACCGACGAGTTGAGCGTGCCGATCGGCGTGCCCGGTTGCACCAATCGGCCAAAGAGATGCGATGGCAATTGAAACGCATGAAGCAAGGGCAAGGCCCATTGCCGTGTGCGCGGGTCGAGGCATTGCGACGTGCTGGCATTGGTATATTCATTGACCGGCTCCGCCCCCATCCAAAAATGGAACAGGTCCGGCATGAAGAGCAGCCGCTCGGCCTGTTTCAACAGGGGCGATCCTTCCCGGGCCAGCGCCAACAGTTGGAACAAGGAGTTGAACCGCATGAATTGAATGCCGGTCTGAGCATAAATCGCAGAGGCGGACACTTTCTGCCACGCCCAGGGCATGATGTCTTCGGTCATAGGATCGCGGTAATGGCGGGGATTGCCCAGCAACGTGCCGGTCTTTCCCAGCAGGGCGAAGTCGACCCCCCAGGTATCGACGCCGACGCTCGCCAGGGTTCGGCCCGCTTGACTTGCCGCCAGCCGCAACCCCTCCTTCATCTCATTCCATAATCGGAGCACGTCCCAGTATAGCCCGTGGCGAACGCGGCAGTGTAGGTTGGGAAAGCGATGGATGACCTCGAATTGCAGCCGCTGGCCATCGAACTGGCCCAGGATGGTGCGGCCGCTTTCAGCCCCGAGGTCGAAGGCAAGCAGGGACGTGGATGCCATGGCGTCTTGATCCGTCGAAGCACTGACCGGTTAGCCCTTGGACCACATCTCGCGGATAAAGGCCAGGCCCTTGGTATAAACCTCCTCGGGGCTGCGGAACATGTCCCTCCAGATTTTGGTCGCGGCGGCGAGAGCGGGCATCGAGCGGCCAAAGGCCTCGATGGTCAGCCAACCATTATAACCAATGCTCTTGAGCGACTTGAACGTGGTCGGCCAATCGACGTGGCCCGCGCCAGGCGTACTGCGATCGTTCTCGCTGACGTGCACGTGAATCAATTCATCCCCCATGGCTCGTATCGCCTCGGCCAGGTTTTTCTCCTCGATGTTGGCATGGAAGGTATCGTACATCGCCAGACAGTGAGGATGGTCCACGGACTGAATCAGGGCCTTGGTCTCGGCCGCGGAAGTAAGGAAATAACATTCAAAGCGATTCAGGTATTCGACCGCGAGCCGCAGATTGGCATGGTCCGCTTCGTTGGCCGCGGCCCTGAGCACCTCGGCACAATAGGCCTTCTCGGTTTCCGTCGGTCCTGACCCGCTAAAGACGCCCAAAGGGGAATGAATCGGGCCGCACAGCAACTCGCCGCCCAGGGCTTTGGTGTTGGCGATGGCCCATTTGAGCCGATCCTTGGCGGCCTGGCGAATTTTGGGGTCATCGCTGATCGGGCTGGTTTCGCTGCTCATGACCGTGACCGCGGTCGCCCCGAGCCCCTGGTTCTTCAGCTCCGCTCCGATCCGGGCATAATGCTTCTCATCGCCTTCGAAGATGGGAATCTCCACGCCTTCGAACCCCGCCGCCTTGAGCTGGCCTATGAGGGGAAAGTGTTCTTCCGTGACATGGGTGGTCCAGAGCAGGAGATTCATGCTGATCTTCATCGCCATCACCTTTCGATTGCCGAGTGGCTTGCACCAATGGTTCCGTGAACGCGACTATACTGGATGCTATTGCGTGATGCCACGAGAAAGCTCAGAAAACCAGTCCCAAACGCGAATGCGGGGCGTCTATCCAAGTAACGTCCCCCCGTCGCGATGCTGTGGATTGTCTCTCGACCAATCCACTCGGCCCGACCGCAGGTCTCCCCTAGATTCGGCAGCGTCGGGCGACAGCTTATTTGCCCCCGGGTGAATCACCGAGGGGGGATAAATAAAATGAGGCGCGGCGGCTTCAACTCGCACCGTACCGGCGGCGGAGGAAGACGCCGATCAGGACGAAGCCGACCAGGCAGCCCCCGCCAATCAGGCCGAAATAAATCCACCACGGCGTCGGCCGCTCCCAGGTGATGCCGAAGGGCTCCTCCATTCCAAAAGCGGAAAGTGTAAATTGTAATTCATCAACACCTTCATCATAGAACATATGATAGAGCTTCTCTATCTGATTACTTCCTTCAGAAGTACCCTCGCTCCATTGACTAAAAACGATCCTTTTTGGGATAATTATCCCTTCACTAACCGCATACTCATAACTATGTTTAACATTCCTGTAGTGATGATGTTCGCTTGTCGGTTTATATCTATAATAGTTTTCTTTCTTTAAGCATCCTGCCATCATATCATATAATGTCCATCCGTCATATCCTTTATGTTCATTAATATGATGTATCTTGATATACTTTCCTTGGTCAATCTCCTCCAATTTCAGCGCAATTCCAGGACTGGCTTTCAATAATGCATACGCAGGAATTTTTGTAATTTGATCGATTCTGTTATTTATATCCTTATTAAAAGCTATTGCTTTTTCATCACTATGCTTGTAGACGCTATCTAAATAATAACCTTTGTTCATCTCTCCAATCCTTTTGGCCAATGTAAATCCATAATTGGCATTATAAGCACTAATATATGCTGTTTTGCGCGATTCATTACCCACGACAAAGGTACGCTCCTGCTCAATGTATCTTGATGTGCAATTCTGTTTAATTCTGTATTTGATCTTTTGCACAAATTGCCCGTTCACCGTCATTACTTCGTCCATTTCGCCTTGAAAATACTGCGCTCTCTCTCTGTATTGATCCATTTCTTTAACAATTTTATTGATAATTAAAGAATCACGATCTTGTTTCACTTGGCAAAGCCATGAACAGAATAATACTGATAATACAGTTGGCATCATCATAACATCGCTCCAAGGAAAATGCATTATAGACTGTATTAACACTGGAGCATCAACTGTGCATGATACCCGTGTGATAAACTGTTGTGTGCGCCATTCTTACGGTCGTGAACAGTCGCAACTATACCAAGGATCACCCTGCTGATCTGTTCCAGATGTGTGAAAACAAAAGCATCCACTGCATGAAGCAGGAAGTGCATTGCAACCATCATTTGTATTTTGAGTGACGCAGCCACTATTGTCAGACTTCAGCTTACATGTCGTACCGGAATTACATTGATTTCCATCGCATGGTGGTACTTCCTAGCCGCCTCCCCCTGGATCATCCGCCAGGAGGCTGTTCTGCGGCATCGCCAGCAAGCTCAACCCCAAGAAGAAGATCATCGCCCCCAACAGCACCCCTTGCACGTTTTCCAAACAGCGTTTCATCACTCGACCCTCCTTACCAAAAAGAGTAAACGACTTCACCGCATCATGCAAGCCCCTAAGGCTCCTTGACCACCAAGCCCGTGAACCAGGCCACCACGGTCGGCTGCACCTTCGAATCCGTCCACAGCCAATAGCCCGTTGAAACCGGCCGGGTTGGCCGCCAAAACGCACTTTTAGCGTGAGGTGAGCCGTCGCCCCTGCCGGGATCGTGACCGGCAGGTCCACCGTGGCCGCGCAGCTACAATCGGTCGTCCCGCCCAAGAAGCAGGGTGGG
>JAANMX010000313.1_pt1 | contig 66097 bp, 41 predicted proteins | sample 7279681 | NCBI WGS metagenome assembly JAANMX01 (sample SAMN14094542, study PRJNA606508) | bioreactor metagenome | isolation source: A lab-scale SPAN reactor treating ammonium-rich wastewater day 351 | place: Ireland: Galway | collected 2018-01-01
CACCAGCAGCGGCAGCGAACCGCCCGGCACCCCCGCCGCCCCGATCGCCGTCAGCACCGACAGGACGACCACCACGAGCTGCTGCCCCAGCGTCAGTTCGACGCCGAACACCTGCGCCAGGAACACCACCGTCACGCCCTCGAACAGGGCCGTGCCGTTCATGTTCATGGTCGCCCCGAGCGGCAGGACGAACCCGGCGATTTGCGGTGGAACCCCCAGTTCCTCCTCGCTCACCTTGATGCTCGTCGGCAGGGTCGCGTTGCTGGAACTGGTCGAGAAGGCGGTCACCATGATGTCGCGCGTCCGGCGGAAGAACTCCACCGGGCTCAGCCGCGCCAGCCCCCACACCAGCAGCGACAGCACCCCGAACAATTGCAGCGCCAGCCCGCCGATCACCACCAGGACGTACAGTCCCAGCGGCCGCAGCAGGTCGAACCCAAACCGAGCCGTCACCGAGAAGACCAGCGCGAACACCCCATACGGCGCGATCTTCATGGCCATGTTAATGATCACCACCATCAGGTCGCCGACGCCCTCCAGGACCGTCAGGACCGCCTCGGCCCGCTGCCTGTCGATCACCGTCAGCCCGACTCCGACCAGCAGGGCGACGAAGATGATCTGCAGCATCTCCATGTTGACAGCCGACTGGAACGGGTTGCGCGGGACGATGTTGACGAACGTCTCCACCCCGAACGCCACCGGCGCCTTCGTCTTCTCCGACGCCTGCTCACCGTACTGCTTGACGAGCCCCTCGCGCGTCTCCGGCGGGAGTCCCTCCCCGGGCCGCACCAGGTTGACCAGCGCCAGACCGAGGACCACGGCGCAGCTCATCGTCAGCACGAAGTAGGTGAATGTCTTGGCGCCGATCCGGCCGAGGCTGCGCAGGTCGCCCAGGCGGGCGACGCCGACGGCGAGCGAGGAGAACACCAGCGGGATGACCGTCAGGAACAGCAGGCGCAGGAACACCTGGCCGACCGGCTCCATGATGTAAGTGATGAGCCAGTCCACGAACCGAGGAGCCGGCGGCCGGACCGCCTCGGCCACGCCCGCCCACGGCACCGCAGCCGGGAACCCGCCGGTCGGGTTGACGGTCAGGGCGTGCAACCGATGCGGCTCCAGCGCCGGGCCGGGGGTCAGGGCGTTGGCCGTCACTCCGCAGGCGGCGCCGAACACCAGTCCCAGGAGGATCTTCGTATGCAGGGACATGCCGCGGCCGTTCGTCGCTTCGCTCATGGGCTCAGTCTACGGCCGCGACGTGGATGTTGTATCCACCGGCCCGGTTGGAAATGAACGCGAGCCGGCGCCCGTCCGGCGCCCAGGCGGCGAAGTTGTCCTGGGCCGGGTGGCTGGTCACGTTCCGCTGGCCCGACCCGTCGGCGTTCATGACGTAGATCTCGTAGTTCCCGTCCCGGTTCGACGTGAACGCAAGGCGCTTGCCGTCCGGCGACCAGGCCGGCCAGCAGTCCATCCGCGGGTGGCTCGTCAGGCGGCGCACGTCGCCGCCGTCGGCGCTCATCGAGTAGATGTCGAGGTTTCCGCCGCGGGCGCTGCAGAACGCGAGGCGCTTGCCGTCCGGCGCCCAGGTCGGATTGTTGTCGGCCGCGGGATCGCTGGTGAGGCGGCGGATGTTCTTGCCGTCCGCGCCGACGACGTGAATCTCCTGGTTCTTCGTCCGCGTGCTGACCCAGGCGATGAGCTTGCCGTCGGGCGACCAGCGCGGCGACTCCTCGAAGGCGTTGACGTGCGGCAGGAGTACCGTCTGCTCGCCGCCATCTGCGCCGACGACGTTGATTTGCAGTTTGCCGTCGGTGCCCTGGAGGCGGTCGTGGACGAAGACGATTCGCTTGCCGTCGGGGGACCAGTGACCGTCGAAGCACGGCTGCGTTTCGCCGGGAAGGAGCGGCCTGAAGTCGGATCCGTCCGCGTTCAGCGTCCACAGACCCATCTTGCCGGCGTGGATGCGCGTGCAGAGGAACCGCTTGCCGTCGGGGGACCAGGAGAGGTGCTGGAGGAAGTCGCGGTTCCCTTTCGTGACGGCGCCGACGCGCGGCCCGGACGGCTGGACCGCGGCGGCCGCGAACACCAGCACGACGAGCAGGAGGAACGCGCCTTTCGCCATCGGGAGCACCCTCTTCTCGATCCCGGTACGGCGACCCCGGTCGTCAAGGAGGCTGTTTCAAGACCGTGGGCCAGATCCCCAGCACCTGACCCACGGGACACCACCCGTGGGCCTTGTACATCACTGCCCTTGATCCTGCACCAGGCAGGCGGACAAAACCCGACGAGCCGGAAGCGTAAGCGACGGAACATCCAACAGGATTGTCGCTTACGCTTCCAGCTCGTCAGGTGCGGCACACGCGACACTGCAATTTGCGGACCGAATTTGTCTGCGAGTCTCGAATCGATCGCGAATTATTCGGTTTCCGTAAGAATACGGATATACTCCTCCGATAATCTCATGTAGCTTACAAACAGCGGCCAGGGGAACTGCAACGAGGCCGCTTACCGATGTCCCGCCGTTTGGTATTGGTCAGGTGGTTGGGCGACACCTCGATCAGGCCAGCGGCGGGGCACTTTTTTTCCGGGCCGATCACTTCTTCTCCGGCCGCGGTGCCAGTTTCCCCGCCATCAGGTCAGGAAGCACGGCCTGAATGGTTTCGGACGGTATCGCATAGGTTTCCGGTCGCCCGGCGCGGGAGATGTTCACCCCGACCACGTTGCCGGCGAGATCGACCAGCGGCCCCCCGAGGTTGGGCGCTTCCAGGACGGTGTCGTGCTGGAGGATCACCGGGAACCCGCCGCGGCGTTTGCTGAGTTTGCTCCCCAGGTTGTTCTGGAAGTCGCCGCGCGACAGGCCGCCGGCCGGACGCTTGCCCAGCGTCGCCTTGAGATCCATCTCCTCGTCTCCGCGCTTGACCCGCAGCGTTATCGCATCGTTGGGCTTGTAGCGGCCAATCGTGCGGATCAGCGTCTCGGCGTCGGGCGTCGGCTTGCCGGAGACGGACAGGATCACGTCATCCACCTTCAGGCCGGCCTTTGCCGCGGCACTCTTGGGTTGCACCTCGCCGATCACGGCCCCCAGTTCGGTTTCCGCCAGGCCGATCCCCAGGAACCCGCCGCCGCTCGTACCGGGCGGTGGCGGCACCTTGGCGTTGGGGATGTGGCGCGTCGCGACGCTGACGACGCCCACCGCTATCGGCGCAGTGCCCATGCCAGGGCTTGCGACCCAGTTGCCGACCGCCGCCGTCTTGCTGTTCTCCCACTTCACCGGCGTCAGGTTGTTGGCCGCGACCTTGAGCAGCGCCAGGCCGTGCGATTCGTGAACGCCGATCAGTTCGGCTTTGAGGGTTTCGCCAGTCCGGGTCTTCACGGTGATGTCGCCTTCCAGATCGCTCGCCTGTGTGAGGATGAACCCGTTGGCGCCGACAACCACGCCCAGGGCCGTGTCCTTGCCGTTGCACTGCACGCGCACGGTACTCTTCGCCGCCTGCGCGACCGAGTCGCGGAAGGCGTTGCGGAACTTCTCGCTGCTCTTGATCTCCACGCCGTTGGTTCCGCCCCCGGATCCGCCCCGCTGGGCGTGGGCGGCAGCCTGCCAGAACAGGCACGCGGCGACGGCCAGGAAGGCGGCCGACCGAGAGAGGAGTCGGCGGCGGATCGGATAACGCGAAAGAACCATGACCAGGATGCTCCGGGAAGGAGATGATCGGGGAGGATCTCGGGGCTCCGGGCCGCGGTCCGGAACACCGAGGAGTGGGTTTAGCAGCCGTTTGAAAACCTGCCGACTAGCCCCGAGCACGAGCGTAGGCCGCCCCGCGCTGGCGCCTGGGGCTAGTTTGGCAACGACTTCTTAGCCGGGTCGCTTGCCGATGACGATTTTCAGATTGACGGTCTGGTCGCCGCGGCGCACCTCCAGGGCGAGTTCCTCGTTCGGCCGACGGCTCTGCACCAGGTTGCGGAGGTCGTCGAACGCGCCGATCCGCCGGCCGGCGCAGCGGAGTACCACGTCGCCCACCCTTACTCCGGCCTTCTCCGCGGGCGAACCGGCCATCACCCTGGTGATCTTGCACTTGTCGCTGTCGAGATCCCCCTCGACACCGAGGTACGGGGTGTTCCGCCGGGTCGGCTGGCCGAACAGCGAGCCGCCCCACGACTCGCCCTTGGCGAGCCGGTCCCAGGTGTCGCGGTATGTATCGACGGGGACGTGAACGTTCGCCGTGATCGGCCCGCCGATGCGGCTGTGGATGCCGATCACGCGACCGTGCATGTCGAACAGCGGGCCGCCCGAGTCACCGCCGACGAGCGTGCAGTCGGTCCGAATCGCCGACTTGCCCAGGTCGAGGATGCGGCCAACGCGGACGACCGGACTGCGGCCGGTCCTGTACCCGCCGGGGTGGCCGATCGCGATGCACCACGCGCCCTTCTTGACCTCACTCGACTTGCCCAGGTCCACGAACGGGAACCGGCCCTCGACGGTGATCTTGACCATCCCGCTGTCGATACCGCGGTTGGCGCCGAGCGTCTTGCCCTTGAGTTTGCGCCCGTCGGGCATGGTGATGGTGGCGTCCTTGCCCGGCTGACCGGAGACGTGGCCGGCGGTCAGGACGTACCCGTCCGCGCTGACGATCACCCCGCTGCCCTGCCCCTGGCCGATGCGGACGTTGACGACTGCGGGCGTGACCCGGGCGAGAACCTGTTTGACGTGGCTCTCGATCGCCCTGAGATCCGCGACCGACTCCGGAACAGCCTTGTCGAAGACCGGCGGCAGCGGCTGCAGGTCGCGCTCCTTCGGTTCGGGAGCCTGGGAGGTATCACCAGCCGCATACAATGCCAGGGGACCGACCAGCCAGAGCGCCACGAACAGGGTGCCCAGCCTCGACGGAAAAAGACGGTTGCTCGGCAACATCTGCACGTTCCTCAGATGACGAACAGAGAACACGGGTTGCCGGGGTGGTGGTTCCGGCAGAGGTTTAAACCCGGTCCGGTGGAGGGAGGTATCGCGTTGTCTCATGCATGGTCCGGGAAAGGATGTCCGATTTGCCTTCCTCTCCTCCCCCACGAGGGGAGAGGGGAGATAGAACCGGACAGAATCAACCGGACAGTAAATCAGGCCGTCGGGCGAGCCCGCGCTGTGTGAGGGCAGACGAACGCGGAGGGGCGGCCTAACCAATTTAGTATAACCCGCCCGGAACCCGGTTCAACGGAGAAACTGGCTACCATTCGAGGACGCGGCCGGCGCCAGCGGCAAGAGCCGCCTGGTAAACCCGGGCCGCAACGGCGATGTCTTCAATGCCGATGCCCAGGGACTTGAACAGGGTGACGTCCTGCGGGTGGGCGCGGCCGGTGTAGCGGCCGACGATGACCTGGCCGAGTTCGTGAACGTCGGCCCAGTGGATCGACCCGTCCTCGAGTGCCTGGACGAAGTCGCCAGCCTCCAGCCGGGCCTGGTCCTTGCTATCGACGACGATCGACTCGCACCGGCGCACGGTGACGGTATCGACCTCGGCCTTGCCGAGGAAGTTGGAGCCGATGACGTTGAGATGGGTGCCCTCGGCGATCCAGTTGCCGTTGAGAACCGGCTCGCGGCTGGTGGTGGCGGTGATGACGATGTCCTTGTCCTGGGCGGCCATCTCGGGACGCGGGACAGGCTCGATGTCGCACCCGCACAGCGGGGCCATCTCCTGGGCGAACCGGCGCCGGTTCGCCTCGTTGGGGGAGTAAACCTGGATGCGGCGGATCTTGCGGACCTTGCAGACGGCAAGGATCTGGGTGCGTGCCTGCTTGCCCGACCCGAACAGCCCAACCTCGGCCGAGTCCGGGCGGGCCATGTACTGCGTCGCCACCCCGGTGGCGGCCCCGGTGCGGACCTGCCCGAGATAATCGGCCTGGATGAGGGCGAGGGGGGCGCCGGTCTTGCCGTCGTAAAGGGTGATGTGAAAGTGGGTGCCCTTGCGGCTGGTGGTGTACGCCTTGAAGCCGAGCACGCCGAGCGTCTTGGCGGCGGCCGACAGGACGTGGAGCATGGCGTGATCGGTCTGGGCGCGCGAGCGCGGGATGTTGACCGCCTCGTCCAGGGCGAGCTTGCGCAGCCCCGCCTCGACCGCCTCGAGCGCCATCTCCACGGTCAGGAACTGGCGCACGTCGTCTTCGGACAGCAGGAGCACGGGCATGGCACCCTCCCGGCGGTCGGCGGTCAGCGGTCGGCGCCGTATCGCGCCCGTCTGTTCTGCACTTGCTGACCGCCGACCGCCGACCGCCGACCACTACTTCAGCAACTGTTCTAGCCGGTCCAGCCCTCCGTTCAACTGCTCGCGGCTGGCGGCGAAGGAGAGCCGGACATACCCCTCGGCGCCGAACGCCGACCCCGGCACGAGGTTGACGTGGGCGGCGTCCAGGGCGGCGGCGCAGAACCCGGTCGAGTCCGCGACCGGCCGACCGCCGAGAGTGCGGCCGAAGTGGCTCGACACGTCGAAGAAGGCGTAAAACGCGCCGGCGGCGACCGGGCACCGCAGCCCGGGCATGGCGCAGAGGCGTTGGCGGACCAGCGTGGCGCGGGCCTCGAACTCGCGGCGCATCTTCTCGACACACTCCTGGTCGCCTTCCAGCGCGGCGACGGCAGCGTACTGGCTGACGCTGGGCGGGTTGCCCGTCTCCTGGCTCTGGACGTTGCTCATCGCCTTGACCAGGTGCGCCGGGCCGACCGCCCAGCCGATCCGCCAGCCGGTCATGGCGTAGGTCTTGCTCACCCCACTCACCGTGACGGTCCGCTCCGCCAGCCCCGGACGCAGAGTGGCGAAACAGGTGGCCCGGGCGTCCCCGTAGACCAGTTTCTCGTAGATCTCGTCGCTGAGGACGGTCACGTCGGTGTCGAGCAGGACGTCGGCGAGCGCCTCGAGTTCCTGGCGGGTGTAGACGCTGCCGGTCGGGTTGCTGGGCGAGTTGAGCATCAGCAACCGGGTGCGCGAGGTGATGGCCCGGCGCAGCTGGTCGGGCGTCATCTTGAACCCGCTTTCGAGGGTGGTCGGAACGAGGGTGTACGTCGCCCCGGTCATCTGCACGAGGTCGCTGTAGCTCACCCAGTAGGGGGCCGGGATCACGACATCGTCGCCGGGGTTGAGGATCGCGGCCAGGACGTTGTGAATCGAGTGCTTGGCGCCGTTGGAGATGATGACCTGGTCCTGGCTGACCTGCAGGCCGTAGGTCTTCTGGTAGAAGCGGGCGACGGCCCCTCGCAGTTCGATGACGCCGGACGCCGGGGTGTAGCGGGTGTGGCCGTCCTGCACGGCCTTGGCGGCGGCGCGGCAGATGTGCTCGGGGGTGTTGAAGTCGGGCTCGCCGAGGCTGAAGTCATACACATGGATCCCCTCGGCCCTGAGCTGGCGGGCGCGGGCGCCCGCGGCCAGAGTGGCGGACGGCTGGACGGAAGAGGCCATTGTCGAGATCGGGATCTTCACGGCGGCATCCTTCTGCAGCACAGGTTGACGGCACTCCGGCCCAGGGGAGCGGGTCGCGGCAGGCACGGGTTCGCGCAGGGCTCAGGGGGTTAGCATACACAAAAAGCCGAGGGGGATCAGCGGGATTTCATCGGGCCAGCACCGCCGGAGGAGGCGGGCGCCCGACCTGTATCGGCGCTGCCGCTGGTCGGGCGTCCGCCTCCTGGGAAGATGCAGGTGCCACCTCGTCGAGAGTCAGAACAGGACCGGCTTGCCGAGCTTGCGGCGAATCACGCTGAACTGGCCGGCGTGCATCAGGACGTGGTTGGACGCGAGGAGCAGGAGCGCCCCGAGCGTCGGCGCGAGTTTCGCCATGCGGCCCTGGTTCGGCCTGTCCAGGTCCGCGTCTGTGAGCTTGTCGAGGGCGTCCAGGGTAGCGCTGCGGGCGCGCGCGAACAGATCGAGGTATTCGGCCCTGGTGAGGTAACCCTCCGTCGAGTCGCTGGCGGCTTTGTCCGCACCGTGCCGCTCGGCGAAGCCGGCCGGGAGGGCGGGATAGGCGGCGCCCGGGAGCATCGACCGGAGGAGGTCGCCCTCCGCGTCGATCAGGTGGCCGAGTTGCCACGCGGCGTGGTTGGCCCCGGCGCACGGCCGCACCAGCAGGTCCGCGTCGGAGAGGTCCGAAACGTACCAGCCCAGCAGATTCCGCGTCTCGGTCAACGCGGTCCGAATCGCTTCCTTACCGTTCATGGTTCCTCCGGATGGAAAGACAGGCTTGCCACGGTGGCGCCTCGGCGCCTTGCCGCGGCCGTCCGACCAACCCGTCACTGGCGCTCTGGACTGGTCGGACGACGCCAGTTCCCTGCACCTCGACCCTATCCGCGGCGCGGAGAGCGCGCTGTGAGGGCCGAGTGCTGGACCAGGGTGACGGGCCGGTACGCCGGCGCCGTCGAGCCCTGGCGGGGCTTTCGGCCAGGGCGCCCGGGGGTGGGGGCGAACTCCTTCTCGATCATCTCGAGCAGACGCGGCGGCGCCTTGCCCGGATCCTTCGTCCGCTCCTTGAGGCGCTCCGACAGATCCGGCGCGACGTTCGACCGCTTCAGGAAAAGCAGGGCGAAGCAGGTGTCGCACCCGCCGACGGAATACTCGCCGCTCCAGGAGCCGTCACCGCCCTGATGCGCCAGCAGGATCTCCGCGCCCCAGCGATACCAGTCCTTGCCGCCGATCGTCTTGAGGCCGTACACGACCGCCATCCGTTCCATTGTCCACAGGAAGTAGTAGACCTTCCCCGGCCTGTCGAGCTTCGGCACGCTGCCGGCATTTCCGGTCGGCTCGCCGATGACGGCGCCGAGGGCGAGGAACCCCCGCGTGACCGTCTCGTCCTTGGCGAGGTCACGCTTCGGCGCCCTCGGGTTGTCGGCGTTGACGGCGTGGGCGAGGGCCATACCGAGCAGACCGGCGCAGGTCATCTGCGGCGACGGCTGGTAATCGGGCGAGCGAAATACGCCCGGGTCGGTGACAAACGGCGGAAAGCGGTAGGTCCAGCCACCGTGCGGGCGCTGCGTGGCGCGCAGGCGCTGCTCGACGCGCGCGATGGCCCAATCGACCGGCAGACCGTGCCGCCGTGCCACCCACAGCGCCAGCAGAGCGAACTGCGTGTTCGAGTTGTCCACCTCCTGCGTGGCGGTGTACCCGGTGCCCTTGTACGTTTTGACCAGTTCCTGCTGCGTCGCGCGCGCGAGATCCTTGTACGTCCGCGGCTGGCGCTTCTCGTTCGTGTGGCCGGCCTGGTCGTCCTTGCGTTTCTGCAGCACGTCGGTCAGGCGGCGCACCTCGTCCGCGGACGGCGTCGGGGTGTAGTAGCTCCAGGCTCCCTGCTTGCGGTCCTGGCCGGCGAGGAGACGCACCGCCAGCGCCTCGATGAGCGGCGCGTCTTGCGGATCGCCGAGGCGATCGAGGAACAGGATGGCGAGCGAGACGGCGTAAACGTACTTCAGGTTGACGCTGCCCTGGCGGACCGTGTCGGCAGTCTTTTTCACAACCGGCTCGTTCGGCTTGACCCCGCATTCGAGGAGCGTGAGGCCGACGAGGGCAGTGCTGCCGATGTGCTGGGCGGTGGCGATATGACCTTGCGCCGGGTTCGGGGCGGCGGCGCCCACCTGGCTCCTGCGCAGCGCCGTGACGCCGCGGTCGATGGCGGCGTTGACCTGTTTGCCGAAGTCGTCCTGGGCGCGGGCCGGCCCGCTCGCCAGCAGCAGGATCAGGGCAGCCAGGCCGGTCGCCTGGCAGCGGCCTGCGTGTCTCATCGCCGATACCTCCTCACGGGCAGCGGGGGAATCTTCGAGAACCACCGGGGCCGCGGCAATGAAGGAGAAATGGGCGTGCGGTTGGGTCCGCGGCTCGCCGCCCCAACCCGATTCAGGATAGCCGCTGTGGTGGCGGGCCGCCAGTGATTTCCCTGCCGGGCCGACGAGGACACAACCTGTCTCAAACACGATCCGATTAGCCCTGTCGGAGCCGCGCCACGACACCTGGACGCCGACCAGGCCCGTGGAGACGGAATCCCCTGCCTTATTCCTTGCCTTCCTGCCGTTTGCAGGTTACAGGTAGTTGCAACGCCGGGTGGCCCTGCATCAGGCGGCTACCCCCTTCGTCACGCCGAGAAAGACGGCCATGTGTGCAGGTGACGATTCCGCTCCTCATGAAACCTCTCCGGGGGTGGCCCAGCGAACCGCCCCCGTGGTCACGCGAATGCACCTGGAGGAGATCCGCAGATGAGACGAACCCTGACCGTGGCCGGCGCGGCGCTGGCCCTGGCGGTCGTGTACGCCGCCCCGGCGCGGCCGCAGGAGGGCGCCGGCGACCGGCTCCCCGCCCGGTTCGACCTGCGCGCCGTCGGCGCCGTGACGCCGGTCAAGCAGCAACTCGGCGGGACGTGCTGGACGCACGGGACAATGGCCGCCATCGAGAGCCACCTGCTCCGGTCCGGCACCTGGAAGCGGCTCGGCCACGGCGGCATCCCCGCCATCTCCGAGTACCACCTCGACTGGTGGAACGGGTTCAACCGCCACGCGAACGGCGACGTCGCCGACGTCGCCAAGGATCCGACCGGGCTGCGCGTTCACGTCGGCGGCGACTATCGGGTGTCGGCCGCGTACATCAGCCGCGGAGACGGCGCCGTCCTCATCCCGCCGGGCGCGGACGGCACCCCGGATCCGAAGGCCTGGTACAAGGAAGCGCCCGCCCGCCTGGCCCCCGGCTACAAGCGCTTCTACGTGCGCGACATCGAGTGGTTCACGATCGGCAAGAACCTGGAGAACATTGTTACCCTCAAGCGCCGCCTCATGAAGGAGGGCGCCCTCGGCACCGCCTACGCGGTCAGCAAGACGCTCGTCAGCAAGGACTTCGTCCACTACCAGCCGCCGACGCACACGGGCAAGCCGAACCACGCGGTCGCCATCATCGGGTGGGACGACACCAAGGCCGGCGCCGACAAGGATAAACAGGCGCCCAGGCCGGGCGCCTGGCTAATCAAGAACAGCTGGGGCACGAAGAAGGGCGACCAGGGTTATTACTGGATCTCCTACTACGACAAGGTGTGCTGCCGCGACCCCGAGATGGGCGCGGTGTCGTTCCGCAACATCGAACCGCTGGCGTATGACCAGGTCTACCACCACGACTACCACGGCTGGCGGGCCACCCTGCCGCAGGTCGCCAAGGCGTTCAACGCCTTCACCGCGACGGCGGACCAGCAGATCCGCGCGGTGAGTTTCTACACGGCCAGGGACAACGTCGGCTACACGGTGAAGCTCTACCGCCGGTTCGCGAACGGCCAGCTGCAGGAGGAGGCCGCGATCAAGGCCGGCGCGTTCCCTCACACCGGCTTCCACACGGTCAACCTCGACGCGCCGGTGCCGGTGCGCGCGAACGAGAAGTTCTACGTCTACCTGGATCTGACGGGCGGCGGGCACGCCATCGACCGCACGTCGGAGATCCCGGTTCTGCTCCAGCCGGAGCCGAAGAAGCAGCCGCAGCCGGCGAAACAGCCGCCGCCGAAGAAGAAGTTCCAGAAGAAGCAGCCGACCGGCCCGCGCGGCCCGAACGGCGGCCCCGTCGTGCTGTCGCGGGCGAACCCGGGCGAGAGCTACTACTTCGATGGCTCGTGGAAGGATCTGTACGAGTACCGTTTCGAGAACCCGACCTGGGCGACGTTCGACCGGACCGCGAACTTCTGCATGAAGGCGCTGGCGGTCAACGCGCCGGCCGGCCGGTAGCAACTGTGCAAGTTCAAGGAGGGTGGTACGCAAGGAGTCGTCGCAAAGCCCACGGGCGGCGCCCCGTGGGCTTTGCGTTACTCGTGGGCTTTGGAAAATCCTTTCCACACCAGGCCGCCTGGCCCCGCATCAGGTGGCACCACGTTCAGAATCAGGGAGCCTGATCATGAGGAATGGACGACCCCGCGCTGCGTGGGTTTTGCTGGCTGCAGCGCTGCTCTCCACGAACGCACGCGCTCAGACCCTTGCCCCCGTTGAGGTCGAGGGCCAGCCGCTCGCGGCGAACGTCCGGCGACTCGACCAGGCGCTCGAATACCTCGGCGCTCCCCTGCCTGCCGACGCGCGGAAAGCAATCCTCGCCGCCTGCGCGGACCGCGACGCCGACCGGCTTCAACGGCTGCTCGACCCGCACGTGCTGCTGGCCGTTCACCTCAACCCCGAGGTGCGCGTCAAGGTTGCCCGCGGGCCGGCGAAGGCGACGCTGCAGCAGGCCGGCTACACGCCCGTCATCGTCAAGGTCGTCAACGACAGCACCGCGACCAAATCGCTGCGCGTCAGCAGCCCGCAGGCCGGACCGCCCTACGCCGGCATGGATCGGTTGAGCATGACCCGGCAGGACCAGCTGCACCTGCTGACCGACCCCAAATTCCGGGCCGACCGGGGCCGCTTCCTCCACGTCGAGATGTTCACCAGCCAGCCGCTGACGGCCAACCTGAGCGGCCTGCGGGTGGAGTACGCCGTCGCCCTGATCTACAGCAGCGAGGCCGGCAAGCGCGAGGCGACGCTTGTGTTTGACGTCGGCCAGGGCACCCAGGATCTGGGCTTCCGCGCTGAGGTGCCGGTCCTGTTCGACGTGCGGCCGGCGGTGCCGGTCACGCTGGCGATTACCGATCACGACGGCCGGCCGACCGTCGGCCGGTTCACGTTCCGCGATCGGGCCGGCCACGTCCATCCGCCGCAGGCCCGGCGGCTGGCGCCCGACTTCTTCTTCCAGGAGCAGATCTACCGCAACGACGGCGACATCGTCCTGCTGCCGCCGGGCGAGTTCACCATGCACTATAGCCGCGGACCAGAGTACCGCCTGCTCGACCGGAAAATCACCGTGCCCGCCCGCGGCAAGGCGCGCGTCGCGGTGCGGCTCGAACGCTGGATCAACCCGGCCGCGTTCGGGTTCTACAGCGGCGACCACCACATCCACGCGGCCGGCTGCGCCCACTACACCAGCCCGACCGAGGGCGTGCTGCCAAAGGACATGTACCTGCAGATCAAGGGCGAGGGGCTCAACGTTGGCTGCCTGCTCACGTGGGGGCCGTGCTTCGAGTATCAGCGGCAGTTCTTCACGCCGGTGCCGCACAAGCTGAGCGAGCCGTTCACCGTTCTCAAATATGACATCGAGGTGAGCGGGTTTGGGTCGCAGGCGCTCGGCCACGTCTGCCTGCTCAACCTGCGCGACCAGACCTACCCCGGCTCGGGAGGGACCAAGGAGAAGGGCTGGCCGACCTGGACCACGCCGGTGCTGCGCTGGGCCAGGGCGCAGGGAGCGATCACCGGGTACGCGCACTCGGCGAGCGGCCTGCAGATCGACCCGGCGGCCGCCACGAAGCGGCTGGTGGCCGCGCTGGACCGCGACGGCGACGGCAAGCTGAGCCGCGCTGAGGCGGGCAAAGGACTGCTGCCCGAACCGTTCGCCGCCAGCGACGTCAACCGGGACGGTTTCCTGATCGCGGCCGAGTTACAGGCCGCCCACCAGCGCGCCGCCGGCCGCCTGCCGAACCTGGCGATCCCGGAGTTGAACAGCGTCGGCGCCCAGGAGATCTTTGTCACCACCGCCCAGGGGCTGTGCGACTTCATCAGCGCCATGGACACGGCCCGCATCCCCGAGTGGAACTGCTGGTATCACATCCTCAACTGCGGCTTCCCGCTCAGGGTGAGCGGCGAGACCGATTTCCCCTGCATGAGCGGGTCGCGCGTCGGCCAGGGGCGTGTGTACGTTCGGCTCGGCAAGGTCGAGCGCGTCGATTTCACTGCCTGGTGCGAGGGGCTGGCGAAGGGTCGCTCGTATGTCTCCGACGGCTACGCCCATGCGCTGGAGTTCACTGTTGCCGGCAAGTCGGCCGGACAGTCCGTGGCGTTGAAAGAGGCCGGCCGGGTCGCGGTCAAGGCGAAGGTCGCGTTCGCGTCGGCGACGCCGCTGGGGGTCGCGCACGGCGGCGAGGTGCCGCGCGAGGCCGCGCCGTGGGTCGGCGACACCGTCACGCTGCACGGTCCGCGCTTCCCCGACGAGGCGCGGCGCCGGGGCGGCAAACGGCTCGTGGAACTGGTCGTTAACGGCGTGGCCGTCGCGAGCAAGGAGGTGCCTGCCGACGACCAGCTTCACGAGCTGACCTTCTCCGTGCCGATCGAGCGCAGCAGCTGGGTGGCGCTGCGGCACTTTCCGCAGCTGCACACCAACCCGGTGCCGGTGCGCGTCGCCGGTCAGCCCATACGGGCGTCGCGCCAGAGCGCGTTGTGGTGCGTCGGGTGCATCGAGCAACTGTGGCGGGCACGCGGTCAGCGGATCGCCGCCGCCGAGCGCGACGAGGCGCACCGGACGTTCCTGAGGGCGATCGAGGTGTACCGCAAGATCGCGGCCGAAGCCCCGGAAGGGAGCTGACGCCGGCAGGCCGATGAAGTACGAGCTACCGGACCCAAACGCGATGATCTGGACGAGCCGGAAACGTCAGCGACGGTTTCGGCAACCGTTCCGTCACTGGCGCTTTCGGCTCGTCGCGGTTTTGTGAAGCCGTGAGCGTCAGCGCGGGCAGCGTCCTTTTTCGGGTTTCCCCTTGAGGGGGACCCCCGGTCGCGATAAAACAGATAGGTTGGGGGTGGGCCGGCCGCGCGAAGCCGCTCGGTACGGTGACCTCCTGGTTCAAGCGCCCACGGAGCGGAGCGTTTCATGCCGCTGCCGAGTGATCCTTTCGGAACCGAACTGCCGGGCGGCTACCGGCTGCTCACCCGCCTCGGCCACGGAGCGTTCGGCGAGGTGTGGCGGGCGGAGGCTCCGGGCGGGGTCGAGGTCGCCGTCAAGATCATTCACCGAAACCTGAAGCCGGAAGAGGCGAAACGCGAACTCGAGGCTCTCCAGCTCATCAAGCTCCTGCGCCACCCGTTCCTGCTCTCGCTGCAGAGTTTCTTCTCCGAGGAGGACCGCCTGCTCATCGTCCTGGAACTGGCCGAGGGGAACCTCCGGCAGCGCCTGCAACAGTGCCTCCAGGAGGGCCACCCCGGGATCCCCGCCCGGGAGTTGCTCATTTACTTTCGCGAGGCGGCCGAGGCGCTCGACTACCTGCACGAGCACAACGTCCTCCACCGGGACATCAAGCCGGACAACCTGCTCCTGCTCGGCCAGCACGTCATGGTCGCCGATTACGGTCTGGCCCGCGCCCTGGAGGGGCAGGCGGTGCAGACCGCGAGCACAGTCGGCACGCCGGCCTACATGGCCCCGGAGGCGTGGGACGGCAAGCTGTCGCCCGCCAGCGACCAGTATGCCCTGGCGACGAGCTACGCCGAGCTGCGTCTGGGGCGGCCGCCGTTCCAGGCTCTGAACGTGATGCAGTGGGTCCACTGCCACCTGCGGCAGGAGCCGGACCTGTCCCCCCTGGACGAGAGCGAGCGGCGGGCTCTGCTGCGGGCGCTGGCGAAAACTCCGGACCGGCGCTATCCGAACTGTACCGCCTTCATCCGCGCGCTGACGAAAGCAATTCTGCAGCCGACGCTCCCGGAGCCGGAGCCGGCCCCTCCCGTGGTGCGCCCCGCCCCGCCCGGCGGCCGGCCGGCCGGCGCTGTGCCGCGGGTCGCACCGACAGCGACCGACAGGGACCAGGCAACACACCGGGCGACCGGCCCGGCGCCGCGCAAGCAGGGGACCAAACCCCTCCCGTCCGTCCTGCCCGCGAACGGGCCAGGGGCGATCACCGCTCGCGATACGCTGAGCGCCCACGCACGGACCGAACTCGACCCCATCCCGTCGGCCCGCAAGCAGCCGAAGAAAAAGGGCTCCCGGCCACGCTGGTACATCCCGGCGATCGTGATCGGCCTTCTCGTCGCCCTCGTCACCCCGCTGGCCTTCCTGGTTCCGCCGCTCCTGCGGATGAATGTCGGGCCGGGCAAGGACAAGCCCGCGCCGGTCCCGTTCGAGTGGGAAGTCAAGGGGGAGAAAGTCCCGGACCAGGACAAGGCCCAGCTACCGCCTGTCGTCGTCCCGCCGGTCAAGATCGACAAGGAGCCCCCCAAGGATCCAGACGTCAAGAAGCCGGAGGTGGCCCCGGAGAGGAAGGATCTCCCCGGCCTCCCGACCCTGGCCATTGGGAACCTGCTGTTGCTGGGGAATGAGGCTTCAGTCCGGGCGGAGCTGACCGCCACGGACCCCACGGACCGACAACGAACCACGTCGCCGTGCAAGGTCTACACCATCCAGTTCACCGCCGGCCGAACGTACCAGATCGACCTCGTCAGCGGCGACGCTACGCGCCTCGACGTCTACCTCCGGCTGGAGAGTCCGGAGGGGATGCACCTGATCGGGAACGATGATGGCGGCGGATACCCCAATTCGCGCATCACCCATCTTTGCCAGCGCAGTGGAGCGTACCGGCTCGTCGTGACCAGTTACGCCCGCGCGACCGGCCCCTTCACCCTGCGTGTCGAGGAGCGCTAAACACCGCGCAAGGATAAGAGCTACCGGAGCAAACGCTGCGGGCGCGGACAGCATGGCTGCCACGGCGTTTGGTCCGGTAGTCCCTGGACTCACCGGGAGGTCTTCCCGCTCCATATGGCAGCGGGTGCATCCGGTCACCCCAACCCGCTGCACCCGCCCACACCGCACGCTGAATCACGGCTTCGCGAAAACGCTGTCGTCGAGTTTCTCGACTGGTGTCACGTCCGAAACCTCTATCTCCAGGAAGCGCTTGCCGTCGTTGTTGACGATGAGCTTCGTCGGCACCTTCAAGCCTCCCATGTCCTTGTAGTTGGGGAAAAGCTTCTCCTGCATCACCTCCATCATGGTGGTGGGGTCCGTGCCCTGGTACTCGGTCTTGCGCAGCAGGTGCGTCTTCTTGTCGAAGTACAGGTTCACGTCGCGTGTCCCTTCCTTCGTCACCCGCACCCCGACCGTGTCCCAGTCGCCGACCTTCACCTCGCCGAGGGGAGAGAGCTTGTAGCTCCTGTCCCGCAGCGCGATGAGGTTCGCCACCCTCTCCACCTGCATCACCGCGTGCGCTTCCTTCAGCTCCTTCTCGGTCATGTCCGTCGTCTTGCCCATCGTGCTGTTCCAGCCCTTCTTGCCGTTGACGACCTGGACCACCGAGAAGGTCATACCGTTGACCTCGATCTCGATGACGTTCTTCAGCTTGTCCGGCTCCTGGACCGAGGCTTCCAGCCCGAAGGGAAGTTCCATCCCCATGATGAAGACCTTGCCCTTGCCCTTGATGGTGACTGCTTTCGTGGCCTCCAACCTCTTCGCGCCGCCGTGGGCCTCGATGGCCTTGGCGACGAGGGCGCGGGCCTCGTCTTGCTGGGCGTGCAACTGCAGACCGACGCCCAGCCACAGACCGAGCCCGACCACCAGCACCGTCTTGCGCATTCGACACCTCCGCGGGGAACGGACCACGGGTGCGGGCCTGGTCCGACGCCTCTCGGAATGTCGGCAGGCGGCGCACTTGAGATGAGAGTACTGCTCGTCAACCTTATTCGCCGGTCCCAGTACATTCTTGACGCGGCGTCCGGCGGAGAGCGTCCCTTGTCTTTCCCCCTCGCCCCCCTGCCCCCCTCTCCCACCAGGGGAGAGAGGGAAAACCAGGAACCTACCGCCGGACCGTGACTCAGTTCGACTTGTACTCCCGCCCGCAAGTCCGCTATGTATACCCCCCGCCTGCTCCGCCCGTTTCAGGCGGGGCTGCCCGACGCCGGCCGCGGCCGCACTCCGGAACCACCCGCGCCGCACGCGCCACCCGTCTTCTGTCCAGGCCACGGAACGGCCTGCACCACCACTTCCACGCCGCACCGCCGGCGCCCAGGGAGGGGCCTCATGACCCACGCACCTACCCGTCTTGTCCTGTTGCTCGCGTTCGCCCTTTCGGCCGACCTTGCCCCCGCCGCCGAGCCGAAGAGGCCGGCCCGGCTCGACTCGTTCGGCGATGCCCTGCCGTCCGGCGCCGCCGCACGCCTCGGCACGATCCGCTTCCGCCACGGGGACGGGGTTTGCGCGGTCGCCTTCGCCCCGGACGGGCGGTTCCTCGCCTCCATCAGTCGCGACCGCACCGTGCGCCTCTGGAATCCCGACACCGGCAAGGAGGTGCGCCGCTTCAAGGAACCCGACTGCGAGTTCTACGCCCTCGCCTTCGCCCCCGACGGCAAGACCCTGGCGGCGTCGGCCGCGGACCCGATCAAGGGTGGAAACGCGGCCGTCCGCCTGTGGGACGTGCGGACCGGCAAGGAGGTGCGCCGGTTCGAGGGGCACCAGCAGCCGGCCCACACCCTGGCGTTCGCGGCCGACGGCACGGCCCTGTACTCCGTCAGCAGTGGGGACGCGATTCGGTGGGACGCGCGGACCGGCCAGGAGCAGGCGCACTGGAAGATGCCCGGTCCGACCGCGTCCCTCGCTGTCGCCCCCGACCTGGACGTCCTCGTGTTCGCCGGCAGCGACACCGAGGACAGGGCCGTTCACGTCTGGGACGCGACCGGCGGCAAGGAGGTGCGGCACCTGCGCGGGCACCAGCGCGGCGTGACGACGGTCGCTCTCTCGGCGGACGGCCGGCTCGTGGCGTCCGCGAACTCGTTCGAGGCGATCCGGCTGTGGGACCGGCGCACCGGGAAACTGGTCCGCCAATTCGACATGCCGGCCGGCGGACCTGCCCTGGCGTTTGCCCCCGACGGCAAGCGGCTCGCGGCGGCATGCGGGCAGACTGGCCTGGTCCGGGTGTGGGACACGGCCACCGGCAAGGTGGTCGGGTCGCTGCGCGGCTACCAGGGGTGGGTGAACGGCCTCGCCTTCGCACCGGACGGCAAGCGCCTCGCCCTGGCCGGCGCCGACACTCAGTCCGTTCACTTGTGGGACGTGGCCACCGGCAAGGATCTGCGCCCGCTGCGCGGCCACCGCGGGCATGTCGAGGCGGTCGCCTTCTCCCCGGACGGGCGCACGCTGGCGTCGGCCGGCGGCGACCGGCACGAGGAGGACACGGCCATCCGGCTCTGGGACGCGGCCGGCGGGGAGGAGGTGCGCCGCCTGGAAGGCCACCCCGGCAACGTCCACGCGCTGGCCTTCAGTCCGGATGGCAAGCTGCTCGCCTCCGGCGGCGAGAAGGAGGACTTCGTCCGCCTGTGGGACCACGCGACCGGCAAGTGCGTGCGTAAGCTCCGCCGGGTGCCCGGCAAGGACGAGCGTGCGGCGGCCGACCACCGCGTCAGCGCGCTCGCGTTCGCGCCGGACGGCCGCGCCCTGGCGGCGGCCGTGGACGAGGGCTACCTCGTCGTCTTCGACACCACCACCGGAGCGGAGCGCTGTCAGCTGGAGGGGCACGAGTCGCGCGTCACCTGCGTGGCGTTCAGCCCGGACGGCAAACTGCTCGCCAGCGGGAGCCTCGACCGGACCGCTCGGCTGTGGGATCTCGGGACGGGCAAGGAGGTGCGCCGCTTCGGCAAGCACGAGGACACGGTGCGCGCGGTCGCGTTCGCGCCGGCCCCCCTCCCGGGGGAACTGGACGGACCGACGAGGGCGGCGCCGCGGTGGCTGCTCGCGGTCGGCGCATGCGACTGGGAAGGCGTCGGGTTGTGGGAGGTGGCGAGCGGCCGCGAGGTCGGGCACATTCCCATCGATCAGGGGCGGCTGCACCAGCTGGCGTTCGCGCCGGACGGCCGGTCGCTGGCGGTGGGCTGCGGCGCGGGCACGGTGACCGTGTACGAGGTCGCGACCTGCAAGGAGCGGCGCCGGCTGATCGGCCACACGTCGGGCGTGCGCGGCGTGGCGTTCTCGCCCGACGGGACGGCGCTGGCGTCCGGCAGCGCCGACAGCACGGTGCTGCTCTGGGCGCTGGCCGAACCGGCGCGTGTTGAAGCCGCGCGCCTGTCCCGGCGACAGCTCGAAGCGTTGTGGGCCGACCTGGCGGGAGGGGACGCGGCGCGGGCCGAGCGGGCGGTCCGGGCGCTGCTGACCGCGCCTGCCGACACCGTGCCGTTCCTGCGCGAGCACCTGCGGCCGGGGCCGACCGTGTCGCGCGAACGTCTGACGCAGCTGCTGCGGGATCTGGACCACACGCGCTATCAGGTGCGCGACCGGGCGACGACGGAACTGGAGCGACTGGGCGAACTGGCGGAACCGCTGCTGCGCGGGCGTCAGGGCGAGCCGGCCTCGGCGGAGGCGCAGCGCCGCGTTCACCTGCTGCTGCGCCGACTCGACACCGCCACCCTGTCGCCGGTGACCTTGCGGGCGTTGCGGGCGTTCGAGGTGCTGGAGCGGCTCGGCACCGACGAGGCGCGGGCCGTCTTCGAGGACCACGCCCGGGCCGGCGCGGGGGCGCGTCTGGGCCAGGAAGCGCTGAGCAGCCTGGACCGGCTGTCGCGCCGCCGCTGACCCGGGGAAGCTGCTCTGTCAAAGCCCACGGGCCGCGTCCCGTGGGGCAGGCTCCCAACGCTTGGCCCACAGAACGCAGTCCGTGGGATTTTAGGGAATGTGGTTGCCGTACCTTCTCACGGAGGTAATAATAGTCTTCTGCGAATGGCCCTGACTCGACCTGCCTGCCTGCCTGCCAGCCTGCCGGGGGGGGTTGCCATGCCCTCCCATTGGTCCTCTGTCCGAGAGCAACGGCAACGTCCCGGCGCGGCGGAAACGCGCGCGGGGGGTGGCGGCCGACGCGGGCGGTGGGCACAATAGGTAGGCCGGCGGCGGCGCGGCCAGGTCACGGGCCTCAGGACGCGGTTTCCCATGTACACGCTCGGCGCGGCCGGCAACGCGGCCATCTTCTTCTTCAGCGGAGTCGGCGCGGTGATCGTCGGCCTGTGGGTTCTCTCCTACGCGGCCCACTCGTTCCTCGTCGTCCTGGAGAGCACGGCGGCCGGACAGGACGAGGTGCGCTGGCCGGACGAGCCGATGTTCGACTGGCTCTGGAAGCTGTGGTATCTCGCCTGGCTGGTCGGGTTCTGGCTGGTGCCGGTGTGGTTCCTCCTCGACGGCGTGTTCACCCGCCTGCTCGGGCTGCCGGCCGTCGGCGTCTACCCCCTCCTGGTCATTGTTATCTGGCTCCTCTTTCCGGTCAGCCTGTTTTCCTCGCTCAGCGCCAACGTGCGCTGGGCAGTCCTGCGGCCGGCGATCCTCCGGCAACTGTTCCGGCAAGGCCACGTAATGGTGGTCGTGTGGCTGATCGCCGGCGGGCTGGTGGTCGGGGCCGGGGTGCTCGGATACCTCGCCCTGCGGCTGGAGACCTGGCTGCTCCTGCCGGTGGCCGGGCTGGCCGGGGCGACGGTCCTGCTGCTCTACGCCCGGCTGCTCGGGCGCGTCGCGTGGCTGCTCGCCGACCAGCCGCGCAAGAGGCGGAAGAAGAAAAAGCGCGTCGCGGCGGAGGTGCCGGGCGGCGACCCGGCGCCCATCCCCCAGCGGGTGGAGCCGCTGTCGAACCTGCCGCCCCTGCCGCTGGAGGGCGTCACCCTGACCCCGGAGGCGGTGAAGGTCGTCCCACAGCCCATCCCAGTGCGGGAGGATGAGTGGGCGCCGGCGACGCCATACGGCGTCCAGGACGACCCGCCAGCGGTGCGGCCGGCCCCGCCGTCCTTCCCCAGGCCCACCCCGGAGGCCGATGCCTACGGGGTGCGGGAGGAGGAGCCGGCGGCCCCGGTCCCGCTGGCGGTGGACGGTCACCGCCCCATCGGGGTCGAGGTCTCGATGCCGACCGGACCGGGCCGACCGCTGTCGCCCGGTGAGGAGCCGCCCGCGCCCGCTCCGCTTGAGATGCGGTTCCTGGAATCGACCACGCCGCCCCCGCCCGCCCGGCCCCTGCTCAGCGGGGTCTACACCTTCCCGTGGTATCCCGCCTCGCTCCATGCGTGGATCTACCTGTCGCTGACCGGGTGTGTCTTCGGCGCGCTGATGCGGGTGATGCTCCTCACCTGGCCGTTCGATTGAGGGCGGCACGCGGCGCTTCCGCATTGCGTGGGGCCAGCCGGGGTGCTAGCATATCCCCTTGCTCCCGACCACGGACGGTGCCCGGTTCACGGAGGAACACCATGCGGGTCGCGCTCCTCAGTCACAACGCGCAGGCCGGCGACGCCATCGGTAACCAGGTGGCCGAGAAACTCGCCTTCTTCCTCGACCGCGGGGCCGACGTCCGTGTCCTCGTCGAGTCCGACCGCGACCTGCACCCCGCCGTCCGCCCGCACTGCCGTACCCTCCGCCCGGAGGACCACCGCGGGCCGGAGTGGGCGTTCATCGCCGCCTGCGACTTCGTCATCGCCGAGTACGGGCAGTACTACCCCTCGCTCCAACTGCTGCCGCTGCTGGCCGGCGGGCGGCCGCGCCTTCTCATCGACTACCACGGCGTCACGCCGCCCGAGTTGTGGGGCCTGCAAAACCGCGAGGCCCTCGATCGAGGCGTCCACCAGCGCGGCCTGACGTGGTGTGCCGACGGCGTCCTCGTCCATAGCACCTACACGCACCGGGAATTGCTCGCGCGGTGTGGGCTGCCCGCCGAGCGGCTCCACCGTCTCGCTTTCCCCGTTGACCTCGACAGCTTCCGCCCCGGCCCCTCGACCCACTGGCGGCGGACGCTGGGGCTGGAAGGCGCCCGGGTGGTGCTGTTCGTCGGCCGCCTGGCCCCGAACAAGCGCGTCCCGCTGCTGGTGGAGGCGCTCGCGCGCCTGCGCGACCTGGAGCCGCCGGTCCACGCCCTCATCGCCGGCACGACCGCGGACCTGTACCGCGCCGAGGCACGCCGCTGTCGCGACCTCGCCGCGAGACTGGGTGTCGCGGATCGGGTCCACTTCCTCGGCCACCTCACGGGCGAACGGCTCGTGGACGCCTACCGGGCGGCGGACGTGTTCGTCACGCCGTCCGCGTGGGAGAGCTTCTGCATCCCGGTCCTGGAGGCGATGGCCTGCGGCGTGCCGGTCGTCGCGGCCCGCGCCACCGCCCTGCCCGAGACGGTCGGCGACGCCGGCCTGACCTTCCGCCCCGAGGACGCGGACGACCTGGCGCGGCAGCTGCGCCGGGTGCTGATGAGTGAGAGGGAGCCCCAAAGCCCCCGGGTGGCGCCCCGTGGGCCAAGTTTGAGACTGTCCACCCACGGGGCGCCACCCGGGAGCTTTGCGCGCCAGCGGGTCGCCATTGTCTCCTTCCGGTACGGGACCGACTTCGCGGGCGGGGCGGAGGCGTCGCTGCGCACCATCGCCGAGGCGCTGCGCGACGCCGGTTCCGCAGTCGAGGTGTTCACCACCTGCGTCCGGCACGAGAGCGTCTGGACCGACGAGCTACCGGCGGGGACCACGGTCCTCGGCGGTATCCCGGTCCACCGCTACCCGATGGACCCGCACGACCGGCCCCGCCACCTCGAAGCGGTGCGCGCGGTCTGGCAGGCGGAGGGGCGCGTCGGGCCGGACGCCGAGGCGGCGTACCTGCGCCATTCCATCCATTCGTCGGCGCTGATGGATGCCCTGACGCGACGCGGCGCGGAGTTCGACGCCATCCTGACCGGGCCGTACCTCTACGGGCTGACCTGCGACGTCGCCCGTGCGTTGCCGGAGCGGACGGTCGTCGTGCCGTGTTTCCATGACGAGGCGCTGGCGCGGCTCGGCGCGTGGCCGGAGGTCTACGGCCGGGCGGGCGGGCTACTCTACCACAGTCCCGAGGAGCAGCACCTTGCCGAGGCCGAGCTGGGGCTGAACCACCCCGGCGCGGTCTGCATGGGCACCTACCTCGACACCGGGCAAGCGGGCGACGCGCGGGCCGGGCGTGAGGTGGTCGGGGTGATGGGGCCATACGTCGTCTACGCCGGCCGGTACTCGCCGCAGAAGGAGCTGCCGGCCCTGTTCGAGCACGCCCGCCGGTATCACCGGGAACGGCCGGGGCGGTTCACCTTCGTCTTCCTGGGGCAGGGGCCGGTGCCGATCCCGGCCGAGCCGTGGGCGCGCGACCTGGGGTTCGTGGACGAGCGGACGAAGCGCGATGTCCTGGCGGGGGCGGCGGCGCTGATCCAGCCGTCGCCCTACGAGTCGCTCTCGCTCGCCGCCCTGGAAGCGTGGGCGCAGGGGGTGCCGGTGCTGGCGGACGCGCGCTGCGCGGTGCTGGCGGGCCACCTGCGGCGTTCCGGCGGGGGGCGGGCGGTGGACGGCTACGACGGGCTCGCCCAGGCGCTGGACGAGATGTGGGAAGCGCCCGACGTGTGGCACGCGATGGGCGAACGCGGCCGGACCCACGTCCGCGCCGCGTTCGGGTCGCGCCCGGCGTTCGTGGAGCGCGTCCAGGAGGCGCTGCGCGGGCTGAGCGCTCCGGTGGCGGAGCAGATGCGGCGGCGCGGGCTGGAGCGGGCGGCGCGGTTTGGTCGGGCCGCGTGGCGCGAGCGCTTCGCCGCGGTCGTCGAGCAGGCGCTCGACGCCGCCCCGAGGCCGCACCACTGCGCCGTCGAGGTGCGGCCGAAGCGGGCCGAACACGCCGTCGCGGCCGGCGCCCGGGCGTTCCTGGTCCCGGTCCGCGTGCTCAACCGGGGGACGCACCCGCTGACGGCGGACGGGCCGGCGCGGGCCGTGCTGCGCTGCCGGGTGGCGGACGAGGAAGGACAGCCGGTCGCGGGCGGGACGGAGGCCGTGCCGCTCCCAGGGCTGCTCGCCCCGGGCCGGGCGCTGACGGCGGCGATGCCGGTGCCGGTGCCGCCCTCTCCGGGCGCCTACCGCGTGGCGCTCTGGGTCGAGCGTGCGGACACCCCGGAGGCGGGATCGGCCACGATGGGCGAATTCCGGCTGGCGGTGGAAGGGCAGGGGTGCGACGACGGGGCCTGCTCTGCGGCCCTGGACGCGGCCCACACGGCGCTGATCGAGGCCGGCCGGGTGCAGCAACTCCCGACCGACTACACCGACGTCACCGAGGGGTTGTTCGCGCCGCTCAAGCGGCGGGTGAAGCGCAAGCTGCTCGGCAATTTCAAGCACGCCTACGTCGATGTGCTCTCCCGCCAGCAGTCGGGCTTCAACGGCCGGCTCCTCGCGGCCGTGCAGGAACTGACCGAGTGCTGCGCCACGCTCGACCACGCCGTTCGGGTGCTGCTGCAGCGCGTGGCCGAGCTGGAGGGAAGAGAGGCGAAAGGCGAGGGGCCGAGTTCGGTACTCGGTACTCGGTACTCGGTACTCGGTACTGCCCCCGCGCCCTGCGCCGCTCGGTCCGCAGAGGCGCAGGAGGCGCATCCATGAAATGCCTGGTCACCGGCGCCGCCGGGTTCATCGGGTCGCACCTGTGTGAGCGGCTGCTGCACGCGGGGCACGAGGTCGTCGGGCTTGACGCCTTCATCCCCTACTACCCGCGGCCGCTCAAGGAGGCGAACCTGACGGCGGCGCTGCGCCACCCCGCGTTCACCTTCCACGCCCTCGACCTGCGGCACGACCCGCTCGACGCGGCGACCGACGGCGTCGAGACGGTCTTCCACCTGGCGGCGATGCCGGGCCTGGCGAAGAGCTGGACCGAGTTCGAGCTGTACCAGAGCTGCAACCTGACCGCGACGCACCGGCTGCTGGAGGCGGTGCGCGCCTGCCCGCGCCTGCACCGCTTCCTCTGTGTCTCGACCTCCAGCGTCTACGGCCGCTTCGGGTCCGGGGACGAGCAGCTGCCGGCGCGGCCAATTTCGCCATACGGGGTGACGAAGCTGGCGGCCGAGAACCTGTGCCGCGCCCACGCGGAGGAGCGCGGCCTGCCGCTGGTGGTGCTGCGCTACTTCTCCGTCTACGGCCCGCGCCAGCGTCCCGACATGGGCTACCACCGCTTCATCGCGGCCCTGCTGGCGGGGGAACCGATCGTCGTCTACGGGGACGGGCTGCAGGTGCGCGGCAACACGTACATCGCCGATTGCGTCGAGGCGACGGCACTGGCGCTGGAGGCGCCGGTAGGCGAGACGTACAACGTCGGCGGCGGCGAGGCGGTCACCGTCTGGGACGTGCTGCGCAAGCTGGAGCAGCTGACGGGGCGCCAGGCCCGGGTGCGCCAGGAGGCGGCGCGTGCCGGGGACCAGCGCTACACCTTCGCCGACACGACGAGGATTGCTCGCCATCTTGGGTGGCGGCCGCGGACCGGGATGGACGAGGGGCTGGCGGAACAGGTGGCGTGGCAGCGCAGCCTCGGGCAGCAGTGGGCGGCGTGAGGGCTGGGGGCAAGGGTCTTGTGCAAGGGCCACAGGGCGCCACCCGTGGGCCTTGCACAAGGCCCTTGCCCCTGACTCAGGTTCTCGCCCTGTACCCGATCTCCCGCAGCAACTCCGGCGTCAGCACGAACGGCACCGGCGGAACAATCCCCAGCCGGAAGTGCGGCAGCAGTTCCTGAGCGGTGATCGGCTCAATTCGATCCAGCCACCCGCACGACCACGCGAGCAGGCCGAGCAGGCGCTCGGCGGTCACTCCCGCAACTCGCAGCGCAGACAGGCGCGTATCGCCGTGCCGCTTCGCGAGCCGCCGGTTGTCGGGACCGACCACCAGGGGGACGTGCGCAAACGACGGTGGAGGTAACCCAAGCGAGCGATAGAGCAGCAGCTGCCGCGGCGTGGACGGGACGAGGTCGTCGCCGCGTACCACCTCGGTCACGCCCATCGCCGCGTCATCGACGACCACCGCCAGCTGATACGCCGGCGTGCCGACCGACTTCCAGACAACGAAATCCCCGCCCATCTCCGCGGCCGACACGCGCGTCGGCCCGCGGAACGCATCCACGAATTCCCCCGCCTGCGCCCCGACGCGGAAACGCCAGGCATACGGCCGCCCCTCCAGCGCATCGGCGTCCGCCGCGCACCGCCCGGCGCACGTGCCGGGGTAGACCGGCCCCTCATGGTCGGCGTGCGGGGCGCTGGCGGCGCGCTCCACGTCGCCGCGCGTGCAGATGCAGGGATAGACCAGTTCCTGCTCGCGCAGCCGCCGCAGTGCCGCCTCGTAGAGCGGGAGCCGGCCGGTCTGGACGACCGGCCCCTCGTCCCAGTCCAGCCCGAGCCAGCCCAGGTCGGCGCACGCCTGGTTGGCCGCGCCGGGCTTGACGCGCGGCGAGTCGATGTCCTCGATGCGCAGCGCCACGGCCCCGTCGCGCGACCGCGCCGACAGCCACGCGATCAGGTACGTCCGCGCGTTGCCGACGTGCTGGGCGCCGGTCGGCGAAGGCGCGAGCCGCCCCTTGACCCGGGACAGGGCCGACGGCGGAGCGGTCGCGCTGGTCACGGCTGTTGCGAACATGCGGAGGACTGCCGTCACGGAGAGGAGTCGCGCCGCCGCGCGTCGAGCAGCGCGGCCCCCCGGACCGGCAGCGTCGGAAAACCGTCACGGAAGGCTGGCACTGCCAGGAGCAGCAGGCGCTCCTGGCCCGGCAGCGCCGGCGGCACACGCTCGCCGGCCGCTCCCACCTTCGCCTTGCCCTTGCCCTTCTTGCCGAACGGGGCGTCCGGGGCGTTCACCGTCGGCAGCCGGGCGGCGAGTTCCTTCCTGAGTTCGGCGTACCGCGGATCCTTCGCGAGGTTCTTCCACTCCAGCGGATCCGCGTCGTGATCGTACAGCTCCTCGGCGCCGTCCTGGTAGCGGATGTAGCGCCAGCGCTCGGTGCGGACGGTGTGGTTGTTGCGCCCGTGGGTGGTGATCGACGGGTGGTCCCACGGAGCCTGCGGGTCGCGCAGGAGCGGGACCAGGCTATGCCCCTCCAGTCCCTTCTTCGCGGGCAGGCTGCAAAGCCCAAGCACGGTCGGGTAGAGGTCCAGCAGGTTGACCGTGCGGGCGCAGCGCTGGTCGGGCCGGGTCGTGCCCGGGACCGCGATCGTGAGGGTGACCCGGGTCGCCTGCTCCCACAGGGCGAACTTGCGCCAGTGCTCCTTCTGCCCGTGGTGCCAGCCGTGGTCGCTCCACAGGATGACGATCGTGTTGTCCGCGTAGGGGCTCCGAGCGAGGGCGTCGAGCAGGCGGCCGAGCTGGGCATCCATGTACGAGCCGGCGGCGAGGTATGCCTGGACTGCCTCCTTCCACAGGCCGGCCTTGACGATCTGGGCGTGATCCCCCTGCGGCTTGGCCATCTTGATGCCGGCCGGCGGGATGTCGTCGAGGTCGGTGGCGAGAACCTTCGGCAGCTGGACCTTGTCGAGCGGGTGCATGTCGAAGTATTTTTGCGGCGCGTGCCACGGCAGGTGCGGCTTGATGTACCCGACTGCGAGGAAGAACGGTTTGGCGTGCTTCTCCTTCAGCTTGCCGACCGCCCAGTCGCTCAGCTGGCCGTCCGTCAGGTCGCTGTCGCCGGCCTTCCTCAGCGGACCCCAGGTCATGTTGCCGCCGATGCCGCGGGCGGGGGTGTCCTTCGCGGGGGCCTTGTTCTTCGGGAAGGTGTACTCGTCCCACGCCCTGGCGTCGTTGCTGTGGAAGATTTTCCCGCCGCCGAGGACGAGGTAGCCGTTCGCGCGCAGGTACTGCATCAGGGTGACCGCGTCGGGCAGGGCCGGCCGCCACGGCTGGCTGTTGAGGTAGACGCCGGTGGTCGAGGGACGCATGCCGGTGAGCAAGGCGGTGCGCGACGGGTTGCACGCCGGAGCGGCGCAGTAGGCGCGGGTGAACACCATGCCGCGCTTCGCCAGGCGGTCGAGGTTCGGGGTGCGCGCCTGCGGGTGGCCGCCCAGGACACCGACCCAGTCGTTCAGGTCGTCGATGGCGATGAACAGAACGTTCGGCCGCTTCGCCGGCTGGCCCGCGCCTTTTTTCTCCTGGGCGCGGGCGGCGGGAGCGGCCAGCAGCAGGACCACGGCGACGCCGAGAAGCCTGGTTCTCATGGTGCAGCCTTTCGGGGGTGAGGTGAAGCAGGGCACCCGCACCGCCCGGTCGAGGCGGGTGCCCCACGCGGCATCACTATACCCCGCGGCCGCGGCGCGTCCAACGAATATCAATATCCCACTTACCAGCCCGTCGCTGGCGCTCTGGGCTGGTGCGAGCGCCAGCGACGGGCTGGCAGGGCAGCACCGCGTTAGACCCGCCCGCGGCGGCGCTCCTTCGCGGGCAGGATCTCCAGACACGTCGTCCACCAACCGCTGAGCACGGTCGTCACGAACTCTTCCGGCAGTCCCTCGTCGCGCATCTCCCGCGCCAGCCGCTCGTGGTCGTATGCCACCGGCACGAACTCCACCGCGAAATCCGGCCGCGCTTCCACGAGCGCATACCAGACGTTCGTCCGCCCGTCGTTCTCCGGGCGGCCAAGCACGCCGACGTTGACGTGGTGACAGTCCGCGCCGAGGCGCCGGTGCCACTTGATGCCGGTGTGTGTGGCGAGGATCGCGTCGGTGTCGTGGACGGCGCACAGGTGTTCGAGGAAGCGGGTGGACGTCGTCGATTCCCAGAGGAACTCGTTCATCTTTCGCGGGCTGCCGTGGCACAGCAGCACCCGATACCGGCCCAGCCTCAGCCGACGCTGCTCCGGCAGGGCTTTCATCCACGCCCGGTTGGCGGGGCTCGTGTTCGCGAAGGTGTACCTGTAACTGAGCCGGGCGAAGTGGTTATCGCGCGGGTCGGTGTAGCCGCACTGGCAGTCCGCCAGCCCGTTGCCGATCGAGTTGTCGTAGTTGCCCTGGATGCAGCGAACGCCGTGCTCGCGCAGCAGCGGGAAGACGCGGTCCGGGTGGGGACCGAACGCGCCGAGGTCGCCGAGGCAGTAGATCGCCTCGGCGCCACGATTCTGCGCGTCGCGCAGGGCGGCCGCAAGTGCCAGGTGGTTGCTATAGATCCCCCCAAAGACGGCGATGCGCGTGAACTCATCCATTTCCCTGCCTCCCTCCAACCCCTGCCGGGCTGACACCGCGCGGATTTCGGGATACGCACTGGACTTCCCGGTCCGTTGTGCGATAATCGCAATCTCTCGTGGAGGACTGATTTCTGTCCCACCTTCACTGTTCCCACCCAAGGAGACCGGCATGACACGCCTCCTCCGTCCCGGCCTGACGCTCGCCGTCCTGGCAGTCGCCCTGACCGTGTACGCGGCCGATCCCCCGCCCGCGGGCAAGGTCGCCATCGGCGCGCAGGCTCCCGCCTTCCAGATCAAGACCCCGTCGGGCCAGACGGTTGATCTCGCGAAGCTAACCGAGAAGGGTCCGGTGCTGCTGCGCCTGACCTGCGGCTGCTCCGGCTGCGACAAGGAACTGGCCTACTTCCAGCAGATCCACGACGCCTACAAGTCGCAGGGCTTGACGAGCCTGTTCATCTTCCGCGAGCCCGACGCCAAGGTCGCCAAGTACGCCGGCGACAAGAAGCTGAACATGCTCTACGCCGTCGATACCAAGGGCGCCACCTGGAACGTCTTCCAGACAAAGACGATGCCGACGAACTTCCTCATCGAGAAAGGCGGCAAGATCGTCGCCATCGCCGCCGGCTGCGACCCGAGCGGGCTGCTCGCGAACCGTGTCTCCGCCACGGCCGCCAAGGTGGTCGGGAGCGATCCGGTCAACGTGAAGGACAAGGTCAAGCAGCAGAAGAAGTAACGCTTTGAGCTGATGCCCAGTGGGCAGTGGACAGAGCAGAATGCTGTGTCCACTGCCCACTGGCTGCGCGCTCACAGGATACCGTATTCAGCGAACACCTCGCGCACGCTGCGGCCGCGCGCCAGCTCAGCCCGGACGCGGTTCTCCCCGGTGGCCTTCTCCAGCGCCAGCGGGAACGCCCGGTCGGCCAGACCAGCGGGCACCACGACCACCCCGTCCACGTCGCCGAAGACCCAGTCGCCCGGCGACACGACGCACTCGCCGACGCGGATCGGCTCGCCGTGGCTGATGGCGTCGAGCCGGCCCTTCGAGTCGAGCGGGCAGAAGCCGGCGGCGAACACCGGGAAATCCATCGCGACGATCTTCGCCGTGTCGCGCGTCAGGCCGTCGATGACTGCCCCGACCGCCCCGCGCGCCCGGCAGGCAGTCGAGAGCAACTCGCCCCACAGGGCGCTGCTGCGGTCGCCGTTGGTGGTCGCGACGAGGACGTCGCCCGCCCCCAGCAGGTCGATGCACTCCATCTCCACCGCGTAGGGGTGCCGCGGTTCGGCCGCGACCGTGACCGCGCTCAGCGTGCGCGCCCGGCCGAACAGCTTCCACCCGGGCGCCAGCGGCCGCAGGTACGCCGGCAGGGCACTGGTCCGGTGGCCGAGCGCGTCGAGCACGTCGGCGAGGACGGAGCTGGTCAGGACGTTCGCTTGCGGCCCGTACAGGGTCCGGATGTCGGTCATGGCTTCTCCAGGGGCGCGCTCCGCGGGACGAACGACAGGAGCCACGGATGCTGCCGGGTCAGGCGTCGCACCAGGTCGGCGTCGGCCGGCCACGGGTTGGCGCGCGGCTCGGGCGGCGGCAGCCGGCTCCCCGACCCTGCCCCGGTCGGCCCGACGACGCGGGCGGGCGCGGCCGTTGAAGTGAAATCCTACCAAGCCCACGGCCAGAAGGGAACGACCTGTGTCCCGCGCTTACGCTGCGGGCTCGGACACGCAGGGCGAATTCCGCTACCCTGTCGAGAGAGCATTTCCTCCCGAGGACACCCAATGGCCGCACTGCCCGTCACCCGTGTCGTCCTGTACAAGCATGGCGTCGGCTACTTCGAGCGCGAGGGCCCGGTCGAGGGCGACGCCGCCCTGCGCCTGACGTTCCGCCAGCGCGAGGTGAGCGACGTCCTCAAGTCGCTCACCGTCCTCGACCTGGACGGCGGCCACGTCGCGTCCGTGTCCTACGACTCGACCAAGCCGCTGGAGCAGCTCCTCGCTGACATCGCCCTGTCAATCCCGGACCAGGGGAGCCTGGTCGGTCTGCTCCCGCAGCTCAAGGGGGCGCGCGTCGCCCTGCACACCGGGGTGGACGAGCCGGTCGAGGGCAGCCTGCTCGGCATCGACACGACCGAGCGGCAGACAGGCGACGGCATCGTCAAGGTGGTGCTGGTGTCGGTCCTGACCGATGGCGGGGAGGTGCGCTCGTTCGACCTGCACCGCCTCGCCGGCCTGAAGGTGCTCGACGCCGGGCTGCGCCGCGACCTCGACTACTACCTGCGCACCCAGCTGTCGGCGAAGAAGAAGGATGCGCGCACGTTCACGTTCTTCGCCCAGGGCCAGGGGCGGCGCACCGTGCGGCTGAGCTACACACTGGAGGCGCCCGTCTGGAAGGCGACGTATCGCATCCTCCTCGGCGAGGAGGGTAGGCCGCCGATGATCCAGGGATGGGCGGTGGTGGACAACACGCAGGACGAGGACTGGGAGAACGTGCGGCTGTCGCTGGTGGCCGGGCTGCCGGTGTCGTTCGTCCACGACCTGTACACGCCGCGCTACATCCGTCGGCCGGTGGTCGAGGTGAAGGAGACGACGGGTGTGCTGCCCCCGGAAGTGGAAGCAGGGATGGCGCTGGGGGGCGAGAAACTTGGGGGGATACTCGAAGAGGTGCTGCACGCCGCGGCGGCCGACCATGCCGTCGCCCAGCAGTTGGGGAGGGTCAGGGCGGCCGCGCCCGGGGGCATGCTCGCCATGAAGAGCGCCATCAGTTCGACCCTCGCGCAGGTGCGCGAACGGAAGCTCGGCGACCTGTTCGAGTACGAGATCGAGCACCCGGTCACGATTCGCCGCAACCAGTCCGCCCTGGTGCCGATCGTCCTGCGGCCGTTCGAGGGGCGCCCGGTCCTGCTGTACAACAAGGCGGCCCGGGCCGAGAACCCGATGCGCGCCGTCGAGTTCAAGAACACCACCGGGCTGACGCTGGAGGGCGGCCCGGTCACGGTCCTGGAGGGCGGCAGCTACGTCGGCGAGGCGATGCTGGAGACGGTCAAGCCGGACGAGCAGCACCTCGTCCCCTACGCGGTCGAGCTGAGCGTGCGCGTCCTCGACAACGTCGATTCGCACGAGGGGACGGTGACGCGCGTCGTGATCCGCAATCGCATGATGTCGCTCTTCCGCGTGCAGGAGAGCCAGACCGCCTACACGTTCGACAACCGGGCCAGCGCCGAGCAGATCGTCTACCTCGACCACCCGCGGCAGGCGGAGTGGCACCTGCACGACACGCCCGCGCCGCACGAGACGACCGAGAGCTACTGGCGCTTCCGCTTCGCCCTCGCGCCCGCCGCGGTGACTCGCTTCGTGGTCCGCGAGCGCTACACCTGCCACTACGACCACGGCCTGACGGACCTGAACGAGCGGCAACTCGGCTTCTGGATGCAGCAGCGCTACTTCGACGCGCGGACAGAGCAGGTGCTGCGCCAGGTCGTCGCGCAGCGCCAGCAGGCGGGCCAGGCCGAGCAGCAGATTGTCCGCCTGCGCGAGGAGCGCGAGACGATCCACAACGAGCAGCGCCGCATCCGCGAGAACCTGCAGAGCCTCGGCGACCGGCCGACCGAGAAGGAGCTGCGCGAGCGGTTCGTGCGCACGCTGAACACGCAGGAGGACCGGCTGGAGCGAATCGACGAGGAGATCCGCGCGCACACGACGACGCGCGACGCCTGCCATGCGGCGATCAGCGAACTCCTCGGGAGGCTGGAGTACGACGCGAAGCTGTGAAGCCGGGCGTGCCTCTTGCACACAGACGTGCGGGGCAGACAGCCGTGCCTGCCCCCACGGCCCCGATCCCCTCATGCAGGTTCAAGGGGGATGGTGGGCAACCGTTACCTGTAAAACCCACGGGTGGCGGCCCGTGCGCTTTAACTCCCCCTCACCCGCAGGGGTTTTCACCTTGAGCGCGTTGGAGTATCTCTGGATGTAGGACCGACTTGACACGCCTCCGCGGCCGCGCTACAGTAGTCCGACCGGAGGATGCAGCTTTCTCAGGAGCGCTTCAGGACGCCCCGCGGCGTCGAGTGAAACACAATGCAGCCATCTGTGATGCCGAAAGGCAGCGAACACCACGAGGTCCGAGCGGTGGACTTCTCGCGGATCGCGCAGGATCTCCAGATCCGCAAGATCCAGGTCGAAGCGGTCGTTCACCTCCTCGACGAGGACAACACCGTCCCCTTCATCACCCGCTACCGCAAGGAGCGCACCGGCGGGCTCAACGAGGACGTGATCCGGCAGATTCAGAGCCGCGTCACGCTGGCCCGCCAGCTCGCCGAGCGGAAGCAAACGATCCTCCGCAGTATCGAGGGCCAGGGGCGGTTGACCGACGAGTTGCGCCACGCCATCCTCGCCGCCGACACGTCCAAGCGCCTCGAAGACCTGTACCTGCCCTACAAGCCCAAGAAGCGGACCCTCGCCACCATCGCCCGCGAGCGCGGCCTCGAACCGCTCGCCGTGGCGGTGTGGTACAGGTTCCCCGAGGCGGTCAACCTGGAGGAACTGCTACCGTCCCTGGTGAACGCCGAGAAGGAACTGCATACGGTCGAGGACGTCCGCGCCGGCGTCCAGCACATCCTCGCCGAGTGGGCCGCCGAGACGGCCGACGTCCGGGCCGCCAGCCGGCATGTGCTGTGGGAGACGGGCAAGCTGCGCTCCGCCAGGAGCGAGAAGCTTCCGGAGGGGCAGGGACTGGAGTACAAGGACTACTTCCAGTTCACCGAGTCGGCGCGGCAGATCCCGCCGCACCGCATCCTCGCCCTCAACCGCGGCGAGAAGGAGAACGCGCTCAAGGTCAGCATGGAGTGGAACGGGGACGCCGTCCGTGCCCTGGCTCTGCGGGCTCTCGCGGAGTCGCTGCTGCGGCTGCCAGCCCAGCCGCCGAGCCCCCAGACGCCGCCGGCCCCCACCGCCGCGCCCGAGGCGCCGCCCACCGAGAGTACGGCCCCGCCTGCCGAGGGAGCGCCTGCCGAAGCAGCGCCCGCCGAGGGAGCGATGGCGCCGCCCGAGCCCACGCCGGCTCCGGCTGCCGAACCTGCGGCGGTCCCACCGCCGGCTGTTCCCGCCCCGCCGCCGGGTCCGGTCGTCGAGGGCGAACCGCTCATGCCGGATGCGCCTTACCGCACCCCGCACGCCGCGTTCCTGCGCCAGGTGATCGATGACGCCCTCGCCCGGTTACTGCTGCCGAGCCTGGAAAACGAGATCCGCAAGGAGCTGAGGGAGGAGGCAGAAGCCCACGCGGTCGGCATCTTCGCCCGGAACCTGCGCAGCCTGCTCCTGCAGCCGCCGCTGCACGGCCGCCGCGTGCTGGCCATCGACCCGGGCTTCCGCACCGGCTGCAAGGTCGCCGCCCTCGACGAGACAGGCAACCTGCTCGAAGACGTGGTCGTCTTCCCGCACACCCCGCACGGCAAGAAGGGCAAGGGCGACCGCGGCGACAAGGGCCAGCCTCCTGCCCCGCAGCAACAGCCGGCGCCGACCGCAGAGGCGCCGCCGGCACCGGCCGCGGAAGCGCCGCCCGCGCCTGCTCCCGAGACTGCGCTTGCCCAGGCTCCGGAGGCGGGTGCGGAACCTGCTCCCCCGGCCGACGCCCCCGCCGCCGACCCGTCCGCGACCGCTCCCGCGGAGGCCGCACCCCCCGCGCCCGAGCCGGCGAAGGAAGCGCCGCGGCTCAGTCGCCGGGACGAGGCCAAGGGCAAGGTCCACGACCTGATCAAGAAACACAACCTCAACGTCATCGCCATCGGCAACGGCACCGCCTGCCGCGAGACGGAGGAGTTCGTCTCCGAACTGATCGCCGAGCGGCTGCCCGACCTCGCCTACGTCATCGTCAACGAGGCCGGCGCCAGCACCTACTCGACCAGCTACGGCCGCGAGGAGTTCCCAAACCTCGACGCGACGCTGCGCAGCACCGTCTCCATCGGCCGCCGGCTGCAGGATCCGCTGAGCGAGCTGGTGAAGGTCGATCCGCAGAACATCGGCGTCGGCCTGTACCAGCACGACGTCAACCCCAGGTATCTCAAGGAATCGCTCGAGGGCGTCATCGAGTCGTGCGTCAACCAGGTCGGCGTCGATCTGAACACCGCGAGTGTACCGCTGCTGCGCCATGTGTCGGGCCTGAACCAGATGGTGGCGCGCGACCTCGTCGAGTTCCGCAAGCAGAACGGGCCGTTCCGCAACCGCGAGCAGCTGATGCAGGTGCCGAACATCGGTCCGGCCCGGTACACGCAGGCGGCCGGCTTCCTCAAGATCGTCAGCGCCGACAACCCGCTCGACCGCACCTGGATCCATCCGGAAAGCTACGGCGTCACCCAGCGCATCCTCGCGGAGCTGGGCTACGGTCTGGACGTCATCGAGGACAGGGGACGTGCCGACGAGTTCCAGCAGAAGCTGAAGAGCCTGGTTCCCACCGACCTGGCGGCCCGCCTGGAGGTGGGCGAGCCGACGGTGCGCGACATCCTCGATGCCCTCGCCCGGCCGGGGCGCGATCCGCGCGAGGATCTGCCGCCGCCGATCTTCCGCAAGGGCATCCTCAAGCTGGAGGATTTGACCCCCGGAATGGAGCTGAAGGGGACGGTGCTGAACGTGGTCGATTTCGGCGCGTTCGTGGACATCGGACTGAAGGACAGCGGCCTGGTCCACATCAGCCAGATGGCCAACCGCTACATCAAGAGTCCCTACGACGTGGTGGCGGTCGGCGACGTGGTCACGGTCTGGGTGCTGGCGGTGGACAAGGAGCGGCACCGCGTGTCGCTGACGATGATCAAGCCGGGGACCGAGCGTCGGCCGCCGGAGCGCAAGCCTGCTCCGCCGGTCCAGCAGCAAGGCGGCCCGCAAGGCGGCCCGCCGCGCGGCGCCCGCCGGCCGCCACCGCAGCAACGTCCTCAGGGGCATGGCGCCGGCCAGGGTCGAGGCCCGGCCCGCGGTCCGGGTCGCACCGGCGGCCCCCCGCGTCCGCGCCCTCAGCCGCAGGCGGGCGAGCAGGGGGGCGCGGAAGGGGCGCCGGCGCGTTCGGCCCAGCCCCCACCCCCGCCGCCTCGCAAGCCGCGCCGCTCGGCCCCCGCGCCGAAACTGTCGCAGGCCGCGCTGGAGGGCAAGGCGCCGCTGCGCACCTTCGCCGAGCTGAGCGCCTTGCTCCAGGCCAAGCAGGCGCCCCCGCCGCCGCGCGGCGTCCCGACCCCCGAGGGGCAGACCGGGACGGAGGCCACGCCGCCGCCACCGCCCGCGCCGGAGGAGCAACCGGCCGAGACCACCCCGGTCCCGGCCCAGAGCGGCGAGCAGACGCCTCCTGGTTGATTGAGGGCGAGGCGCTTTACCAGGACCATCCAAAGCCCACGGGACGCCACTCGTGGGCTTTGGGGTGGAAACAGGTCAGCGCCGCCTCGCCTCGGCGTACAGCAAGCGCTCGAGCAGGTGCGGGTTCACCACGCCCCGGAAGCGCACCTTCCCGTCTATCTCGACCACCGGCACCTCCCGGCCGTGCCGCGCTGCCAGGTCCGGGTCCGCGTCCACGTCCACCGCAACCAGGGTGAAGCCGTGGCGCGCGCGGTGGCCCTCCAGCAGCGCCCAGGCGTCCTCGCAGAGGTGACACCCCTGGCGCGTGTACATCACCACGCGCATGCCCTCCAGCCGCCCCCGCGCGTGGCCGCGCCACCAGCTCCGCAGCCACCCCAGCACCATGCCCGCACCCCGTCCGTTGGCCCGGTATCGCCGTAGTCAGCCCTCTCTGTCTTTGCTATCTTAAAGAAAATATTACGGGCTCGGTCCCCGCCGTCGGACGGGGGCGGCGACCGACCATCGCCATAGCTGAGGACAATCGATGCCACCCCCGCGCGAGCAACAGCCCCCGCCCAGCAGGAATCGCCGCCGCCCGGAACCCGCGGCGCCCGGAAGCTGGCTGTGGCTGGTCCTGCTGCTGGGGCTCGTCTTCGTGCTGCTCTTCACCGTCGGCATGGGGGGCGGGGTCAACGTCCCCGCGTCCGAACTGTACCGCCTCGCCCGCGCGGGCGCCGAGCAGAAGGAGGGCAAGAACAAGTTCATCAAGCGCATCACGTTCGTCGGCCAGGACCGCATCGAGGGCGAGTTCCTTGAGAAGGTGAAGGAGCTGCCCGACTACAAGGATCTGCGCACCCTCCGCTTCACGACCCTCATCCCGACCGCCGACGAGCGCAGCGGCAAGGTCACTGCCGAGCTGGAAAAAGGCTTCGTCCCCTACGGCCGCCAGGAGGAGACGGGCGCCTGGATCCCGCAACTCCTGATGTTGCTGCTGCCGGCCCTGCTCCTGCTCGGCATCTTCTTCTTTTTCCTGCTGCCGCGCTTCCGCGACCCGCTCGGCGGCGGATTCCTGAGCAACTACATCAAGAGTCCGGCCAAGCGCTACGAGAAGAACAAGATGCGCGTCACGTTCGAGGACGTGGCGGACATGCAGTCGGCCAAGAGCGAGTTGCAGGAGATCGTCGATTTCCTCAAGGAGCCGCAAAAGTTCCAGCGCCTCGGTGCCCAGGTGCCCAAGGGCGTCCTGCTGATCGGGCCGCCCGGGACCGGCAAGACGCTGCTCGCGCGCGCCGTCGCTGGCGAGGCGGGCGTGCCGTTCTTCAGCATCAGCGGCTCGGAGTTCATCCAGATGTTCGTCGGCGTCGGCGCCAGCCGCGTCCGCGACATGTTCAAGACGGCGAAGGAAAACGCCCCTTGTCTCCTCTTTATTGACGAAATCGATGCCGTCGGCCGGATGCGCGGCGCCGGTGTCGGCGGCGGCTCGGACGAGCGCGAGCAGACGCTCAACCAGATCCTCAGCGAGATGGACGGGTTCCAGCCGACCGAATCGGTCATCGTCATCGCCGCCACGAACCGGCCGGACGTCCTCGACTCGGCCCTTCTGCGGCCCGGCCGGTTCGACCGCCACGTCACGATCGACCGGCCGACGTGGCAGGGGCGGATGGAGATCCTCAAGGTCCACACGCGCAACAAGCCGCTGGCCGACGACGTGAATCTGGAGTCCATTGCCCGCAAGATGATCGGCATGACCGGCGCCGACCTGCGCAACCTGGCCAACGAGGCGGCCCTGCTCGCGACGCGCGAGAACAAGGCGCGCATCGACCGCAGCGACTTCGAGCGCGCCGCCGACCGCGTCCTCATGGGGCCGAAGCGCGAGGAGGTACTGACGCCGGAGGGCAAGCGGATGACGGCCTACCACGAGTCGGGCCACGCCCTGGTCGCATGGTGCGAGCCGGAGTGCGACCCACCGCAGAAGGTGTCCATCATCCCGCGCGGCCGGGCCCTGGGCGTGACCTTCAGCGCCCCGGAAGAGGAGCGCTACCACCACGGCATGGACTACTTCAAGGCGCGGCTGGTGCTGCTCATGGGCGGGCGGGCAGCGGACCGAATGGTGTTCGGCCAGCCGTTTTCGGGGCACGAGAACGACCTCAAGGAGGCGACTCGCCTGGCCCGCTACATGGTGACGCACTGGGGCATGAGCGACCGCCTCGGGCCGATGTCGTTCCGCATCGGCGAGGAGCACGTCTTCCTCGGCAAGGAGATCCAGGAGGCACGCGACTTCAGCGAGGAGACGGCATCCGTCATCGACGAGGAGGTGCAGCGCATCCTGCGTGAGGCCGACCAGCGCGCCTACGAACTCCTCGAAGGGCATCGCCCCGAACTGGACCGCCTCGTCGAGGTGCTGCTGCAGAAGGAAGAGATCTACCGCGAGGAGATGGAAGAAGTCCTCGGCCCGCGCAAGACCCACCTTGACGGCCAGCCCAGGCCGAACACCCCCGCGTTCGCGCCGGGATCGGCGAAGTAGGCGAAACAGCGTGCCAAAGCCCACGGGCGCCACCCGTGGGCTTTCTTGCTGCTGACGGCTGACTGTCACGGGTCCAGCGGCACCCAGTCGGTGATGTCAAACCGGGCGTGGGAGGAGGACGCGGGAGAGGTGACCGAGCCCTCATACGCCCCGCGGCTGTTGCGCAGCAAACGCTGCAGATCCTGCGGGTGCAAGCATCCCTGCTCGCGGCAGAACATCAGATCCGCCTGGCCCGGCACACGCACCACCTTGATCTCCGGGAGCACCTTCTGCAGCGCCTCGCCCAGCGCGTTGCCGGCGGCGCTGGCCGGGACGAGGAGGAACCACTGCTGGCCGGCGTCCTTGGCCCGAGCCAGAAGCGGCGTCGCTCGCCGCAGGTAGCCCCGCGTCATCTCCTCCAACTCGGCCGGCGCGAGCGACCCCTTGAGCGACCCGGTTGCGTCCGGCACGATGCCCAGTTCGGCGGCGAGAATCTGGGCCACATCCATGATCGGCAGGTGGCAGCCCAGCAGCGAGATCGCCTCGTCCAGCAACGGCACCGTCAGCGTTCGCGTCATGTCGCCGCTGTTGACGCAGGCCGCGTGCAGCCCGCCGCGCGGCGCCAGCACCCGCTCGTGCAATTCTCTGTCCAGATCACTCCAGTGTTCCGGCGTCAGCGTCTGGAGGAAGCGGTAGGCCGCCCGCTCGAGTTCCTCCTCGCCGTTGGGCAGGACGACGCGCGCCGTCGGCGACTGGCGGATCGCCTCCCAGTACGCCTCGGTCGAGGCGACGGGCGTGTGGCTGACCGTCAGTTCGGCCCCGGGCCGGGTGGCGGCCATGTCCTCGTCGCGGTCGCTCCCGTGCTCCAGTCCCTCGTCCAGGTAGCGCAGGCGCTGGCGGCAGAAGCCCAGATCCCGGAGGCGCTCGCCCAGGCGTCCGTGGAGGGCGGCGAAGAACCCGCGCGAGGCGGCGATCATCTCCTCGCCATAGCGCTGGCGCGCGTACTGGGTCAGGCAATCGACGAAGTGGCGCAGCCGCCGGCGCGGCGACCGGCCGCCGAACCACCGGAACCCGCCGCCCTCCAGGCACTCCTGCAGCGCGGCCTCCACCTGCTGCCACAGCTGGGCTGTCCGCGGCATCTGCTGGGCCAGCCGCGCGCGCTGCTCCTGGGCCGCGGCCTGGCAGAAATCCTGCAGGCGGGTGAGAGCCTGCTCGGCCGCCGCCACCCGTGCCCCCGGGCGGTCCATCAGGGCCAGCGCCAGCTTCGTCAGATCCCGGTCCCACTCCTCCGCCAGCTTCTGGGCCGCCCCGGCCAGCGCGCGGTTCAGTTTGCTCTTGCGCCAGTCGTTGCCGTCCTGCCCGTTCTCGGCCGAGCTGCCAAGCCAGTCCCGCGCGCGGATAAGAGCCTGCCGCCCCCACCCGGCCGGATCTTCCTGGGCGAGCGATTGCAGCGACTGCTCGGTGATCGCGGCCAGCAGGCCGGTCAGCGCCTCGGCCGGGGTCGCCCCGAGGTCGCTCAGGTTACTCGATCCGGCCAGCTTTTCGATCTGCGCCGCCAGCGCCTCCGGCGCCAGGTCGGCCCGGCTCATCACGCTCTCGCACAGTGCCGTCACGGCCTGAGTCACGGCGCCGGTCCGCTGACCGTCTCCAACCGCCAGCCATGTTTCGATGAGCCGCTTGCAGGCCCGCCGCGCCGCCTGCCGCAGGAGCAGCCCGCGCGGGAACCAGATGCCGTAGGTGCCAAAGCTGCGGAACGAGGTCAGGGCGTCGTTGCCGTCCGGCCCCCCGCCGAGGCCGCGGCGCAGGTGGTCGAGGTGCAGGCCGAGCGGCGTGGTCAGCTCGTGGAACAGGTAACTGCCCAGGTGCGACAACGTTTCATCGAGCGCCTCGGGACTGCGGTGCGCCAGCGGCAGCACGTAGACCGACCCGAACGGAGCGCCCTGGTCGATGATGCGCTGTCCGTCCACCCCGTACTGGGCGGCGAACGAGACGGACGGATCGGCGAAGTGGTTCAGCTCGGTGAAGGTGGCGTAAACGTTCGCCTGCTCGGTCCGTGGGGTGGCCGGGTCGTTGGGCGCTCCGCCCAGCAGCAGGGCGGTAACCTCCGCCTCCGGGTGGCGCATCTGCTGCAACAGGCGGCGCAGAGCGTAGCCAAGGTCCGGCAGCAGCCCGCTGTTCCCGCCGCCGGCCGCGCCGATGACGTAGACGCGCGGCGTGTTGTCGCGCAGAGCCAGGCCGGTCTGAGTGACCGACTGGTAGATCACGTCCGGGTTGGTCGCCTCCTGGATCTCCCGCTTGAGGCGGGCGAGCAGGCGCTGCTGGTTGTCCACGAACGCCAGCCGGCCCAGGCCGCGCATTCCCTGCGTCTGCAGCGACCGCGGCAGGGCGTACAGCTTCTCGCGCGGCAGCCACTCGCCCAGCTGCTCGATCATGCGCCGGCGGTAGTTGCCGACCGGCTGGAGCGGGAGGTGATGGACCTCGGAGCGCGCCAGGGCGACCTCGGGGGCGCCGCGGACCGCCATGTTGACGGCTTCGGGGTCGGTGTCGATGCAGAGGAAGCGCAGCAGCGGAAGCTTGTCCAGATCGCCGAAGCGGTCGAGGAACCGGCAGCGCAGCTCCAGCAGCGCCTTGCGCCCGAACCCGCCGACGCCGATGATGAGGGTCGGCCGCAGGGCTCCGGTCGTCGGCTGCGGGACCGTCATCCCCAGCTCGGACGGCTCCTCCGAGACGCCGGGAGGCAGGGGGCCGCCCAGATCGACCTCCGCGTCCGGGTCGGGGAAGTTCTCCGCGTCGGCGCCGAGGTTGACGTCCTCCATCGTCTCGGACAGCGACTTGGAACGGGGCAGTTTGCCGGCCAGGGCCAGGTCAGGGGCAGCGGCGACGGTCCGCTTCGGCGCGCTCCGGGCGGTGTAAAGGGCGCGCACGAACGCCATGCAGTTGGGGAACCGCTTCTCCGGATCCTTCGCCAGGCTGCGCGCCACGATCGGCCGTTCGGCCTCCGGCAGGGGGCGCAGCTCCGGCTCTCCCTCCATGTGGGCCTGCATCAGGAGCCGGGCGTTTTTCCCGGTGAACGGCCGCTGGCCGGTGAGCAACTCCTGGTAAACGATGGCGAGGCTGTACTGGTCGCTGTGCTTGGAGATCTTCCCGCGAAACGTTTCGGGGGCTGCGTACAGCGGGGTGACGCCGCCGAGGAGGCCGGAGGCGGACGTCCGCTCGAGGTGCTTGACGAGGCCAAAGTCGGCCACCTTGACCCGATCGTACACCATGAACAGGTTGCGCGGCTTGACGTCCAGGTGCTGGAGGTTGTGCTTCTCGTTCATGTAGTCCAGCGCCTCGGCCGCGTCGCGCAGGTAGCGCAGCAGGTCGTCGCGCGGGATGCCGATCAGGCCGGAGTTGACGCACTCCTGAAACAGATCGTGCAGGCTCTTGTCGGCCAGCTCCATGACGATGACGAGTTCCCCGTCCACGACCTCGAACCGTTCGATGGAGCAGACGAATGGGTGGCGCACTTCCTTGATGCGTTCGAGGGCGTGCTTCTCCTGCTCGGCCCGGACGCAGTCCACGTCCAGTGAGTTGACATTGCCATAGACGAACTTGATGGCCTTGAACAGACCGCCGGGCGCCTCGGCTTTCCAGACCTCGCCGAACCCGCCGTTGCCGAGCGGTTCGATCAGGCGGTATCCGGGGATGGGCTCGGCGTTTGGCTCCCGCAACCAGCTCATGATCAATCCTGTGTTCGCTCGCGCTCGCTGGCGCCCCGCCGGGGTATCCTTGCGGCGAGTCAAGCTGCGCAAGGGGGAGGGGGTCAGGGAAGTTACCCGGGGAGCGGACAGGATGCTCCCGGACGGTGCTCTCGCCTCTTGTGATTCCTGGAAAGTTCCCACGCAAGAATAGATCGCGTCCGGAGGGTTGTCCAATTTCGAGGGACGAGGGATGAGGCGCGCCTCGCCCCTCACCACGAGTTGTCCCCAGGTGGGACCGCCGGCGCATCCCCCGCAGATGCGGCGGGCAGGCGAAAACCGAACGCTGCCAGGGCGTTGCGGGTGGACGGGTCGGCAAGGAGCCGGCGGAAGGCGTGGACGGCCGGCCGGGCCGCGCGAGCGCGGGGAGTGACGAAATCGTAGCACTCTTCCTGCACGGGCAGAAACCCCAGCCCGCCGTCGCGGGCGACAGTGGAGATGGCGAGGCCCCAGTCGGCCCGGTGCTGGACGACAGCTGCGGCGACGGCGTTGTGCGACCGGGCCTCGACCGCGTAGCCGGGCGGACGCGCCCCACCGAGCAGCCGGTCGAGCAGGATGCGCGTCCCGCTGCCGCGGTTGCGGTTGACCAGCAGGCAGGTCGGATCCGCGCCGGCTGCCTGCACGGCGTCCGCGACCGATCGTCCCTCGAACCGGGGGTCGCCGTGGCGGAACACGATCCCCTGCAGCCGGTGGTAGCCCCTGATGAGTTCGAGGTCGGGATCGACGAACGGCTCGTTGTAGATGCCGGTCTGCGGGTCGAGCAGGTGAATGCCCGCCAGGTCGCACTCCCCGCGCCGGGCCGCCTCCAGCCCGCCCGTGCTGCCGACGGCGAGAAACTTCGCGCGTATCCCGCCCTCCTGCAAGCGCCCGAGCAGGTAGTCCAGACCGACGCAGTGGCTGCCAATGACCACCAGGTCGGCGGGGCGCAACCCGTGGCTGAGTAACTGGACCGCAACGGTCGAATTCGCCTCGACGTACTCCTGCTGCCGCGGGATCGTGACGAATCCGTCAGCCCGGCCGAAGGCGGTCACGGAGCCGGAGCCCTTGCCCATCGGGTAGGCGACCAGGGGAGGCTCCCTTGAAGTCCACGGGCTGCGGCCCGTGGGGGAAGCGCTGGGGACTTGATCCACGAGACGCAGCCCGTGGGCTTTCTCTTCTCCCTCTCTCCTCCCTCCTCCCTCCTCCCTCCTGGCGGACTTGACGAGCCCCACGAGCAGGTACTCGGTCCGACCGCGCTCGGAGTTGACGCGCAGCGGCAGGCGCGCAGCAACGGTGTCGGCCGAATCCTCCGGACGGCCCGCGAGGCGGCGGAGCACCGGCGCAACGAACTCGTGGAACGTGAAGATCGCCGAGGTTGGGAACCCGGGCAGAATCACCACCGGCACCACCGCCGCGCCGCGCCGTACCGCTGCCAGGCATAGCGGCTTGCCCGGCTTGAGCGCGACGCCGTGGGCGACGATGCCCGGCGGCCCCAGTTCTGCCACGACCCGGTAGGAGAGGTCGCCCTCGCCCTTCGACGTGCCGCCCGAGAGCAGGACCGCGTCGAGGTCGAGGCAGCGCCGCAGGATGGCGGCCAGGGCGTCTCGGTCGTCGGGGACGATGCCCTGCGGGATCGGCTCGCCGCCGAGTTCCTGGACCGCGTGGGCCAGCACGGTCGCGTTGCTGTCGTAGATGAGTCCGGGGCGCAGCGGCTGTCCCGGGGCAATCAGTTCGTTGCCGGTCGAGACGAGCGCGACGCGCGGCCGGCGTACCACCCGGACGCGCGCGACGCCAAGCGCCGCCAGCACCCCGGTCTCGCGGGACGTGAGCACCTCGGCACGGCGCAGCACCGTCTCGCCGCGCCCGATGTCCGTTCCGGCGCAGGTCAGGTTGGCGCCGGGCGCAATCGGACGGCGAACCAGCAACAGGTGCCCCTCGGTGTCAGTCTGTTCGACCATCACCACGCCGTCGGCGCCGCGAGGGACAACGGCCCCGGTCGCAATCGCCGTCGCCTGTCCCGCCAGGACCGGAATCCGCGGTACGACCCCGGTGGGCAGGCTCTCGCCGGTCAGGGCCAGGACGCGCGGCTCCTCCTCGCTGGCACCGTAGGTGTCCTCGGCGCGCACGGCGAAGCCGTCCACGTTGGATCGATCGAAGCTGGGAACGTCCAGCGGGGCCACGACGTCCTCCGCCAGCACGCGCTGTAGCGCGTCGGCCAGAGGAACCTCCTCCGCGGCCAGCGGGCGCAGGTCGAGGGCCGCGCGGAACCGCCGTTCCGCCTCGTCCCGATCGATCACCTGGAGGAACTGTTCCTGTTTCATCGCGGCGGAAATGACCCGCCGCTTGCAGGGTAGCGGGAGGTTCTGGGGTTCCTTGCCAGGAGGTGGTTTTCAACCGTGGTGCAGGCGGGCCGCCTGCACCACGGAGGCTGTGAAACCCCTTCCAACCCGCAAGCGGCACAGAGGCAAAGGGCGAGCGATCCGGCGTCAGACGCGCTCCGGCAGGACGAACGGCTTGCGGTAGGCGCGGCCGAGCATTCGGTTGGCCTCCGCGTCGTCGCGGACCGTCTCGGTCTTCGGATCGAAGCGCAGAGTGCGGCCCAGACGCAGGGCGATGTTGCCGAGGTGGCACATGCGGGTACTCTTGTGGCCCTCCTCGATGTCCGCATTGGGCCGGCGGCCGGTGCGAATGCAGTCGAGGAAGTTCTGCAGGTGGACCCGGTCCATCCCACTCGGCTTGTCCGACGCCTCGATGCCGTCGATCACGTGCCAGCCCTTGTTCGTGAAGAGCAGCGTGCCGTGCTGGCCGTACAGGGCGATGCCCCACGGCTGCCCCTCGACCCCGGTCCGCGACCAGATGCGGTGCTCCCAGACGACGCAGCAGCCGGGGAAGTCGAATGTCGCGATGTGCGTGTCCGGCGTCTGCTGATCGTCCTCGTAGAAGTACTTCCCGCCGCCCGCGGCGATGCGCGTCGGGGTGTCGAGGCCGGCGACGAAGCGCGCCACGTCAAGGGCGTGAATGCCGTTGTTGCCCAGCTCGCCCGTGCCGTAGTCCCAGTGCCAGTGCCACTTGTAGTGGAAGCGATTCGCGTTGAACGGACGCTGGGCGGCCGGGCCGAGCCACAGGTCGTAATCGACGCCCCTGGGGACGGGGGAATCCTTGCGGTGGCCGATGTTCGGACGGTTGCCGGCGATCCAGGTGCGGGCGAACGGGATCTTGCCGAGCTTCCCGGACCGGACGAGTTCGGCGGCGCTGGCGAAGTGCGGGGCGCTGCGGCGCTGGGTGCCGACCTGGACGACCCGGTTGTGCCGCCGCGCCGCCTCGACCATGCGCCGTCCCTCGATGAGGTTGTGCGAGATCGGCTTCTCGACGTAGACGTGCTTGCCGGCCTGGCATGCCCACACGGTCGCCAGGGCGTGCCAGTGATCCGGGGCGGCGATGACCAGGGCGGTGATGTTCTTGTCCTCCAGCACGCGGCGGACGTCCTTCTCGACGCGCGGGGCTCGCTTCTGGCGGGCGTTGACGGCCTTCAGAGCGGCGGGCACGACGTTGTCGTCCACCTCGCACAGGCAGGCGACCTCCGCGTTTTCGAGAGCGGAGAACCCGCGGATGAGGTCTTTGCCGCGCCCGTTCACCCCCATGACGGCCACCTGGACCCGTTCGTTGGCCTGGGCGGCGCCGGCGGCGGTCAGGGCCGACAGGCTGGCAGCGGTGGCGGCGGAGGCGGTCAGGAAGCGGCGGCGAGTCGGGGTCGGCATGATGCGTTTCTCCGGGTCGGGTGGGGGTGAGGCGGCGCCTCGTCAGGGCACTGGGATCTAGCATACCCCGTGGACGTGCCGCGGGGGAGTAGAAAACCCGGTGGCTGTCAGGGAACGACCGAGAAGGCGCCTGGACCGTGACGGCCGCATGGCCCGCCGGCCCGCCGCGGCCTGGCCCGCGAGTTTTTCGCCGGAAACGCCGCCCCGGGTTTGCCCGGCGCGCCGCTCGCCGGTACCATGAGCAGTGAGCGCGTTGAGTTCTTTCCCCCGAACGCCAATCCCGGACCGTCCAGAAGCATGGGGCTCCCCAGTCAAACGGTCGGACTCCTGAAGGCTGCCCGGTATCTCGCCGCCGAGTTACGCGCGGACGCGGTCCTGCTGCTGACCGAGACGGACCTCGACTGGGACGCCGTCCTGGAACACCTGAAGGAGTGCCACCTCCTCGTGGCCGCGGCCCAGGACAAGACCCTGACACGCAAGCTCGAACAGTACCAGCACCTCGACGTCCTCGACATCGACGCCGGCCCAACCCCGATCCAGGAGTTGATGAGCCTCGCCCTGCTCGAGGCGATCGCCGCCGAGAAACTCCGCACCGGGGCCCACGTCATCGCCCTTTACAACGGGATCGCGACCGAGGAAGACCGCCCGCAGCCGGTGGACAGCCTGAGCGTCATCCACCTGGGCGAGCACCTCGAACGGCTCAGCGCCCAGGATCTGCGGCGGCTGGACACGCAGGTGCCGCTGGAGACGTTGCGGGCGGTTGTGGACATGGCGACGGAGATCGGCCGGGAGGGGCGCGAGGGGCACCCGGTCGGCGCCCTGTTCGTGGTCGGCGACACGCCCAAGGTACTGAAGATGTCGCGGCCGGTGAATTTCAACCCGTTCCGCGGGTACAGCCGGGCCGAGCGCGACGTCCGGGACCGCAAGGTGCGTGAACAGATCAAGGATCTCGCCCAGCTCGACGGCGCCACCATCATCCGCCGGGACGGGGTGGCGGTCGCCGCCTGCATGTACATCGATGCCCCCGCCGAGGGGATCACCCTGAGTAAGGGTCTCGGCGCGCGTCACTGGACGGCCGCTGCCGTCAGCAAGGCGACCAAGGCGGTCGCCATTGTCGTCAGCCAGTCGTCCGGGACCGTGCGGATCTTCCTGAACGGTGAGGTGGTGCTGCACATCGAGCCGCTGGCGCGGCCGATGATCTGGCAGAACTTCCGCATGGAAGGGGCCGACGGCGACGGCGGAGGCGGGGCGCCGGTGGGGTGAGCTTTAATGCATCAACCGCAAGCGCCAGCGCGCGGTTTAGCCGCGCGCTGGCGCTTGCGGCTGGTATCCCCAGCAGTTGCCACGAACCACCAGAGCGGCGCTTCCGGCGGGTCAGCCGCGCGGCAGCAGGCCGGCCTCCTGCAGCGCGGCGCGCATCTTCTGCTGCTTGTCGGCCGACAGCGGCGCCACCGGGGACCGGCTCGGACCGATCGGCATCCCGAGCATCGCCAGGGCTGCCTTCACGCCGCCCGGCGCTGTCCCGAGGGTCAGACTGAGCCGGACCGGGTTGAGCCGGCGCTGGGCTGCCTGCGCCGCTGCGTGGTCGCCGCGCACGGCCGCTTCATAGACGTCCACGACCAGGCGCGGGGCCACGTTCGCCGTCGCCGGCACCGCTCCCTTCGCTCCCCAGATCAGGGCGTGGTAGATCAGCGTGTCGCGCCCCATCAGGACACTGAATCGGTCCGGCACGACGCGGATCAGCTCGTTCGTGTTCTGCAGATCGCCGCTGGAGTCCTTGATGCCGAGGATGTTCGGCACCTCGGCCAGCCGCGCCACCGTCTCGACGTCGATCTTGACCCCGCCGCAGGTGCCGGGGTTGTTGTAGAGGATGACCGGAACGGACGTACTCTCGGCGATGCGCCGGTAGTGGTCGGCGATCTCCTGCTGGTTCGGGCTGACAAAGTACGGGGTGATGACCGACACGCCCTGGACGCCCTCCTTCTCGGCCATGCGCGTCAGGCGCACCGCCTCGCGCGTCGTCTCCGCCCCGGTGCCGGCGAACACCGGGACGCGGCCGCGAACGTGCGCAACGGTGGTCGCGATCACCTCCTGCTTCTCGCGCTCGTCCAGGGCGTAGAACTCGCTGTTGGTGCCCAGCACGAAGATGCCGTGGACGCCCTGGGCGATCAGGTGGTCGATGAACCATTTCAGACGCGGCAGGTCCAGATCCTCGTTGGCCTGCATGGGCGTCGCGACGGGAGGAATGATGCCTTTGAGTTGCATGGTGGTTCGGGGGTGTGGTGGTTCGTTGGGAGGGTAGTGGGTCCGCCAGGGGTTAGGTAGCGAAAACCCGCACAGCCCGCAACCCGCCTGCGGCGCCTTTCTCGCCGGCGGGTTCAACACTCCGTTCGCGCCGCGGCCCCGCCCTTCACGGCGCCGGTCCGGATTCCGCACCGACATTTCGTTGCATTTCGCGCGGCGCTCTGGCATGGTATAGCTAGGTTCTTTCTGGGAAAGCCCACGGGTGGCGTCCCGTGGGCTTGGCATGGCCCCTTGCACACCATCCTCCTGGAACTTGCACTGGCGGGGAGGATACACGTCCGGGCCAGGATGGCTCCGCGCGAAGGCCGACTTTCTTCCGGGTCGGAGATCCGGCCAGCGCAGGCAAGACCGCGAGACGGCGTGGGAGGCGCGGCGGCGATGGATCATGAGTTGATTTGCATGTGGCTGGAACTGCCGGTCAAGTACTGGCCGCCGGACCACTACACTCTCCTCGGTCTGAAACCCGGGGAGTGTGACTGCGCACGCATCGAGCAACAGGTCCACGAACGCCTGTCGCGGGTGCGCTGCTACCAGCTGTCGCATCCCGGCCCGGCCACCGAGGCGATGAACCGCCTCGCCCAGGCCTACACGTGCCTCACGGACCGCCAGGCCAAGAGCGCCTATGACGCGGAGCATTTCCCCCACCTCGCCGCCCGGGCCAGACAGCCTGCGCCGGCTCCCAGGCCACCTGGCAAGCCGCGCCACCAGGCCGCCACCCGCCCCGCGCCGCCCGACGCCAGTTCTGTCGATACGGCGGTCATGCAGCCCGTCAAAACTCAGGTCGATTGGCGCGACGCCGGGCCGCCTCCCCTGCGTGTCCAGGAGGCGCAGACGCCCCCGCCGGTGCGCTACTCGGTCGGCGAGGCCACGCCCCCGCCGGTGCGGATCCTGCTGCCCCAGCAACCCGCCACGGCCGCCCCCCCCGCGCCCGCCACCCCGGTTTCGCCCGACCCGCCGACCGGCGCGACGGTATCCCCGGCAACGCCTGCGCCGCCCCAGCCGGCCCCGGCGCCTACCCCGCCGGCGGTCGATCCGGTAGACGACCTCGCACGCTCCTCGCGCGACGCCCGCCGCGGACTCGGCACCCGCCGTGCCCTCTACGAGCGCATCCTGACCACGCGCCACCTGCAGCGTGCCTGGAGCCGCGCCGGTAAGTACCTTGCCCGGCCGAAACGGCGGCTCACCCGCACCGTCGAGGAAACCGAGTTCACCCGGCTGTTGACGCAGATCGACGAGTTGCTCGCCGACTTCCCCCCTCTGCTCGGAGAACCCGGTAAACCCGGCTACCGGGTCGTCGCGCTGCTCCAGGATGACGACGTGGTGGGCACCTTCAACCGCCACGATGCCGCCGACCGGGACGCCCTGGCCCTGGACTGGTCAGCGGGCCAGGCGCTGCTGACCGCCCACCGCCGCTTCCTCTTGCAGCAGTTGAAGACCAGGCGCCGGTGTAATCTGCTCGGCCGCATGGCCCTCTCGATCAAGGCCGCGCTGCTCGACCACCCGGTCTGGACCTGCATTGGGTTGCTCGTCGTGATCGGCGTCGCGGTCGCCACCCTCCTGGTTGACTGAACCGCCCGACTCGTTACTCCTCTTCCTCCCAGCGCGACCGGCACGGTCCGGCGCAGCTTCTCCTGCCGGCTGCCCCGTTTTTGATTGACAGCCCACTGTCAATGAGTATCATGAACTGGTCTTGATTCTGGCCGGGCGGCGGGGGCCGCTGGACACCACGTTCCGGCCTCCCGGCCTTCGTCACCTTGGCCCCCTGTACGGCCCGCGCCGTTGGGGCCGATCGGCGCGCAGCAGGGGTACAGTGGCCATGGCCACCGGCACCGGGCAACGAGTCGAGGAGATCGCCCACGACCTGTTCGCGGTCGTCACCCAGATTGGCCTCTCCACCCTCCGCGGCCGCCGCCGGGGCACCGACCTGAAGGAAATTGAGTTCCTCACCCTGTCGATTCTCCAGGCCCACACCACGATGATCGTCGGCGACATCCAGCGGCTCCTCGGCGTGCTGCCGGCCCAGATGTCGCGCGTCATCCGGTCGCTGGAGGGCCGGGACCGGCCGCTGATCAGCTGCCGCATCAACAGCCGCGACAAGCGCAAGATCGACGTTTGCCTGACCTCGGCCGGGGAGAAGGCTCTCGCCGAGTATCAGGGCGCCCGCACGCGCCGGCTCGTCGAGTTGCTCCGCCCGCTCCCCGAAGAGGACCAGGAGGAGTTGATCCGGCTCGCCGAGAAGCTCGGCGCCCTGCTCGACCGCACCCCGGCCTCCCAGTGACTGACAGCACCTGTCCAAAGCCCACGGGCTGCGGCCCGTGGGCTTTGGAGCTACCGGACCAAACGCGACGAGCCGGAAGCATAAGCGACGGATCTGTCAAAGTTGCCGTCGCTTATGCTTTCGGCTCGTCAGCGTCATGGGGTCTGGTCCGGCGGCACTAACCCGGATGGCGCACGGTCCGGCATTCGTGCGAAGCAAATCAAGGACTTGCGGCCACAATCGCTAGCCGGACGCGCCAGTGACGACAGACTGCGCAACCCCTGATCCCACCGGCGCTGGCGCGTCCGGCTAACCGCGCCCGTGCGCTATCCGGGCCAGGAGCGCCGCGGGGCCGCCGCTGACGCGCTCCAGGGTCGCCCGACGCCGGTAAAAGTCGGCGATGGCCTCGTAGTAGCGGTCCTGCAGCCCGATCAGATTCCGCTCGGCCTCGATCAGGCTCAGGAACGGAAGCCTGCCGGTGACGTAGGCTGCCTGGGCCGCCTTGATGTTGGCCCGGGCCGCCGGCAGGATGGTCCGCTCGTACAGCTGCACCACCTTCTCGGCGCGGGTCGCCTGGGCGTGCGCCTCCTCGACCTGGAACTGAGTCTGGTCGGTCAGTCGGGCCAACTCGGCGCGGCGCTGGGCGATGCGTGCGGCAGCCTCAGCGACGGCGCCGTGGCGCCGCCTCAGCCGGACCGGCAGGTTCATCCGCATCCCGACCATCGGGCGCAGGTCGCGCTCGCGCGGCTGCCAGAATGCGTCATACGCAGCCATCACCTCGACGTCGGGGTAGAACTCCTTCCGCGCCAGGCCGAGGTTCGCCTCGTCCGCGGCGAGGCGGTCGGCGAGCGCCCGCAGATCGGGCCGTCGCTCCAGGGCCGCGGCACGCAGCACGTCGGCGGCCGGCAACGGCCCTGCCGGCGCCAGCCGGGTCGGCGGCGGCAGTAACGGGGTGCTGGGCGGCAGGTGCATGAGCGTATTCAGCCGCGCCGCCGCGACGCGCCGCACCTGCTCCAGTTCCAGCTGGCGCTCGCGTTGCCGGCCGATCTCGACCTCCGCCTGAAGGACGTCCTGCTGCGGAACCAGGCCTGTTCGGAAGCGCTGCTCGGCGTTGCGGCGGAACTCCTCCAGCAGCCGCAACGCCTCCGCATTGACGGCCAGCGCCCGCCCCGCCAGGTAGTAGTCAGCGAGGGCGGCGTGCGTGCTCTCGACCAGCTGGAGCCGCATGTCCTCGATATCCTGGCCGGCGGCCGCCGCCTCGCTCAGCGCGCCCTGTCCGCGCAACCTCAGCTTGCCGGGGAAGGGGAACTTCTGCGACGCCTCGACCCGGTAGGCGAATTCCACGTCGGGGGAGTTGATCGACGCGGGGCCGATGATGCCGGCGATCATCGGATCGTCGAGGGACGTGACCTGCGGGTATCGGGCCGCCGCCGCCTGCCAGGCGGCAACCATCTGGGCCAGCGACGGGTTGCGGGCGAGAACTGCCTGCACTACCGTCTCCGCAGTCAATTCCGCAGCGGCGGCGGCCATGTCGGGGGAGGCGACCGAGAAGCCGAGGCGGGCCGGGGGAGGAACATCGGGGGGAGATGCCAACACCGTCGGACCGGGTGCGATCAACAGCACCGCCGGCAGGACCGCCCGGAGCGTGCGTCTCCCCCAGAACTCCATGTGCCCGCCCTTCCTGAACTGCCGTGACGCGAAAACCTCTCCCCACGTCTCACCGAAGGGCCGCCGGCGCCGGGGCCGGCTCGGTGAGCACCTCCGTACCCGCATCCACCCCGCCGGCGCCGAAGCGCTTCATGAAGCGCTCCATTGTCGCCATCTTGAGCTTGATGTCCTCCATGTGCTGCTCCATCCGGCGCAGCTGCTCCGCCGACTCCGTCAGCCGCGCGTTGCCGGTCGCCAGTTCGCCGCGGATGAACTCCAGATGCTGGTTACCGCGGTCGAGGCGCTCGGTGAACTGCCGCACGCAGCCAACCGGGGCAATCAGCAAGACCAGTAGCGGAACAATTCGCGTCATGGCAACCTCCTCCGACTGTATCGGCTGCACCGGCGAGGGCGCTTGAAGCGATCTCGCGGACCGGCTCGCCAGCCGGCGCGACGGTCGCTAAGACTACCGGCGAGACGTCGTCCCCACCTCTGTATCGCGAGGCCGTCCCCATGTGGAAGCTCTGCCCCCTGCTCGCCCTGGCGCTGGGCCTGACGCTGCTGTTCGCCGCTCGCGTTCCCGCCGACCGGCCGCCCGGCGTGCGCCTCACCCCGGCTCCGTATCAATCGGGCCGGTCGGTCGTCATGGCGCCGAACGCGATCGTCGCGACCAGCCACCCACTCGCCGCCCAGGTCGGCCTCGACATCCTCCGCAAGGGGGGCAACGCCATCGACGCGGCCATCGCCGTCAACGCGACGCTCGGCGTCGTCGAGCCGATGTCGTGCGGGATCGGCGGCGATCTGTTCGCGCTCGTCTGGGACAGCAAGACGCAGAAGCTCTACGGCCTCAACGCCTGCGGCCGCTCGCCCTACAAGATCTCGTGCGCGTACTTCGCCCAGAAGAAGCTGAAGGAGATCCCCGAGGCGGGGCCGCTGCCGTGGTCGGTGCCCGGCTGCGTGGACGGGTGGGAGGAGCTGCGCAAGCGCTTCGGTACGCTGCCGCTGGAGACGCTGCTGCGGCCGAGCATCGACTACGCCGAGGGCGGGTTCCCGGTCAGCGAGGTGATCGCCGAGAGGTGGCGCGAGGCCGAGCCGAAGCTGAAGCCCTACCCGGACTCGGTCCACGCCTTCCTGCCCGGCGGCAGGGCGCCGCGCGCCGGCGAGGTGTTCAGGAACCCGGACCTGGCGCGCAGCTACCGCGCGATTGCCAGGGGCGGGCGCGACGCCTTCTATCGCGGGCGCATCGCCGAGGAGATCGTCGCCTTCTCCGAGAAGAACGGCGGGCTGTTCGCGCTGAAGGACTTCGCCGACCACACCTCGACGTGGGTGGACCCGGTCAGCACGACCTATCGCGGCTACGAGGTGTGGGAGCTGCCGCCGCCGGGGCAGGGCATCGCCGTGCTGCAGATGCTGAACATCCTCGAAGGCTACGACCTCAAGAAGCTGGGGCCGACGTCCGCCGACTACTGGCACCTGCTGATCGAGGCGAAGAAGCTCGCTTACGCCGACCGGGCGAAGTTCTACGCCGATCCCGATTTCGCGAAGCTGCCGGTCGCCGAGCTGATCTCGAAGCCCTACGCCGAGAAGCGCCGCAAGCTCATCGACCCGGCGAAAGCCCGGAAGAACGTGCCGCCGGGCGACCCGAAGCTGGAGCGCGGCGACACGGTGTACCTGACGGTGGTGGACAGGGACCGCAACTGCGTGTCGCTGATCCAGAGCAACTACTTCGGGTTCGGGTCGATGATGGTGCCGGGGCGGCTGGGGTTCCCGCTGCAGAACCGCGGCGCGCTGTTCGCGCTGGACGAGGAACACCTGAACTGCCTGAAACCGCACCGGCGGCCGTTCCACACGATCATTCCGGGGATGGTGACGCTGAACGGTCGGCCGTGGTTCACGTTCGGCGTGATGGGCGGCGACATGCAGCCGCAGGGACAGGTGCAGGTGCTGCTCAACCTGATCGACTTCGGGATGAACGTGCAGGAGGCGGGCGAGGCGCCGCGCGTCGAGCACCTCGGCTGCGCGAAGCCGACGGGCGCGGCGGCGAGCAAGGACGGCGGACAGACGAAGGCGGAGCGCGGCCTGCCGCCGGGCGTGCTGTACGAACTGACGCGGCGCGGGCACAACGTCTGCACGGTGCTGCGCAACGGCGGCGGGTATCAGGGCATTCTGATCGATCCGAAGACGAACATGCTGCACGGCGGGACGGAGTACCGCAACGACGGCTGCGCGGTGGGGTACTGACCGGAGGAGACCGGCAGCAACGACGTGGACATCCACGAACGCTGGTACACCCGAGTGGTCGGGTTGGTTCCTTACCTCAAAACCGCTGAAACCAGCGGTTGAACCGCTTCACGGAGAACCAGGGAGAGGACCGTACGGACGACTGCCCGCCAAGTTGCCAGCGGCAGGAAGAACAGCCACGGCACTTCGATAGGAGAGCAGCGCTCTCTGACTGATTCTGGAGAGGACTTCCATGAAAACCACCCTGATTGGCAGTGTGCTGGCCGCACTCCTTCTGCTCGGCCCGGGCACCACCCCGGCCGGCCAGCCGAAGGCCGACGCCGGGCGCTGGACCGCGAAGCGCGCCAAGGCATGGTATGCGCAGCAGCCGTGGCTCGTCGGCTGCAACTTCATCCCGAGCACGGCCGTCAACCAGCTCGAGATGTGGCAGGCCGACACGTTCGACCCGGTCACCATCGACCGCGAGCTGAAGTGGGCCGCCGAGCAGTTCGGCTTCAACACGGTCCGCGTCTTCCTGCACGACCTCGCCTGGGACGCCGACCCGAAGGGGTTCAAGGAGCGGCTGGAGAAGTTCCTCGCCAGCGCCGACCGGCACCAGATCCGGCCGATGGTGGTATTCTTCGACGACGTCTGGAACCCCGAGCCAAAACTCGGCAAGCAGCCGGCCCCGCGGCCCGGCGTCCACAACTCCGGGTGGATGCGCAGCCCGGGGCCGAAGGCTGTCAACGACCCGGCCGCGTGGGGGCGGCTGGAGAAATACGTCACCGATGTGCTTACCACGTTCGGCAAGGACCGGCGCGTCCTGGCGTGGGATCTGTACAACGAGCCGGGCAACGAGAAGCAGATCAACAGGTCGCTGCCGCTGCTGAAACAGACCTTCGCCTGGGCGCGCAAGGTCAATCCGGAGCAACCGCTAACCGTCGGCCTGTGGCGCTATGACAAGGCGTTTCAGCAGCTGAACGATTATCAGCTGGCCGCCAGCGACGTGACCTCGTTCCACCACTACGGCAACGCGAAGGATCTGGCGCGGCTGATCGGGGAGCTGAAGCAGCACGGCCGGCCGGTCATCTGCACCGAGTGGATGGCCCGCACGCGCGACAGCACCGTGGCCGCGAACCTGCCGGTGTTCTTCAAGGAGCGCGTCGGCTGCTACAACTGGGGCCTGGTGTCCGGCAAGACGCAGACGATCTACCCGTGGGGCTCCAAGCCCGGCTCGCCCGAGCCGAAGGTCTGGTTCCACGACCTGCTGCGGCCGGACGGCACGGTCTACAGCGAGGAGGAGGCGAAGCTGTTTCGCAAGTACACCGCGGCCGCTCGGGAGAAGGACAAGACGCCGCGCCCTGTCGGGGCTTTCTCCCCCCGCACCCCCCTGCTCCTCTCTCCCACCAGGGGCGAGGGGGAAAGACAAACCAGACACCCGCTGCCGGATTTTGAATCAGACAGGGTGTGCCGTCCGTAGCGATCTATTGACGTCGGAATGTGGCACGCGCATAAGAAGACCCCGGTGTTCAGCAAGCTGAACACCGGGGTCGTTTCATTCTGGTGCTCCCGTGCGCCGCCCAGATCGCCGGGAGCACTCATGACCAGTCAGTTAAGACTCGTCGCTGCATGAAGAGAGCAATCGCCGTGCCGCGATGCCATCGAGAAGCCTGCCGGTGCCACAAATAACGATTGACGAGTGGCTTGCGTTTGCAAGGCCGCGAGCGGGTCGGTCCGCGCCCTGCCCCCGTGGATGGGCGATTATCTCGCGGCCGGTGCGCTCGTGCTCCGAGCGGGCAAGAAGTGCCCACCGTTCGTGAGGCGTGGGTGCGCGAAGCGGTGGGACCAATGGCACATCGCTTGCACGAACTACTGGCAGGATTGAGCCGCCCGGCGGCTGCGATGGGAGCGCCGTGTGAAACCTGCAGGAACGGGGAAAGTGGACCCATGCCAAGGGTCGTAGCGAGGACAACCTGGAGGACATCCCCGAAAAGTCTGCGGTGCGTGTGCAGTCTGACACCCGTCCGCGACGATTTCTCTCTGAGGAAGTCCGGTTCCGCCTTCCATTCGCGGGCCGGATGGCACAAACTCTGGAAGGTTCCTCCGCAACACGGTTTGGTGGGTTCCGGCCCGCAACCGGCGTTGCACGAGGACTGCCGGTTCTGGCGAGGTGAGGCGGCAACCCGGCTCGTGTCCTTCGCGCCCTGACCCGGGGCGACCTGCGAAATTACCACCCGCGACCTTGATTTCCGGCCCCGAGCCCGACCGGCCCGGGGAAGGTACGATTGCCGTCTTCCTCGGAAGATCCGCCTGGGCACTGTGCGACATACATCTGGAGCGTGTACACCCGGAGGGCACAGATTACCATGCAAGCAGAGGCCAGAGTACCGTGGGCGGTCGTCGTCTCGTTCCCCGCGCGCGGCCCCAGCCCTGGGGCCGCGAAATCCTACCACGGCGACGGACGCGACATCATCTTGCAGGGGTTCCACTGGGATTCGCACCGCGGGGGCCACGACCCCCAGGCAGGCGCCCGGAAGAGTTGGTACACGATCCTGCGCGAGAACGCGCCGGCGGTTCAGGCGGCCGGGTTCACCTACGTCTGGTTTCCGCCGTCGTCGGACTCGCTCGCCCCGCAGGGGTACATCCCGCGGCGCTGGAACGTCCTCGACACCCGGTACGGGAGCGAGACCGAGTTGCGCGCCGCGATCCGCGCCCTGGGGCCGGTCAAGGCGATGGCCGACATCGTTCTGAATCACCGCGTCGGCGTGGCAACGCCCGGTGCCGACTTCGCCGACCCGCCATTCCCCGACAACCGGGCAGCCATCGTCCGGGACGACGAGTCCGGCATCGGGACCGGCCACCACGACACAGGCGAACGCCACCCGGCCGGGCGCGACCTGGACCACACCAACGCGGACGTGCGCACCGCCATCAAGCACTACCTGCGCCGGCTCCAGTCGCTCGGGTTCAAGGGTTGGCGGTACGATCTGGTCAAGGGATATCACGGCCGGTTCGTCGGCGAGTACAACGACGCGACGTCGCCCGATCTGTCGGTTGGTGAGTTCTTCGACGGCGACCGGCAGAAGGTGACCGACTGGATCGACGCGACTGGCCGGCGCTCGACGGCGTTTGACTTCCCGACCCGGTTCCTGCTGTTCGAGGCGTGTCGGACCGACTGCTACGACCGCCTACGGTCGTGCAACGGCAACCGGACGGTGCCGGGCGGGCTGCTCGGGTTCTGGCCGGGGCGGGCGGTCACGTTCGTGGACAACCACGACACCGAGCACCGGCGCGAGCTGGACCACACCGAGCACTACGGGACGCACCACTTCCCGGGCGAGACGGTGGCGATGGCCTACGCATACACGCTGACCCACCCGGGCATGCCGTGCGTCTTCTGGCCGCACTTCTTCGACTGGGGCGCTCCGACCCGGCACCGGCTCGAACGGCTGCTGAAGGTGCGCCGCGACATGGGCCTGCACGCGACCAGCGGGGTCGAGATCCGCGAGGCGTGCCGAGGGCTGTACGCAGCATTCATCGACGGCCGGGTGGCGATCAAGCTGGGGCGACGTGCCTGGTCGCCAGGCGGCGGATGGCGCCTCGCCGTCGATGGCGACAGGTTCGCCGTGTGGACGCGCGATTGATCGCGGTGCCGGCTTCTCCGCCAGGCGCAGGACGATTCGGCCTGCTGTCCGAGCCGCGACGCCGCGTTGCGGCTCGGACACCCGAAGGAGAGGGACGCCGTGCTGTCACCGAAGCGGGTCTTGCTGGAAGTTGCCGTCGCGTCGGTCGAGGACGCGCTGGCCGCCGCGGCGGGCGGCGCGGACCGGCTCGAACTCAACGCCGCGCTGGCGCTGGGCGGGCTGACGCCGTCGCTGGGCACGCTGATCGAGGTCAAACAGACCGTCTCCTTGCCCCTGCTGGTCATGGTGCGGCCGCGCGGCGGCGGATTCGCCTACAGCGCGGCCGACTTCCGCGTGATGCAGCGCGATGCCGAGCTGGCCCTGACTCACGGCGCCGACGGGATCGTGTTCGGCGTCCTGACCGAGGACGGTCGCGTGGACGCGGAGCGCTGCCGCCAGCTGGTGCGGACAGCGGGTCTGCGGGAGGCAGTCTTTCACCGGGCGTTCGACGTCACCCCCGACCCGTTCGAGGCGCTGGAGCAGCTGATTGACCTGGGGATCCGCCGCGCGATGACAAGCGGCCAGGAAGAGAGCGCCTACAACGGCGCGGCCCTGATCGGCGAGTTGATCCGTCGCGCCGCCGGACGCATCGAGGTGTTGCCCGCGGGCGGCATCAACGGCTTCACCCTCGCCGACGTGCTGGCCCGAACGGGCTGCGACCAGGTTCACGCCTCACTGCGGACGCGGCGCGAGGACCGTTCGGTCGCGGCGCGGCCGCAGGTGTCGTTCGGCGGCGTCGTGCGGCTTCCGGAGGATCGCTACGACGCCACGAGCGCGGACGGCGTCCGACGTCTGCGCGACCTTCTCTCCGGCGGCTGAGCGAGCCGCAGAGGCCGCAAACTTGCCGGATTCCGCCCATGCCGATTTGCCTCGCCGCGAGTTGTGAGCTACCCTTGCACACCCGTCCGACCTCAGCCAATCGGTTTCGAGGAAGGATTATCATGGCGTTCCCGCAAAGCGTGCTCGCGTACATCGGACCAGAGACGATTCTCCCGGCCACATCGATTCTGGCTGCGGTCGGCGGCATCGTGCTCGCCTTCTGGCAGTCCATCGCCGGCGCGGTCGTCCGCGCCTTCCGGTTCGTCTGCGGCATCCCCGCGCCCGCACCCGTGAGCAACGCGCCCACAACCGACCCGGTTCAGGATTCGCCCGCGGCCCCGGCGCCCGCCGGGCAGCAATAGCTGAGCGTCCTCCCGTCTCGCTTCCCTCCTGCCGCGGGCGCCCCCCTCCAACGCTGCAGACAGACCTGGTGCGCACAGCGGTGAAACCGTTCGACAGAGCGATCGTCCTCGGACTCGACGGGCTGGAGCCCCGGATCGTCGAGGAGCTGTTCCGGGCGGGCGAACTGCCCCACCTGGCCCGGCTCCGCGAGCGCGGCGGCTTCGCCCGCGTCGCCACCACCTGCCCGGCCCAAACGCCGGTCGCCTGGTCCACGTTCGCCACCGGCACCAACCCCGGCGGCCACGGCATCTTCGACTTCCTCCGCCGCGACCCGAAGACCCACCGGCCCGACCTGGCACTGAACCGCTACGAGCAGAAGAACGCCTTCACGCCGCCGCGGGCCGTCAACCTGCGCCGCGGTACGCCCCTGTGGGCCACCCTTTCCGCCGCCGGCGTACCGTCCACGATCGTGCGCTGCCCCTGCACCTACCCGCCCGAGCCGGTGCGCGGACGGATGCTCGCCGGCATGGGGGTGCCGGACCTGCGCGGCGGACTGGGCACGGCCACCTTCTACACCTCCGCGGCGGACGTCCGCGGGGGCGAGGGCGAAAGTGTCGTCAGGCTCCCAGCGGCGGCGGGCACGATCGCGACCCAGCTGAACGGCCCGCGCAACGCACGGGGAGGGAGCTTTCAGACCGAGATCACCCTGCACCCCGAGCCGGCCGGGGAGCGGCTGGTGGTCGCCTGCCAGGGGCGGCGCCTGGAAGTTCCGCGCGGGCGCTGGAGCGCCTGGCTGCCGGTGAAATTCAAGACCGGGCTGTTCCAGTCGGTGCGCGGCGTCGTGCGCTTCTACCTCGTGCGGCTGGCCCCGACGCTGGAGCTATATGCCTCGCCCATCAACTTCGACCCGGACGCCCCGCCGTTCCCGATCAGCTCTCCGCCCGAGTACGCAGCCGAGCTGCGCCAGGCGGTCGGCGACTTCCACACGACCGGCATGGTGGAGGACCACGGCGGACTGAACAACGGCCGGTTCGATGAGGCGGCGTACCTCGACCAGTGCGCCGACGCCTGGCGCGAGCGCGAGCGTATGATGCTCCACGAGCTGGGCCGGCTGCGCGAGGGTTTGTTCTTCTGCCTGTTCGACACGCCGGACCGGGTGCAGCACATGTTCTGGCGCTTCCGCGAGCCGGACCACCCGGCCAGCGCCGGCGCGGGCCAGGCGGCGGCCGACTACCGCCACGTCATCGAGGACCAGTACCGTGCCTGCGATGCGGTGGTCGGCAAGGCGCTGGAGTTCGCCGACGACCGCACGCTGGTGGTGGCGCTGAGCGACCACGGGTTCAACAGTTTTCGGCGCGGGATAAACCTCAACACCTGGCTGCACGCGCAGGGTCTGCTGAAGCTGAGGCCGGGCGTCCGGCCGGGGGAGGAGGCCGGCGACTTCTTTCGCGGCGTGGACTGGGCCGGCACGCGCGCCTACGCCCTGGGTCTGGCCGGCATCTACCTGAACCTGCGCGGGCGGGAGGCGCACGGGACCGTCGCTCCGGAGGACGCGGAGAGCTTGAAGCGGACCATCGCCGAGCGGCTGGCCGGGCTGGTGGACGCGGAGCGCGGCGCGACGGCCGTCCGCGGCGTGGTGCGGCGCGAGGAGGTCTACGCCGGCCCGCACGTCGGGGAGGCGCCCGACCTGCTGGTACACCTTGCGGCCGGCTACCGCGTGTCGTGGGGAACGACGCTGGGCGGAATCCCCGAGAGATGTTTCGAGGACAACCGCAAGAAGTGGAGCGGCGACCACATCATCGACCCGGTCCTGGTGCCGGGCGTGCTGTTCGTGAATCGCCCGTTCCACGGAGAGGGCGCCCGGTTGATGGACCTGGCGCCGACGATCCTGTCCGCCCTGGGTGTGCCCCGGGGCGCCGCGATGGAAGGGAGATCGCTGCTGCCATGAAGATCCTCGTCATCGGCCTCGACGGCGCCGCCCCGGAGCTGCTGTTCGGGGACGAATCGCTCGTCAACTTCCGGCGGCTGATGGAGGCCGGGTGCTTCGGCCGGCTGGAGAGCATCGTCCCGCCGATCACCGTGCCGGCCTGGATGTGCCTGGCGACGAGCCAGGATCCGGGCTCGCTCGGCGTCTACGGGTTCCGCAACCGGGCCGACCACTCCTACGGCGGACTGCAGGTCGTCAACTCCGCGTCGATCCGCGAGCTGGCGGTGTGGGACCAGGTCGGGCGCGAGGGCGGCCGGGCCAGCATTGTCGGCGTGCCGCCGGGCTACCCGCCGCGCAAGGTGAGCGGGCTGTCGGTCGGCTGCTTCCTCACGCCCGACCCGGCCAGAGATCCGTTCACGCGCCCGCTGACGATCAAGGACGACATCCTGCGCCTGGTGGGCGACTACCCGGTGGACGTGAAGAACTTCCGGACCCACGCCAAGGCGTGGCTGAAGGACGAGATCTACACGATGACGCGCAAGCACTTCGAGGTGGTGCGGCACCTGCTGCGCGGCACGGCGTGGGACTACTTCCAGTTCGTCGAGATCGGCCTGGACCGGATGCAGCACGGCTTCTGGAAGTTCCACGATCCGCAGCACCGGCAGTACTGTCCGGGTTCGCCTTACGAGACGGTCCTGCGCGACTACTACCGCTACCTCGACGACGAGGTAGGGCGGACGCTGGAGGAGTTGACGGAGGAGACGGCGGTCCTCGTTGTGTCCGACCACGGCGCACAGCGGCTCGACGGCGGCTTCTGCGTCAACGAGTGGCTGATCCGCGAGGGGCTGCTGGTCCTGCACGAGTACCCTCGCGCGGTGACGCCGTTCAGCCGGCTGGCGGTGGACTGGTCGCGAACGACCGCCTGGAGCGAGGGCGGGTACTACGCCCGGGTGTTCCTGAACGTCAAGGGGCGCGAGCCACACGGCACCATCGACCCGGCCGACTACGAGCGCGTGCGCGACGACCTGAGGGCGCGCCTGGAGGCTCTCCCCGACGACCGGGGGCAGCCGATGGGTACGCAGGTGTTCCGGCCGGAGGAGGTCTATCGCTCGGTGCGCAACGTGGCGCCGGATCTCATCGTTCACTTCGGCGGGCTGTACTGGCGGTCGATCGGCGGTGTGGGCTATCCGTCCCTGCACGTCGAGGAGAACGACACGGGGCCGGATGACTGCAACCACGCGCCGTTCGGGTCGTTCATCCTGGCGGCGCCCGGCGTCCCGCCGCTGGGCGCGATCGACGGCGCACATCTGCTCGACATCGCCCCGACGCTGCTCGAGCTGGGCGGTTACGACGTGCCGCCATCGATGCAGGGCCGTTCGCTCCTGGCCGGCGGGGCCGCCACCGCCGGCGCGCTTCTGTCGGCGGAGGCGGAAGCGCTCGTGCGCGACCGTCTGAGTGGGCTCGGTTACATTGGTTAGTGCAAGGGCAGAAGGGTCAGCGAGCGCCCCCATGCCCCGTCTAAACGATTTCGTCCGGCGCCACCGCGAAGGCAGCGGTTCCCGTCTGCCCGGCCAGGGAGTGGTCATCATGTCGATTTCACCCGCGGCAAACCGCTCTGGTCCGGTCGTGGTCCGTCCCGCGCCCTTGCTGCCGCTGGCGGTGTGGTTCGGTCTATTCAGCGGGCTGGCCGAGGTCGGTTACTGGATCCTCGTCCGGTTGGTCGGCCAGTCGTGGTATCTGCGCCTGCCGCCCGACTTCCCGTGGATGACGCCGGTGACGGACGTCGTTGTTTTCCTCAGCGTCGGACTGGTCCTCGCCGGGCTGGCGCGGGCTGCCCCCGGGCTGCCCTGGCTCCGCGTCGGCCTGTTCACCTTCACCGCGCTGGTGCTGGCCAAGGCGCTGCTGGTGTACGGCAAGCTCCACCCGCTGCCGCTGGTGCTGCTGGCGTGCGGCGCCGCGGTGCAGGTCAGTCGGGTATCCGCCCGGTACTTCGCGCGCTTGTGGCCGGTGATGTCCCGGAGCTTGATGTGGATGGTCCACCTCACCGCGGCACTGGCGGCGACGCGCCTGGCCGCGGTCGAGGTGGCCGAGCGCCGCGCCCGCGCGCAGCTGCCCGCCCCGCCGACCGGCGCCCCGAACGTCCTCTTCATCGTCCTCGACACCGTGCGGGCGAAGAACCTCAGCCTGTACGGCTACGCGCGGCAGACCTCGCCGCAGCTGGAGCGCTGGGCGAAGAAAGGCGTGACGTTCGAGCGCGCGATGGCGACCTCGTCGTGGACGCTCCCCTCGCACGGCAGCCTGTTCACCGGCCGCTACCCGGACGATCTGACCGGCGGCTGGCACACTCCTCTGGACGCCACCCACCCGACCCTCGCGGAGGGCCTGGCCGATCACGGCTACCTGACCGCCGGGTTCGTCGCCAACCGCTTCTACGCGGGCAAGGATTCCGGCCTGGCGCGCGGCTTCGTCCACTACGACGACTTCGCGAACACCGTCGGCGAGTACATCAACAGCTCGACGTTGGCCAAACGGCTGTGCGGCGCCCGCCAGGTACGGCGGGTGCTGGGCTTCGACGACCTGTACGGCCGCCGGAACGCGGCGGAGGTGAGCCGGGCCTTTCTCGACTGGCAGGCGCGGCAGACGGACCGGCCGTTCTTCGCGTTCCTGAACTACTTCGACGCCCATGACCCGTACCTGCCGCCGGCCCCGTTCGACACGAAGTTCGGTCCAGCCCTGACGCGCGCGCAGCGCGAGCTGATGACGGACTGGTGGCCGTGCCACCGGCTGAAGCTGACCGGGCCGCAGACCGCGCTGGCGATGCGGGCCTACGACAGCTGCCTCGCCGGCCTGGACCACCAGGTCGGCCTGCTGCTGGACGAGCTGGATCGGCGGGGGACGCTGGGCAACACCCTGGTGATCATCGCGTCCGACCACGGCGAGCACTTCGGCGAGCACGGCCTGATGCTGCACGGCAACAGCCTGTACCGCGACCTGCTGCGGGTGCCGCTGGTGATTCTCTACCCCGGGCGGATTCCGGCCGGAGGGCGTGTGAAGTCGTTCGTGTCGCTGCGCGACCTGCCGGCGACGGTCCTCGACCTGGCGGGCCTGACGTGGCGAGGACGCTTCCCGGGACAGTCGCTGACGCGCCACTGGGAGAGCGGGACGGCCGGCAGCGCGGCGGCTCCGGTGTTGTGTCTCGTCCACGACGGCGGGCAGAACGATCCGAACGAGCACCGCTGCTCGCCGGTGGCGCGGGGGTCGATGGTGTCGCTGTTCCTGGACGGCAAGCACTATATCCGCAATCTCGGCGACGGGCGCGAGGAACTGTACTGCTTCGACGGCGACCCGGGAGAGCAGAACGACCTCGCCGGCACCCCAGCCGGACAGGCGCTCCTGCCGCGCTACCGAGAAGCGGTCGCGCGCGCACTGGCGGAGGAATGACGCTGCGGGCTCGGACGGCGGCGGCCTGTGCGCGGCGCCTACCCCTATTCGTGGGGCGTGTGGCTCCCGCCGCCCTTGCCGTGGCCGCGAAAGCCGCGCCGACGCTGGGCGCTGTAGCGCGCCAGCGCGTCCTCGATCACCGGCACGACGGCAGCGACGGGCTGCAGTTCGTCCACCTCGACCGCCTTTCCTTCCAGCGTCTTGTAGTCCTGGAAGAAGCGGCGCAGCATCATCATGCGATGGCTCGGCAGTTCCCCCGCTTCCGTGAACCCGTTGTACTCCGGGTCGTCCACCGCCACCGCCAGCACCTTGTGGTCTTTCTTGCCGCTGTCGATCATCGTCATCAGGCCGATCGCTCGGGCGCTGACCAGGGTGAGCGGAGCGACCGGCTCCTGACACAGGACGAGCACGTCGAGCGGGTCGTCGTCCTCGGCCAGGGTTTGCGGGATGAAGCCGTAGTTCGCCGGGTAGTAGACGGCCGAGTAGAGGATGCGGTCGAGCCGCAG